>Ga0074197_1002063_pt1 | contig 14836 bp, 15 predicted proteins | sample EPASupsiteSAE305_FD_64526 | JGI IMG/M metagenome (GOLD analysis project Ga0074197, IMG submission 64526) | Bioremediated contaminated groundwater microbial communities from EPA Superfund site, New Mexico - SAE3-05 reassembly with SPADES | ecosystem: Environmental > Aquatic > Deep subsurface >...
GTGACAGTCAGTTTCTTGTCTTGCTGTGTGAGCAGGTGCGACTCCTTGCGCGCCCTGCCCACGTTGACTTTGCGCGTTTGCGTGGTGGCGTGATACTCGTCCCAGAACTGCTGAAACAACTCGTCGGTCTCCTGATTATCGGCTTCGTACAGTCCGTTGGGGTAATGCGTCATGCGGATGTGTGTCAGGTTAGTGTGCGGGATGATGGAGATTAGATTTTCGAGTACCAGTTTCTTGAAGAAACGTCTGGTTTTAGTGCGCTCCCATCCGAATATCTCCGACCAGTTACTTATGCTGATAAGCGATTCTCCCCTTTTGCAGCAAACCGATTTTCCGCGTATGATGCAAGTGGCATCTTTGTAATTCATTCGGTGATACATTGTGATAAACGCTTCGCGTTCCGTAAGCGGTTGGTTACTTAAACTGAAAATTCTAGTTAATAATTCATTGGAAATATAGAGAAAACCGCTAGAAATTTGTTTATTCTTCATGAGTTCTTTTTTAAGAGATTCATATTATTTTTCGGCAAATATAAACGCTGAAATAATACCGTGCAATAGCCCAATCCGTTTCGGTATCGAAAACGATCGATAATGTTCATAATAGTCTGATTTTGTTCAAAATAACCCAAAAAGTAGCGAAAAGACTAAAAAATACAATTTTCGCTCAACTTTGCATGAATTTGCACGATAAATCAAATAAACGATGGAGCTTGAAACAAGCATTCCCGGGGAGCATCAATGAAAACAGCCTTTCAGTTGAGCCGAAGCATCCTGAAAGGCTGTTTTGTCCTGAAAATTAACCTAAAAAATGCGCACACGATTTCGCACATGTTTTTTGTTAGCTAACTTATTGAAAATGAGTTGGTTATGAGTTTTGTTTTTTGTTGATGTGAACACGATGTGCCCATGATATAATATAGAATTAATAATATATATAATAATTCGGAGATTTTCCCTGTGTTTTCGTGAGTTGCCTTAACGGTCTGTTCGATTTTTTCGGATGTTGTAGTCAGGGTTGCCCCATTCGTCGAAAAGAAGGTCCACTTGCTGCGGGGTAAACCAGGTAGAATTAACCGTAAATCCTGTATCGTTTAGTTTCTGTGTTAAAGTAGAATTTTCATTGAGTTTTTTCTGTAATGCTTTCATCTGAGATCTTGAAGTTAAGTAACAGGGGAAATACAGGGCTGCAATAGCTTTTACAGACAAAAAGCCTGATAGCTGTTCAGGCGTAGGTGATTTGTGTCTCATTATATCAGTTTTGAGAAGTTATATATTTAGATAATTTTAATTTTGCAAATGTAACTATAATATATTACATAAAAACTATATTTATCAAATTATTTTCAAAGAATTATACTTTATAAAATATTATTACCAATAAACCGATATTTTACACATTATTATATATAAATGCTTTATTATGTACAATATTATCTTAATAAATATTTTATTGTTCGCCTACGTTTTTTATTTCTACGCCTAGGATTTTAAAAAGTTGGCGTAGGATTTTTAATTGTTGGGGGGGAGAAAATAACTCTCTTATTCCGAGAACTATTTAGATATTTATAAATAGTAACAAAGGAGTATAGAACATTAATTCATACGAATCAGACAGGAACCAGCTGAATAGCCTCCTCCAAAAACCGAGATACATATCAAATCGCCGGATTTAAATTTATCGTAATTCTGAGCAAAAACTAACAATGTACTTGCAGATCCGGTATTTCCTAACTCTTCAATATTGTACAATAGTTTGTTTTCTGGAATTCCCAATTCTTTTATAACGTGTTTCAGGATTCTCATATTGGCTTGGTGTCCTATGAAATAAGAGAGTTGATTTATTGAGAAGTCATTTTTAATTAATATATTCTTGGTGTTTTCAATAAGATAATGGCATGCGTGAACAAAAACATCTTTTCCATATGGCATTTTTATTTCTTTATTTTGAAGGTTAAGGAATACTCCATCAGTACCCATGCCTATATTGCCCAGACCTTCAGAAGTTACATCAATAATTTTAGCTGATTTTGTCTCTATATTCTCTTTCGAGAAAAAATAGGCACAGGCTCCATCACCCCATAAATGCCCGCACATACAGTCTTTATCGTCTGAGTAACTGGAATTCCTTTCGGCGCAAACGAGAAGTGCTTTACTTGATATCCCTGTTTCAAAAAAAGACTTGATAACTTCTATAGCATTTATTGCAGATGAACATGCAGACGATAAGTAGAAAACCTTTGCTCCGGAAATATTATATTTTTTTTTGTATGTAATATCCAGGAGTAGCTATTGTATCACTTGGGGTATATGATGCAAATATTATTAAATCAACATTGCAAATATTGTATGAGAGATTTCTACTTGCTTCTCTCACGGCTTCAAGGCACATATAATTTATTGTCTCATCTTTGTTGGCTCTTGAACGACTTTTTATTCCTGTTCTTTGAAAAATCCACTCGCTTGATAAATTGTTTAGTTTATTAAAGTATTCATTTTCAATTCTTGCTCCTGGAATATAGTATCCAATAGAATTAATATACATATTATTTTTTTTATTGTTGAGGTGCAAAGATTACTATTTTAGAATGAACGTAAAAGCTCATTTTTTCTTTATAATTGATCTAAACATCTGTAGTTATATGTAGTATTGATAAAGAAAAGAAAATTAAGCCATTATTACAGAAAAATAGAACTTGAATGATGAATACGAATTCAGTACTTTTGTAAAGTAAAATATTATTTTGTTTATAGATTCAAAAAAGTGTCCGTGAGGATGTTTATGCGTCTGCATTATTAATTTCATTAAGTTTTTTATTCAGTTAATTTCACTAATTATATGACGCATAATAGATAGTTTGGTTTGTGTTTTTGAAGGTAACTTATTATAAGTTGCCTTCTTTTTATAATAAAGAAAGGTTTGAATACAGAAAAAATGTAATTACTATTTAAATGAATTTAGTATTAATTTCTACAATATAGTCTTATGAGTTATCAACGTTTAGAGTCTGTAATTTATTTACCTTTATATAGGAATATAGTGAATAAAAAAGATCTTTCCAAATTATTTTTTTCATGTGTTTATGGGTTTTATAGTGTTCTGTTACTAATTTACTTGATATTTAATTATGAATCACTTTTGCAGTTGTTGTTGCTCGTGCTCATTTTCTTTGTTTCATTTGTGATAGCGTTGATAATGTATCGTTCATATATAAAAAGCAAACAGATGGTTTATGCTCCTGCTAATATGGTAGTTAGAGAAGCTGTGGCTTATTATAATTTGAGAGATATGGAAATACTTAAGGAGGGTTTGAAAGAGAAGGATTTTTCTATTTTACATAATGTAAAAATAGAGCAAAATAGTAATATCCGATTAGATATATTTGTATCGATGGATAAACGTTTTGTCGCTGCTCAATTATTTCAGTTTGTTCCATACAGATACAAGGCTATCACTCCTATTTACTATTATTATGATGAAATTGCATTAAATTTTATGGAATATTTTGATAATGATTTTTGTGAAATAAAATTATAAAATAATGAATAGGGTAAAAGTTGTTGATACATATAACTTTAACGAATTAAGAGATAAAATATTTTATTCCAATACTTTTGGTCCTAAAAAATATTTGTTTACGAGTTGGAAATATAATTTGTATATCGGACGGAAATTAGTTAAGGTATGGACTGCCGGCAATGAAATGTTGTATGCAGAAAAAGCTCTTTTTGAACTTGCTTTGTCCTTGGAGCATATATGTAGCAATGAAGAATGGTTTGTAGTGCAATTTTCTAATCACATAAAGAATAGAAAAGAAGATGTTCTGGCGTGTCTGGCCATATGTTTTTTTCATTGGGCAGGTGGCAAACAACTTGATTTGAATGAAATGAATAAATCTCTTCGCAAAGATTATTTTGTGGCAAAGAAGTTTATTATGAAGTTGTCTTTTAGTGAGGATGTTAATTTTGCGTTCAGTGTTTTCTTTAACAGGAAGGCTGCTTCGTTACAAACAAAGATTGAAAGTTCATTGATTTGCTTGTTTATTCTCGCCGAAAAATACAACATAGACTTACTGTGGTATATAGACAGACGGCTTGAATATATTGAAAATAGAAGCAATTTGAATAAATTGTTCTCTAAGATTGTCCCATGATGATTTGTTTACAGAAAGGGAAGCACACACTATCATATTTATATTGGAAAAGAAAAATCAGACAGTTTTGTAGGAGAATAGAGCATGTTTAATGTATTATTTTCTTATATCTTTGTCTTTCTAAAATAATTTAGTTTGTTTGAGTTTTAATAAGCAAATCGGCTATTATGTATAGTCTCTTTATTTGTCTATTAGCTGTTTCTGATTTCTTTAGTTATATTTTCGTTTTCAAAAGTCGTAAAGTAAAAGGACACTATTTAGACGAGTAAATCTAATTTTAAGATTTACTAACGGGAAAGCTATCTGTGACAGATGGCTTTCTTCATATTCGTTTGAGCAAATGTAATCAAGTCTGTTAAATTCATTTCGAAACTAATTTTAAAATATTATTATTCACGAAAATATTTATCATTGTTTTTTGGTATATTTGGAGCAGAGAATAATTAATATATAGTTAGGATATACACAATCTATATGTTGATTTGTTTTTTAACAGATTATATTATTTTTGCTATGGATAGTCAATTTATACGTTTTGTTGTATTGCCCAAAGAGTTTTCTTTTTATTCGAATCTGGATAAAGATCAAATAGAGAAATATAAATATCCCACCAGATTAAACGCAGGACTTTTTATGATTATTCTTAAAGGTAAATGTGAACTGTTTATTAATTTAGAAAGTTATATTATTACTGAAGAATCTATAGTGACTATTATGCCGAATAGCATTATTCAGATGAATAATTATAGTGAAGAGTTTGATGCATACTATCTGGTTATGGTACCTGGATATATGAATGATATAGTACTAATCCAATCAATCATGCCTCATTTGTCTACAATCATGGAAAATCCGGTATTAAATATCGAATCGAAAAAGGATAGAGATTTATTTTTAGATTATTGTAAAATATTTCAAAGAATATATGAGAGGCAGCAGGCTAATCCTGCAACTGAAATCATTCAAAGTTTAATGTCAACTCTCATTTACGGACTTTTGAAAACATGGGAGGTTAGAAAAAATAATACACCTGATGATTATATAGGAAAGCTAAGCCGAAAGGAAGCAATATATCATCAGTTCATGCTATGCCTTTTGAAACATTACCGAGAAGAAAGAGCCGTTTCTTTCTATGCTAATAAATTGTGTATCTCGGCCAAATATCTTAGTGCTGTAATAAAAGATATTAGAGCTAGATCTGTTTTAGCTTTGATAAACGAAGCGGTTATATTGGATGCAAAAGCGCAGTTAAAAAATTCAAATTTAACAATAATGCAAATATCAGACAGTCTTAATTTTGCAAATCCTTCTTTCTTTACAAAATATTTCAAAAGACATACAGGTATGACCCCTAAGGAATATCGAATTAGTTAATATATTCTTTATTACTTTTAAACTTTTTTTTTATACTGTGATGCGAATAAGGCATCGCAATAACTACAACAATACAGGCAATACCCCCATAAATTGTCCAACCCGATATTTCCTTTAATGCGGCCAGTGTGGCTTGAATTTGTATTCGTCCTTTGATTAATTGCGTTGCCAATATTTGAGCATCTTCTACACTTTTTCCCTGCATCATATTGCCCATTTGGCTTTGAGTAAATATTCCTGCAATTTCAGGATTAAGCATATCTACATTTTGTGACAATCGGCTGATATAGTACGACTGTTTTTCATTCAATACGTTTGTATATAAGGATGTACCAGCTACTGGCCCTATAACTGAACGGAAAGTCAACATTAAAAATATCCAAGTGGTGAGATACATCATATTCAATTTACGCATACCCCAGATACCTGCTGTTGCATAAAGAATAAGCATTCCAGCTGAGCGGATAATAACAGGGAAAATCATGTTTTCGTATAATCCCATACTTTGTACTTGAAAATACATATATACAGCAGCAATTGTTATAAATAAAAAACCTATGCTGAAGATGTATTTGAAGTGCATATTCAATTTTGCCATTAACGTTGCTAGGATAGCTCCAATCACATACCCTATTAAGCTGTAATTGTTTAATACAGCATTTTGCCAATTATCTGTTTTCATTGATATACTGACAAATGTACTCACAAGTATTGAGCTAGAATTTAACACCATAAGCATAACAAAAACCAACAATGCTATTATAACATTTTGGAAAGAGAATATTTTTAAGTCCAAATAAGGGCGTTTGCTATACGTTTCCAAAATAAAAAATACTCCGGTAGATAGAAGCAATATAACTAAAGAATAATTCATCAATGAATTGTCGAACCAATCTAGAGTTTTACCATATATCAAAATAAAGCTAAATGATAATAACAGTAATGAAGCACATACTATATCGCTGAATTTAGTAAACGTCAGACGTATAGCTTTTTTTCTTTTTTGATACACCATTGTTAACTCTACTAATAAGAGGCAAATAAGTGTTAGTGCAATCATGAAATAATACACATACTGCCACATATAGCTGTAGGCAAGCCATGCAGTTACAAATGAACCGAGCTGACCAACCATCAGGAAAAATAAGTATAAAAAAGGCAATGCCATAGCCTTTATTTTTTCCATTTTAGCCTCTGTTTCTTTGGGTACTTCCACGAGTGAGGGTTTCAGTAACGGTACGATGTCTTTTCCGGTAATATATCCCAAGAGACCGAATAGTGTATTGAAGATAAGTATTATACGAATAAAACCGGTAATAAAGCTACATATTATAAGTAGTGGCATTGAGTTTGTCTCAGCACATATATAGCTTATAAAAGCCAAGGCAGAAAGCCCTATCAGATAAACCATTTTTGAACGTCTTATTTCAAGAAATAAAATGGTGAATGGAGTAAAAACAGTCATCCCCACAGCTGTTGCAAAATTAGCATATTGTATATGTTCCGTCATAATGCCCAAACTACCTACCATTTCGCCAACATTACTTGTGTATGCTCCACTTATAAATAGTGCTGGTACAAACATGAAAACATAAATAAATATGCCTAATGGTTTGGGAACCCAATTATGGAACGGGAGATTAAATCCTTTCATTTTTTTATCTTTGCATTTACTATAGCCATCATACCTGCAGCTAACTTCATATTATCTTCGGAAGACAAATGCTCCAATTCTATTCGCACCGGTATTCGTTGTTGTATTTTGACAAAATTACCTGTTGAATTATCAGCTGGTACTAACGAATATTTCGCTCCTGTTGCATTAGATATTTCAGTGACTTTTCCTTTAAATTTCTTATTGTTGAAAGCGTCAATAGTAATAGTGACGTCTTGCCCTATGTATATATTCTTTATTTGTGTCTCTTTAAAGTTTGCAACTATCCACTTTTGTGTATTGGGTATTATGTATGTTATGTTTTGTCCAGCATTCACCAATTGTCCTTCTTCTAATGCTCTGCGCCCCAGAAACCCGTCACAGGGAGCAGTGATAATAGTGTAAGCCAAGTTGAGCTTGGCCATATCCAATGCTGCCGAAGCCCTCAGAATGGCTGCCTTCGAGTTTCCTCTCTTCTTACGGATTTCTTCCGAAGATGATTCTGCCGTTCTTTTCTGTTGTTTCATTGCATTCAAGCGAGCGGTTGTAGCATCTAAATCTGTTTTTATTTGTTCAACTTGTATAGCTGTAGTAGCATTTCGAGCTAATAAATTTTGATATCTTGTATAATCTGTTTTTAATTTTCTTAGCCGCGTTTCGGTTTCTTCAATATTAGAGTCGAAAACTATAATGTTGCTTTTAGATGTATTTATACTTGCATCAATTACTTGAGAACTGGCTATTGCATCTTGCAAAGAGGCCTCGGCCTCTTTAAGTCTTATTTGGTATTCGCGATCGTCAACAACAAGCAATGTGTCTCCTTTATTTACAAACTGATGCTCTGTAAAATGAATTTTATGAATATATCCTGGAACCTTTATGTTAATGGGTGAAACATATTGTTCTACTTGAGCGTCATTTGTCACTTCATTGCTTTTAAAATTAAGAAATAAATCAATTGCAAAATAGATTCCTATTACTATAATTATTAAACCCATGGCACTCATAAACCAACGAGTGCTACGTAATAATCTCAATTTTCTTAATTTTTTTTTATGATTACTTGGTACTAACATATTTATTTTTTTTATATTATTTCGACGGAATTTATTTATTTGAAAGTTTATCCAACTTACCTGTTAATTTCAACAGTTGCAACTTGATAATTCTGCAATTGTAGTGTGCATTGATAAAGTTGTTTTGTGCATCGGTAAGCCTCATCTCATCTTGCAATAATTCAGTCATTGATACTATTCCTTCTTTATATCTGTCAGCTGTAACTTTATATACATCTTCGGCCAGCAAATAATTATCTTTTTGTTTGGTGTAATTTCTGTAATTATTTAACCAGTCTTTAATTTTATTATCGTAATCTATTTGCATTTTTTTTTCGGTGTCTTCAATCTGAGTTTCTACTTTAAAATAATCTGAATTTGCTTTTTTTCTATTTAACTGTTTGCTAAATCCATCAAATATTGGGATGTTTAAAGATACCCCCCAATACAAAGAGTTGTACCATTTATTAAGCCTATTCGATATATTAGAGTGAAAATAATTGTCAATATGATCAGTGTAGTTGGTGTAGGATAACTGGCCCACTAATGACAGTGATGGAATGTACCCTTGGTTTATTACTTTTATCTGTTTTTTCGTTATGTCTTTTTGAGAGTATAGTATTTTAAATTCATTAAGATCTTTTGATACTCCAGTTAATTCGGGTGCGCTCATCTCGTTGACGCTGACATGAACAAGTGATAAATTTGATTCAAAAGGCAAATTTAATATATATTTTAGTAAATTTAATTGTTGATCATACATAGCTATTGCATTATCGCGTTGTACAATAAGATTTTCAATATTGATATTAACACGTTTTATATCTACATCCATTGCCATACCATTATCGAAGAAGGCTTGGGTTATATCAGCCAATGTCTTGAGACGATTTATATTTTCATTGGTTAGCCTGATTTGTTCAATGGTTGTTTGAGCTAAGTAATATATCTTACATATTTCTAATATGAGATCATCTTTCGCTTTTTCGTATGAATAGTGCGTTAGTTCTTTCATCTTTTGTGCTATGGAAATACTTGTATAAAGGGTTTGGTTGTATAATGGCATAGATAGTTGTACTCCTATAGAAGTATTATACCTTAATCCTTGAGTTGTCATATATGGCATATCCACTCCTAACATAGCTCCCATTCGAGATCCATCGGTAACACTAGAACCTATATCTACATTATTTGTGAAATTACCAAATCCTTTGATTACAGGTAGTAATTTGGCACGGCTTGCAGAGTGTTCATAACTGATTTTGCGAATTTCTTCCGATTGTTTTTTGATAGATAGATTATTTTTGATTCCTATTCTTATGCATTCATCTAGCGCCAGTATATTATCTTGTGCCATAATAAATGTGTTGAGGAATAATGCAACTGTAATAAGCAGTGATATTTTTTTCATGTTTTTAATTCTATGCGTTTTTATATTAGAATGCTCGTGTCGTTTCATTCCCTTCCCTTCAATAACGTTCCCATGTGGATGCTATTTTCGGAAAACAGAATTTTGACACGATCATTTGTTTTAAAGTTTTCGTGGTTTTGATCTATAGTTAGGAATGGCTTTTTGTGTATTTCATACTTCGCCTTCTGGTTCAAGCAGCCATCTTCACTAATATTTCGAAAGTATCTATACATATAAATTTGAATTATTTTTATTGAAGCAAAGAAATGATGATTTAACTTTAAAATGTTTATCTATTTTTCCATAAAAATGTTCCAATCATCATTAAAACATTAGAATTAGACTAACTCTGAATATTGGCAGTGTTTTAATTATGAGTTTTTTATTTGATATTTATCAAGACGATTATCATGGAAAAACGTGGGTTATGACAGGTGTGTTTATTTATTTATATTCAGATAAAGACAAATGTGATGTTTTAACAGGAAATTAGAACATAGATTACTTTGAAGGTTTCCTTACCTTTGAAAACAAACTTTTAAATTAGTATTATGATAAAAAGTGATATTGGCATTAATGCTGGTGTTATCTGGCAACTGCTATCTGAAAAAGGGCAGATATTTATTGTTGAATTGGCTGAGTTAACTCGGTATAGTGATTTTCATTTAGCTCTTGCGTTAGGATGGTTAGCTAGAGAAGATAAAATTAGGTTTGAATACATTGATGGTGATCTGTATGCAAAATTGAATCAACTCTCTTCTGAAATGTATTATTGATTAATTGCTACGGCAGCTTTTGTGAATAGTATTTATGTCTAACCGGCTTAAGAACAAATTAAGGAAATGTTTTGTATTAGTCAAAAATTTTATTCTGTGTGGTGTTATATAGAGTGATTGTTTCTAATACACGCTGTAGAAATCGCCTTTAATGCAAATACCTACGCGGAAGTTAATGGAATAATCTTCGTAGTTGAGTAAGCTGTCGCCTTTACCGTTAAAGAACCGTGCATACAAGTATTGATTGTCCGATTTATGAATTTTGTACGCTACACTCAGGGTGGTGTTCACATTTCCCCATCCTCTTCTGGGGTTTATTTCAGCAGTGCTCCACCACCTGTTGTTGCGGCTCAGGTAGTTGATAGAAAATGTGCCGAACCCTCTGTATCGAAGAAGGTGACTATTGTCACTGCTGATTTCAAGAGGAATCCACACCTTGGTATGGGTGGAAAAACGCGGGTTGAAAAAGTATTTGTAGGCGATGCTCATAAAATTCCAGCTACGCGAATCTTCTTCATCCTTGCCGTTCGACTCATGTTCTATCTGTGCAAAAACAGCACCAACCAGTTTGTTGTTTCGGATGATATATTTACCGAATCCGATGCCCGGATTGTAGTTGAGGTCTCTGAAAGGGCTCGATTTTTTGTATATATCCCAAAAAGCTTTCTGTGTGAAGGTGATATAGGCAAATGAGTTGAACGGCAGGTGGCTTTTCGTGATGCGATGACGTATGCTGAGCTGAAATATAGCATCTGCCGATTCCTTATTTATTTGTTTGTTGAGAGGAACTCCGGTGGCAAAATAACAGTCTTTGAAGATGCCGAATGGAGCCTGTGCATCGAGCATCATTTGCACGTCTTTGCTGCTGGTCTCTATCTGTTTTTTCTCGGAAAGAATGGTACTGCCGATGGCGTTATCTAAATTCTTTTCCAAACTGTCTCGGTTGATAAGGTTGTTGAGGTTATTGTAACTTTGTGCTTGTGATGTAATGGCTGCAAATAGCAAGGGGATAACGAATAATAGCTCTCTTTTCATCTTTTATTTTTCGGCAAAGATCATTCTTTTAACCCGATGTTAAAAGCTCGTTTATTCCTGAATAATGCTCCAAAAGTCAGGAGATGTTTATGCCTTGTTTTCGTGCGCTACCGTTTGGGTTAATCATTGTTAATCTTTTGTGCGTGATAGCTTTTAAACAGGCAAAGGTATCATGGAAGTTAGTACGTGAGTGTAAGGAAACTTCTTGTGTGTACCAAAGAAACTCTATATTTTTGATCCAAAGTATGAACGTAGTTGTTCTCTTAAAAATAGAAAGTATTAATTTAAAAACATAGAGTATGAAAAATGTTGTATTGATTGGAGCGAGTGGTTTTGTAGGAACTGCCTTATTGAATGAATTGCTCAAAAGAGGCCATCGGGTTACGGCTTTGGTACGCAATCCCGATAGAATAAGTGCTCAAAGTGATCAACTGGAGGTTGTAATGGCCGATGTAGCTGATGTGGAGCAGGTAGCAAACCTTTGCAAAGGGAAAGATGCGGTGGTGAGCGCTTACAACCCCGGGTGGACGAACCCAAATATATACGAAGATACGTTGCGCAATTATACGGCAATTCTAGAGGCGGTAAGGCAATCGGGGGTAAAGCGCCTTTTGTGCGTAGGGGGTGCCGGTACCTTGTTCTGTGCTCCGGGCGTGCGACTGCTTGATGCAGGTGTGCTTCCCCAAGAAATTATGCCCGGCGTAAAGTCATTGGGTGAATTTTATCTTGGTACGCTGATGAATGAGAAAGAGGTAGATTGGGTATTCTTTTCACCTGCCGGCAATTTAGAACCGGGTGATGCAACCGGCATCTATCGTCTAGGGAAAGATGATTTGATTGTGGATGCCGGCAGACAAAGCCGCATCCCCGTAGGTGACTATGCACTGGCTATGGTCAATGAACTGGAAGAGGAGAATCATCACCGGGAACGATTTACTATTGGGTATTGATGAGTTAGCATGTTATTGCAGAAAGTGGAATAAAGAAATCAGAAATGATCTTCTCTTATTCCATTTTCTAAATTCTCCAGCCACTCATTGAAACGAGGACACTTGGATCGTATATCATCTATGGGTAATGCTTCAAGAATTATTTCTCCATCTGTAGTTTTCTGGTAGGGAAATATTTTCATCAGACGTTTTGATGGAGCAGTTTCTGAACCACTATTAATATCCTCCGGATTGGCATATTGGTTAATGATTTCCTTTAATTTATTCAGAGATTCTTCCTTGTCAACCACGTAATTGAACCCATCCATGTTGGTATACATTAAAGCTTCTATTTCGTGTCGCTGAATGTAGGGTAGAAAGTTAGCTCTATGAATAATGGATGATATATTCTCTCGTATAGCTTCTTCTATTTGCTCTATTTTTAAACTATCAGTGGTATATCCTGGAAAATCTGTTGGAAGTCTGAAGAAGTCAAGAAAAGTAGTAATCAATACATTCCTAGTGGCTGCTACTCGTTCAATATCATTCTTTAAATATTCAAAAGCAACATTACCTCCTTTTTTATTCTTTTTTCTGTTTGTGATAATCTTTTGTGCATTCATCGGATTGGTGAATCCTTTTTGATATAAATACGGCATGATGCATTTCTGAATAAAACTAATTTCAGTATCGCCTTCAACTATAAATATGACTCTTTTCATGCTTCTTTAATCTAATGGTTGTCCGCCGATAATGTTTTTCTCCCAAATTTCACCCAAACTGTAATCTTCCAACCAACTGCTGAGTTCTTCGGGATTCAATCGATTAAATACAGTTGCATTTTCTTTTCGGTCGACAACAAGAATGTCTTGCGGATTAAAATTATCTACCAAATTCATTGATTGCGTTGAGATAATAATTTGAGACTCTAAAGATGCTTTTTTTATTAATGCAGAAAGTTTATTGATGGCTACCGGATGTAGCCCCAGTTCAGGCTCATCAATAATAATTGTTTTTGGTAATTTAGGTTGCAGCAATAAGGTTGCAAGACAGATAAACCGAAGGGTGCCATCTGACAATTGATAGGCATTGAAGTAACTTCCTATTGCTTCTTTTTGTTTCCATTCCAATTGAATAAGTTGTTCGTTCAGACGATTGGGCTTTAAATTGAAGCCTTCAAAAAAAGGAGAAACGGAAGCGATGGTTTTTACAATACGAACAAAATGCTTGGGATGTTTTTCCTGAAGAAAATACAGGAAGGCTGCAATATTTGAGCCGTTGTTTTTCAAGGCTACATTGTCATCAACCCTACATAGCCCTTTCATAGGGGAACGATCACCGGTATCGTGAAAATGATAAACTTCAAATTCGTGCAAAAGGTTATTAACATAAAAGGCCTGTCCTCGACGATCATCTTTAAAAGATGATTCTTTGGTATCAGTTTCGTGCACTTGCTTATGCCATGTAGTTCCGCTCTTGAATGCTGTTTCAACTTGCTGTATAAATAATGAATCTTGCGCTTCTTTTAATTCAACGATGAAGCGATTGTGTGCTTCACATTCAGGGTTTGAGAAGTATAAATCAAATGATAGATGATCAGTTACTTTTTTACCCATGTACAGCAAACTGTCTGCACCGCCTTTGGTTAGAATATAATGTTGTAGGTTTTGTTCATACAGATTGCGTATAAGCGTAAAGATTGAAATAAAATTGCTTTTACCAATTCCGTTTCCGCCTATTAAAATGTTTATGGGTAGTAAATCAACAGTTTGTTCCTTAATTGATTTATAGCCTTTGATGACAATTGTCTTTATCATTTAATGATAGATTATTAGTTTTGTACAGTTTACAAAAGTAAGATAATTGTTCGATTATCACAATCTTATGGTTTAATATTGAAATAAATAATCTCTCATTTCTTGCATTTTAAAAATCAGTTCGTATATTTGCGAACAATAAATGAGGGCTATAAAAATGGCAGGTCAGAAATATACCGATAAACAAATTGAAATTGCACGGTTTGCAAAAGCATTGTCAAACCCGGCAAGAATTGCCATACTGGAGTTCTTGGCTTCGCAAGACACGTGCTTCTTTGGCGATATTCACGAAGTGTTGCCCATTGCCAAAGCTACGGTGTCACAGCATTTGAAAGAATTGAAAGAGGCGGGACTCATTCAGGGCGAAATTGAAGCGCCTAAGGTGAAGTACTGCATTCAACGAGATAACTGGAATCTGGCAAAAAGTATATTCGGTGAGTTCTTCCGTATTTATAACGGTGAGAAGTGCCGGTGTGACTAAGTCCTTTTTTTGTGTAGTATGTTCGTAATATTACGAACTGAAATGTGAGAATTATAATGATGTATTTTTTTATAAACCCATAAGAAGATTATAACATGAAAGTTTTGATTCTTTGTACAGGAAACAGCTGTCGCAGCCAAATGGCGCACGG
>Ga0074197_1002064_pt1 | contig 14836 bp, 10 predicted proteins | sample EPASupsiteSAE305_FD_64526 | JGI IMG/M metagenome (GOLD analysis project Ga0074197, IMG submission 64526) | Bioremediated contaminated groundwater microbial communities from EPA Superfund site, New Mexico - SAE3-05 reassembly with SPADES | ecosystem: Environmental > Aquatic > Deep subsurface >...
ATTCAAACTTAATTTAAACCAACAATCCAAAAAAGTAATTCTTGCTGGTAGCTTTAATGGCTGGAATAAGAATGAATTACAGATGAATAGAACCACAACAGGTTGGGATTTGCAAATTTATTTGAGAGAGGGAACTCATGCCTATAAATTCATTGTGGATAACACCTGGATTCTTGATCCAGATAATCCTGTAAAAAGGCCCGATGGTCGAGGCAATACCAACTCCTTTGTTGGAATTGGCAATATTCATACATTTAAGCTAAAAGGTTACCTTAATGCCGAAAATGTTTTTGTTTCGGGCAATTTTAATGCTTGGAATGGTGGAGAACTCCGTATGGAGAAAACCAGTGACGGGTGGGTTTTGCCATATCACATTGCTAGTGGTATTTATGAATATAAATTTATTGTTGATGGAAAATGGATCGTAGATCCTAGTAATCCTAAAACTATTGGAAGCGGTAACTTTGAAAATTCCGTAATTGCTGTTAATCCGAATGTTACACTTAATGTAAATTCGTTTAAAGATGCAAAAAAAGTTGTTCTTAGCGGAAGTTTTAATGGTTGGAGTAAAGAGGGATACCAAATGGAAAAAACAGTAAATGGATGGACAATCTCAATTTATCTTAAACCAGGAAAGTATACTTATAAATTAATTGTGGATGGTGAGTGGAAACTAGACCCTGATAACAAACTATGGGAACAAAACCAATTTGGTAGCGGAAACTCTGTACTATGGGTTAAGCCGTAGTGAAAGAAACTATTTATCTCGATCTACTGCCTTCGCAATAAATTCTGAAGGTAATGTAACCAGAAGCGAATGGCTTATGTGATCGATTCTTACTACAACCTTTTTTTTACCAGAGTGTTGAACAAGTTCTCCTTCAAGCCCCATTAGCCCGCCAAACTTTATCTCAACAATAGTTCCTGGCTCTAGGCTCTCATCTAACGTTTCTATCTCTAAATCCTGCACTAACAGTTGCTTTACCATGGCTATTTGCCTTTCGGGAATTGGTGCAGCCTTTCCTCCAAAGGTTATGTAACGAACAACTCCTGGAGTATTTAAAACATTATAGTAATCTTTAGAATCAATCTTTACGAAGATATACGACCTAAAAAGAGGCTCCTCTACCATCTTTTTACGGTCACTCCACTGCTTTATCTTTTTTTGGAGAGGAAGAAACGTCTCAATACCCTTTTCGCATAAACGCTCATAAACTTTTTTTTCGTTTCGAGGTTTGGTGTAGGCAGCATACCAAAAGGTTTTTCCATCGCTACTCATTGTCATCTTCTCAATCTTTTGCAAAGCAAATTTACTTAAAAAAATTGTACGGTATACGACATTTAAAGCAATTGAATAACAACCCTTTGTTATGCCAATTCTTGTTTATGAGTAACATTATGAAATAGAGCGCATAAAAATCGAAAAAAACTTGATTAACACTGTTAAATATATTAACATTGTTTTTATTTTTAAATTCGAAATACCGCTTCGTCGAGCATGAAGAACAAAATTATACAGGAAAAAAGGATGAGGGGATACTTCATTCAAGCCGCTAAAGAAATTCTTAAGGGCGAAGGATTAGACAGTATAAGTGTTAGAAATATTGCGGATCAAGCGGGTTATTCCTATGCTACATTATATAACTATTTTAGAGATGTTAAGGATTTGATTTTTGAGTGCATAAAAGATTTTCAAGAAGAGTGCGAGGAAATAGTTTTAAAGGAAACAAAAAATACCCCCAGAGGGGTAGAGAAAATTAAAGATATTACCCGTTCTTATGTTCGATATTTTGTAGAATACCCGGGTGTTTTCGAACTATTTTTCCTGGAGAGAATTACGGATATTGAGCATAAACAATCGACTTCCGAACTTATATGCTCATTTTTGGATAGGCTATGCGACGAGGAGTGGAAATACTGTGTTAAAGAAGAAATTGTTACAATTGGAGCGGCGGATAAGATGAGGAGCATCTTAAAGTATCAAGTACCAGGCATGCTTCTTTTCTACCTAAACCGCAGAAATCCAACAGAATACAAAGATTTCTTAAATTTAGTCGATCGTCAACTTGAAAAAATTATCAAAGTTGAAGCATCCTCAAAATCTCCAAGCTTATTTGAACCCGAAGTATTGAATTTTATTTTCGAAGAGGATAGCAACCGTTTAATATTCATTCATTACACAAAAGATGAGATTACTGCCCGGAAAATAATTCAAGAAGGATTTCGATACACGGAAACATTCTATAATACTGCGGAGCAAGTTGTTAACGACAAGTTAGATCTTATGTATAAGCACAACATGTATAAGTATTATGGCAGCTATGTTGTGGTCATTGCAATTTCGAGGGATCTATTCACAAAATACGCAAACGAGGTTAAGGCGCGTGGAATAAATATTTATATCGAAAACATCTTTAGCGAAACTCCTCCCCTTTTGAATGAAAATGATGATAAGGTTTATACGCTTCCCAATCAATTCGTCAAAGGGTATGTAAATTACGAAAATGGTAATCTAGTATTTAACTCTAACTTTAATCCATCCTACTACTCGCCAATTTTCGACAAAAACTTGGAGTAATCTATTTCAATTTACTGAAAAACATAGTGATGGACATCCAATAATCCTTGTTTGATGGGTTGCTGCTCCATAGTGCTTTAGAGCCATGTTTACCAATATCGGACGGACAATGGAATGTTTTAAGGTTAGGCTTTATAGGTTCGCAAACTTCCTTTACCATTGCACACTCTTCTCGCGATGAGAGTATTAAAATGGGAACTGAAATCTTTGAAATTCTTGATTTGATATAATCGTCCTCACCAAAATATTCTCCGGGCGAAAAAGCAATGGCTGCTTTTACTCTTAAATTCTTTGCTGTTTCTATTAGAGCTAGTGATGCAGAATAAGAACTACCCCAGATTACAATTGGCAAATCTGATCTTGATTTTATATAATCTATAGCCGCCTCGATGTCGGGCAGTGCGTCAATGTAATCGACAGGAAGGTCTTTTTCTTTTGCTCTTTTTGCTGTTTCATTAGCAATAAAGTTAACCTCATAACCTGAACGTTGGTCAATGGCCAAGCAATTATATCCAAGACGGGTTAGACGTGGTGCAATTTCTCGATATTCACCTCTGCTGTACCCGGCCTGATGAAGAAGGAGAATATATGGTTTATTAAGGTCAACTAAATATAAATCCGCAGTTACATCTAATCCATCCTTAGATGGAAAATTTACTGTTTGCTGTGGCAAACCATTAATAGAATAGATAAACAGAAAAACAACCGAAAAAATAAAGTGTTTAGCGCTTGTCATATGGGACATTAAAAAGTTTGAGTAACCTGCTCGGCCACAATAGTAATAATATTATCACTTACCTCAACAAAACCTCCCGAAGGGATGTTAAAAAGTAGTTCGGCTCCATCATCTCGAATTACCCTTACAATTCCTGGTTCAAGCGAAGATACGATGGGTGCATGCTGCTTGAGTATACCAAAAGAACCTTTTGAACCAGGAACTTGAATGTACTGAGTTTCCTCTATATGGTATGATGTTTCTGGCGATATCAAATCACAAACCATGGCTTCAGAGATTATTTTTGAGCATCAGCAAGTAGACGTTCTCCTTTCTCAATCGCATCCTCGATAGTTCCAACAAGATTAAACGCAGCTTCGGGGTATTTATCCACCTCTCCATCCATAATCATATTGAAACCCTTAATGGTATCCTTAATATTAACCATAACTCCTTTAATGCCAGTGTATGCTTCGGCAACGTGGAATGGTTGCGACAAGAAACGCTGAACCCTTCTGGCTCTATGAACAACAATCTTGTCGTCCTCGGAGAGCTCGTCCATTCCAAGAATCGCAATAATATCCTGAAGTTCTTTATAGCGTTGAAGCAGATTCTTAACCCGCTGCGCAGTGTTGTAATGTTCGTCGCCAACAACATCAGGAGAAAGAATTCTTGAAGTTGAATCGAGAGGACTTACTGCTGGGTAAATTCCTAGTTCGGAAATTTTACGATCCAAAACAGTGGTGGCATCAAGGTGGGCGAAAGTTGTGGCGGGTGCAGGATCGGTTAAGTCATCGGCAGGTACATAAATAGCCTGTACCGATGTTATTGATCCCCTTTTTGTAGAAGTGATTCTTTCCTGCATTAGCCCCATCTCTGTGGCAAGTGTTGGTTGATATCCTACTGCAGAGGGCATGCGTCCTAAAAGTGCAGACACCTCGGATCCTGCCTGTGTAAATCTAAAAATATTATCAATGAAGAAAAGAATATCCTTGCCCTGTCCATCTTCGCCTCCATCGCGAAACGATTCTGCAACAGTTAGTCCAGAAAGTGCAACAGATGCACGTGCTCCTGGCGGTTCATTCATCTGACCAAATATGAGCGTTGCTTGTGAATTTTTTAACTCAGCATTATCCACCTTGTCGAGATCCCAACTTCCAGCCAACATTGACTCTTTAAACTTTTCGCCGTAACGAATTACATCGGACTCAATCATTTCGCGGAGTAAATCGTTACCTTCCCTTGTTCGCTCACCTACTCCCGCAAAAACAGACATGCCAGCATAACCCTTTGCAATGTTATTGATTAGTTCCATGATGATGACAGTTTTACCAACACCAGCACCACCGAACAAACCAATTTTACCTCCTTTAGAGTAAGGCTCTAGAAGATCGATAACTTTAATTCCAGTATACAGTACTTCTTTTTCAGTACTAAGTTGATCAAACTTGGGTGGTTTATTGTGAATTTGATATGGGCTATTACGATCGACAGAAGAAAGTCCATCTATTGCCTCACCAATTACGTTTAGCAGACGACCTTTTATCTGGTCTCCAACTGGCATTGTTATTGATTTTCCTGTAGGGAAAACCTTCATACCCCGGCATAAACCATCGGTTGAGTCCATAGCTATAGTGCGAATAGTGTTTTCGCCGATGTGCTGTTGACACTCAAGTATAAGTTTAGAATTATCGTCCCTAATTAATTCTAATGCCTCATAAATAGCAGGAAGTTTTACGTCAGAATCGCTAAAGGCAACGTCAACTACTGGGCCAATAATTTGTACTACTTCACCATATATTTCAGCCATAACAGAAATTTTTCAGTGTATTCAAAGTTATGAACTATTGCAAAATAATCATACTAATTAAAAACTATTTTGTTACAGTCTATCTATTTTTCTCAAATTAATTTCGACGCGACGAATATTTATTGATGAACAAATTAATTCCATTATCAATCTCGTTTTGCAGGGCTGTTTGGTTATAAGTTGCTGCAATTCCACTTAATTCGCTCAAAGTTTGAATGTTAACCCTAAAGTCGTAATCGAAATATCCATCGAAACGGGAGCCAAGGCTCGAGTAGTATTTCAGTTTTTGAACTGTTATATCGTTGTATTTCTTTAAAATTTCATTTGCTCGTTCTGTTTGATTTAACTTATAGTAATTTTCAGCAATCCCAATCATAAAGAAATCGTAAGGGTATTTTTCGTGAGGCATCAAGTCATAAACTTTATTTAGAACATTGATGGCAGAATCTTTCTTTCCTTCTACGATTAACTTCTCAGCCAATCGGTTAAACGTGTTTCGTATTTTAAGAACCATTGCTGTTCGTTGGTTGTTATGGTCAATAAACACATCGGGTTCATTCATTCTTCCCCATCGGAATTTATTAATCAACTTGTCGTAAAGTAAATCCTCATCAATTCTTCCTATAGATAAAAAGTCGGGGGCTACGGATTTAATTGGAACCAAACGATAGGCAAACCCATCGTGCTGTAAATAGTCCGCCAAGCCAACATCGCTATCGCCATAAGGGGATACAAAGTATATTGGTCGTTCCCAGTTATTATTTGCAATTATTTCAAGGATCATCATTGCGCTTTTTTGAATATAATTGCCCTTAATTGACCACTCCATTGTGGGAACAATTAAAGCCTCGTCCTTGGCTTTAACTGTCCCTGTAGAAAGAACTTTTTCCTTATTGACGGTTAGTTTTATCTTGTTGGTTGGCAGATAGTCCAAAGGTGCTTCGCCAGGAACCTGAAGGCGAGTATTCAAATCGTCGCTAGCCACAAAGTTCATTATGCTCTTAAGCTCAACAGCCTCGTTGACTCTGTTATAAATATACACAATATCGCGAGTACCCTGAACATACTGATTATGGTTCATCGAAATTGGAATTGGCTCAGATTGGTAACACTTCATTTTCATTTGGTCGATATACCAATCTGTTCCCAAAAGACTTAAGTTTACAATCCTAACATCGGTTCTAATACCTTCAACCTCCTGGGCATACCAAAGTGGGAAGGTATCATTATCGCCATTGGTAAAGATTATTGCATTTGGTTCGCAACTGTTGAGATAATTATATGCAAAATCGCGAGCAGTATAACGCCCCGAACGATCATGATCATCCCAGTTTTCAGAAGCCATTATTAAAGGAACAGCCATACATAGAATTCCTGCGGTACCTGCTGCAGTTGTGTCGGATAAAACTTTTTTAATCCACTCGTAAACAGCCAATACCCCTAAGCCAATCCAAATTGTAAACGCATAAAACGATCCAGCGTAGGCATAATCGCGCTCACGAGGTTGCATTGGGTACTGATTTAAATACATTACAATAGCAATCCCTGTAAGGAAAAACAACATGAACACGACAAAGAAGTTTCGCTTATCGCGCTTAACAAAAAGTTGATAGTAAATACCAATAAATCCTAAAATTAGCGGAAGGAAAAAGTAGGTGTTTCGCGATGGATGATTTTTCATATCATCTGTTAGTTCATCTTGATTTCCTAAAAATATTGAATCGATAGGCTTTATTCCACTAATCCAGTTACCGTTTTCAATTCCACCATGGCTTTGAATATCATCTTGACGTCCAACAAAGTTCCACATAAAGTATCGCAAGTACATATGGCCTATTTGATAACGGAAAAAGAAAACTAAGTTTTCTCCAAAAGTTGGAACATAACGTGTTTCATTTTCACCATCACGTGTTCGAACAGGAATAGGCTTTCCTTCAATCACCGCCCATTTTTTGTACTCCTCAACATGGTCAGCAGATGGACTATACATTCTTGGAAAAATTGTTTTGAACCTACTATCAAAATCGTATTTGGTTTTAAGCCAGGTTTCCACATACTGCCCATTCTTAGGAATATAGGTAGTTAACTCTTTAGTGCTTTCAACTGGAGCATTGTAGTACTGACCATAAAATAATGGCCTATCGCCATACTGCTCTCGGTTTAAATAATTAATAAGAGAAAAAACGTGCGATGGATTATTCTCGTTTATTGGAGTATTTGCTCTTGCTCTTACTACAATTAAGGCATAGGATGAATAACCAATAATAATAACAGCAACCCCAAGTAATGCTGTATTAAAAATGGCATGATTCTTACGATGGGTATAAATAATTCCAAAAATTAACGCTCCAAACAAAAGGGCCAGATAAAACAGAAATCCTGTAAAATATGGTAATCCGAAACCATTAACAAACATCAACTCAAACCAGGAACCCACTTTGAAAATACCTGGGATAATTACATACAATATCGTTACAAGTATTACCGATGATATTACGAATGTTGCAATAATACCATTACGGGTGGTTTTGTATTTCTTAAAATAGTATACGAATGCAATTGCAGGAATAGTCAATAAGTTTAAAAGATGGACACCGATAGAAAGACCCATCATGTATGCTATGAAAATCAACCAACGATTTGATTTTGGCTCGTCAGCAATATCTTCCCACTTTAGTATTGCCCATACAACAATTGCGGTGAAAAAGGAAGAAAGGGCATAAACCTCACCCTCAACGGCAGAAAACCAGAAAGTATCGGAAAAAGTGTACGCTAAAGCGCCGACAACACCACTTGCAATAATTGCGATTGATTGAGCTAATGTTGGGTTTTCGTCGTCCTTCAAAACCATTTTGCGGGCAAGATGTGTAATTGTCCAGAATAGGAAAAGGATTGTAAAAGCACTAACCAACCCCGACATTGCATTAACCATAAGGGCAACCTGTGAGTTGTCCGTTGCAAACAATGTGAAAAAACGAGCAATCATCAAGAAAAGGGGTGCTCCTGGAGGATGTCCAACTTCGAGTTTAAATGCTGTAGCAATAAATTCGCCACAATCCCAAAAACTTGAAGTGGGTTCAATGGTCAGTAAATAAACAATGGCCGAAATTGCAAAAACAATCCACCCTGTAATGTTGTTAATCTTTTTAAACTTGATCATTTGATTTATGCTTAAATGGCTAATAATTTTTGAAAACCAACTGTAATTAACTTTTCTAATACTCTAAAAGGCAAAAGTAGAACTTTTTAAAGATTAAGTTATTTTGTTACAATAAATCTTTGTTAAAAGTCTTTCTGCAAAATTCTGATTTTCGGGTATTGCAAATTCTGGCAGAAAATGTTTGCTAAAAACTCGCCATTCGAAGAACAAATAACTCTATACATGTCTTTTTTTTAATGATATAACTAATGTTGCTTAATGCTGCAGAAACAGAAAAAAGGTGACTAATTTTGAGAAATTTTAGAACCAGTTTTCACTTTTTGGAAGGAATATTGTAAAATATATTAGTCTAACTTTGACACCAAATTTTTTATAGATTAATATGGCAAAAGAAAATGATTGGAAGCAGAAGTTGAGCTTTGCTTATTCAACAAATCCCGACTTTAAGCCTGAGGAAGAAAGAATTTCTGAGGAAACAAAGAAACCAAACCAACAGAATTTACTGGTTACTTTTGAACGGAAACACAGAGGAGGTAAATCCGTTACTCTCGTTAAAAACTATGTGGGTAGTGTTGAGGAAATGGAGGTTCTTTGTAAAAAAATCAAAACAAAATGCGGTGTTGGCGGATCTGTAAAAGAGGGCGAGATTCTTATACAGGGAGATATTAAACAAAAAGTGGGTGATTTACTTAAAGAATGGGGATATAAGGTTAAAATATCGGGCTAATATTGAGCAATATATACATATGAATAAATTTCTACTATCTGTTTCGCTTTGTTTTACTTTGGGCTTTGGTGATTTTGTTAAGGCCGATACTCTTACAGTAATGCATTATAACTTAATGTACTACGATAAAGAATATGACGATTGCAATAGCACAACGAATAACGTAGACAACAAAGACTCGCACCTTAGAATCATCCTTAACTATATTCAGCCCGACATTTTCACTGCTAACGAAATTAACTCGTCGGTTTCGAGTGTTGAACGAATTAAAACTAATGCTCTTAATGTGATCGGTACTACAAAGTATAAAAGAGCAAACTTTAGTGGCAGCTTTTTGTCGAACATGATTTATTACAACTCCGACAAGGTTGAACTTAAGCAACAATCCACAATATCTACTTCGCCCAGAGTTACTGATGTCTATAAACTATTCGTTAAGAATCCTGCATTAGCTAATGGTGATACGATTTTTCTAACCTGTATTGTAACCCACCTTAAAGCAGGGAATACAGAAAGTGATGCAAGCCAAAGAGCAACTGCCGCAAACTCAATAATGAACTATATTGCCAATAATAACATAACTGGCAATATACTTCTTATGGGTGATATGAATTTATATACATCGACCGAAGGTGCCTTTATTAAGTTTACATCACCCAACGGATCGTCGGGTTTTAGGTTTTTGGATCCAATAAATATGAGTGGAGCCTGGAATAACAACTCCTATTTCAAAACAGTTCACACACAATCTACACACTCTTCATCAGATCCTTGCTTCTCGAGCGGGGGAATGGATGATCGTTTCGATTTTATTTTGTCTTCATCAGATGTTATCAATGGAACAAATGGCTTAAAATACTTCAACTACAAAACTATTGCTCAGGATGGAAACCGATATAATCAATCTTTAATTTCGCCAGTAAACAATAGCGTTCCAACTGAAGTATTAAACTCTCTGTACAACATGTCCGATCATTTGCCTGTACAAATAAAAATAACATACAGCAGTAATACTTCAGGAATATCAACTAACAGTGATAAGTATAACATAACATACAACAATCCTATTAAAGAAAACCTTAGAATTCGAATTACTAACGAAAAAGTGGGTATCTCAAAGGTTACTGTTTATAGCCTACTAGGTCAGAAAATTCATACTTCTTCATATCCGAACTTTAGCTCGGATATAAATATCTCGACATCAGATTTCAACGATGGAATACTAATTGTAGAAATCTTATTAACTGATGGTTACCGTAAATTATTTAAAGTTATAAAGTAATATCGTTGAGGAAAAAAATAATCATAGCGTTTCTTGTAATTTTATCAATAAATACAAAGGCCCAGTATTTCTATAGTGGAGTAGAACCTTTTGCAATAAAATGGCAACAGGTTTCGCATGGAGATATTCGCTTAATATACCCTTCAGGATCAGAGGCAATTGCAAATAAATACCTGCAAATAATTTATACAGTTGATACAATTGTTGGAAAAAACTATAGAGTTGGAAAATCGAAACTCGATGTGATACTCCATTGCAACAGCATACTCTCAAACGGATTTGTTTCTTGGGCACCTCGAAGAATGGAATTGGTTACTCAACCTGCATTTAATTCATTTGCTCAACTCTGGAGCTATCAACTTGCAACGCACGAAATGCAGCATGTTAAGCAAATGTATGCCCTTAATAGAAAAAAAATTAAAGCGGCTTCGTATATTTTTGGGCAACAAGCAACAGGACTTGCTGCCGGTTTTATCCCCCTTTGGTTTCTCGAGGGTGATGCTGTTGTTGCAGAAACAGCCCATTCGCATTCAGGACGAGGACGATTGGCAAGTTTTTATCAGCATTACAGAATCCATTCTCTGACAAAAACGAACTCCTTATCCTATGATAAGTTGCTGTTGGGATCATTCAAAGATTATATTCCAAACCATTATAGCTTAGGATACCAGATTGTTGCATACGGAAATATAAAGTACGGAGAAAATTTATGGGCCAATACCATTGATTATGTAACCAGGAGACCTTACACTGTTTTTCCTTTCTACTTTGGATTAAAGAAAGAAACGGGACTATCGAGAAAGAAATTTGCAGAGAGAGTTTTCGAATATCAGGATAGTGCTTGGAATGCAGAAATTGATCTTGGGGAAAATTCGATTTTAAAACCTGTCGCAAGTGACTCAAAAGAATATTCCAACTATATATACCCCGCCCAAATAAACGATTCAACAATCGTAGCCTATAAAACGAGTTTGTCAGATATTCCATCATTTGTGATGATAAACACAAATACTCGCAAAGAAAGTTTAATAGTATACCCTGGATACATAGTTGGAAAGCCATTCATTAACGATAGTGTAATTGTGTGGTCTGAATTCAAGGCACACACCAGATGGGAATACAAAAACTTTGGACAAATCGTTCGGTATAACTTTAAGAGAAAAGAAAAATTTGTGTTTCCTCATAAAGGAATGTATGGGTCTCCAATAATAGATTCAGATTCAAAAGTCGTTTGCATTGCCTATAAACCAAAGGGAGGTTGCAATATAGTATTTCTTGAAGAATCGGGAGATGTAAAAAACATATACTCTTTTCCTATTGAGCAAGAGCCATTTGAACTAGCCTACAATAAATATATTTATGTGGGAGTTACAACACAACAAGGGAAGATGTTACTCCAACTAAAAAATAATTCTATTCCCTCACGGATTTTAGGCCCTACATATTGGGATATCAACTCCTTACAGGTTAAAGGGGACACTATTCTTTTTTCAGCAACAAATAAATCTAAAGAAAATATTTATTTTTATAATATTCTGACGGATAATTGTTATAGTGTATTAAACTCGACATACAGTTTAAATTATCCGTTCTTAAATAACGATGGATCGTTAGTATTCTCGAGTTATTCTGCATTAGGGTATAAAATCAATAGAACCGATTCTTTATACATAAGTTCAAAAATAGATATAGGCCTACCTATCAACGATGCCTTTACAAAAAGTCTATCGGAGAATGTATCATATAATTTAGATACCTTGAATTTACCGATCGTAGAGTATCCCTCTAGGCCATATAAAGGAATTGGTGCTCTCTTCAACTTTCACAGTTGGGCTCCCTTCTACTTTAATCCATTCAACAGTAACCCTGAAGAAACATCGATTAAGTTAGGAGGAACAATAATGTCGCAAAATTTAACAGGGAGTACAATTCTAGTTTTGGGGTATGGATATGCAAATTCGCATCTATTTAGAGGCACTCTGAGGTATCAGGGGTTTTGGCCTGTGTTTTCTTTAAGCTACGAACTTTTTGACTATCCGGCATCTATCTATTCTGTATCAAATGATGGATATTTGCCTAATGTGATGAAAAATAGAACGAAACTATATACTTTCTTACCTTTTAATTTAAGTAATAATAGTTTTAGCACATATTTACAACTGTTTAATAACTTAGAGTTTACGAACGATTATCTTTTCGATAGATCAATTCAAAAGTATCGATCGGGTCTTTTTATCGTCAATTATGGTGTTTATTTTCACTCGCTTCGAAAACAAAGTCATAGAGATTTACTTCCAAAATATGGAGTTACACTTACTATACTAAGACAAAATGCTCCATATAGCAGAAGTAACATTGGTTCTCTTTCGGTACTAAAAACAAATGTATATATACCCGGTCTGCTTAAAAATCAGCATTTTAAAATGTCTGCCTCTCTTCAAGATCAGAATTTGGAAGGATTTCCTTTCTCAAATAAGGTTGATCCACCTAGAGGATACTTGCTTTCATACTCAAAGAATTATCTGGGTTTTAGTTTCGATTATATTCTCCCCTTAGCCTACCCCGATCGCTCAATAGGATCGCTTGCTTACATTAAGCGCCTCTCTTTGGACTTGTTTTATGATTATGCGACAAATTCTTATCCTTACATCGAAAACAATGTTCGTAAAACTGAAAAACAGAAACTTCAATCGGTGGGATTTGAATTGAATATTGATTTTCATCTTTTCAGAACTCGTTATCCTTTTAGAATGAAATACCAACAAGCTTTTTTAGGCAGAGATTATCGTTCCTTTTCGAACTTCTCTCTTTTAATGGATATTTTTGGGGGACTAGGTGCTCGTGAAAAATTTATAGAACATTAATTTGATTGTCACGTAAAAATTAGGATATGAACTCGATATCAGAAAAAAAGAATCTTCTCCGAAAGTCTATCCGACAGCAAAAAAAGCTTGTTGGCATAGAGGAGTCAAAATCCAAAGCAGAATTAGTTTTTGCGGAAATTGAGACAATGGAGTCCTTTAAACAGGCAAATACAGTCCTTGCGTTTTGGTCGCTTCCAGACGAAATTCCAACTCATGATTTCGTGATAAAATGGTCCAAATCAAAACGACTAGTATTGCCTGTAGTTGTTGGTGATATTCTGGAACTTCGCCTTTATACTGGCACTAAGCAACTGGAGCAAAGCAACCATTTTGGAATTATGGAACCTAAAACTGGTATGGTAATTGCTCCTGCAGATATTGATTTTGCAATAATACCAGGAGTTGCTTTCGATAAAAAAGGAAATAGGCTTGGCAGAGGAAAAGGTTTTTACGATAGATTAATGCCTCAATTCAGAAATATTCTGAAAGTTCCTGCAGATATTGATTTTGCAATAATACCAGGAGTTGCTTTCGATAAAAAAGGAAATAGGCTTGGCAGAGGAAAAGGTTTTTACGATAGATTAATGCCTCAATTCAGAAATATTCTGAAAGTTGGAATTGGCTACGAGTTCCAACTGGTAGAATCTGTTCCGGTTGATGATTTTGATCTACCTGTTGACATGGTTATATGTAATTAACTGTATTAAAACGATATAAATTTATTTGTATGAGAATTTTTAACAATTTGTTTTTTAGCGAAACTCAAAAAAGAATTTCCAAACGAATTCTTTTATTTACATTTTTAGTATTTGTTTCTTCCTTTACTCTTTTTGGTCAAGCTCCTGCAGGTTATTATGATGGAGCGAATGGGAAAACAGGGAATGATCTGAAATATTCTCTATATCTTATAATTAAGGATCATACAGTTTTATCATATGATCAACTTTGGACTGCATTCCAGTATACTGATAAAAAGGCCAATGGAAAGGTTTGGGATATGTATTCCGACATTCCCGGGGGCACTCCTCCATATGAATTTACATTTAGTTCCGACCAATGTGGAAATTATGGCGGCGAATCGGACTGCTACAACAGGGAGCACTCTTTTCCTAAGAGTTGGTTTAGCGATGCATCGCCAATGTATTCTGATCTTTTTCATTTGTACCCAACCGATGGTTACGTTAATGGCAAAAGGAGTAATTATCCTTTTGGAGAGGTTTCTAGTCCTTCCTGGACTTCGTTAAACGGTAGCAGATTAGGTACATGTTCCTATCCTGGTTACTCTGGAACTGTTTTTGAACCTATTGATGAATATAAAGGCGATTTTGCCCGTTCATATTTTTATATGGTAACACGTTACCATAATATAGTGACAGGTTGGAACACTGACATGCTAGATGGTTCTCAGTTTCCTGCATTTACCAGTTGGGCAAAAAGTATGCTTATTGAATGGCATACCCAAGATCCTGTTAGCCAAAAGGAAATTGATAGAAACAATGTAATTTATAACAACTATCAACACAATAGAAATCCATTTATTGATAATCCTGAGTATGTTGATTTAATCTGGGGTACTATAAGCGTTTCGTTTACAAGCACACCTGTTACATCAGCGCAAGCCGGAATTGCATACAATTACAATATTACTGTATCAGGAAAAACCGGTGCAACATTTACAATTACTGCTCCAACAAAGCCTA
>Ga0074197_1002066_pt1 | contig 14831 bp, 16 predicted proteins | sample EPASupsiteSAE305_FD_64526 | JGI IMG/M metagenome (GOLD analysis project Ga0074197, IMG submission 64526) | Bioremediated contaminated groundwater microbial communities from EPA Superfund site, New Mexico - SAE3-05 reassembly with SPADES | ecosystem: Environmental > Aquatic > Deep subsurface >...
CTCGAGGGCTTTGAAGCATTGAACCGCGAATACGATGCACCCCATACCTACGAAACCGTCCTGGGCGGCATGGAAGCAACCCCCGCCATTGAAGATCTAAATGATGAAGCAGAGGCTTGGGCTGAGCATGAAATGCGCCGCATGAAACATGAGTCCGAGAACGTACCCGACTACTCAAATCGCGGGCAGTACGGCGGCGATGACATTCCCGCCTTCGAGGATTTACGAATGGACGGACGTGAGGAGCTCGGATTGGGACGCACCCACCGTGAAAACCATCAAGGCGAAAACGGCATGCAAGCCAGCGATGTTCCCGAACCAGTTGAATCCGACCAGCTGACCATTGAAATGCCGCTTTCCTTTATGACCGATGAAGGAATCACCAATCTGGAAAAGCTGATTGCCAGCAAAGCGGAGCTCATCAAGAAAGCCCTTGGCGTAGAGGCCCTTCCTGTTGAACGGGCAGAGAGCACGCTCAAATTCCCATGGTTCAGGTTTCCGGTAAGTAGTGATGAAGTAGCTGCCTACTCTCGCTTCATCGGCGCGCTTTGTACAGCAGCCAAAAAGCAAAAGCGAGTCACAGCACTTGATAAGGCAGTCGATAACGAAAAGTACGCCTTCCGCTGCTTTCTCCTGCGGCTCGGCTTCATTGGGGAAGAGTATAAACAGGTGCGCAAAATTCTCTTGAAAAACCTTGCCGGAAATCCTGCGTTCAAGTCCGGCAACAAGAAAAGCACGGAGGTGTGCGATGATGTTTCCGAATAAAGAGATTGTCGATCGGATTCGCAAGCAATATCCGAAAGGTACTAGAGTTGAACTGATTTCCATGAATGACCCCTACTCCACCTTGAAGCCCGGTGACCAAGGGACCGTGGACTTCGTAGATGACACCGCCACGATCTTTGTAAATTGGGACAACGGTTCTATGCTCGGCATTGTCTACGGAGAGGATTTTACAAAAATACTCCGCTGATGGATGGATTAATGAGATCGCCGTCTTCTGAGGGCAGTTTCTCGTTATAAAAAATAAAGGCAAGCCGTTGTACGACTTGCCTTGTGGTGGGGGACAGAGGAATTGAACCTCTCGGTGTTTTACCACCTGTATAAAAATGTGCTGCTATATAACGCTTATCAACGGGGCCTGTCACATCCCCCGCAAACACCGGCACCCACCAGACAAATTGTCGTAATCACATTCATAATAGTACCTCCATCAAATTTAATTCTCAAACTGAAACCTGATTTTAGTTTCTTAGTAAATGTGGTAGACACACCGCTGAGTAACGCCAAAGCAACACATACAGGATGCTTATCAATTATTTTATTGTAACATTGATTATTCAAAAAATATACTTTCAAATAACTTAAACAAAGGGCTAATTATAACATATATAATGCTTGCCAACAGAGCCAATCGGCTCTGTTTCATTATGCATAGAAGGAGGCTTGCCAATGGATTACAATTACACGCCGACAAAATTGATGCTTCCGACAAGCCACTATGACAAACGGCGAGCCGACTTTGCGGTAGGCTTTATTCAAATGCTCAAACACACCACGGGCGAATGGTACGGGAAGCCATTTCACCTCATGCCCTGGCAAGAGCAGATTATCCGGGATATCTTTGGTATTGTGGATGCGGACGGCTATCGGCAGTTTCGCACTGCCTATGTCGAGGTTGGAAAGAAAAACGGTAAGTCAGAGCTTGCAGCGGCAATCGCCCTCTACCTTCTGTTTGCTGATGGTGAAGCTGGAGCCGAGGTCTATTCTTGTGCTGCTGACATCAATCAAGCGAGTATCGTGTTCAACACCGCCAAGGCTATGGTGGAACAATGCAGTGACTTGCGAGATCTCTCCAAGCTCGTGCCATCTACTAAGCGAATCATTTTTCCACATACGAACAGCTTCTACAGGGTGCTGTCCTCGGAAACTAAATCAAAGCAGGGCTTTAACGTGTCGGGGCTTATATTCGATGAGCTCTTTGCCCAGCAGACCCGCGAGCTGTTCGACACCATGACCAAGTACACAGGTGATGCCAGACGACAACCCCTCTATTTCCTTATCACCACTGCGGGGCGCGATAAGACTTCAATTTGCTATGAAATCCACTGCAAGGCGAAGGCTGTATTAGACGGTTCGAAAATTGATTCAGCCTTTTACCCTGCTGTTTTTGGCATTGAGGAGGATGATGACTGGGAGGATGAGCACATTTGGCGGCGCGTAAACCCCTCCATCGGCGTAACGATTCCATTTGAGACGGTGCAAGCCGCCTATGAACAAGCGAAACAAAACCCCGCTGAAGAAATGCATTTTCGGCAGTTTCGCTTAAATGAATGGTGCAATGCGGATATCCGATGGATGCCATTGGACAAATGGGATGCCTGCGGAGAGGTCTTGAACCCTGAAGATTACGAAGGGCGTGAATGCTACTGTGGTCTGGATTTATCCTCTACAGGCGACCTGACCGCCCTCGTTCTGGTTTTCCCACCCGGCTCTGGTGACACGAAGTATACCGTATTGCCGTTTTTCTGGCTGCCGGAGGATGTTATCGATCTCCGCACCCGCCGTGATCATGTTCCCTACGCCGTGTGGAAGAAGATAGGTGTGTTCAATACTACTGAGGGCAATGTTGTCGACTACGACTACATTGTGGCGTTCATCTCCAAATTATCAGAGCAATTCCGAATCCGTGAAATCGCCTACGACCGCTATGGCGCTGAAAAAATCCGTCGAGATCTTGAGGAGCTTGGTGCAGAACACGGCTTTGTTGTTTTTCCATTTGGTCAGGGCTTCATCAGTATGTCCCCGCCCTCCAAGGATCTGTACCAGTTTGTGATGGAAGGCAGGATTCGGCATGGTCGTCACCCTGTACTGGACTGGAACATGGCAAATGTCATAGTTGATCAGGACGCGGCGGGCAACATCAAGCCAAACAAGAAGAAATCCACTGAAAAAATAGACGGCGCGGTCGCGCTTGTCATGGGGCTTGCTAGAGCCACCATCGGCGGCAACGGGATTGTCGAGAGTGTCTACAACGAAAGGGGGCTTTTGATCCTATGAACATATTCAGCAGGTTTTTTAAGTCAAGGGACAAACCTGAAAACAGCCTGACAGGAAGCTATTACACCTTTCTATTTGGCAGTACAACCAGCGGGAAAGCTGTCACGGAAAGCACTGCGATGCAAATGACTGCGGTCTACTCCTGTGTTCGAATACTAGCAGAGGCAGTGGCGGGATTACCTCTTCACCTTTATCGATATAACACTTCAGGCGGAAAAGAAAAAGCTACCGATCATCCGCTATACTTTCTGCTTCACGATGAACCCAACCCTGAGATGACTTCATTTTCGTTTCGAGAAACGTTGATGAGTCATCTTTTATTATGGGGTAATGCATACGCCCAGATCATCAGAAACGGGCGTGGCGAAGTAATAGCTCTTCATCCTCTCATGCCAAACCGCATGACGGTGGACCGGGATGCAAACGGTAGACTCTACTATCTTTATTCTCGAACTTCAGAAGACGCGCCGACAATAAACAGCAGGCAAAGCCAGGTGGTTCTGAACCCTTCCGATGTCCTTCATATTCCGGGTCTTGGATTTGATGGCTTGGTAGGATACTCACCAATCGCTATGGCTAAAAATGCCATCGGCATGGCCATCGCTTGTGAAGAGTATGGCGCTAAGTTTTTTGCAAACGGTGCGGCACCAGGCGGTGTTTTGGAGCATCCCGGTGTGGTTAAAGACCCTGCCAAGGTAAGGGAAAGCTGGAACTCAGTCTATCAAGGCAGCACAAACTCCCATCGGGTGGCAGTGCTTGAGGAGGGCATGAAGTACCAGCCGATTGGAATCTCGCCGGAGCAGGCGCAATTTTTAGAAACACGCAAATTCCAGATCAATGAGATCGCCCGTATCTTCAGGATTCCGCCGCATATGATCGGTGACTTGGAAAAGTCCAGTTTCTCCAATATTGAGCAACAATCTTTGGAATTTGTGAAGTACACCCTTGATCCTTGGGTGGTTCGCTGGGAGCAGACAATGCAGCGACTGCTTTTTACGAGTGAGGAAAAGAAACGATACTTTATCAAGTTCAATGTGGACGGTCTCCTTCGCGGCGATTATCAGAGCCGCATGAACGGTTATGCCACAGGCAGGCAGAATGGCTGGCTTTCCGCGAACGACATCAGGGAGCTTGAAAACCTTGATCGCATTTCGCCAGAGCTTGGCGGCGACCTATATCTCATCAATGGAAATATGACAAAGCTTGAGGATGCAGGAGCCTTTGCCAAGACTACGATACAAAAGGAGGATAAAAATCTTGAAAGTAATGAATCAAAAACAAGATCCAGATAATGCTTTGAGCTCAAAGCACAAGCTAAACTCTAAGCGTTTCTGGGATTGGGTTCAAAACGAAGATGAAACGCGCACGCTATATCTTAATGGAGCAATTGCCGAAGAGAGCTGGTTTGACGATGATGTCACGCCGGCTCTTTTTAGGTCTGAGCTAAATTCAGGTGCTGGCGACATTGTAGTCTGGATTAATTCGCCAGGCGGCGACTGCATTGCCGCAGCCCAGATCTACAACATGCTCATGGATTACAAAGGCAGTGTCACAGTCAAAATCGACGGAATTGCTGCCAGTGCAGCCTCGGTGGTAGCGATGGCAGGAACGACAGTCTTTATGTCCCCGGCATCGCTGATGATGGTCCATAACCCGCTTACCATTGCTATCGGCGACAGCGAGGAAATGCGAAAAGCCATATCCATGCTGGATGAGGTTAAGGAAAGCATCATCAACGCTTACGAAATCAAGACCGGCATGTCAAGAGCAAAGCTCGCGCACCTCATGGATGCCGAGACATGGCTGAATGCCAACAAGGCCATCGAGTACGGATTTGCCGATGGAATTATGTTCAAGGAAGACATGCCGCAATCGGCAGGTTTACCACAGAACGATTTTATCTTCAGCAGACGGGCTGTGACCAATTCTCTTATGAATAAGCTCATCCACCCAAAAGAAGAACCCCAAGCAGGAACACCCATCAGCGATCTTGATACGAGATTAGCTCTACTTAAATTCTAAGGAGGAATTAGGAATATGAACAAAACGATTGAATTGCGTGAAAAACGCGCAAAGGCATGGGAGGCAGCTAAGGCTTTCCTGGATTCAAAACGCGGCACAGACGGACTGCTATCTGCCGAGGATGTAGGCACCTATGAAAGGATGGAAGCGGATGTTGTAAATCTCGGTAAGGAAATTGATCGTCTGGAACGCCAGCAAGCGATTGAGAACGAACTGTCTAAAGCGGTAAACACACCGCTGACAGAGAAGCCGGCAGCACCACCTGCAGATGGTAAAACGGGCAGGGCGAGCGCAGAGTATCACAAAGCCTTCTGGAATGTGATGCGTAATAAAAACAGCTTTGAAATCAGAAATGCCCTAGAAGTCGGCACTGACTCCGAAGGAGGATATCTTGTGCCGGACGAGTTTGAAAAAATGCTTATCCAGGGACTTGAACAGCAGAACATTTTTCGTCAGATAGCAAGGGTCATCCAGACCGCTAGCGGCGACCGTAAGATTCCAATTGTGTCCACTCACGGCACAGCAGCCTGGATCGACGAGGAAGGCGCATACACCGAAAGTGATGAAGCCTTCGGCCAGGTTACCTTGTCAGCATATAAGCTGGGTACTTTGATGAAGGTTACAGAGGAGCTGTTAAACGACAGCGTATTTAACCTTGAAACTTACATCGCCGGTGAATTCGCTCGAAGAATTGGCGCTGCTGAGGAAGAATCCTTCCTGACAGGAAACGGCTCCGGAAAACCTACCGGTATCTTTGCAGCAAGTGGTGGTGCAACCGTCGGTGTAACTGCAGCTAGTGCAACCGCTATCACTATGGACGAGGTTATGGATCTTTTCTACTCACTTAAAGCTCCGTATAGGAGAAATGCCGTATTTGTCATGAACGACGCTACGATCAAATTGATCAGAAAGCTCAAGGATGGAAACGGCCAATATTTGTGGCAGCCTTCGATCACGGCTGGAACACCGGACACCTTGATGAACCGTCCGGTTTATACCTCGGCTTATGCTCCGACTGTTGCATCCTCTGCAAAGACTATCGCCTTTGGCGACTTCAGTTATTTCTGGATTGCAGATCGTCAGGTCAGATCCTTCAAGAGGCTCAATGAGCTTTATGCGGCAAACGGTTATGTTGGATTTATGGCCAATCAGCGTGTGGATGGCAAGCTGATCCTGCCGGAAGCCATTCAGTGCCTGCAACAGAAAGCGTAGGTGATGATCTATGAGTAATGTAAAGAACTATACCGAGCAAGGCGGAGAAAAAACTATCATCGGAGGAGAACTGGAAATCGCCTCTGGTGGAAAGATCACCTTTGAAGGTACAGAACTTAAGCCTGCTACAGTCCAGGCAGAAAGTGAGGCTACAACCATCGCTGGAACAGTTGCCGATCTTAATGCCCTGCTTGTCAAACTTAAAGCGGCAGGTCTGATGGCATCTGAATAATGCGGGGAGGTGAGTGTTTTGGTCGTTACACTGGAAAACACAAAAGAATGGCTTAGAGTCGAGTCAAATGACGAGGATGCGCTCATCGAAAGCTTCATTTTAGCAGCGGAGGATATTGTAGAAGGTATCCTCCGCTTTCCTTTGAGCGATTTTGCAGATGCAATCCCAGAGCCGGTCAAGCATGCTATATATTTTGCTGCTTCCAAGTTATACGAGGAAAGGAACGAACTGGATACGGAGTCGATTAACGAGGTTTTGACGGCCCTTCTTTTTTCTTACAGGGAGGTAGTGTGGTAGGCGGAAAAGAAGATAATAATTGTAAAGTGAGCAATAAAATTATTATGTGATAAATAATATTATTCACATATTGACAAAGTGCGTGCACATAAGATATATTATAATCAAATATTAAGTGGTATAGAAAAGAGGTGTGCGCATGGAAAAAGAAGTTGTTGGCTTTTGTCCTGTATGTAATGAAAAACTGATTGCAACAAAGCTTACTTGCAACAATTGTAAGCTGGATTTGACCGGAGATTTTTATCTGAATAAATTTTCATACTTAACAAAAGAAGAGCAAGAATATATAGCCATTTTTCTTAAAAGTGAAGGAAGTTTCAAAGATGTGCAGACAAAACTAGGGATTACGTATTTAAAAGCCAAGCAAATATTATCTGAGATTCTTGTCAAACTTGCGCTAAAGGATGAAAAGGAGGTCTTCTTGCAAATGAACAGCGAAGATAGAGAGATTATTGAATCCGTGCCGATCAAGGAAAGAGATCATTTCGTGGTTAAAAGGATCAAAGACAAGTTGAACAAGAGTGGTGGGACTGCTTCTATTAATTTGATCGCAGCTGGAAAGGAAGCAAAAATTTGGTTTGATAGAGATGGCAATGGCCTTGAATGTGACAAGATACCGGTTGCTAATCAGCTGACTTGGGACGCCTTTATTGCAGCATACAATATTGCGGTATCCCAGGATGGCGAATTATACAAGGGTTATGCTAGGGCAGGTAAACTGGGTAGCGATAAGCTCCCAATCAACTCTCTTGAAGGATACATCGCCTATGAGGTTCATGGCGTTACCAAGGGAGAATCGGCATACAGCCCAGGATTTGTGATTGCTGCTGTACTTGATTGGGTTGGAATTTTCATCAATGAGAGAGGATCGACATTAAAGCTTGTTTCTGAAAATGTTTTTATACAGTCCTATGAAGATGCGCTTGAGAATGCAAGAACGTTTCTGGCTGGACTAGAACAATCGGAAGGAATTAAGGATAAACTCAATTATTTCAGACACTGGTACTATTTTGAGGAGCTTGATGGATTTGCACCCAGTAAATTTATAGGATATAAACAAATGAACATGAAGGTATATCAAGAGGGCTTCAATACTGGCCTTGATGGACGTGATACTGAAAGGATCCTGCAGAATTATTTTATAGTTGTAGATGAAGCAGGAAAAGAGGAACTGACAACAAAACTTGAGGTGTTCTTAAGCCAGTATAAAAAACAACCAAATGCCATGTGCCAGATTCATATAAAGCGATAGAAAAAATCAATTAAAACACTCCGAAAGGGGTGTTTTTTCATATCTACCTTTCGGGCCGGGATACACATCCATGGCCCTTTTGAATTAGAGGAGGAATGCAATGAAGATAGGAAAGCTAAGGCATCTGATCAATATTGAAGAAAGCAGAGTAAGCAGAGATAGCTTTGGCGGAGAGGTTTCCGAATGGATACAGTTTGCCGAAGTCTGGGCAGATGTATCGCCTGTCTCAGGCAGGGAATTCACCTCCTTCAAGCAGCTTAATTCTGAGATCACAACCAAGATCACTATCCGGTATCTCGAAGGCATTTCAACAGAAATGAGGATATTATTCAGAGACCGGATCTTTGAAATCGAGTCGGTCATAAATCCAGAAGAGAGGAACATATCTCTTATTTTGATGTGCAAGGAGGTGGTCTGATGGAAATCGAGGAGGCGCTAACAGCATATTTGCTTGACTGTCCAGGAATAACTGCCTTAATTGGCGATAAACTCTATCCGGATGAACTGCCCCAAGGGATAAAGCTTCCGGCTGTCATTTACAGCAAGGTAAGCGACGTCAAGGATCATACTCTTGTCCGGCAAAGTCTCTTAGAAAGTCCCATGATTCAGTTTGTAGCTTTCGCAGTTTCAAAAGTATCCGCAAGAGCGATTGCAAACCAGTTGAAAACTGCACTCTGCGACTTTCAGGGAACACTATCCGGACTTGAGATTCAGTATATTAAGCTTGAAAACGAGCTTTCCAGCATTGAGAGAAGCTCGGATGGGACCATTAAAATAAATACAGAAATATTGGAATTTGAAATCAACTTTGTAAAGGGGTGAAATAAATGCCAGGAACACATGCATTCGGAACTACATTTTCTTGGAATAGCGCTGTCATCGCCGGGCTTACCGCCATCAACGGCATTGAGCTTTCGGTGGACACCATCGATGTCACGACGCACCAATCCGCAAATTTCTATAAGGAAATTCTACCTGGACTCATTGATCCGGGAGAAGTAAGTATCGAAGGGCAATTCGATTATACGGATGTCTCCGGTCAGCAGTCAATGCTTGCAGATCTAAACAACAGAACAGCTAGAACCGGAGTCATCACATTCCCTGCTTCAACAGGCAGCACTTGGACCTTCCAGGGATATATCACGAATCTGAAAATCGGGGATGCGCCTATAGACGACAAGATCCCTTTTTCAGCCACCATCAAACCTACGGGAAAACCCGTTTTTGCTGTGGCCACTTCGACGGGATTGTCTGCTCTTACCATTTCGAACTCCGCCGTGCTTGCTCCAGCCTTTGCCGCGGGAACGACCGATTACGTCGCATCCGTGCTTACAGGAGTATCCAGCGTAACCATTACGCCGACTGCCTCCGCTGGAACAATCACCATTACCGCAAACGGAGCAAGCCAGGTAGTAGCTTCTGGTACGGCCTCCAGCGCAATCGTCCTCGGTGCTGCAGTCAGCATAACCGTTGTTACCATTAACGTTCAGGAGACCAATAAAGCGCCGAAGGTATACACAATCAGGATCAACCGTCCGTAAGGATAACCGGGAGGGCGGCCCGAAATCCGCCCATCTATATTTTTTAGGAGGAAAGAGAGATGGCAATACCATTTATTATGATTAATCTGGACAAACCGCGAAAGCTCCGTTTCGGAATGGGCGCTATGGTGGAGTTCGAGCAGTTGACTGGAATCAAGCTCATGGAACTGAATGACGAGATGTCCATGGATGTCTGTTCAAAGCTTTTATGGATCATGCTGAAACAGGAGGACAAAGAGCTAACTTTGGAAAAAACCTGCGAGCTGATCGACGAATATGCGGAAAGCATCACAGAAGTCATCACTGCTATTACAAAGGCTATAGAAGCGGCTTTTCAAAAGGAGATCGGCCGCCCAAACACAAATCCGCCGAAGGAATAAAGCCTGATTGGCTGGACTTTTCGGCGGAATTTAGTATTGCAGTAGGAGAGCTTTCCTTCAAACCGGAAGAATTTTGGCTGCTAACCTATGCAGAACTTGTGGCAATGGCGGAGGGCAGAATCCGAAATCAAAAAAGAAGAATGAATGAAATGATATTTCTTGCTTGGCATATCGAAGCGCTTGCTAGGCAGAAAAGGCTTCCTGCCCTCAGCAGTCTGCTCAAGGAAGATAAGGCAAACAGCAGGCAGCAAAGCGACGAGGAAATGATGGGTATGGCGAGGCTCATCAATGCAGCCTTTGGAGGGGAGGTGATCGAGGTTTATGACGATATATAGCAAGAATCAAACAACGGTTGAAGGCCTTGATGAGCTTATTTCAGCATTTCAAAAGCTGGGAGACGAAGCTATCCCGTACATCCTTCAAGGCTCTAATGAAGCGGGAAGTGAAGTGCTTAAAAAGGCTGTCTGCAAGGCCCCGGTGGACTCGGGCAACCTTAAAAGAAGGCTTAAAGTTATCAAAGCAAAGAAAAGCACCAAATATCCATATCGTGTCTTTTCCAAGGTCACCTTTTCAAGGGAAGCTGCTTATGCGGTGCCTCTTGAACTTGGTCATAGAATCGTGGTAGAAGGAAATAAGGTGGGCGTCTCTAGCGAACGCCCATTTTTGCGCCCTGCGGCAGATGAAAGCAAGGAAACAGTTGTAAAAGCCATAGCAGATTCAATGAATAAAGCGCTCGGCGAGATGGGAGGGATGAAATGAGCACGGTAATTCGTTCACTAATGGTAAAGGTTGGTGCGGACCTGACTGAGATGCAAAAGGGCCTGAAAAAAGCAGCTAAAGAGTTAAAAAGCGCAGGACAGGAAATATCCTCACTCGGTTCAAGCCTGACAACCGGAGTCACACTTCCTATCGCCGGAGCGGCTGCGGCTTCCATTAAGTTTGCATCTGATCTTGAGGAATCGACAAACAAGGTCAACGTTGCCTTTCAGGGATCAGCCGATGAAGTCAAAAAATGGTCGGATACGACTCTGGAAACCTTTGGAATCGCCAAGGGAACCGCCCTGGATATGGCATCCCTGTTTGGTGACATGGGGACCGCCATGGGGCAGACTCCACAGGAAGCCGCCAAAATGTCAGAAAGCCTGGTCGGTCTTGCCGGGGATCTCGCCTCCTTCAAAAATATCGGAATCGAGGAAGCCCAGACTGCCCTGAAAGGCATCTTCACCGGAGAAGGCGAATCACTAAAATCCCTCGGTGTTGTCTTGCAGGACAGCACCCTTGAAGCCTATGCGATGGCCACCGGTCAGAAGAAAGCATATGACGAAATGACTCAGGCTGAAAAAGTGGCCCTTCGTTATGCCTACGTCATGGACGCGACTAAAAATGCCCAAGGGGACTTTGCACGGACGAGCGGCGGCACCGCCAACCAACTGAGGATTATGCAGGAATCCTTGAAGGAAGCAGCGGCAACCTTGGGAACGAATCTGCTTCCAATCATTACACCGATAGTAAAGAAGCTCAACGACTTTATCCAAAGATTCTCCGAAATGGATGAAGGCACTCAAAAGTTCATCCTGGCCATGGCCGGAGTCGCAGCCACAATTGGTCCTGCATTGTCGATTATAGGCGGGCTTACCACCGGACTTGGCGGTATGGTCGGGGCAGTGGGCAAAGCGGCAGGTGTTTTGTCCAAAGGCGGCGGTCTTGCATCAGCGATTGGCGCTCTGATAGGGCCAGGAGGCATAGCCCTTTTAGTCATAACCGCTATCGCAGCGGCGGCGTATCTGATCATCAGCAACTGGTCTGAAATCAAGGACTTCTTTTCTAAACTTTGGGAAAGCGTTAGCGGTGCATTCACCAGTGCATGGGAAGGGATAAAAAGCTTTTTTACTGATCTCTGGAGCTGGATACAGAATTTCTTCAGTCAGTGGGGAAGCTTAATCCTTGCGGTTTTGATGCCTTTTATCGGTGTGCCGCTTCTCATCTATCAGTATTGGGACCAAATCAAGCTATTCTTTGCCGGGCTGTGGGAGTCTGTGAAAAGCTCTTTTAGTAGTGCACTCCTTGCAATCCTTCAGTTTTTCAATGATCTGCCTGCCAATATCGGCACTGCGCTTGGCCTTGTGATTGGTAACATAATTAAATTCGGAATCGACCTCTCCACTTGGGTTATTGAGACGATTCCAATCGTAATTGAAAGCATCGATCAGTTCTTTGCGGCCCTTCCGTCCAGAATATTGGAAACAGTTACAAGTGTGCTGAGCGCCATTTCACTTTGGGGCATGAACCTCGCTTCTTGGGTGGCATTAAATATACCGATCGTGATTAATAACATAGTCGCATTCTTCGCCAACCTGCCGGGTCAAATAGGAGCCGCCGTTACAGGAGTAATCAGTGCGATTGGCACTTGGGCTAGGAACCTTATAACCAAAGCGAGCGAAGAACTGCCAAAGGTTATGGCAAGCATAGTCAGTTATTTCAAGGCACTGCCGGAGGAGCTGCTGCAGGTTGGCAAAGACCTGGTAACCGGTCTTTGGAACGGCATGAACGGCATGATGAGCTGGATCAAAAAAAAAATTAGGGAATTCGCCAGTGCTCTAATTTCAAGCATTAAAAGTTCCCTTGGCATCAGTTCACCCTCAAAGGTCATGGCGGACGAAGTCGGCAAATGGATTCCGGCGGGTATTGCCAGAGGCATCACGGGAAATGCCGGAATTGTTCAGGCGGCTATGGATACCATGAGCACTCAGCTTACCTCGGGAGCTAGTCTCGAAGTCGAAGGCTCGAAATCGAATGGGAGATCGGCAGCGGATGGTGCTTCAAATTTGCAGGGAAATCGCGCCACCAATCTGACCTTCAATGTGCAAAGCTTCTCCCAAGCAAGGCATGAGATTGATTTATTGAATAAGCAGCTCGCGACTGCAACAGGGCTTTAAGGAGGTGGCGACTTGGAACGACTGATTTACACAAATGCGCTTGGCCAAGCTGTCATCTTTGATGAAAGCGGCTCGCTACGGTGGCTTGAAGTGGATGATCTTGGCGGGCTTGAATCGGATTTCATGACCTCTACAGGCCCATTCCAGGATGGTGCGACCTCAGTGGGAGAAGCGTATTTCACAGCGAAAGCTATAAAGGTCAAATTTGCGGTTGTCTCATCTGAAATTGATGCGACCCTTCGCAGCCTAAACAGCATCTTAAATCCTAAGCTTGGACTTGGCAAACTCACCTACGAGCGCGGCGGGAAAAGCTATGTGCTTAATAAGGTGAAGACAAGAACCATGCCCACTCTGCTCGGAACACCATCAAGAGGAATAAGCTATCAAATCACATCAGCTGTATTTGAAGCATTTGATCCATATTATACAGATGAGGATTATCTCGAAGCTTCAGTCTCTACTGGCGAAAACTCTCTGGAATTCCCCGTGAACATATTTGACAGCTTTGTTTTCGACTTCACTAATACAACAGGCATCCTTGTGACCAACGGGGGCGATGTAGATTGCCCGGTGACCATTATTTTGGATGGACCAAAGAATAGTCCTTTGACAGTGGAAAACCTGGACACCGGAGAGAAAATCGTACTGGCAATGAGTCTGCTGGAGACTGAGCGGCTTACCATAACAACGGGGATTGATGATATCAATGTAATTAAGGAAGACCTCATAACCGGAATCAGCACGGTAGCCTTCCAATATATCGATGTGGCGGAGACTTCTTTTTTTAGGCTTCCCAGAGGGACCAGCACACTTCTGATTACTGCCGGTGAGGCGGAGGTGGAACAAGCCACCATCAAATACAAGCAAAGGTGGGTGGGGATATAAGTGAAAACCTTAAATATCATGGCCCTTGATTTTACCTACAAGGCGGCGATCAGAGGTTATCAAAGCGCAATTATAAAGCGGGTTTGGAATGGTATAGGTGCATTGGAATTAGTCATCAGCGAAGCAATCCCCAATGCCAACTTGATCCGCGAAAATGACATCCTCTGGTTCGACCGAGAATACAACAAGGCTTTTATAGTAGAGCATATCGAAACTGAGCTATCGGGAAGCAGCATGACCTACAGAACCACTGCCAATCATCTCAACATTCTGCTTCATGACTATATTACTATCCCGCCAGCAGGTGCGGATACGGATGTCCGTACCGGTTCCCGTGAGCAGGTAGTCCGGCTATGGGTTGACCAAAATTGTATCAATCCCGACAACCCAGCTAGGTCGCAATATCCCCTTGCACTTTCCGAGGCAGGCGGCTTCGGGGAAACTATAACCGAACAAAGCCGGTTTGCCGTACTTTCGGATGAGATCATAAGAGCGCTACTTCCCGGAGATCTCGGATGGCGTGTTGATCTAGACGTGGAAAATTCAAGATTTGTTTTCAGGGTTTTAGACGGTGTTAATAGGACCTCGGTGCAAAGCACAAACAGTAGGATTCTATTTGGACTGCGATATGGCAACATTGCAGGTTTCAGAAAGGTAACGGATACCGTTTCTTCAAAGACGGTGGCCTATGTCGGGGGACAAGGCGACGGATCCACGCGGCTGCTAGTCGAAATTGATAATTCCGGAAGCGGACGCCGCAAGGAAATGTTTGTGGATGCCCAGGATGTGGGAACCGCAAATGAACTTACCGAGCGGGGCTATCAGGCGCTTTCTGATGCTTCGGCAGTAAACAGCTTTGAATTCGAAGCACTGAGCAGGCAGTTCCATTATGAAACGGATTATGATCTAGGGGATTTCGTGACGGTCGTCATCGACAAAGATAGATTTCAGCACCTTCAAATCAGAGAACTGAAGGAAATCTACGAGCAAGGAAATATCGTCGTTAAGCCTGTA
>Ga0074197_1002067_pt1 | contig 14828 bp, 10 predicted proteins | sample EPASupsiteSAE305_FD_64526 | JGI IMG/M metagenome (GOLD analysis project Ga0074197, IMG submission 64526) | Bioremediated contaminated groundwater microbial communities from EPA Superfund site, New Mexico - SAE3-05 reassembly with SPADES | ecosystem: Environmental > Aquatic > Deep subsurface >...
AATTTCCTCACCGGCTCGGGAGGAACCGTGAAGTACATGGTTCACGTAATTAATTACGAGGAAGTGACACTAAACAAGCGCATCGTCGACGAGAAGAAGAAGGATCCCGATGGGATTCAGCAAAACTTAGAGCTGTAAAATGAAATCTTCCCGTTATGACTTATCGTCTTAACGGGAAGATTTTTTTTTCTATAGTAAACTTAAAGAACACATATTTCACTTTCAACTAGTACAAAATAAAAGAATGCAGATTGCTATGTTCTTATTTAAACTAAATAATAAAATAAGTTAATTTAATTCAGAAACCAATTAATAAAACCTACCATAAAGATACTCAGAACGTATTAATATAAAAGTGCAAGTAACAAGAATTATCATAAAACGATATTCGATTTTAGGATAATTTTTCTTTGATAATAATTCAGAAAAACTAATAATAGAATGAAGAAAGAAACAATTTGCTTTATAATCTGCCTATCTGTGCATATTGTATTATATGCTCAAGATAAAGAGTTTTCAATAAAAGGAACAATATCAGGAATGAAAGATGGTATTAGCGTTTCTCTACTTAACATTGAAGATACGTCTGCCCCAGTTCTAGCTGAAAGCGCCGTAATAAATGGTTCTTTTATATTAAAAGGAAAGATATCCCGCCCAACGTTATGCTGTCTTACTACAAACAATCTCAAACTAATTCCCGATTTAGATAAGGATGTAGACAAAATCCATTGGACTTACACAGATATATTTGTAACGAATACAGATTATATTTTTCAGGCTGTTCACTATGATAGCATTTCTGTAAGTAAACCTATTGGCCAATATTTTAGGATCACAGGTAAAGGACCTCAAGATGATTTTAACGAATACAACTTAAAAGCCCTATCTATAGAATTACTCTCTGATAATATCCGTGAAGATTCACTTCGAAAAATTCAGCTCAATTTTATCAGTACTCACCCAAAATCTAGCATATCTATCATGCTTGCGAATAATTTATTGAAGGGAGGTTGCAGGATGACCAGAAGAGATGTTGATAAACTCAATAAAATGATTATAGACACTCCAAATGATCCGTTGCGCTTAGCTGAATTTCGTAAAAACTGTATGGCTGCCCGAATAACCGGACTCAATGAACCCGTTCTGAATTTGTCACTGTATGACATAAAAGGTAATCCTTGTAATCTTACATCCATTATTCCTAAAGGAAAATATGTGTTAGTAGATTTTTGGGCTTCATGGTGCGGAATATGTCGAGCTGCAATACCTGATATAAAAAAACTATATCAAGAATACCCAAATAAATTTACTGTAATCAGCGTCTCTGCAGATCAAAATCGGAATGCATGGATAAAAGCTATAAATGATGAAAAAATGTCATGGAAACAATATTTATTAACCCCTCATGGATTTAAAGAGCTATCAGAAAAATACTTAACACAGGGAGTTCCCTTCTATATGATAGTAAATCCTCAAGGTAATGTAGTTTGTGCTCCACAAAACATAACAGACTTACAGAATTTTTTTGAAGAAAATCGCAATTAATTATTTAATATTGTAAAAAATGAAAAAGTTATTTTTATTATTACTCTCTGCAACTTTTGTTGCAAACGCAACAGCGCAAGCTGGAAAAAGAAAAACGGCAACAGAAAATAAGAAAAAAATTGCTGTAACAGAAAAAGGATATACTATTTCGGGTAGTATTACAGGAGTCACAGAAGGAGATACCATTTATCTGGCTGATATGAATTATTTTAGCTTTATCCCCACTGATTCAACTGTTGTAAAAAATGCGTCATTTTCTTTTAAAGGGCAACAAAAAAATCCGGCTCTGAAGTTTATTCTTTGTATAAAAAACAAAGATATAGCAGCATCAACAGATTTCATTCTTGAGAATACTGATATAAAAATAAATCTGGAAAAAGGATCTACAAAAAGAAAAGACGTGATTGGTGGGCGTGATAATGACTTATGGAATAAATTTTTAGTATTGGAAAACAACATTACTTCAAAAATGGATCCTTATTGGAAAACGTCGCAAGATTCCACTCTTTCAGACAGTGTTCGCACTGCTGCCAAGAATGAATTAGACAAAATAGAAAAAGAACAAACAGCCTTTCATGCAAAATACATTCGCGAAAATTTACCTTCAGGAGTAAGCGATATTTTACTTGGATATTTTGCACAAAAATTTGATAAAAGTACTTTTGAAGAGATCTTAGCTGATATGAAGAGATTATGTCCAAAAGATCCGGTTTATCTGGAATATACTCATCAGATAGAAATAGAACGTACTACAGCAATAGGTCGCCAATATACCGACGTTGAGCTAAAAGATCCAAACGGAAAAGCGATCAGAATATCCGATTTTATAAATAAGAACAAAGTTACATTGATTGATTTCTGGGCATCCTGGTGTGGTCCTTGTCGCGCAGAAATGCCGAATGTTGTAAAAGCCTATAACTCCTACAAAAACAAAGGATTTGGCATAATTGGCATTTCTCTTGATAACAATGGAGAATCCTGGAAAAAAGCTATAGAAACATTACAAATTTCATGGCCACAAATGTCAGATTTAAAAGGATGGAGCAGTAAAGGTGCAGCTGCATATAATATAACAGCAATACCGGCAACTATTTTAATTAATCAAAAAGGAGAAATTATAGCTAAAAATCTAAGAGGTGAAGACCTTGAGAAGAAACTTGCAGAGTTACTTCAATAATTTAATTATAATTTATAAAAAAGCTCAGAAGCTGCAAGCAAACTTCTGAGCCTTTTTTTGTATCGAATTGTCTCCAATTATTAGGATAATATTATCTTTAAATAAGAGGAGAACAACAACTGCACATCTTTTTTTGTTTTTAAGGACGTATATATTGCATTTATATTTCGCTTTACTTTCCCTTTAAAAACAATCTTTTTCTGATAAATTACCCTAACAGGCTTATCAAAATTAATCATCCTGTCATTTAAGCCCAGAATAAGTTCATTGCAATAAGACTTCTCTATATAAAAATCATTTTGTTTGTGACTTACAATTATCAACCCTCCTTTAACTAATTTTTCTTTCGGAGCAGATAACCAATAAAGTGAGGAATTAAGATCTGTGCTATCTTGCATCCACACAATCTTATTGGGATATGGGTCCCGTTTAAATTTAGCCATCCAATTTACAGCCGTTGTATCCAATCTGTCCATCCAATGACCTTTTTCTTCAACCAGACGCAAATTCGTGATATATCCTTCAGGATCAGCTTTGTGCAAAGTATCTAACTCAAGCATTCTTTTTTTTGCATATATATTTCTATCATATCCGTTATCTAAAGCACCAACCCAAAGAGCAAAAGGTAAGTTTCGGGTGCTCAGTAAAGATACATTTCCGGGATGACCAGCAAACATAGCTGCTGCTGCCCAACGGTCAGCCATTCGGGGAGCCATGCGGTAAATGCCATCACCTCCGGCTGAATAGCCAGTTATATAAACCTTATCTGGATTTACATGATATAAAATTACTGCGCTCTCAATTATATCCTGAAAAAAATCATCAACATAAGGCTTAAACCACATATTCCATGCATCTTCGGGAGCGCGGGGAGCTAAATAAATACCTTCTTTAGGCTGATATAGTAAAATTTGGTTGTCCCACTGCCCGTCATTAATTATAGACGGACAAGAACCACCTCCATGCAAAGAAATATATAGTGAACGACCATCAATCGGCTCTTTACCGAAAATCAGAGCTCTAAATTTCATTGTTAGTGAATCACGAGTAAATTTACCTTGCTTCCAGCAATAAGCAAGACGAATACTATCATTTGTAACCATATCTCTGTATAGTAAAGTAATAGCGCTATTCACGTCCTGTTTTGATAACCCGTCATTTATAAAAGATTGCTCATCAAATTTGCAACGTTGAGCTACAGGAACAACCAACCATTCCTTTAATAACCGGGTTGGTGATCTTTTTGCAAAGATCACCAACCCAAAGCTATAGCTAAAAAGCAAAATCAAAATTATTTTTTTTCTCATATCACATCTACTTTATTTCACATCTCTTACCAGACGAATACTGTAGTACCGATCTGCAGTTGTAGAGTAAAATCTCTCAACTTTATTATTAAAAGTGGAAATCCTTCGCACCCAAGCCACATTACCAATAGTTGGTATTGTTGTTGATGTCCAATATACTCCATATATATTGAGATTATAATTCCCTGTGCCACCTAAGTTCCATCCATACCCTGAAAGATCAAAGTGAAGTCCACTGCCTGTTGAATCCTGCTGCAATATAGTACCAATTCCAGCACCTCTCCAATCTTCCTGATCAACTTCTGCATCACTCATGCCTAAAGTCTTTTCCAGTTTTTTAAAATCTTCATCTGTAGGTAGTCTCCACCCTTCAGGAACAGCATCTATAGCTGCTCCAAATTCATACAACATTTTATTACCAAATTCTGTAGTATAACTTTGGCTATCAGGATTTGTGTAATGCAGGTTTTCTGTAATCCAATCTAAACCACTATACCTTACCCAATGATAAGTAATGTTATCTCTGGTATCAACCCATGTACCCGTTTTTTCTGGTTTTATATTATCCACTGCAATATCAACTTCTTCATGTTTATCACATGAAGTTAGTAATAAAACAAATATGAAACTAATTAATATATTGATTTTCATCTTTTGCACAGTTTATAAATTAATAAATTTTTATACCACTTTTTTCCAAAATATTGATCAAGGCTTGCTTTTTCTGGATACATATCAGATATTTCGCATATTTACTGTCAAATTCTTCACTTGTCAATGAAAAAATTTCATCAATATAAGCAGATAAATCAAATGACTTCTGATTATATGGACGATAAAATAAATCATATAATGACAATGGATATGAAGCCAGAAAACCTATAGACTTAGGATCTCCATTGCACTTACTATACATATACCAGATACTTATACTGTAATATTTATTGCTATAATCATAAAATGATTTCAAATCCTCATCACCCATATTAGTTATTTGGCGAGATATTATTTCTTTTAGTATACTACGTTTATACGCATACCTCTCCTGATCATTCATATTCTCTATTCCATGGATAGCAATAGCAGTAGATTGCAATCCTGTATATATAATCTTTGAGGCCGGATCTTTATAAGTATTACTAATTATATCATGTTCTCTTTCAATTAAAGAATCCAAAAGAAGAACAGAAAAAGGACGTATTTTTGAGGGAATATTCAGGAACAATTCATTTTGAATAAAATCAGTAGCAGATTTTTTTTGCTTTATTGAGGTGAATTTCACGAACCTGAATATATTTTTTGTAGAAGAAGAAATCGAGTAATTCAAATCAATAGTTTCGTAAGTATCAACATACTTTTGTTGCAGATCTGAATAGGATTTCTTTTGAGCTAAAGTATCATTAAACACCAGATATGTTCCTGTCTTTTTATAAAATTCCTTGCGCATTTGTAATTCTTCCGCAGAATTAGCCAGGTCACTGGCAAAATACTCCTCATTAGCAACCGGAACAATAAGTTCTTTATCTTCATCACTACTGCATGAAGATAGAACCATGAATAGAATAGGTAAAATAAATATATTATATTTCATAATATGAATCTTTTTAGTTAATAAGCCAAATCTACAATTTTGTATGAACGTGCATTACGCTGATTATCTATCATACCTTCATTATATATTATTTCACTCTTTGGTATTGACAGAACCCATGCCGGATCATCAGAAGTGAGTGTATAACGACGAGTAGGATTAGCAAAATAAGACCATCCCTGACTACTCCATGAAGTATAATCATGCTCTATTGTTACTTTATAAGGATATAAATCATTCACTTTATACCGTCTCAAATCAAACCATCTATGACCTTCCAGACATAATTCACGACAACGTTCATCACGCACATATTGAACCAACTCAGCACCGGTAATTTCTTTTAAAGGTGTAAACTTATCAGTGCGAATTCTGTTCTGAAGAAGAATATTTAATGCATTTAAAGCAAGTTCATCTTTCCCTGTAATTGCTGCAGCTTCAGCTAAATTAAGATATGCCTCACTTACCCGGAGTACAAAATGATCCGATATATCATAGTAATCATACAAACCCTGCTCCAATGGAGTTTGCTTCACATCAAGAATGCGCCCTAAAGTATCTTTTACAAAATAAGTAGTTCTAAGGTCATTACTATTATACTTATGATATAAATCCGGAGATACACTAAAACCACCTGTATATGTACCTAAGTTAGCCGGTAACTGGCTTGTACCTGTAGAAAAAAGAAGTTCAGAATTATCTGCACTCAGAAATTGCTTACCTGCAAAAGTATTTAAGTTCACAAGTGTAGGTTTTTTATCAATAACCAATTGCGCATATTTTAAAGCATTTGCATAATCTTGTTTATACAGATACACTCTGCTTAACATAAGACAGGCAGAAGGATAATCAGCTCTGTGCCATGATTTGTGTGGCACATCTTTTAAATAATTTACAGAATTAAGCAAATCCTGAATTATCTGATCATAAACGTCCTTAACAGTATTGCGGGAGAAATATTTATCTTCTATTGATTCTGTCAGCTTTATGGGAACTCCAGGATCAGTATCTGCCGTTTTTGTTGAGTATGGCAGCCCATATAGATTTACTAGAGTAAAGTAATATGATCCTCTCAAAAAATATGCTTCACCTTTTATTCGCTTTACATTTATGCTATCATTTGTTGTTGCTACTGACTGTTTATCAATCAGACTTAATATCATATTACTTGCACCAATATATGAATACAAGTTATTCCAATCCTGCGATTCCGGCCATTGACTGTCACCGTTAGGATCTTTACTAACTTCACGTTGCCAGGTATAATATCCAAAAAGAAATTCAGGAATTCTGGTAAATGAGTATTCGCCTGTTCCATTTTGAATTAATTCATCATCCATAAAATGAATATATGGATAATAACTTTGTGTATTTGAAGACTGATAGTCTTGTGTTATATAATGCTTCATATACGCATTACCTATTAACAACTCATCCAGATCATTATACGAAGTCACATATGCCTGATCCTGGGAATACTCAGTAAGAAAATCATTGCATGAAGAGAACAAAATGCAAATTAATCCCAATAAATATTTATATTTCATCTTATCTAAAATTGAATGTTAACACCTAAAGAATAGCTTGGGCGATTTGATAATTGAATTGAAGCAAAGCCTGTTTGTTGTGGAGTCTGTCCTTTAAGTTTGCTTGAACATAGAGTAAATAAATTACTCCCTGATACAGATAATTCGCATCTGGATAAATTTATTTTTCGGATCAACTTTTCAGGAAACAAATATGAGAGACTAAGATTATTACATTTCAGATAGTCGGCACTTACTACACGTATATCACTATAATTATACATATCATATTTATAATATGCAATTTCAGGAACCTTCCCATTTGTAAAACCAGACCAATGCATTGAAGACATAAATTCATTACTTGCAGCTGGTATATTAGTATATTTCTCATCACCAGGATATTGCCATCTTTTTAGAAGATCTTTGCTTATGTTATACTCTGGCAAAAATGTACTTGTTCCATTAAATAAACGGAATAAACGAATTTTAGCCCCTAAACTATAATAGAAATTACCACTTAAACGAATATTTTTATATCTGAGATTTGTATTCAGACTACCTGTAATTTTCGGTTCGCGACGTCCTGAAGGAGTTAAAACTGATGTAAAAACTTCATATTTAGTTTTTGAGAACAAGCGTTCCGGATAATCTGTATAATCATCAAATACAGCTTCACCATTAGTTGGGCTTAATCCTAAAAATTTATAAGAATAAAATGTACTCACAGGCTGTCCTTTAACAACAGCAGTACCTGATAAAAAATTATCCAGAGAATATTGATCTCCAGACGGAGTGGTTTCTATTTTATTAAAATATTTAGATATAGATGTAGACAAATTCCATCTCCAGTTTTTATTTTGAACAGGAACAACTGATAAAGTTACATCATAACCTTTATTTATAATTTTGCCACCATTAACCGTATATGACGAAAGACCATTAACCCCGGAAATCTGCTTACTCATAAAAGCATCCTTTGTATATTTATAATAAAATTCAGTACTAAGTCCAATGCGCCCTTTAAACATTGATATATCCAATCCTGTATTTATGCTTTGAGTACGCTCCCATTTCAAATCCGGATTAGGATATGTTGATATAACAGAATACATTTCATTATAATAAGTATCTATTGGTTTCTTTTTTATAATTGTCACAGGAGATTGTCCATCGAGCATATTTCCTTGATATCCATAAGAGAATTTACACAAAAAAACATCAAATATATCAGTGTGTTTTTTTAAGTGATCTGCAAAATTATATGATGTTGAAGCTGACCATACAGGTAACATTTTATCATTACTAAGATTCCCAAATTTGTTTGATCCGTCATATCGGGCATTCCAATTTAAGTTCAAACGGTTCATATAGCTATATGAAATGCTGAAATACCCGGATATTAAATTACTGATATTATCTGTTATAGAAGGTTTCTGAGCTACCAGCCACTTATCATAATTTGTGTATATTCCTGTTGGATATGTTGCAAATTGCAATCCTCTATCCGGAAAGTATCCCCGATCTGTATTTGAGGTGGTATTATAATGTGAGGAACTTCCCTCAAGCCCCATAGTGATGCTAATATTATGTTGCAAATTCTCCCCCAAATCTTTATTAAAATCAGCTTGAAAACGTCCCATATAATTTCTATTCTGAGAATTAGTCTGAGTTAATTCACCACCAGCCGGGCATTCTGAATCACTTCCCGGTTCAACACCATAATTGCTTTTTCTTTTAGTAGCAATATAATAACTTTTCTCTCCCCATTCCGAATCAATATTCGTATTGGATAAAGAATAAGAGATAATACTGCTAAGACGTAAAAAATTCAATGGATTATAATTCAAGTTAGCTTGAAAAGAGAAAGCAGAGCCTTTTTGGTTATAACTACTGTTATTAAGTTCATTCAATACATTATAATTATACGTGTAGCTACCACTATGTTTTTGATAATAATAATAGTCATTATCTTCGTATGCAGGTATCGCTCTACTTGTGTTATATGCATAATTTATTGGATCAATAGAACTTTGATAGTAATTTCTTTCACTGGAATTTCCATTTACTTTAAATGATATATTTGATTTATCACTCAATTTTACATCCACATTTATTGCCATAGAATAGCGATTATTCTTATTCCATTTTACAACATCTTTATCACTTGTTAAGCCTAACGACGCATAATACCTTACTTTATCAGAGCCTCCGGATACACTTAGTGTGTGTTGTGCAGAGAATGAATCTTCTGTTAAAAGATCAAACCAATCGGTGTTTGCTGTTTCAAATTTATTAACCTGAGTTGAAAATTCAGAATAACTAATTTGCTTTGAGTAATATTGGTTAAGAGCACCTTCGTATCCTACATAATTTATTGAAGAAGGAAAAACATAATGATTCTGTGCTAAGTATCTGGAAAAATCAACACGTTCATGTGAATTCATCAGGTTAATACTACTGTCAGAATACCTGGGTCGGATACGCAAAGTGGTATATTCGTTATAGGTAAAAACAGGCTTACCAATAGAACCTTTTTTAGTTGTAATAACAATAACCCCATTTGCTGCTTTTGCTCCATAAAGAGCTGTTGAAGAAGCATCTTTAAGTATATCAATACGTTCAATATCCTGAGGATTAATGCCAGCTATAGCATTCCCTATATTGTTTATATAGTCAGGATCATTCAGTTGTTCAGGATCAATAGAGATAGGATCCTGAAGAGGAACTCCATCAAGCACCCATAAAGGTTCCCGGTTTCCAATCAAAGTTGATGTGCCGCGAATACGGATTTTAGGAACAACACCTATTTCACCGGAATTTGTTATAGAAACCAGATCAGGAACCTGACCTTCGAGCATTTGATCTATGGAAGTTGCACTTGGAATAATTATATCTTCAGCTTTTAATGAAGTTACAGAACTAGTAAGTTTCTTCTTACTAAATGTCTGATAACCTGTAACAACAACCTCATCTATTACCTTTGAGTCTTCTTGTAATATAACTGTATTCAGTTGAGAACCTGAAAATGAAGCTTTTACTCTAACTTTCTCTGACTTCATTCCTACAAATGAATAGAACAATGTAACATTTGAATTTTCAGGTATCTGTATCACATATCTACCGTTTTCATCGGTTAATGACTTATGAGAAATCCCTACAACCAGAACATTAACTCCCGGCAAAGGTGATTTGTTTACATCCAGTACTTGTCCACTTACAGTCTTTAGCTTATTAGTATTACGTAATTTTTCTGTGATAATAATTACTTTTTTTTGAGCTTGTAAACTATAGACAAGAGGTTTATCCACAAAAAGAGCATCTAAAATATCACTTATATTTTTTCTTATAAAAGAGCCTTTTACTCTATATGACTCAACATCTTCATAATTAAAGATAAGCCTATATTCGGAAGCTTTTTCCAACTTCTTTAGCGCTGTAGATAGCTTCTCATTTTCAAAGTTCAGAGAGATTAATTTTGAAGATTCCTGATGATTCTCAGAAGAGATTTTTAATTGAAAAGTTAGTAAAAAAAGCATCAGGAAAAATGTTTTTTTTAGATAATTCACTTTCTTTACTTTCCTGATAGAGAAAGTATTCCATTTTTTTTCCATAAATTTGTGCGTTAAAGTTATTCACTTTTATCCGTTCACAGATTTTGCAGAATCTGAAAACGCATTTTATTTTATTAAAAAGGATTGGTTGCAGCCAATCCTTTTTATCCTTAATAGTAAGGTTTTATCGTGCAAAGACTATTGCTCTGTTTGGCGTCTGCACTACAACGGACACTTTGCCTATCTGATTAAGTGTTGAGATAGCCTCTTCAAAAGTATCATTACGATCAGCCCAAAACTTAAACCGTAAGTTTTTAGTTTCGGGTTGCATATAAATAATTTCTATATTATACCATCTGGACAATTCTTTCATAATATCTTTCAACGTCGCTTCTTCATAATAAAAATATCCCTCTACCCATGAAGTATAATTTCTCGCATCGACTTCATTTACTATGAGTCCCGAAGATGTTAAGGATGCATTTTCTCCTGGATTCAAAACAACCACATTCTCTGGAGTTTCTCCTGACACAGCTACTTTGCCATTTATCAAAGTAACGCTGGCATCCTCTTTTTGGTAGGCTCGTACATCAAATTCAGTTCCCATTACACGCGTGGTCAGATATGGAGTTCTTACTATGAATGGGCGATTTTTCTCTTTGGCTACCTTAAAATAGGCTTCCCCTTCCAGTTCAACTACACGCTTATCGGAATCAAACCGTGAAGGATAAGTTATTTTTGTGTTAGTATTTACCCAAACCTGAGTTCCATCATCCAATACCAATTGATAGAACTTTCCTTTAGGAATATTCAGTGTATATTTTTGAACTTTAACTTCAGGATCATTATCCATTGAGCAATAATTAAGAACATTATATATACCTTGATGTTCTTTTTTTAATCCCATATTCTTTGCTTTCTTATCATCAATTTTCTTTATAGGTATAACATTTCCATCTGGAGTCTGAAGTGCTATTTCCTTTTTCAATAATATCTGGTTATTTTCTTTCTCAATATTTTGTATCCAAGGATGAACAATTGAAAAAATAACAACCGCAGCTGCAACAATAGATGAATATATCCAGAAATAGCGTGTTATCGCACTCTTTTTACATCCAATGCTTTCCTGAAAATGCATCCATTCAATAGATGTATCAGGCAACAAACGTTCATCTTCATTCAAGCCAGCTTCTCTGAAAAAAGAACATTCTTCATAAAGTGATCTATTCTCTTCTGCTTGATTAAGCCAATTCTTAAATTCTACACTTTCAGCAAAATCCAGATCATTAATAGCTCCTAAAACAAATTCCAGGTTGCTATTATCACCAGTTAAACCTCTGCTATGTCTACTATTCTGTATTGAGCCCTCTTTCATCTTTTATAAAGCCTTCTATTTATTATACGTACTAGTTTTCTTTTAGGGTGATATTTTCTTTCTTTTTTTTATAAAAAAACTATTTTGAATTTACAAATTCTCCCCTAAGAAGTCTTAAAGCTTTCATTATGTGAGTTTTCACAGTATTTGTACTAATGCACATTTCCTCACTAACTTCCTTGTATTTTTTCCCGTCAAGAAAACATTTCTTAAATATTATTTTTGTTTGAAGAGGTAGTTTTTCTATGGAACTAATGATTCTTACAATACGTTCATCCCGCTCCTGATATTCATATTCAGTCCATAACTTTGTTTGACTTAACACCAATTTCTCATGTCGTTCCTGCACATCTAAATGACGAATTTTATCAATACAACTATTTTTCACTAAAGCATAAAGCAAAGCTACCACTGACAAAGAATCATCTACATCTTCATAATGTTCCCAGAGATATCTAAAAGCATCACTTACAACATCTTTTGCATCTTCTGGATTATGAATTAGATTCAAAGCATAATAATACAATTTATTATAGTTATCCTTAAATAGCCGTTCGAATTCTTTTTTATATTTAGATTGTTCCAACATCGCAAAATGACTCTATATTTTAAGAGATTACGTTTCTTTTATTTATAACTAGAAGAGGGGTATATAAGTAAAACATATTACTTAATAAAAAAAAATAAAGTCACAAAAGTATTTTAAGTTAAACTTAAATGCAATACCACAGATATGGCATTTTTTAAAACAATCGAGTAGGAAGAAAGTTATTAATTACGAGGAAGTGACACTAAACAAGTGCATCGCCGACGAGAAGAAGAAGGATCCCGATGGGATTCAGCAAAACTTAGAGCTGTAAAAATGCAGATGATAACCTGTTAAACATCGGTTCTCGGAAAATCTGGAATGGGGTACAATGGGGTATAATTATATCATTCTTATAAACTTTCGTAAAAAAAATAATAAGTAACTTCTTATTATAGGGGATATATTAAATAATAAAAAATGAAAGTTTTAGGGGAATACCCAATTATACCCCACCGTACCCCATTCTAAACAACATAAGCGGTATTACCTGAGCAGGAAAAATCATGTCATAAAGAATCTCCGGTTGCTTTATAAAACATGGTCTACAAGAGTAAAAACAATCATATACATCATTAATAATCAACTAATTAGAGAGACAAAAAAAATCCCGCCTGCTTTTCAAAAACACAGGCGGGACTTTATTCAAACTCCGGTCGGAGTTCATCCAACATCCGGCGGGAGTTTTATGGTTCTCCCAGGTAGTGTGTGATTACCGACACTTCTTTTGGTGTAAAAATTTTACAGGTCTTTTTATAGCCTATAACAAGTAGTTCTCTGTACAGCTGTTCGTTTCGTAACATCCATCTGGTTAGTGTTCGCAGTGCTTCCCGCGTACACATTTGCGGATTATACAACATTGCCAGTTCGGCTTTTCCATAGGCTTTCACTCTGAATTCGGTCTTATTTTCCTCCATAAAGGTTGTTTTTATTTTGAAGTAAATTTACAAAATAAAAGGTGACTTTCCTAGTATTTTTGCTACTATTTTGCACTTTGATTTCAACTGTCCTTTTCTTTTGCCTTGATGCAAAAGAAACAAAAAATCAAGGCTGCACGAATTTTACTAAAATCTGTGAGCGTGGAGCTAAAGGGGGTGAAACTCGCTGCGCTCAAACAGCACCCCCTTCTTAACGTCCACACTCCCAGATTTCTTAACGCAAAATTCATGAGGCCAGACCTGCTGGTTCCTGAGCGAGCTGCTGTTTTGAACCAATTAACTTTGCTTCGTTCGCTTGTCATTCCGTTCGGCTTCGCCATCAGCTTTTCTTTCAACCTTGTTAGTAACCCTTTTTCTACTTATAGATCCGAGTGCAAGCCAAACAAAGAAACGAAGGTGAAACCAAGCAAAAGGTAAAAAGGCGAAGCCAGCCAAGTGAAGCAACGGCTACATATTCCACAACCCCACCGAGCGATGGCGAAGCCGAGCGACCAGAAGAACCGTCACAAAGTGACAAGCGAGCGAAGCAAAGCTAATTGGTCCACAACCGCAGCACACTCAGGAACCAAAAGAACCGGCCTCTTTTTTTTTGCGTGAAGAAATTGGGAGGTTTGTAGCGTAAAGAAGGGGCTGTTGTTTGAGCGAAGCGAGTTTCAGCACCTTCCGCTACAAGCCTCACAATTTTAGCAAAAAAAATGCAGCCTTGACCTTTTGGTTCTTTTGTGTCAAGACAAAAGAACAAAGAAAAGCTCATAAAATACCTCTAAAAACCCATTACTGCCCAATGCGTGTGCCCCCCGCATACGCATGCCTTACCTTTGTATAGTAATCAAAAAACAATTATTAATCATTTAAAAAACAAACAATTATGGCAGTAAGATTTTCTGTAGTTCCAAAAAGAAATCCTTCTAAAAGTTCAGAACCCGCAAAGTTCTATGCACAAGCGCAAGGTCACGGCGATATGGACTTCGACGCAATCTGTAAAGATGTAGACAGTCGATGTACCGCTACACCGGCCGACGTGGCAGCAGTACTGAAAGCTTTGCTCACCACGATGGAGACATCACTTGGCAAAAGTGAAATCATTCGCTTGGGCGACTTCGGTAGCTTCCAGATCGCGGTTAGCAGCACCGGCACAGTGACCAAGGAAGAGTTCAACAGCTCCCTGATCAAAAAGGCACGCATCAGCTTCCGTCCGGGCAAGTTGCTCACCAAAATGCTGAAAACAC
>Ga0074197_1002069_pt1 | contig 14816 bp, 14 predicted proteins | sample EPASupsiteSAE305_FD_64526 | JGI IMG/M metagenome (GOLD analysis project Ga0074197, IMG submission 64526) | Bioremediated contaminated groundwater microbial communities from EPA Superfund site, New Mexico - SAE3-05 reassembly with SPADES | ecosystem: Environmental > Aquatic > Deep subsurface >...
TCCGCCCAAATTTTGTGCCTTAGCCTAGTGGTAGGATAAAGTGATTGCTGTTATGGACGTATGGTTAAAATCAAGCTAATATATATTTAAATCGGCACAAAACTTCTGTTATGCCGATACGTTCTGCGAAATGCCAATAAATTCTTTTTATTTTTAATTTGGGGAAGTTTTATTCTCGCCTGATAAAATATGTCAAAATCACTTAATATAAAATTTGAAAAAGCTGTGCGAATTCTGTCGGAGTATATGCCACCGTCAGATGAGAATAGCAGAAAGCCTGTCATGTTTCACGATATACGCGTTGGCGTGTATTTGTATGAAAATGGTTATTCAGAAGATGTTGTTTTGGCTGGCGTTTTGCACGATGCGATTGAGTGGTCTGGTGCTGACGAACAATTATTGAGAGATGAGTTCGATGACAATGTTGTCCGCTTGATTTTTGCGAGCACCAAAGATGATACGATTGTAGACAAGGTGGAAAAAACCAACGAGCTGATTCAAAGGTGTGTGCAAAACGGGCAAGATGCCCTTATTGTTAAGACTGCCGATATTATTGATAGTTTCAAGTGGTATTCCAGCCAAAACAACGAGGACGAATTGAAAAACCATTGTGTAAAGAATGCCAACGCTATTTTCAAATTTAAACCGGATGATTTTGACGATAAAATATTTGACGAGCTGAAAAGTTGGCAAGAAAGATTTGCGAACTAAACCGAACAAAACTTCCCCAAATACAATAAGGAAGGAAGAATTTATTGGCACATCGCAGAACACGGCATATCCGGTTCAGGAATTTTTCACATCTATAATTCAAGGTAAGAAAAATTCCTTCTCCCAAATTTTTGTTCCGCTATCGCTACACAAAAACTTCGGATAATGCCGATACGTTAGGCGTAATTTAAATTAATAATGCCCCAAAATTTTATGGTCGATATATTATTGACAAACGATGATGGTTTTGAGTCCGTAGGTTTTTACCCGTTATTGAAAGAGCTTTCAAAACATTTTACCGTTACAGCCATCGCACCCTCAACAGAACAAAGTTGGATTGGGAAATCCATTTCTCGGACTAACGCTCTTTCAATAACTCCGGTCAAGCTAAAAGAATTTGAAATTTTTTCTTTGAATGGCACACCGGCTGATTGTGTTCAAATCGGTCTGTACGATATTTTAAATGAAAAGCCGAAGCTAGTAGTTTCAGGAATAAACACTGGTCTAAACACTGGGCACGGCCGTATCTTGAGCTCCGGGACAATCGGTGCCTCGATGGAAGCCTCAATTGATGGGTTAAAATCGATAGCGGCCTCAATCCACATTCCGAACGGAGTCAATCACTCCGAGGTAGATGAAATAGTTTTCCATAATGCCGCTAAAATCACCGCGGATATAATAAAGATATTTTTTGAAAAACCACTTGGCGAAACCGACCTGTTGAACATAAATATTCCATTCAATGTTAAATTAGATGCGAAAATTGTTGTTACCCGTCCCCATAGAGATCCTTACGGAAAACTATTTCATAAAACCGAAGAGGTCTATAAACACGTTTCGCCTCCAATCGATTTTTCCAAGACTAAACCCGGCACCGATTTACACGCTTTAGCCGAGGAAAAAATTTCAATAACCCCAATCAATCTGGAGCTGGTTTCCGAAAAAGGTATGGAGCAAGTAGAAAAAATTCTGGGGCATTATTAATTTTAACTTCTCCGCTATCGCTCCGACCACGCTGCGCTTGAGCTCCACTTCGTTACGCTCAGGACGCCTAACAAGTGATAACCGGAAAATGCCTCAGCTCGGCATTTTCCCAAATTCGTTTTCCCTTCAGTCAAACGAACTTCGGTTATCACTAACGTTAGGCGAAATAGCCAGAAATTTCTTTTTTAACTATTTGGAATTTTTTTGCAATTTATTAATTAAATAATCAAAGGCTTATGAAAAAAATAATCGTCTTTAGTTCATTGGCAATTGGAACTATTCTTTTGTCAGGATGTAGTCAACAACTATTAACTGGAGCAACTACAGACAAGGAAAAGACGGGGGTTAAAATTGTCTTACCAATCGATTCTAAAGAAGAAGCTTGTTTGACTTGGGACAATTTAAAAATCTCATATGGATCATATGGTCTACAGAGTTGTTCTGATGCTCAGGATAAAGGCGATTATTGGGCGATAAGTGCTTCAGGAGGGGGTTGTACTGGTTGTAATGGCGAAATAAATAAACAGGATGGATCTTTTATTGACAAACAATGCTTTATAGCTAATACCTGTGATGAATAAATAAATTGCCAAAAAATACATTAAGGAAGAATAAATTTCTAGCTACATCACATAACAAAGAATATCTGGCTTAGAAATCTTTCCTCAATTATATTTTTATGATGAGTGAAATATTTCTTCGCCCAAATTTTTCTTCCGCTATGCTACAGAAAAACTTCAGATATTCTTAACGTTGTGACGAAAAAACTAAAAATTTCCTATCTATTTTGAAAAGAATTTTTGGCAATTTTGCTCGGTCGATAACTCGGGGTATATTTAAGATAAATTTAATTAATTAATTTAAAAAATAATTATGAAAAAAGTATTAGCAATAAGTTCAGTGCTGCTTGGCGTAGTCTTTTTGGCTGGGTGCGGTCAACAACAAACAAGCCAAACGCAGCAACCAGCTCCGTCAGCTCCTGCCACGCAACAAAAGGAACAATCTGTGACAAATCAGCCGCAAAATAATCAGCCCAACTCGAGCACAGGAATTGTCTACACTAATCCCGAGTTTGGCTTTAAATTAAACTTGCCTGCTGGCTGGGATAATTATAAAGTGTCCGTTCAGAAAAGTACAACTCAAAAGGGATACACCAATATACATGTACTTTTGCCTACAACTGATGCTAGCTGGCCTGGTCATTACATAAGTGATACAGAAACGATGAAAGGATATGTTAGTATGTTCGCAATTGGAGCATGGGATGCATCTTTATGGAACCAAGAGAAAAATTCTAAAGATTGCAAAAATGATCCAAATCCTGGGTGTCCGAATGAATCAGCGGTGGTTGCAAAAAATAATAAGTATGTATTTGATATAACTGGGGCACAAGATTACCCAAGCGACCTACAAGCGATGATTCCTACTTCTGGCTTCACGTCTAATTTCTTAAAAGGAAAATTTGATTTACCTGTTAATTAAATTGCCAAAAATTCCGCTCGCGATTTTCCTGAATGCGCGCGGGTGCCCCTCGTCCGGCTCTTAAAAAGAATTCTCATTCAAAGAATTAAAGGAAAACAAAAACCCTGAGCATCAGCTCGGGGATTTTTGTTTATACGGAAGACTAGATTGTGTCCCCGGCAGTAATCCCTGCCTGCCGGCAGGCAGGGAACCCGAAAAATTTTAGTGTGCTCTCACTAGGAATCGAACCTAGATTTTGGGATCCGGAATCCCACGTCCTATCCATTGAACGATGAGAGCTTTTTGAATTGTTCGCCTTCATTACACACACTTATTCATACCTTAAAGCCTCAATCGGGTCAAGCCTACCCGCCTTATCGGCCGGATAAAGCCCGAAGATAAGGCCGACGGCGCTGGAAACGGTTACCGCTAAAAAGATTGAAATAAAAGATACGCTAAATTCCCACTCATACCCCAAAGCTCCGGCGACAACCGCGACAAGGAAGGAAAAAAGCGAACCAACGATTATTCCGGCCAGGCCGCCTAAAAGGGTTACGGCTACGGACTCAACAAGAAACTGGCTTAAAATATTTGAACGCGTGGCGCCGACCGCTTTGCGCAGGCCGATTTCGCGCGTCCGCTCGGAAACCGAAACGAGCATGATATTCATGATGCCGATGCCGCCGACCAGAAGCGAGATAGCCGCCATGGCCGCCAAAAAATATTTCAGCGCGTCAGTAACCGTCGTAATCGTGTCCAGCGCGTCAGACGCGCTCTGCACGGTAAAATCGTCCTGATCGCCCGAGAAATCGGTTATGTTATGCTGTTCGCGCAGGGTTTTTTCAATATCAGCGATAACCCGGTCAATATTTTCTTCGCTGTCGGCTTTCGCCCGCGCCATCGTAATATGGTTAATGCCGAGAATGAGCTTTTGGGCGGTTGAAATCGGGATTAATATCTGGTCGTCGTAATTTTGGAAAGCCACGGTTCCCTTTTCGGCCATCACGCCGATTACTTCAAAGCCGTGCTTTTTTATTTTTATCTTATGGCCGATCGGATCGCTAGAGCCGAACAAATCTTCTTTTACTTTTGAGCCTAAAACCGCGACGCGAGCCATACTCCGCTCTTCGTCTTCGGTAAAAAACCGCCCGGCTTCTACGTTACTGGATTCAATTTCCGGGTAACTCGCCGTGGTTCCGTTCAGGTTCGTATCCAGCTCGTTATTTTCCCAGACAACGGTTTCCACGCCCTTGACGTAAGCGGCCGCGTTAAGGAGATTGGGGACGTTATTTTTTTTCTTCAGCGCCTCTATATCGTCGTAAGTAAGGGTAGTAATTACTATTCCCATAACCGAGGCCGGCGGGCCTTTGTCGTCCGACTTCCCCGGCAGGATGCCGATCAAGTCGCTTCCGATGCCTTTAATCTGCGCGAGTATGAGGCTCTGCGCTCCGGCGCCGACCGCCATGATAATAATTACCGCCGCCACGCCGATTATAATCCCGAGCATGGTCAAAAAGCTCCTTGTCTTATTAGCAAGGAGCGCGCGGAATGAGTTTTTAAAGCTTTGGGTAAAAAAAGTAAGCATTTTTTATTTCAGCATCTCTCCGTCTTTCGCTATCCTTCTCTTTGCCACGAGGTAATCATCAACAATTTTTCCGTCCATGATTTTAATAATCCGTTTCGCGTGCTCCGAGGTGTAGGTTTCATGGGTGACCATGACAATAGTATTGCCTTCGTTATTTAAATGCTGGAGGATTTCCATGATCTGGGTTCCGGATTTTGAATCTAAGTTGCCGGTCGGCTCGTCGGCGAAAATAATTGAAGGCTCATTAACGAGCGCCCGGGCAATCGCTACTCTTTGCTTTTCGCCGCCCGAAATCTGGTTGGTAAAATAAGCGAGCCGGTGTTCCAACCCGACATTTTTTAATATCATTCCGGCGCGGCTGTCCATATTGGATTTATCCGCTGAATAGGAGAGCGGCAGTTTTACGTTTTCCAAAACGCTCGTCCGGGGCAAAAGGTTAAAGGCCTGAAAAACAAAACCGATTTTTTCGTTGCGCATTTTCGCCAACTCATTATCAGTGAGCTTTGTAACGTCAACGCCTTCAAATTCATAAAGTCCCGAAGAGGCGCGATCCAAAAGCCCGAGAATATGCATGAGCGTTGATTTTCCCGACCCGGACGGCCCCATGATGGAAACGAACTCGCCTTTTTCAATTTTAAAACTAACCCCGCGCAGGACGCGGGTTTCTATTTCGCCGGATATGTAAACTTTTTGAAGGTTCTCCACCTTAATAAGCGTCGGCATGAGTAATAATTTTAAATTCTATTTTGCCTCTTTAACAAACGTAACAACCTCATTCCCTTCTTTGACTCCGGAAATGACTTCTACCATGCCTTCGTCGCCTTTTAAGCCGATTTCCACGGGAATTTCTTTCAGCTCGTTGTTTTCAAGGACGCGGACGAACTTGCCGAGGCCGTTTTTATCAACAATCGCCCTTTGCGGCATGATAAGGACATCGTCTTTTTTAGCGGCGAAAATATCAATGTTGGCGGTCATGCCGGATTTTACTTCTAAAAGGCTTTCATGGACTATTGCTTCCTGTCCCTCTATAACAGCTTCGGCGCCGTTATCTTCGCCGTTCGGCAAAATACTCACTTTAACTTTGTAATAGACCACGTCCTGGATTATGGTTGGCGCGGTATCAATAAAATAAACCCGGCCCATGAATTTCTTTTCCGTACCGAACGCGTCAAAAGAAATTTCGCATTCGTTTCCCAGACTGATTTTTGAAACGTCAATTTCCGAAATATCAACCCGCGCGTTAAAATTGTTTTCGCCAAGAATGGAAATAGCCGGAGAATTAGCCGTAACGGTTTCGCCGATATCAAAATTAATTCTCGTTACTGTTCCGGCGATGGGCGCTTTGATAATGCTGTCTTCAATCTGTTTTTGGACTGATTCCAGCCCGGCTTCGGCCTGCTTTAAATTCGCTTCGGCCGAGCGGATGTCAAAATTATTTGATCCGGAAAGGATTTTATCAAGGCTCGCTTTGGCGGAGTCAAGCGATTTTTCCGCCGCGCTTATCTTTGATTCGCCCGCCGTCACCTGCTGTTCGCCCGCGAGCTTCGCGTTACGCGAACTATTTTTCGCCGACTGCAGGGCGTTGTCAAAACTCGCCCGGGCTAGATTCAGGCTTTCCTCGGCTTCCCGGATTTTAAGGTCATAATTAGAAATCGCCGTCTCAAGGCTTTGTTCCGAAGAGTCAAGGCTCTGGATGCCGGTACTAATAATTCCAATCTGAGCGGAGATGGAAGTTTTATACGCGTCAAGCTCGGCCTGAGTAAAAGAAGAAGAGGTAAGGCTTTTTTCCAGTCCTTTAAAACAGTTTTCCAGGGCGTAAAGAACGGAATTAAGAAGATCCTGGCCGTCGGCCGTTGCCTTTTTTACTTTGTCATTAGAACGATCCGACCGAGCCGAAAGAAGAGACGCTTCAGCCGCGGCAATTTTTCCCGAAGCGCTCGCGTAACCGTTTTTCGTATTGGTTAAAAATTGCGGATCCTTGACGCTAAATAAGGCATCAGCATCGTCATCCTCCAATACCGCGTTTACCTTATCAAGCGCCGTCCGGCTGTCAAGGATTACTTCATCCGTTGTTGCAAGGGCGTTGGTTTTCGCCGTTTCCAGAGCCGCGAGATAAGTCGTTTGCGCCGTCTTTAGAGCCGCCTCGGCCTGGGTTATTGCCTGCTCGTAAGTAGTTATATTATCCGGCGTTTCGCTTTCAAGGTCGCTCAAGTTCTTCTCAGCCTGCCGCTCGTTTTCGGCGGCCGTGTTTTTCGTTTTAACCAGCTCGGCTTCTGCCGCTGAAAGAGCCGCTTCGGCCTGCGCGACATTCGCCCGGGCGACTTTAATTTCCTCGCCACTCGCGCCGCTTAAAAGTTTTTGCAGATTAGCGCTCGCCGCCATGACTCCGGCTTTGGCTTCTTTTTCTTTTATCGTTAAGCCGCCGTAATCCAGCTCGGCAATCGCCTCGCCGGCCGCTACTTTTTCCCCTTCTTTAAAATAGATCTTTTCCAGCCGGCCGGACAGGGGAAAGGCGAGGCTAAGGTCGTCGTTTGATTCAACGATCCCGGTTTCCGAAACCGTCTGCTTTATCGTCCCTTTTTCAACTTTGGCCAGGGTATATTCAGGCGGCTTTTCTTTATTAAAAAACATGAACCAGCCCGCGACTAAAACCGCGGGAACAATAATTAACAGCCATTTTTTACTAAGTAAAATCCTGAATATTCTTTTCATAAATTCATTTTTTCATGTTGGAAATTATTTTTATCACCTTTTCAACAAATTCATCGGTATTCAATTCGTTTTTTATCAGGTAATGGCTGATTCCGAGCTTAAGCCCTTTTTCCCGACTTTCTTTATCGCCCAAATCGGTAAAAGCGAAAACCGGCAGTCCGGGTAATCCGCCGGGAGCTTTAAGCGCTGATAATATCTTAAACCCGTCGGCTTTAGGAAGAATTAAATCCAGTATAAGATAGTCCGGGCGGGCGGCTATTATTTTTCCCGCGATTCCCGGCTCAGGTTCATTTCCCGAATTTATCGCGACCTCAAAACCGGCCACGGAAAATTTAGCCTGCAAGCCGTATAATATATTAGCGTTATCTTCAACGATGAATAATTTTTTTCGCATATTATATAAATTATCGCATAAAACCGGCTAATTGAAAAGCGATTTTAGCATGTCCGCCTATTTTTGGCATTTTTCGCAAAAGAACGCGCTTCTCTGCTTATGCTTTTCCCTCTTTACTGTCCCGGAACAGTTTTTACTTTGGCAGGCCGCGCCTTCCCGGTTGTAAACTTTCAGGACTTTTTGAAATCCTCCGGGCGCGCCGTCTGTATCGCGGTAGTCTGAGTCCGAAGTCCCGCGTAATTTTACGGCTTTTTTTAAAACCATTTTGATTGAGCGATAAATTTCTTTTATTTCTTTTTCATCCAACTCCCTGGCTTGCCGCTTTGGCATAACACCGGCCTCAAATAATATCTCCGAAACATAAATATTGCCGATACCGGCGATAAGGTTTTGTTCCATCAATATATCCCGCGTTGCCCATTTTTCTTTTTTCAAGAGAATTTCCTTAAATTTTTTCAGGGTAAATTCATCCGACAAAGGCTCAATCCCGAGCCTGCCTAAGTCCGAATCCATTTCTATCTCATCCGCTTTTAACAATCTTATTTTCGCGAACTTCCGCAAGTCGGAAAATTCCAGCGTCATATCACTTTCTGACTGGCCGGACTTTTGACTTCTTAAATACCAAACATGATGAATGTATTGGTTAACTTTGTCGTCAAAAAAACCTTTTTTTTCTGTCGTCTGTTGTCTGTCGTCTATTGTCTCAACTAATAAATGTCCAGTCATCTTTAAATGAACGTGCATGACGACTTTGCCGGACAAATAAAAAAGCAGGTTTTTACCCCGCCGTTTTACTTCAAGGATTTTTTTTCCGCTGATTTCTCTCTTGAATTTCGCCAAATCGGTTTTCACGGATTTTTTCCAGTCTGTCCAAAAATCCAAAATTACCGCGCCCTTTACCTTGCGGTTCAGATCACCCGCTATAGTTTCAACTTCCGGAAGTTCAGGCATAAGAAGAATTTAACGGTGGGCGGAGCAGGATTCGAACCTGCGAAGCTCGGAAGCATCAGATTTACAGTCTGACCCAGTTGACCGCTTTGGTATCCGCCCGTATTTAATTAAATTGATTTTACATATTCATTAATCCAGTCTTTTATCTGTGTTAATAATTTTTTATCACCATATCGGATATGCACAAGACCATTTTTCATTTTACCGCTTTTTTCCGCTTTATAATCCTTTCGTGCGTATGGCTTGGTAAAATTATCACGGCTAATTTTAGTAATCCCCGACCAAAACTTAATTAATTCGGTCGGATTCTGATTTTCATAGCAATAAAGGTAAACTCTCAATTTTTTTTCGTCTATACCGCAAATTTGTCGTAAAAATTTTAAAAACACTCTTATCATCTGCGAATTACTGTTCGCGAAATCCACAACAACCTCTCCTTTCCAGTTTGATCCCTCGCCCCAATAAAGCATTATTCCCGCCACCCTAAGCGCCTCTTCGTCCTTTGAAAGACCTGTTTTCAGCTTGAAAGATGGAGCTTTTCGCTGAAAAATAAGGTTGTTGCATTCGCTAGGCGTTCTTCTGGGAATTTGGTGTTTGCGCAAAAAATAAAAAACAGCGTCAATTGACACATTCAAAATTTGAGCTATCTCTCTCGCGCTATGTCCATCCTCGTACCAATCTTTTACTTTTTCAATTTTTGAGGGGCTTATACTGGCCATGGTTTAATTATATCAAACCTGTCAGTACACACAAGACTCCCCTTTTGACTTAAAGTTATAATTCCTAAGTCTTTTTTAAAATATCATAATCCAGGATTATTTTCAAGGACTTCGCGGCCATAAACCATTAAGGCAAAAGAAACCGCCAAACATCGCCAAAAGCAAAGCGCCCTCCCGTATTATGGAAGAGCGCTTTCAGGCGGTTTAATTAATCCGAAAGCCATTTCGGCTTAGCGGAATTAATTATGGCCGTCAAAGTCAAAATCCCGGTTAAGCTCGTTTCTTACCCGGATTTCGCCGTCATTATCCAACTTAACCCTGAATTCCTTTTTCACGTCAAAATCGTTAAAAAGACCGTCATTGTCTTTTTTTACTTCAACGCGGAATTCATCGTCCTTAACCCTGACGCGGACTTCCTTGTCCATGTCATTAACGAAACGGAAATCATTTCCTAACGAGCTTAATAATCCGTGAGTCTTTAAGAACTCTCTTAACGTAACGCCGTCTACCATCATTCCCCCATGACTAGCGAGAATTTTAGCGGCCAGCGTTCCGTTGCCTAAGACGCCTGAATGACGCAGGATTCCGCCGTGATCGCCGTCAACCCTGATCCGGACTTCATCGCCGTCATGATCATCGCCGCCTCTGCCGCTACCCGAACCCGAAGAGGCCAAAGCTACACTCGGCACCATTACGGCCGCCATAGCGGCTCCGAGCATTAATTTTTTAGTAAAACCCATATATTTATTTTGCGCCTGAAAATTGATTCATGATCAACATCCAGGCCAGTTAATGTTTATAAGGTAAAATACAATTTCCGCATTTTACCTAAAATAACTGACGAACATCTTTTTCTTCTTTTACAGACCCATGTTTTCGCGACCGAATTTCTCCTTATAACAACCGGCCTTCATTAAGTTTTAACGCGGTCAGGCCAGCCAACCGTTTGACAATATCCAAAAAAACATGCAAAATGCAAGCTAACGGCAGAATTCGGCGATCTTTCAATCCAAAACACACAACGTGCAAAAGGAGAAAAACGGATGGACAGACAGAAAGTTATTTCTTTCGGCAGAGGTGTTCCGGCTACAGAGGCAATCACACCAGTAAGAAAAGAATACTGGTCGTTGGCCGGACACATCAATAATGAACACGAAGATGACCCTTTCCATTACGCAGTTCCCGAGGTATCTGACTTCGGCGGCTTCGTACCGTTGAAGTTTATGCTAGCGGATATGTTCAATTACCCGCTGGACCCAAAGAAGCATGTGATTGTCGGCAATGGTGGAGAAGAGATTATTGGGTTTCTGTTTGAAGCGCTGAAACCAGGGTTCATTGTCTTTGAAGAATTTTCCTACGACAGGGCTATAAAGAGAGCTTCTCGTCTCGGACATACCCCCTATGGTGTGCGGCTAACGGAAAATGGCCTAGATACCAAAGAGTTGGATAGCGCCTTGGACAGAAACGAGTTCAGGGGCGTTTACCACATCGTCTACTCAAGCAACCCTACGGGGGTCTGCGCTGATCCGGAAAATGTACGGGAATGCGCAAGGATCTGCAAGAAACACAAAAAACCGTATATCTGCGATGTGGCCTACTATGATGCTCGCTACGACGGTCAACGGAACCCACTCCCTAATTTCAACGACCCCGTGTACGATTATACCTGTTTTGTTGGGTCATTCTCCAAAACGCTTTCTCCGGGCGCTAAATGCGGCTTCGCGTTGTTGCCAAAAGCGCTAATGAATACCCAGCCGATCATTGACGATGCGCGACTGAATCCAAATTATCCAACTCAGGTCATCTACTACGAAATGATCAAGAACGGATTCTATGGCAAGCACCAGGAGTTCCTACGGAATTTGTACAATCCGAAGCGGGAAGCTATCAACTCAGCTTTTAACCAATATCTTCCCGGCTCGAGGTTTCCGGCCATCCCTGGCGGTTTCTTTCGAGTTCACGTGTTTGAGAATGTAGAGGAGAAGGCCTTCATTTCCCAAGCTGCTAACTTTGACGTTGAAATCTTTTCTGCAATGTCTTGCATACCTACCAACCTTAAACCGGAGTATAAAAACTCGGTGCCTGTACGTTTTGCCTATCCCCGGCTTGAAGCAGACGATATCAGATCGGGAATTTCAATTTCATTGAACAGTTGGAAAATAGTGCAAAACTTCAAAGCCTGCAGATCCTGAACTCCCACCTCCGGTCACCTTCGCTCAACGGAAAGAAAGGAAAAAAGGATGCCAACTGAGATCCTTCTCGTAAGTCAACTTGTGTCTAACCCGGCAACCCTCACCGCCCTGAGAAGGCGCGGTGTATTCTACGGTTGTCGGCAGGGGGACGAGTATCTCGTTCTCCTTGAAGAGGATGGAAAGGATCATTTCCTGCAAGGCTCAGGAAGCGACCTTTCCAAGTGGAGACGGGTCAACTAGACCCGCTCCAACTTTGTCCTCTGATAAACAAAACAAACCAACAAAAAGGCGGGCATCTATCGTTTCACACCACGTGATAAGAAGATGACCCGCCTAGCTTTACTTTAAATGTATTGAAGAGAAAAATAGTTAACGCGAACTATTTTGATAAAAACCTCGGAAGAGGGTTTTTTTGTTTCAGGGACTTTTTGTATTCTAAAATAGTCCGGTAATGGTCAAAGGCAAAATCTTTTTTCGGCGGCAGGTTGTCCAATTTACGCCATAAAACCTCGGACACCTCATAATCCGGCGCGCCGGTCTTTTTTAACGCTTCCAATAAAAAAACAAATGCTATGTTCTGCCGACCGGCTTCGTTCCGCTCCGGAGCGTCAACAATGAATAATAGTTTTACGACCCGCGTCTCATAACCGGTTTCTTCGCGGACTTCCCTTTTTGCCGCTTCTTCCACGCTTTCATCATGTTCAATAAAACCGCCGGGCAGGCAATATTTCCCTGCCTGAAACATCTCCGCTGAGCGTTTAACAATTAAAATCTCATTCCCGCGCGTTAAAATCGCGTCAACGACAGCGTGCCTCGCGTTATTAACTTCATGTCCGTTTTCAAATTTACATGTAATCATAAATTTACCATCCCCCTCCCCCTCCTCCGCCCCCGCCGCCTCCGGCTCCTCCCGCGCCTCCTCCACCTGAAGGCGAAGACGTGCTGGCGGCTATGGCTGATGACAGGCTTTCTATGGATTTACTAAAACTATCAGCGTCAAAAGCGCCAATATGCCCGGCATACCAGGCCGGAGCGTATGTATTAAAATATTTTTCCCCGTAGATCTCTTTCATTTTTTTAATCCAGATTCCGGTAATACCAAAGACAATGGCGTAAGGCAGGAATTTCTCAAAAATATTTTCCTTTTCATAAAACTCGGCCCGATGCTTATCCACTGTTTCCATGAATAATTTAAAGCCTTTTATTTTCCAGTTTAATTCAGCCCCGGCCGGTGTTCGCTTAGGCATGATTATGGCGAAAATAAAAACAATCAGGCTGGAAAAAAATAATCCGGCGGAAAGGAAATAAAGGCCAACAATCGCGGAAACTACCGCCCCGGGGATAAACAAAACGCCAAGAACAATAAATAAAATCTGAAAACGCAAGCCCTCGGCCATAATCAGTCCTTTATCGGTTAAAAGTTTTTTTGATTTACTTTTTATTCCGGCCAGGCTTTTATAGAATTCATTTTTCAGGTCTGACAGCTGGACGGTATCGCCATCTTTAAACACATTTTCCAGGATGTCTTTTTGCGGCGCGTTTAAGCCGGCCTCAATCCGGGCATCGGGTTTTTTCGTTAATTCATAATCTTTGGAGCTAAACATCAAAACTTTCTTTTCTATTTCTTTAATCGTCAGAAGTCCTTTGGCCGCGAGATTAATTATTTCCGCGGTTATGAGCTTATTGGAAAAACTGCCGTTAGTCGTGAGGAGGCCAATCTCAGATGGCGATAAATTATCAGGAATTTCGTATTCGGCTATAATTGTCTTATCCATCCGCGGGTCTTTGCCATATTTTTTCCAGAGCCAAAAACAAATAAAAAACACGGTGAGCGGAATAAAAATCCAAAGATACGCGCCCCAGCGTTCAAAAAATCCCGGCTCGTACGGCGTAAAAATCCCTTTAGAAAAAATAACCGAAGCGGTTACGCCCTCCCCGATTTTTAACGTTTCGGTTGATTTAAATTCCAGCGTTTGAGGAGCGCTCCAGCGGTAAGCGGCCAGGCTTTTTTCTTTACTCCCGAGCGCTCCGGCGTAATAATCCACCTTTGCGCCGTCCTCGGACACCCCGGCCGGAAAGACAAGACTCGCCTGAAATTTATCAATTTCCAAATCCCATAAATTGCCGCTTAAGTTCCAGTACAGTTCGTCAAAATCATCATTAAACCGGATGGCGTTTTTTACCCTATAATGAATCCGGTAGTAATTCACGCCGTTTACTTCAATATCCGCGTCGCCGATTTTCCAGGTTATGGTTTTTTCAAAAAAATTCTTTGTCTCCTTAAATTTAAGTTTATGGCCTTCAAAATCGGTAATGCCAATTAATTCCACCGGAGTTTTTACGGTTCTTACATCCCCCGAGCCATCGTCAATTTTTACGGTTTCCGGCGAAATCCGGAAAATCCCGTGCTTATCCGAAGCGTTGCCGCAATCGGCCGTTATGTTTTCCGTGATGTCCAGGCTAGAATCCTTATTAACAATAATTTCCGACTGAAAATCCTTTATATACCAATCAGTAACGTCTTCCCGAGCCCGGCCGGTAAGAGGCGTAAACAGCGGAATGAAAATAAAAACCAATAAAATAATTTTTTTAAACATAATATTTTTTATGTTTTAAGCTTATTCTCACCTAAGCTTATCACCAAATCTCCTTAAACTCAATAAAACCGCCAGGCGTAAAATCCGCGAAGGGCGTCCCTTAATCCAAAATTAACTTTTAAGCTGTAGCATAAAGCCATAATTTAATACGTTTAACATACTTAATTCATTAAGGTTCTTTATGGCATTAGCCGAGAGAACCGAAAAGCATTTATGAAGAACAAAAACCTGGCGATCGCCATTATCATCGGCGTCATCGTCATCGCCGGACTCGTCTGGCTCGCTACGCGCGTCGAGAACGGTCAGGAAAACAACACCGCGCAAAACCAAACAAGCAACGCCGCTGTCGGCGCCATGAAATTCGTCCAGGATGAAAAACTCGGTAAAATTCTTACCGACGGCAAAGGCATGACCCTCTATTATTATTCCAAAGACGTTTTGAAAAAATCAAACTGTTTCGGCGGGTGCGTAACCGCCTGGCCGCTTTATGATCCGGCTGAATTTAGCGTC
>Ga0074197_1002070_pt1 | contig 14814 bp, 11 predicted proteins | sample EPASupsiteSAE305_FD_64526 | JGI IMG/M metagenome (GOLD analysis project Ga0074197, IMG submission 64526) | Bioremediated contaminated groundwater microbial communities from EPA Superfund site, New Mexico - SAE3-05 reassembly with SPADES | ecosystem: Environmental > Aquatic > Deep subsurface >...
TCAGCCCTGCCAGTTTCTGGCGGAGTTTTTTTGAATGCTACCCATGCCGCCTTAAGCGATGTACGGTCGAGCCCTGCCAAGTTCGCGAGTTCATTCACGAGAGGAGGAGCTTCCCACTGCCATTCGGAAAAGCAGGGGCGCCCTTTTAGCGTGCGCATTGGACACGATCCTGAATGCGGACAGGGACCGGCGCACGCAATTTGCGCCCCGCCAGTGAACGCCGCAATTTCATGCGGTTCTTGCCGTCCGATCGATTCAAGCACCCGATCGCGCAGCGCCAGTAGCGGAATGCTCGTATAGTGCGCGGATGGCTCGATGATAACCAGAATTCCCCCGGCCCGCAGGCTCGGCAGAAGTCGCAGCACAAAATCGCGGCGTCTCTCAAGCCAGTCGGGCACATCGTGCCACATCTCGTTCAGGCTCTGTGATGCGACGATGAGATCGAACGTCTCACCTGCCGGCACGCGAAATTCTTCAAGATTTGCGTACCGCGTCAAAATTTCGAAGTCAGAATGTTCACGCCGGGCCTCCGCGGCGATCTCGGAGGCGGTGGCGAGCGCCTTTTGGCTTTTATCGACCAGAAAGGCCCGCCTGGCCCCGAACACATTCGCCGCGAACGAGGCAGGGCCCGGTCCGCTGCCGATATCCAATACTGAGTGAAGCTCGGGAAGCCGAGCCCTCGCGTCAAGCTCCTCAAGTACCATCGTCACTTCAAAAAGGGAAACGGCCCAATAATACAACAGATACGCCTGCAGCAAACTCTGCTCGTCCATATAGCCGGATGCTATACGAGTTCTGTCTCCCGTGAGCCCTCGCTGGAGCGCGCGCACATTCTCGCCAATGATTTTCACATTTTTATATTTTTTAATTGCAAGCCCTAGGCTCACGCTTATGTCATACCAGAAACTGAGACGCGAAACTAAAGTGGTGTCAAGTTTCAATTTTGGTCCCTCTTTGCTCTCCATATGTTCAAAATTATCCTTATATACTATATACTGTCTAGAAGAAATGAAAATCGACATTTCGACCATAAACGCGCTTTTTACTGATTCTTCTCTTTCGGGGTTTTTTGCGGAGACCGATCTTTTTTATATCGACTTCCAGTCAGGGACTGCGCGTTCGTGCTATACGCTCCGTTCCCTTGGTTATGAAGATAACGATTTGCTAAATATCACCAGCCCTTTTTCTGTGCAGGAGGCGGATAAAGAAAGGGCGGATAGGCTCATTCATCGCCTCATAGCAAACGAGGCAGATAGTGTCATCGACGCATTCCGGGTCGCTTCAAAAGATGGTTCGAGCTATCATTGGCTTCGTTTTTCGACCAGAGTAGTCTCTCGCGATGCGGAAGGACGGCCGGAAGCCATAATCGGTCATGTGCTCGATGTGGACGACTTGATTACCTCTCAGGAGGAAATTCGTGACCGCCTTGTCGAGATCGATGCCATGCGGGAACTTATCACCGCCATCAATAAAAGTCTCGATTTTGAGGAGACTTTCTTGCGTATCATTGAGCAGTTGCATCGCATCATTCCCTTTGACAGAGCGAGCGCACAATCCCTTGAAAATGACCGGCTCACGGTTGTCGCCGGATTTGGCTATAGAGAAGGAGAGTTGGAAGGCCTTACCTTTCCTGCGCATGGTATCGAGAATCCTTCCGTTCGTGCGCTCCAAGAGCACAAAATTGTCATCTGCAACAATGTTCCGGAGGAATTCCCCGGATTCATCCGCCCCAACAACGATTTCATCACGCTCTCATGGCTCGGAATACCGCTCATCTACGAAAAGAAGGTCATCGGACTTTTGGCGCTGGATAATCAGGCCCTGAATGCATACAACGATCAGCATGTAAGAATCGTCAGTTCTCTGGCCGACTATATCGCGATCGCCCTAGAGCACGCACGCAAACACCAGCTCGTGACCTACCAGGCCATGACCGACAGGCTCTCCGGGCTGGCCAACCGTTATGGCCTCGAGACGCAAGGCATGGAGATTTTCCAGAAATCGATCGAACAGGATCAGTCGATCGGCGTGCTGATGATCGATATTGATCATTTCAAACAAGTGAACGATACGTACGGCCATGCCTATGGCGACATCGTGCTCAGGTCGATTACGCAGGCCATCCGTGAACAGATCCGGAGCAGGGATTATGCAGTCCGCTATGGAGGCGAAGAGTTCGTGGTGCTCCTGCCAGGCTTGAGCGCGCGCGAAGCCCTCATCGTGGCGGAGCGATTGCGCATCAGAATTTCACAGACCGTCATTGAAAAAGAGCGAAGGTTGCCTACCGTGAGCATTGGCATCTACGCTGCCGTGCCTGGGCCGCTCGATATTCTGCATGAGTTCATCCGCAGGGCTGACCTGGCACTCTATACCGCGAAAGAGGCAGGTAGAAACCGTTCGCGCGTGTGGTCGACAAGCCCCGAATTCTATGTGAATGAATAAGCCGTCAAGCCGCCGCCCGCCTATTCTGCGGCTCTTTTGCGCCTGTCTTCCGCCTTGCGCGAAATGCGGTTCCACACCGACCTCAAGCCCATCGCCTTTTTAGCCATCGAAAGGGTGATACGGGCCTCTTCACGCATGCGCATGGTGCCCTCGTAGATGATTTCCTCGACAAGACCTTTTTGTGATTCGTAGTACGCGCGGCGCTCGCGGATGGGATCGAGGAAGGCGTTGATCGCGCTGGCGAGCTTTTCCTTCACTTCGACGTCGCCGACTGTACCGGCCCGGTAGCGCGCCTTGAGGTCCTCGACTTCAGCCTTGTCCGGGTTGAAGGCATCGTGGTAGATGAAGACGGGATTGCCCTCGACGGTGCCGGGAATATCGGCGCGCACACGATTGGGATCGGTGTACATGGACATCACCCGCTTTTGTACCGCTTTTGCATCGTCGGAGAGGAAGATGGCGTTGCCCAGGCTCTTCGACATCTTCGCGTTGCCGTCCGTTCCCACGAGCGAGCCGTATTCCGATATCATCACCTCCGGAACAGGGAAGGTTTCGCCGTACAGAAAATTGAATCGGCGAGCGATTTCCCGCGTCACTTCGACATGGGCTTCATTGTCCTTGCCGACGGGCACAAGGTGGGCGCGCGGCAGAAGAATGTCGGCGGCCTGAAGCACGGGGTACCCCAAAAGGCCGAAGGGCATTTCCTCGATGTGCGCGTTCTGTGCCATTTCCTTGAGGCTTGGCACGCGGGAAAGCCGCGGCACCGTGATGAGATTCTCGAAGAAAAGCGAGAGCTCGGTCACCTCGGGCACGGCGGATTGCAGATAAATCACCGATTTTTTCGGATCGATGCCCACTGACAGATAATCGAGCACCGCCGAATGAATATTTTCGGAAAGCTGTTCTATATTTTCTTTTTCGGGTTTTGTGGTGAGGGTGTGAAGATCGGCGATGATAAAAAAGCATTCATAATCATCCTGAAGTCGTACGCGATTTGCGAGCGAGCCGACGTAGTGGCCAAGATGAAGTTTGCCGGTGGGCCTGTCACCGGTCAGAATGCGCTTTTTCTCCATGATTGTGCTCCAGAGGATGAAGTGTGCAGCCAGTGTAGCGAATCACGCGAAAAAGGGCAATGAGCACGGAGGGCGGGAACGGGCGTGCGGTGAGGGGGCCAGGAGGGGCCTTCAGGTCGGGCCGCGGGGAAGGAGTCCGCTATCTGAACAGCGAAAGCAGGGCGCCGTACCCCTCAAGTTCCAGGTCTTCTTTGGGTACGAAGCGGAGACTGGCCGAGTTGATGCAGTAGCGCAGCCCTGTGGGGTTGGGCCCGTCATCAAAGACATGGCCAAGGTGCCCGCCCGATTTTTTGGCTCGGACCTCGATGCGGTGCATGCCGAGAGAATAATCGTCGACAAGGATGAGCGCGTTTTCGTCGAGGGGCTTCCAGAAACTTGGCCAGCCTGTGCCGGAATCGAATTTTGTCGTCGAAGCGAAAAGCGGTGTGCCGTCGATCTTGTCGATATAAATCCCGTCGCGATGGTTGTTCCAGAACGTGTTTTCAAAAGGAGGCTCGGTCGCGGCTTCAACGAGCACGGCATACTCTTCCGGGCTCAGCTTTGCCTTGAGTTCTTCCGTGGGCTGAATATAGCAGATGGTATTTGCATCTTTTTCCGAATAGACCATGAGGGATCCTCCTTGTGGTATTTCAATGGCTTGCGGTGTGGGCGCGGTGGACTCCGGAACGGATGCCGGCACAGATGCTGTAACGGGTGCCGTCCCGGGCGCACTCGAATCGCCTGCGTTGCCGGCGGACGAAATCGGATGAGACCGGGCGCAGGACATCAACAGAACGCTTGCGGCCAGCATTGTTATGGCGGCAGCAAAGGACAGCATGAATTTTCTGCGCGCGCCGGATATACAGTTGACCATAGTTGTAATAAATATACGCATGGTGTTGCGCTGCGGCAATATTTTTGTATTGAAAAAACCGTATCCCTGTGCTGCAAAAACGCCGCGAGATGCGCTAGAATGATCACCGTATGTGGTTAATAATTGTTATATATGCCGGTTTGATTATCTTGCTGGTGGGCATGACCTATAAGTTCATGTTCAGGCTTAAACCCAGAAGTCTTGAATTTACAAAGCAATACTCGCTTGCTCATGGGGAGATTGACGAAGCCTTTCTCGATCTTGACTGGAAGGAATGGGAGTTTGACTCGCCTCATGGCTATGTTTTGAAAGGCCAGTATCTGCGCGGGAAAGAAGACGCTCCGGCGGCGCTCTTTGTGCATGGAATCATCTGGACACGTTATGGCATGGCCAAATATATGCGGCCTTTTATCGAGCAGGGCTGGAATGTCGCGGCTTTCGACCTGGCAGGCCACGGAGAGAGCGCGGCGCCGAGGCGATTTTATTCTTCGTATGGATTTTATGAAAAATTCGATGTGCGGGCGGGTGTCAAGGCGCTTCATTCGCTCTTTCCTGAAGCCCCTCTCTATGGGCTCTTCGGCGAGTCGCTGGGAGCCGCTTCGGCGCTGGAATATGCGCCCCTTGCAGGGAGCGCCGCTTCCAGGGGAGTTGATTTCGTTGTGGCCGACTGCCCGTTTTCCTCGGCGTGGGATGAGCTCATGGAACACTATAGAATGGCTCATGTACCGAATTTCATTGCATGGCCCGCGGCTCACGTGTCGCGCTGGCTCGTCCGCTTTCTGCACGGGTTTGACATCGAAGAGGCTTCGCCGAAAAAGGCGGTCATGCAGACCGATATGCCGATATTGTTCGCACACGGCATGGAAGATCGCGATGTGCCGACCATAATGAGTGTGCGCATGGCCAGCGCGCGGATGGCGAACAATGTAGGCATGACTGAACTTGTACTCATCCCGGGTGCCACACACGCGAAAGGCATTTTGACGGATAAGGCGCGCTGGCTCTCGGGAGTAATGACATTTGTCGAACGTGTCCGTTGCGAAAAGGAAGCGGTTCAAAACAGTGGGCAGAAAGGAGTCTGAGCATGGAACTCGAAGTCGGGCTTGTCGCCGAGAAAGAAATTACTGTTGAAGATAAGCATGTGGCTTCGCATTTAGGTTCGGGAGGAGTCCCCGTCTACGCGACACCGTCGATGGTGCTACACATGGAAGAAACTTCCCGTCAGGCGGTTGACCATCTTCTGGGGCCGGATGGCGCAACGGTCGGTGCCTATATTGCGGTAAAGCATTTGGCTCCGACGCCGAAGGGCATGAAGGTGCGTATACGCTCGGAACTGGTGAAGGTCGAGGGACGCCTGCTCACCTTCAAGGTTGAGGCGTGGGACGAGGTCGAAAAAGTCGGCGAGGCGGAGCATGTGCGTGCGATAATCAGCATGGCCAAGTTTTCCGAGCGGCTCGAGAAGAAGAAAAAAGCCGCCGCGCAGAAATGAGCGCGACAGCTTTTTGAATACTGTTTTCGGCGCGGTGGCGGCGAGTCGGCCGCTCCGTCTTCGCTACATGCTCTTCCAGAACTTGTAAAATTTGCGCTCAACCGTATCCAGATCGAGATAGGGATAGAATTTACAGGGCTTTCCATTCTCCGCGAACATGAACCCTTCCTTGAGATATTTATACGAAATGCGGTCGATGGGGCAGTCGAGCGAAATGCCTTTGACCACTTTTCCGGGAGTGGCGCGCACTTCTTCGATAGCGGAGACCAGTCGCGCGGGGTGTATGCCCGGCACATAGCAGCGGATGAGGGGGTTCTCCTCGTATTCTTTCAAAAATTCCTGGGCGTCGAACTCGAGGAGGGTAAAGGCCATCTTGGGGGCGCCTTTCGAGTTGCGCGGATCGGTGATGAATTGTCCGAAATCGTGGCAATTGAGCTTGGTGAGCACGATGAATCGCAGGGGACTTACCTCGAGCATTATACGGAACTCGTCGGTGTCGATCGAGGGTTCGTAAGGTTTTGACTCCAGCTCGACATAGTCGCCGAGAGAATTGCTGATATAGAGTTTGCCGAGCGCGCCGTAGTCCATGTGCTCCATTACGCGGTAGCTCTTAATGAATTTGGTGGCCTTGGGTCTGCCATCTTCGTGGGGCTTGAGTTCGGCATAGGCAGTGTCGATGTCGAAATAGGGATTTCTGAATTCGGGGTCAATTTCGGTGAAGATCAGCCTGCCTTCGAAATATCGGGTGGAACCCTGGACATAATGCTTTATGAAATGCTCAGGTTCGAGCTGTGACGCAATGAGGGAGTGATTCGGATGAATGATCATGTAGAGATGTTTTTCGTTCGCCATGGGGCAAACCTCCTTACTTATTCTCAACAATCTACTGAAAAATCGCACGAAAAGAAAGGCGGGACTAGTGCCACACCGTCCTGAACAAGGGCGCGAGCACAAGAGAGATGATCGCCATCAATTTGATGAGAATATTGAGCGAAGGGCCGGCGGTGTCTTTGAACGGATCGCCGACCGTATCGCCGACAACTGCGGCACGATGCGCGGCGGAACCTTTGCCCTCTTCACTGCGCGACTCGATGAGTTTTTTCGCATTGTCCCAGGCGCCGCCCGAATTCGACATGAATATGGCAAGAAGGCCGCCGGACACAGTGGCTCCGACAAGTAAGCCGGTGAGCACCGCGGGTCCGCCAATGAGTCCCGCGAGGACAGGAGCCGCAATCGCGGATACGCCCGGAAGAATCATGCTTTTCAGCGCTGTCTGGGTCGAGATGTCGACGCAGCTCCGATAGTCCGGCTCCTCGGTTCCTTCGAGAATGCCCGGTTTGGAGCGGAATTGCCTTCGCACTTCCTCGATCATTGCAAACGCGGCCTTATAGATGGCGTCCATTGAGAGTGAGCTGAAGAAGAACGGAATCATTCCGCCAATGAACAGGCCGATGAGCACACTGGGATTTGCCAGATTCATCGTTTCGATCGGAATTCCTGCGGCGCTGAGGAACGCGACAATGAGAGTGAGTGAAGTCAGAAGCGCCGAGCCGATGGCGAAGCCTTTGCCGATGGCGGCGGTGGTGTTGCCGACAGCGTCGAGCGAATCAGTCACCTTGCGCACCTCGGGTTCCATTTCGGACATTTCGGCAAGTCCGCCGGCATTATCGGCAACCGGCCCGTACGCATCGACGGAGAGCTGAATGCCAAGCGTCAGCAGCATGCCAAGGCCCGCGATGCCAATGCCATAGAGCCCGGCGAGCTGGTTTGAGAGCCCGATGGCGAGTCCGATGACGAGAATCGGGAACACCGTCGAACTCATGCCGACGCCGAGGCCTGAAATGATCGTCGTCGCGGCGCCGGTGGTGCAGGATTTCGCGATTTTCCGCACCGGCGGCGTATCGGAACCCGTGTAATACTCGGTGATGAGGCCGATCGCGGTGCCCGCGACAAGCCCTGTAATGCAGGCAAAATAGATGCCGAGCCAGCCGGCCTCACGTGTGCCGCTCAAGAAATGACCGGTGCCTACGGTGAAGCGAATGACCGGCAGCAGCAAAACAATTGCGATAAGCGCAGCGCCGAGGGAGCCGGCATTGAGCGCTGTCTGAGGGCGTTTAGCGCGACTCAGATGAACAAAAAGTGTGCCGATGAGCGAAGCGAGCACTCCTGTCCCCGCGGCGATGAGCGGCAATATGGCCAATCGCAGCTGCATCTGAGGGCTTGCAGAGACCGCAATGCCGAGCACCATGCAACCGATGATCGATCCCGCGTAGGACTCAAAGAGGTCGGCACCCATGCCCGCTACATCGCCTACGTTATCCCCCACATTGTCGGCGATGACCGCCGGGTTCCGGTGGTCATCCTCCGGTATGCCGACTTCGACTTTGCCCACAAGGTCAGCGCCGACATCGGCAGCCTTCGTGTAGATGCCACCACCGACCCGCGCGAAAAGCGCCATCATCGAGGCGCCAAGCGAAAATCCGGACACAATTGGGAATATGGTCTCTGCAAGCATCTTCTCGGCGTTCGGAATAAGCAGGAGCAATCCGAGAATGCCCCCAATGCCCAGCAGCACAAGCCCAACGACGGTCATTCCCATCACCGAACCGCTTGAAAACGCGATCTTGAGTGCTGGCAAAACACCCTTCTGCGCCGCTTCGGCGGTCCGGGCATTGGCTTTGACCGCGATACTCATACCGAACCATCCTGCCGACGCCGAGAGCGCCGCGCCAACCAAAAAAGAAATACTCTGTAATTTCAGGATGCCGCCATTCAGGGCAAAAAGAAGGAGCGCAATGACAGGAAGAATGAGGCTTACCGTCCGGTATTCGCGTGTGAGAAACGCATGAGCTCCCTCTTCGATATATCCGGAAATTCGTGCTACTGTAGAATTATAAAGTGGTATTTTCTTGATGCTGCTGCTTGTAATCAAGGAGTATACAAGAGCCACCAAGGCAGTTGAGACAGCGACGATCACCCCGCTCGATAGCATTGGCGACCTCCTTTTAGAAAAAGCTTAAGCATGTTTTGCTTTGATAGCCCATTATAAGGGGGGCTTTTCAAATCTGGCAATATAAAAAAGAAGCCATGGCGCGCCATTTTTCGCCGACATCGGGCGGGCAATGTTGCCCGCGCTGATAAAATTTCATAATTATGCATCAAAACCTTGACAAAAGTGATGATTTGTATTTTTATTGAACCACTTTTCTTTTGGGAGGGGCATATGACATGCTCACTTCTCATCACAATCACCTCACCATCCCTAGGGATCCTGCGAAGAACCCTTCGCACCTTCCATTCCCGTCGTGCGCCGCTGTTCTGCCGTCGACGTTGACATTCTTTTCGTTTCACACGTGTATTTTCCTCTTTTTCCCATTACACTTGGTATTGAAAGGAGATGCCCATGATTCATGTGGGTGTTTTGGGAGCCACTGGCTACGCGGGGCTCGAATTGACCAGAATTTTGCTTCAGCATCCCGAAGTGGGCGTGCTGAGCGCCTCGTCCGTGAGTTTTGAAGGGGAATCGCTCGAAGATGTCTATCCTTCGATGGTGAACCGACAGGATAGTGTAGCGCTCCCTGCGCTCGAAAAAGCGGAAAAGGTCATTGCAAAGGCGGAGGTTGTTTTTTCATGTCTGCCCCACGGCCATGCCGAAGAGGCAGGGTATCGGTGTGTGACGGCATCCAAACCGTTCATCGATATTTCAGCGGATTTCAGGTTCGGTCCGCACGAAGATACTTTCAAAAAGTGGTATGGCGCGGGCTACCATTATCCGGACCTGCACGCGCAGGCGGTATATGGGCTTCCCGAGCTGCACCGCGAGGCGATTGAGTCGGCAAGGCTCATCGCGAATCCCGGTTGCTATCCGACATCCGCTGAACTCGGTCTCATGCCGGTCATCCAGGAAGGCATCGTCGATCTTTCGAGCATTGTGATCACTTCGATGTCGGGGGTTACAGGCGCGGGACGGGAACCGAGCCAGACCACACACTACCCCGAGGCCGCGGACGCCGTCTCTCCTTACAAGGTCGGCGCCCACAGGCATCAGCCCGAGATCGACCTCCTGCTCTCGGAAATGGCGGGTACGTCCGTGCAGAGCGTATTCACCCCGATTCTGGCGCCCATGAACAGGGGCATCGTCAGCACGATCTGTTTCAGGCTTGCGCGCCATCTGTCAGTGGCAGATCTGTATGCGATCTATGCAAAGCGTTATGCGGGCGAACCCTTCGTGCGGGTGCTGCCGCTTGGGAGCACGGCTTCGAATCGCTTCGTCAAGTTTTCGAACTACTGCGATATTTCGGTGCATCTGTCCGCGGACGGCGAACGGGCCGTCATCATTTCGGCCATAGACAACATGGTAAAAGGCGCGGCCGGTCAGGCCGTGCAGAATATGAATATTCTCCTGGGCTTCGAAGAAACAGAGGGGCTCAGGTTCATTCCACCTGCATTCTAGGATTAAGGAGGGTGCGATGAAACAAACCCGGGGCGGTATCACTGCCGCCAAAGGATTTTTGGCTTCCGGCATTCATGTCGGGATTCGCAAAAATAGAGAAAAGAAGGATCTGGCCCTGATATGGTCCGAAGTGCCCTGCGCCGCGGCCGCCGTCTACACGACGAACCGGGTCAAGGGTCAGCCCCTCATCGTGACAGAGGAGCACCTCGCCGATGGCCGTGCCCAGGCGATCATCGTCAATTCGGGCAACGCGAATACCTGCACGGGCGAAGAAGGCATGAAAGCTGCGCGTCGCATGACCGAGCTTGTCGCGCAGAATATGCCGGTCAAAGCCGAAGACGTCATCGTGGCCTCCACTGGCGTCATAGGCCAGCAGCTCGATGTTTCTGTCATCGAAGCGGGCATGCCCGAGCTGGTGCAGGCACTTTCCAAGGGCGGTTCGATCGACGCGCGCGAAGCCATCATGACCACCGATACGATGAAGAAAGAAATTTCGGTGGTAGAAGAAATTGGCGGCGTTCCGGTGACCATCGGCGCCATCGCGAAAGGCTCGGGCATGATTCATCCCAACATGGCGACCATGCTCGGCTTTATCACGACCGATTGCGCGATCACCTCGCCGATGCTCGACAAGGCCCTCAAGGATGTGGTGCGCAAGAGCTTCAACCGCGTCAGCGTCGACGGGGATACCTCCACAAACGATATGGTCGCCGTGCTCGCGAATGGCATGGCGGGCAATCCTCCCATCGAGAAAGAAGATGTAAATTATGGCGAATTTCGCGATGCCCTCGAATTTGTCTGCGTCGAGCTCGCCAAGATGATCGCGCGCGACGGCGAAGGCGCGACGCGACTGGTCGAGTGCACGGTGAGTGGCGCGGTTTCCGAAGATCAGGCCGAGGCGCTGGCGAAGGGCATCATCACTTCGAGCCTCGTGAAGGCGGCGATGTTCGGCGCCGACGCGAACTGGGGCCGCATTCTGTGCGCCATGGGCTATAGCAGGGACGATTTCGATCCGGACAAAGTTGATGTTTCCTTTGAGAGCCCGCGGGGCTATATTGAAGTGTGCAGGGCCGGCGCACCCCTCCCCTTCAACGAGGAAAGGGCAAAGAAAATCCTCAACAATCAGGAAGTGGAAATTATCGTGGATCTGCACGCGGGCGACGCGGAAGTCACCGCGTGGGGCTGCGATCTTTCGTACGAGTATGTGCGGATCAATGGCGATTATCGAACTTAAGGGGCGTGAATATGGATGATCAATTCAATGCGGATGTGTTGATAGAAGCATTGCCGTACCTTCGCAGATTCAGCGGCAAAATCATCGTCATCAAATACGGCGGTGCGGCCATGATCAATGAAGGCGTGCGCCAGACCGTCATTCAGGACCTCATCCTCATGCAGCAAGTGGGCATGAAACCGGTCCTCGTACACGGCGGTGGTCCCGAAATAGACCGTATGCTTAAAAAATTCAATAAAGAAACGGTGTCTGTCGAAGGCTTACGCTACACCGACGACGAAACGATGGAAATCGTGCAGATGGTGCTTGCCGGCAAAGTAAACAAGGACCTTGTCGAACTTTTTTCGAGGACGGGGGGGAAAGCCGTCGGTATCTGCGGCAGCGACGGCGGGCTTTTCATGGCCAAGCGTCTGCGCAAGAATGGCCAGGACCTTGGCCTCGTCGGCGACATTCAGGCCGTCAACACCGAGATGGTCCGCGTGCTCTTGGACAACGGCATCATTCCCGTAGTGGCGAGCATCGCCCTCAGAAGCGACGAAGAGTGCGGCTTCTACAACGTGAATGCCGACACCGCGGCGGGAGCGCTCGCGATCGCGCTCAAAGCCGAAAAGCTCATTCTGCTGACGGATGTCCCCGGCGTCATGGAAGACAAGACGGATCTCGGAACACTCATCCGCGAAATGGATGTGCAGATGGCCAAAACTCTCATGAAGAAGGGCGTCATAAAGGCAGGCATGATTCCCAAGGTTGAAGGATGTCTGCAGGCTATCGCCCAGGGCGTGAGCGCGGCGCACATCGTCGATGGGCGTTCGCCACATTCTCTTCTGGTGGAATTATTTACTGATACCGGTATGGGGACGATGATACGATGAAAGAACGATTCATGAATACGTATGCGCGGACCGGCCTTGTGCTGGATCATGGTGCGGGCGCGCGGCTTTTTGCGGCAGACGGAACTGAATATATCGATTTTACGGCGGGAATCGGCGTGAATTCGCTGGGACACGGGCATCCGAAGCTCGTGGCGGCGATTGCGGCTCAGGCGGCGAAGCTCATGCATGTTTCCAACTACTTCATGACGCCGCCTTCGATGGAAATTGCGGACAGGCTGACCGAGGCAACGGGCTTCGACACGGTGTTTTTCTGCAATTCCGGCGCCGAGGCAAACGAGGGCATGTTCAAACTGGCGCGCAAGTATGGCTCGTCGAAGAACCCGGACAAGAATGTCATCGTGACCCTGAAGCAGTCATTCCACGGGCGGACGATCACCACGGTCACGGCGACCGGGCAGGACAAGTTCCACAGGTTTTTCGGGCCGTTCACGCCGGGTTTTGCCTATGTTGAGCCGGAAGATATAGGCGCGCTGGACGCGCTGCTCGGGCCGAATGTGTGCGCCTTTGTATTCGAGCCGATTCAGGGCGAGGGCGGAGTGCGTCTGATCTCGAAGGGCTATCTGCAGGCGGCCGAGAAGATGTGCCGCGAACGGGACATCCTCTTCTGCGCGGATGAGGTGCAGACGGGGATTGGCCGGACGGGGGCGTTGCTTGCCTGCGAGCGGCTGGGGCTGCGGCCGGATGTGACGGCGGTAGCGAAGGGGCTGGCTGGCGGCGTGCCTGTCGGGGCCATTCTGGCGCGCGGCGCGGCGGCCGATGTGTTCCAGCCGGGGGATCACGGGACCACCTTCGGTGGCGGCCCCCTTGCTGCGTCGGCGGCGTTGGTCGTGCTCTCCGAGCTCGATTCGCCGGGCTTTCTCGATGAAGTGGATAAAAAAGGTCGACATCTCATGTCGCTTGTGGAAGGCCTCAGGCATCCCCTTGTGAAGGACGTGAGAGGCATGGGGCTCATGGTCGGCATCGGCGTCGTGGTCGACCCGCACGAGGTGGTCGACGCCGCGAGGGCGCACAATCTTCTCGTGCTGACCGCGGGCGACGACACGGTACGGCTTCTGCCTCCACTCGTCATCACCATGGAAGACATAGACGCGGGGGCCGCGGCGCTCAAACTGGCGCTGGACGACGTCGAGAAAGCGCACGGATAATCGGTCATACCGAAGCAATAATCAGGCAGGGGACTGCGTCCACACTTATTGGCCCTGGGGAGTTCCCTGCCTTTTTTACTCTGGACAGATCCCCTGCAGTCGCGCGATAATTTCCTGTTTATTTTGATTCAGATTCACAAGGAGCACGCATGAACACTACGAAATACTTCCGGCGGCGCGCCGGGCTCGCGGCGGAGCTTGGGCGGCACGGGCTCGCCGCGGCGATGATTTCCGATTTTGAGCACGGGAGGGACTCTTCGCTCAGATATCTCTGCGGACAGCCATCGGACGCGATGCTGGTGGTGGACGCAAAGGGTGTATCGGTGCTCATCGCCTGGGACATCAACATGGCGAATCGTATGGGCGATGCGGATCACATTCTTTCCTATACCGATTTCGGGCGCCAGGCGAGCGACGCTCTCCGCGCCGCGCTGAACCTTCTGGCTGTCCCGCAGGGTGCTAAGATCGCGGTCCCCTCTTCCATGCCGTATCCGGATTACATTGAGCTTGTACAGGCGTTTGAAGCATTTGACCTCGTCTGCGAAAGAAGCGGCATCGACATGTTCATCAGGGAGATGCGGGCCAGGAAGGATGCCGATGAGACCGGGCTTTACCGTCGCATTGCCTCATACACCGATCAGCTCATGGATATGGTCGAGAAGGAGATTGCTGCGGGAATGCTTTCGACCGAGCTCGATGTGGCGCTTTTTCTGGAGCGCGAGGCGCGGCGAATGGGCGCTGAGGGGATGGGCTTCGAGACACTCGCCGCAGGGCCTGGGCGATCATTCGGAATTCATGCCTTTCCGGCTTTTACAAGCGGGCCTTTTGCGAATGCGGGGCTTTCGATTCTGGATTTCGGCGCACGTTTTGAAGGCTACACGAGCGACGTGACGATGAGTTTTGTGAGTGATGTGCTCAGTCAGGAACAAAAAACGATGATCGATCTCGTCGAGGAAGCGCACCGCATCGCCGTGGAGGCATGCGGGCCGGGGGTGCCTCTCCTGAAGGTGGCGACGCTCGTCGACGACCTGTTCAAGAAAGCAGGCTGGTTCATGCCACATTCGCTCGGCCACGGCATCGGGCTCGACGCGCATGAGGCGCCGATGCTCAGCATGCGCGCGTCGCCGGAGGCTCTGCTGCAGCCGGGGCATATCGTCACCATCGAACCCGGGCTCTATCATCCTGGATTCGGTGGAGGCGGCCTGCAAACCAACGGGCCACTACCGGCGACC
>Ga0074197_1002072_pt1 | contig 14808 bp, 12 predicted proteins | sample EPASupsiteSAE305_FD_64526 | JGI IMG/M metagenome (GOLD analysis project Ga0074197, IMG submission 64526) | Bioremediated contaminated groundwater microbial communities from EPA Superfund site, New Mexico - SAE3-05 reassembly with SPADES | ecosystem: Environmental > Aquatic > Deep subsurface >...
CCCCGCCGCCGGGGGTCCACGCCCACCGCATGGCCCTGCGGCCGGGGGGGTATTATGCCCCCACCGGGCCCCCCCAAGCGCCGGACCAGCCGCGCCATGCGTCCCTGCTGTGTTCCAACGGCCGCCATCGCCTGTCTCACTCTCCCCTGGGTGACACGGTCGGCGACGTCTGCTGTTCAGGCGCCGCCGGCGACGGCCCCACCACCGCAGGTACGGCCTCGTCAGCAGCCGGGACCGGTTCTGCCGCTTCCAACGGCAGCGCCGGCGACGCATCCTGGGCCGATGACTGCGGCTGTTGAACCAATTCCTGTTGCAGGCTGAAGTCCACCTTGCGCTGCAGACCACCGATATTTGGGGCCTGGGCCAGGGCCAACTGATATTCTGCAGCGGAAATAACACCGCTGCTGCGCATGTTACCCAGGATCATGTTCGAGCGACGCAACACCTTGCCCAGATTGCGGTACGGGTTGTAGGCCACCCGCGGCCCCGGCAGCATGGCTGCCAGAAAGGCGCTCTCACGCGGGGTCAGCTCGGCGGGCGACTTACCGAAATAATAGCGCGAACCGTGACCGATGCCGTAGACCATCGGCCCCAGCTCCACCACGTTGAGGTACAGCTCCAGGATGCGCCCCTTAGTCAGCTCCTGCTCCATCCGCCAGGCCAAATAAACCTCCTTCAACTTGCGGGTGATGGTCTTTTCGCGGGACAGGTAGACATTCTTGGCCACCTGCTGGGTGATGGTAGATGCCCCCTTGGCCAAGCTCTTCTTTTCAAGGTCATGCTTGATGGCCTGCTTGATCGCCTTGACGTCGATCCCCTCATGCTTGTAGAAGTTACCGTCCTCGGCCAGGATCACAGCCCACTTCATCTCAGGTGCAATGCGGCTCGAAGGAGTCCAGTACCGATTTTTCGGTCCCAGCACAAACGAGCGTTCCTTTCCCTTCCAGTCACGCACCTCGATCGTCATGCTTGCCTTACGATCGCTCAACTGTTTGATCGGCGGCAACAGGGCCACTGAGATCACGATATAGGCCAGATACAGACCAACCAGGCCGGCAGCTATCTTGACATAATTTTTCACAGACGCCTCCTCCCCCCCTTGTAGCAGATTATCAGTCCGAGGAAAACGGTCCGAAGCATTAACAAACGACGAAGGCCGGGAGAACCCGGCCTTCACTCGCAAATCGGCAGCAGGCAGCATCAGCCCTTCAACAGATAATCGGCGATGGTATCGGCAATCTTGGCCGGCCCGCTGCGGTCATTGTTGAAAATCAGGTGATAGACATTCAGGTCATAGGGATCGCAGTCCAGGAAATCACGAATAAAACGATCGCGCTCCTTCTGTCGTCTTTCCACCAGCGGCTCGGCCTCGTCCTTGTCAATGCCGAGCCGCTTGGCTATGGAGGCCACCTTAAAACTGTTTGAGGCAAACATCCTGAAGTGCCAGCAGTTCTTCATACGCTGGGTGACCTGGGCCGCACCGCGGCCAACGATGATCACATTGCCCTCTTCGGCCAGGGCGATGATCTGTTTGCACAACAGCCGGTAGTAATCCTTGTCGCTCTTCCAGCGCGGCGAAAAGGTGGACAGGAATTCATCCAGAAAGCGGTTTTTTTCTCCCAGATTGTGCAATACCTGGTCTGAAAGGTTGTGGCTCTTGGCCACTTCATCCAGGAGCGCCTTGTCCATCAGGGCCCAACTCTGCCCGGTCCGCTTTTCGAGCTGTTGCCGCAGCAGCTCTGCCATCGGGTAGGCCTCGCAGCCAAACTCCCGCGAGATGGTGATGGCCGGCTTGCGGGGCGGCTCACCCTGCTGGCCACCCTGCCGACGGCTGACTTCGAGGAAGGCTCCCAGTCGTTTGTCGATGGATGGGATCAGTCTGGATTCCGGCATGGCAATCACCTCCGCAGGACTCACGGCCAAGGGCCGCTTCATAACCAGCTGGCACCAAGTGTAGCATGGTTTGGGTGATGCTCAAGGTGGCGTTGACAGATTGCCGGCATTCACGGTATCTGATTGGATACTTTTATTCAGGAGGCACAACTATGGTTACCCATATCGTCTTTTTCAAACTGGCCGAGCCGACCGCCGCCAACATCGCTGCCGTGCGTGACAAACTGCTGTCGATGGAAGGAAAGATTGCCGAACTGCGCCACCTGGAGGCCGGCATCGACGTGATCCGCTCAGAACGCTCCTACGACGTGGCCCTGATCACGACATTCGACTCACTGGCTGACCTGCAGGCCTATCAGGTGCATCCCTACCATGCCGGCGAGGTAATCCCGTTCATGCGGGCCAACTGTTCATCGATCGTGGCCGTGGATTACGAGTCCTAATCCAGCTGCACTGCCAAACGCTCGGTCAGCCGGATCTGTTCAGGGCTGACCAGAGCGCGGTAGGCCAACGCCTCCACCCCCTGGACCACCGCTTCACGCAATAAACGGCCATAGGTCGGATCGATGACATCGGCCGGGGCCACTGCGCGGCCATCCCCCCGCTGCACGGTGAACAGGATCACCCCCCGCGCACCGTTCTTCACCACCTCAATTAACTCGCGGAGGTGCTTCTGTCCACGCTCGGTGACCGCATCGGGGAACAGGGCCAGCCCGTCCGCCACCAGGGTCACATTCTTGACCTCAACAAAACAGCGTCCCTGATCACCCTCCAGCAGGATATCGATCCGGCTGCGCTCGCTGCCGTAGGGCACCTCCCGCCGCAATTGCCGATAGCCCTGCAGTTCGCTGATCGTACCGTCCAGGATCGCCTCCTCGGCCAGACGATTGGGCAGCATGGTGTTCAGGCCCACCCAAAAACCGCCCACCTGCACCAGTTCCCAGGTATAGGCCAGCTTACGGTTCGGGTTGGGACTCAGCGAAAGCATGACCGGCAGGCCTGGCAGGTTGCAGCCCAGCATACTGCCGGAGTTGGGGCAGTGGGCCGTCACCAGGCTGCCATCTTCCAGCGCCACATCGGCCAGAAATCGTTTATAACGCTTGACCAGCCTGCCGGGGATCAGTGGGGGCAGCGTCATCGTTGGCCCGCCAGGCGGGCAGCGGTGCGGATAGCGGCCTGCATGCTGGCCGCCGAGGCACGGCCGGTTCCGGCCAGGTCATAGGCAGTGCCGTGATCAACCGAGGTGCGGATGATCGGCAGCCCCAGGGTAATGTTGATAGCGTCATCAAAGTGCCGCATCTTGAGCGGAATCAGCCCCTGATCGTGGTACATGGCAACCACCGCGTCGTAAGGGGGTGGTTCCTGCACCGCAAAGTGGAAAAAGGTGTCGGCCGAAAAGGGGCCGCTCACTTCCAGCCCTTCGGCCTGGGCCTGGGCAATGGCCGGCACGATGGCACTGGGTTCCTCACTGCCGAAGGCGCCGCCCTCGCCGCAGTGAGGGTTGAGGGCCAGCACGGCGATGCGCGGCGAACGGTTGCCGCAGAGCGGCGCAACACCGCTGGCGGTCACGCGGATCGTCTTTAAGACCTGCTCGGTTGTTATCAGTCGCGGCACGTCGGCAATTGCCTCATGGATGGTCACCAGCGCCACCCGCAGCACGTCACCGGCCAGCATCATCACAAAATCATCGCAGCGGCACAGTTCAGCCAGCAGTTCGGTATGGCCGGGATACTGGTGGCCGGCACGATGCAGCGCCTGCTTGCTGATCGGTGCGGTGGCCATGGCCGCCACCTCGCCGTTCAGGCACAGTTCAGCAGCCCGACGGATGTAACGGTAGACCGCATCACCTGACCGCTCCGAAGGCTGGCCGTAGCAGATGTCGTTATCAGCCAGCTCTGACAGCGGCAGCAGTGCCAGGGCACCATCGGGCAGCCCCACCGCCTCGACTGGTGCGCCAACCGTCACCAGCTGCAGGCTGCTGCCACAGACCCTGACTGCCCGCTGCATGGCGCGCAGGTCACCCAGCACCAGCGGTGTGCAGCAACGCCGCAACAGCGGGTCGGCCAACGCCTGCAGGATGACCTCAGGTCCGACACCGGACGGGTCACCCATGGTAATAGCGATCAGTGGTTGAGCCATCGCATCTCCCTCTCTAGCGGTCAGTGCCTGGATGACGCAGGCGTCTCTGCCTGCAACATGTAGCACAAGCGACCGGCTTTCATTTATAAAAATCTGTGGTAGGTTTGAGTATGCCAAGCAGACCACGCCACTGAGGGAATTTCATGACCCTGCGCAGCAAAATGATCATCGCCACCACCGCCGTCACCACCGCCATCTTCTTGCTCTTGGCAGTGGTAACCTTGCGTTATTTCGAGAAGAAGCAGTTCGAGACCGTCATCAGTCAGCAGCAGGCCATGGTCAGGTTCACCGCCAGCGAGATTGATGCCACCCTGCAGAATGCCAAGGAGTTGCTCAACGCCAGTGCCCTGGTCTTTCCGCTGGCTGCGCTGGATGCGCCGGACAAGGCCAGTGCCTTCCTGAAAAGCCGCACCGGCCTGCATCGCCTGTTCAACCTGCATCTGGTGATCCTGGACTTAAACGGCAACCTGCTGACCGAATGCCACCGCCTGCCCAACCACCGGCGCACCTATTATGGCGACGACCTGTTTTTCAAAAAGACCCTGGCCAGCGCTAAACCGCAGGTCTCCGACCCGTTGCCCTGCTGCCTCAACAACGGCGAGTACAACATCGTGATCTCAGCGCCGGTGCTGGACCCGTCGGGCCGCATACGGGCCGTGATGGCCGGCGCCTTCAGTCTGAAGCGCGACAATATCCTGACCCGTTTCAGCAAGGCGGCCAGCACAGAGGGCAGTTTCATCCGCCTGGTCAGCTCAGACTACACCGTCATCATCCACTCCCATCCCGAGCAGGTCATGCAGCAGGTTTCTCCCGGTCATCGACAGCTCTTTTATGACGCCCTGGGCGGCTTCAACGGCACCCGCCTTAACGTGGGCCGCAAAAACGATCAGGTCTATACCTCGGTGCAGCGCCTCCAATCCATCGACTGGGTGCTGGCCGCCAGCTTCCCCCGCCAGACCGTCATGCAACCGATCATCACCATGCGGATCATGTTCGCTACGGCCATCGTCGCCAGTCTGATCGCACTGATCCTGATCATCTCCGCCTACATGGGGTACTTAAGCAGGCCGCTCAAGGCCTTCACGCTGCACCTGCAGGAGCTGCCCAACAAGACCGGCGATGACCGAATCTTCACCACCACCAGCCATGACGAGCTGGAGCGGATGGCCACCACCTTCAACGGCCTGATCACCACCCTTGACCGTCAGGCCAATGACCTGCACCAGCAGAACGTCTCCCTGGAGCAGGAGATGGCCGAGCGCCAGAAGTTGCAGGAGGCACTGCAGCATGAGCAAAAGGAGCTGCAAACCCTGAACGAAACCCTGGCGCAGCGGGTGGCGGAAGAGGTGGAAAAGAACCGCGAGAAAGATCAACAGTTGCTGCAGCAGGAACGGATCGTGGTGATGGGGGAACTGCTAAGCGCCCTGGCCCATCAGTGGCGACAGCCGCTTAACAACACCTCGCTCTTGATCCAGCAGCTACAGTTCCAGTACGAAGAAGGCGAGCTGACACCGGAACTGATGGCACACTTCAGCCATGAAACCTTGGGGATCCTCTCTTCTCTGTCCCGCACCCTGGAGGGATTCAGGAGCCTGTTCCAGGCCGACCAGGAAACGATCGACTTCGATCCGGTGGTGCGCACCGAGGAGGTGCTGCAGCTGGTACAGCCGGGCTGCGCGGACAACGAGATCCGCGTGCAGTACCACGGTCAGGGCAGCTGCACCATCAGCGGCCACTACAATGAATTCACCCGGGCCTTGATGACCATCCTGGGCAACGCCCGCGAGACCCTGATCAACCGCAAGGTGCCGGATCCGTTGATTGAGGTCTGCTGCACGGCGGAAGCGGGCCATGCAGTCATCACGATCAGCGACAACGGTGGCGGTATTGCGCCTGAGGTCATTAACCGGATCTTCGACCCTTACTACACCACCAAGTTCATGAGCCAGGGCACCGGGCTGGGACTGTTCATCTGCAAGACGATCATCGAACGGGTCATGCACGGCTCACTGTCCGTCCGCAACACCGACACCGGCGCCGAATTCACCATCTCCATCTAACCGCGGCACCGCTCTGCCGGGACACAAAAAAACCGGGCGACCCCTGGGCCGCCCGGCACTTCCGTAGACACATCCCCGCGTTGCCTAAGCCTTGATCTGCCCCTGGATACCGATGGTCACCTCGGCGTAGGGAATCACCTTGCCGCTGTTCTTGATCGCCTCCTTGGCCGCCCAAGTGATGCCGCCGCAGCAGGGCACCTCCATCCGCAACACGGTCACGCTCTTGATACTGGATGACCGCAGGATCTCTGTCAGTTTGTTCATGAAAAAATCATTGTCGTCCAGCTTGGGGCAGCCCATGATCACCGCCTTACCGTCCAGAAAATCCTCATGGTAGCCGGCGTAGGCCAACGGCACGCAGTCGGCGGTCAGCAGCAGGTCGGCATTCTGAAAGTAGGGAGCGGTGGGTGAGACCAGCTGCATCTGCACCGGCCACTGGGCCAGACGGCTCTGACGACTGCCTTTGGCGCTATCCGCCGGGGCAGGAGTTGCAGCTGGACGATTAAAGGACATCATCCGTGAACCGGGGCAACCGCCGCCGTGTCCATGACCTCCGCCATGCGGCGCAGCCGGTGTGTGGACCCCATGAACCGGCGCCGGCTTGCCCTGGGCCGCCAGATGCTGTTCCACTGCCGCCTCATCAAAGGCGTCGGTATCGCGCTCCTCGATGGTGATGGCGTCCTTGGGGCATTCACCCAGACAGGCCCCCAGACCGTCGCAGAGGTTGTCGGCGGCCAGCACCGCCTTGCCGTTGATGATAGTGATCGCCCCCTCGGCGCAGGAAGGGACACACAGGCCGCAGCCGTCGCACTTATCCGGGTCGATCTTCACAATTTTTCTCAACATGGGTACTGCTCCTTTCGCTTAAAAGAAATAATGCCAGAGATAATCAAGACGTCCGCGCAGCAACATCCTTCTACCTGACCAGGCCATGATCTGTCTGACCATGGCCCGCTGCTGCGGGGCATAGCAATGGATGCGACAATGCTTACAGCTGGGCTTTTCCGTCTCCAGCGGGCACTTTTGCCGCTTCATGACGGCATACTCGAAGAACTCGGCGCATGCGGGACAGAGTTGCAGCGGCTTGTCGCTGCCAGGCACCGCCACCGGCTGTCGCCCGTCATGGCGGTGGCCGGCGCACCAGACCTCGGTAAAGACGCCGATCACCCTGATATCCTTTGCCATCTGCCGTGTCATGGTCTGCATGGTGCCCATCCTGCCGTTTATTTGCTGCTACCGACATGACGCCGGTCAAAAAAGTGATAATCTCTTTACCATGTATGTCTGATCGGTTACAACGAGGGTCCGCACCCCGCGCATGCTCGCTGTGGTGCCACTTCACCCATGGAGATCTGTGAGATGGGGATGCTGCCGATAGATAGCCTCGAGGTCGGCATGGTGCTGGCCAACGATGTATTGGACCGCACCGGGCGGATGCTGCTGGGCGCCGGGGCCGAGCTGAACCAGAAACACCTGACCATCTTCCGCACCTGGGGCGTGGTGGAGGCCGATATCGCCGGCATCGACTATGCAAACGACGAATCGCCGCTGCCGGCCGAGGTGGACCCGGCGGCCCTGGCTGCGGCCGAAGGGGAGTTGCTGCCGCTGTTCAGCTACGCCGGCACCGACCACCCGGCGATGCGGGAGCTGCTGCGGCAGGCCGCCATCAGGAGGGTGCAGCATGGCCTTCGCTGATCAACCGGTCTATACCGTTGCATGGCTGGTGGACCGCACCAGCACGGTCTACTCGTTACCGTTGTTCTACGAGCGCCTGAACGAGGCGATCAACCACCCCCGCACCTCCATCGACGACATCGCCCGGATCATCACCGAAGACCAGGGCCTGACCGCCCGCCTGCTGCGGCTGGCCAACAGCCCGCTGTTCGGCTGGTTCGGCAAGGTGGATTCGATCAACAAGGCGGTCACCATCATCGGTACCCAGCAGCTGCGCGACCTGGCACTGGCCGCCTCGGTGATGGGGGTCTTCACCGGTATCCCGCCGGAGTTGATGAACATGACCTCCTTCTGGCGCCACAGCGTAGCCTGCGGCATCATCGCCCGCACCCTGGCCACCTGGCGTCGCGAGACCAACGTCGAGCGATTCTTTGTAGCCGGCATCCTGCACGATGTGGGCCAGTTGATGATGGCCACCACCATCCCGGCGGTGGTGATGGAGCTGATGCACGAGAGCCGCAGCAGCAGACTGCCCTATCATCTGACCGAGACCGAGCGGCTGGGCTTCGATCACGCCGCTGCCGGCGGTGCGCTGCTGCAATCCTGGAAGATCCCGGCCAACATCGCCGAACCGGTTGAACATCACCACCACCCGTCACGGGCCGGACAGTTCCCCCTGGAGGCGGCCACCATCCATCTGTCCGACCTGATCTGCCAGGCAATGGACTACGGACAGACCGGCGAATGGTGCGTGCCCCCCCTGGATGTCGCCGCCTGGGATCGGCTGGGGATGTCGCCCCACCAGCTGGGCACCATCATCAAGCAGGCAGAGCCGCAGCTGGAAGAGACCTTCAGCATCCTGACGGAGGGCGTATGAGTCAGCACGACGACCAGGCCGCCCCCTACTTCCAGCAGGAACGGATCAGCTACCTGGAAGAATCCAACCGCCGCTATGTGGCGATCCTTGAGATGCTGGCCTCCAGCGGTGATTTTCAGGCCGATCTGGCCCGGGCCAGCGATCAGACTGCCATCTACCGCGCCACCCTGGCCCAGATCCGCCGCCTGATCCCCTTCTCCACCCTGGGCTTTCTGATCAGCCAGGACGATGGCAGCTTTGAGCTGACCATCGCCGAACCGGCCGCTTCCCTGCAGCTGCTACAGACCGAGGCCGACCAGCAGATCATGTCCGGCTCCTTTGCCTGGGCCCTGAACCGCAACCAGGCGGTGCTGGCACCGGCGGCCAACGATCAGACCGCGTTGCTGCAGGTGGTCTCCACCCAGTCCCGCATCCTGGGGATGCTGATCGGCCTGCTGCCGGGCCAGGGGATAACCATCGAGGCGCCGGCCTTGAACGCCCTCTCAATCGTGCTGTACACCTGCGCCTATGCCCTGGAAAGTGTGACCCTGCGCGGCATGCTGCGGGAGCAGATGGATACCCTGGAACAACGGGTCGAAGAGCGGACCTGCGAACTGGAACAGGCCCGCCAGCATGCGGTGGCAGCCAGCCAAGCCAAGAGCGCCTTCCTGGCCAACATGAGCCACGAGATCCGCACCCCGATGAACGGCATCATGGGCATGACCGAGCTGCTGCTCGAAGAGCAATTCACACCCGAGCAGGCCCGCAAGCACCTGCTGGCGATCCGCGACTCAACCGACAACCTGATGATCATCATCAACGACATCCTGGACCTGTCCAAGATCGAGTCCGGCAAGATGTCGCTCCTGTCACAACCGTTCCTGCTCCGTCGCGGGCTTGCCGATGGCCTGCATTCCTTGCAGCTCAGGGCCGAGCAGAAGGGGCTGCGGCTGGCGCTGGAGGTCAGCCCCGAGCTGCCGGACCGGCTGGAGGGCGATCTGCCCAAACTGCACCAGCTGCTGACCAATCTGGTGGGTAACGCCATCAAGTTCAGCGACCACGGCACAATCACTGTCTCGGTCACGGCCGGCCAGCCTGAGACGGAGGCCATTGTGCTGCGCTTCTGCGTGGCCGACCAGGGGATCGGCATCCCGCTGGAAGCGCAACAGCGGATCTTCGACAGCTTTGAACAGGCCGACGTCACCACCACCAAACGCTACGGCGGCACCGGCCTGGGACTGGCCATCTGCCAACGACTGGCCGAATTGATGCAGGGCATGATCTGGCTGGAGAGCCAGCCGGGGGTCGGCAGCCGCTTTTACTTCACTGTACGGCTCAAGCTCGCCGCTGCCGATGCCGTCTTTGAGGTTGAACATCCGTCCCCGACGGTCGCCACCGACCAGCCCCAGCCTGCCGGCCTGTCGGTGCTTTTGGCCGACGATGTGGAGGCCAACCGCGAGCTGGCCAAGGCGGTGCTGCAACGCAACGACCACCGGATCACCGAGGCTGCCAACGGTCGCGAGGCGCTGGAGGCCTATGCCGCTGGCAGCTTCGACATCGTGCTGATGGATGTGCAGATGCCGGAGATGGACGGCCTGCAGGCCGCAACGGCCATCCGGCAGCTGGAGCAGGCCACCGGCCGCTCCCACACCCCGATCATTGCCCTGACCGCCTACGCCGCCAAAGAAGACCAGCTGAAGTGCCTGGCAGCCGGCATGGACGATTACCTGGCCAAGCCGGTCAAGCCGGCCTGCCTGCTGACCATGCTTATGCGTCACTGTTCAGCCGGGTCGGCGTTACCGCTGCCGCCGACGAAACCCAAACAGTCCGCTGCCGAAGGCGAGGAACTGCAGCCGGTCTATGCCCGGGACGAGCTGCTGGAGCGCCTGGGCGGTGCAGAAGAGCTGATCCCCCGCTTTGTTGGTCTGTTCCGCAGCGGCGTACAAAAAAATCTGGAACAACTGGAACAGGCCATCGCCGACCACGACAGCGATGCCGTGCGGGTGCAGGCTCACACCATTAAAGGTTCCTGCGCCAACATCGGCGCCCTCAGGATGCACGAGACCGCCGCCGTGCTGGAAACCGCCGCCAAGACCGGCGACATCAGCGACGCTGCCGCAGGTCTGGCAAAATTGCGGCGACAGTATGATGACTTTAACCACCAGGCCGATCAGGCAGCCCTATGAAGGGAGGAATGGAGATGCTCGATCATTCCGGACAGACGTCGTTACCGCCCGTCAGGGGCAGCCTCCTGCTAGCCGCCTGCTGTCTCGGGCTGATGCTGGTGGCTCAGGCCCAGGCCGCCGACGATCAGCTGGCCCAGGCCACGGACCTGTTCAGCAGCTCACTGGACGACCTGCTGAGCGTCCCGGTCTCCGGCGCCTCTAAATTCGAACAACCGATCAGCGAGGCCCCGTCCTCGGTCTCGGTGGTGACTGCCGAGACCATCAAGCTGTTCGGCTACCGCACCCTGGCCGACCTGCTGCGGGCCCAGCGCGGTTTTTTCGTCACCAATGACCGTAATTACAGCTACGTCGGCGTGCGCGGCTTCGGCCGCTCCGGCGATTACAACTCACGCCTGCTGGTTCTTGTGGATGGTCACCGGATCAATGAAAGCAGCTATGACTCGACCCTTGTGGGTGAAGATTTCATCATCGACCTCGACCTGGTGGAACGGGTGGAGATCATCCGCGGTCCGTCCTCATCACTGTACGGCAACAGCGCTTTTTTTGGTGTGATCAACGTGATCACCCGCCATGGCACCGGCCTGCGAGGCATGGAACTGGCCGGTTCGGACGGCGGCTTCGAGAGCTACAAGGGCCGCATCAGCTACGGCACACGGCTTGCTAACGATCTGGCCCTGTCCGTCTCCGGCAGCTACTCCGACAGCGCCGGCGATCGCCGGCTGTACTACCCCGCCTTTGACGACCCGGCCACCAACAACGGGGTGGCCCGCAACCTGGATGGCGAGCGCAGCGACAGCCTGTTTGCCACCGCCTCCTGGCGCGACCTGACCCTGCAGGCAGCCTATGCCAACCGGCGCAAGGATATTCCTACCGGTTCTTACGGGGTCGACTTCAATGCCCGGCCCGACTTCACCAACGACCGCTACGCCTATGCTAACCTGAAGTACGAGCATGCCTTCCCTGCTGATCTCTGGCTGCAGGGGCGGCTCTACTACGACCACTACGATTACTACGGCGAGGGCATCTACAGCGGTGTGCTGAACCGTGATGAATCCACCAGCAATCGTATCGGCACGGAACTGCAGGTTTCAAAGCTTTTGGCCGACAGCCATCTGCTGATCGCCGGCGCCGGGCTTTCCTACAGCTCAACCAGCTTCAGCAACTACGACCAGGACCCCTTTAGCAGCTATCTTGACGTGCGCAACAATGCCGTCACCTGGTCCGCCTTCCTGCAGGACGAGTACACCATCCTGCCGGAACTGATCCTGAACGCCGGCCTGCGCTTCGACCACTACGAGCTGTTCGGCGGCGAGGCCAGCCCGCGGCTGGCGCTGGTCTATTCGCCGCTGGCCCAATCTACCATCAAACTGATTTATGGTGAGGCCTTTCGCGCCCCCAACAACTATGAGCTGTACTACACGGCTGCCGGCCTGGGTCTCACGGCCAACCCCAACCTGAAGCCTGAAAAGATCAGGACCTACGAACTGGTCTACGAGCAGCGGCTACTGGAACACTACCGCTTGACCCTGTCGGGCTTCTATAACAAGATCAGCGACATGGTTCGCGTGGTGCCAGATCCAGGCGACCCAACCCTGGATACCTTCGACAACATCAGCTCCGCCTCGGTACAGGGCGCCGAGGCCGAACTGGAAGCCAAATGGCGCAACGGCTTCAGCGGTCGGATCAGCTACAGCTACCAGCATGCACAGGATGACCAGACCAACCAGCGGCTGGTTAACTCACCGTTACATAGCGCCAAGGCCAACCTGGTGCTGCCGCTCCTTGGTGAGCAGCTGATGTCAGGCATCGAGCTGCAATACCTGGGCAGCCGCACAACCCTGGCCGGCAACCGGGTTAGTGACCAGTTGATCACCAACCTGACCCTGTTCAGCCAGAAATGGATCAGGGGGCTGGAGTGCAGCCTGAGCCTGTACAACCTGTTTGACCGGCGCTACGACGATCCGGCCAGCAGCGACCATGCCATGGACACCATCCGTCAGGATGGCTTCGGCTGGCGCTTCAAGGCTGTCTACAACTTTTAAGGAGCGGCATGTCCCAGCGCCGACCGCATATCTGCAGCAGGGATTTCTGGCTGAAGCTTGCGCTGCTGCTGTTCGTGCTGGCTTGTCCCGGTTACGGCAATGCACAAACCGTCACCGAATACGAGGTAAAGTCGGCCTTCCTCTACAACGCCCCCAAGTTCGTCGACTGGCCGGCGGAGGCGCTGTCGTCACATTCCTTCACCATCGGTGTGCTGGGTGACGACCCGTTCGGGTCGCTGCTGGATCAGCTGGCAGGCAGGACCATCAAGGGTAAGAAGGTCGTGATCCGTCGCCTTACCTCGCTGGAGCGTGCATCCGAATGTCAGCTGCTGTTCATCGCCGCCTCGGAGCAACGCCGCCTGCAGGCCGTGCTTGGCAGGCTACGGGATCTGCCGCTGCTGACCGTTTCCGACATCGACGGCTTCGCCTTTGCCGGCGGGATGCTTGAACTGACCATGGACCGTAACCGACTGACCTTTATCGCCAACAACCGCCAAGCCAAACGCCAGGGACTCAAAATCAGCTCGCAGATGCTGAAACTGGCCCGCGAAATAGTGGAGTAGCTGCATGCAGATGATCCGTAATCGCTTTCATACCGCCCCGATCCGCCGCAAGCTGATGATCCTGATGGTGGCCATCAGCTTTGCCGTGCTGTCGCTGGCCTCGCTCTCCTTCGTCATCAACGAGGCCCTGACCACCCGTGCCGAGGTGCAGCGCGAGTTGAGCGCTTATGCCGAGATCATCGCCAAAAACATGGCCACCCCGCTCTTATTCAACGACCGGATGGCAGCCACCGAAATCCTGGCCGGGCTGCACGAAAAACCGCAGATCATGGCCGCCTTTGTGTTGACCACCGATGAACGCGGCTATGCCAGCTTTGTGCGCAGCAACCTGCTGCAGGAACCAGCCCCCCGCGACCTGCTCCAGGAGGCCACCTTTCAGGGCATTGATTTTGATTTCGACATAGAGATCGCCCGGCCGATCATGGCCGATGACCAACGGATCGGCACCATCGTGATCCAGTCCGACATCAGTACCCTTACCGCACGCCTGCAACGACTGCTGATTATTGTGGCAGCGGTCCTGCTGGTGGCCGGCCTGGTGGCCTTCCTGCTGTCCAGCTACCTGCAGCAACTGATTTCCGCCCCGATCGTCAACCTGGCCGCCACCATGGAGCAGGTCAGCCGCGACCGCGACTATTCCCAACGGATGACAAATACCAGCGCCGACGAAATTGGCCGCCTGATCGACGGCTTCAACGACATGCTGGAGCAGGTGCAGCTGCGTGACAGCCAGCTGCAACGCTACGGTGAAGGATTGGAAGCGATGGTGCGGCAGCGGACCGAAGAGCTGTTGCAGACCAATCATGAACTGGAAACCACCATCGAAGAGCTGGTCGAGGCCCGTGAGCAGGCCATCGCCGCCAGCAAGGCCAAGAGCGCCTTCCTGGCCAACATGAGCCACGAGATCCGCACCCCGATGAACGGCATCATGGGCATGACCGAACTGCTGCTGGGCAACGGCTTCTCCCCTGATCAACAAAAAAAACACCTGCGGGCCATCCGTGACTCCACAGAAAACCTGATGGTGATCATCAACGACATCCTTGACTTTTCCAAGATCGAGGCTGGCCGGCTGGAGCTTTCGCCAATGCCGTTCCTGCTGCGGCAAAGCATGGCCGACGGCCTGCTGCCGATGGAGGTCAAGGCGCAGCAGAACGGGCTCAAGCTGGTGGTCTCCATCGACCCGCAGCTACCCGACCGGCTGGTGGGCGACCTGCTCAAGCTGCATCAAGTGCTGGGTAATCTGCTGGGTAACGCCATCAAGTTCAGTGAGCAGGGTGAGATCAGCCTGACGGTGGAGCAGGAGCGCCAGACTGAAAACGGCGTCGTGTTACGGTTCTGTGTGGCCGATCAGGGGATCGGCATCCCGCTGGAGGCCCAACAGCGGATCTTCGA
>Ga0074197_1002073_pt1 | contig 14806 bp, 9 predicted proteins | sample EPASupsiteSAE305_FD_64526 | JGI IMG/M metagenome (GOLD analysis project Ga0074197, IMG submission 64526) | Bioremediated contaminated groundwater microbial communities from EPA Superfund site, New Mexico - SAE3-05 reassembly with SPADES | ecosystem: Environmental > Aquatic > Deep subsurface >...
AACCCGCTGAGTTTCTGTGGTAATACTCGGCGCCCGCCCCGAGCCCTGACGGATCATTTTCATTGACAACCAGGCCCCAGCCTTGTAAGCAAGCCCTGATTTGCTAATCCATCCTCCGCCGCCGATTACGGCGGGGAGAATCCATGCCATCGAAGAACAAAACGTATCGCCGGAGGCCTCAATGAACAGACTGCTCTTGCTGCTGCTCCTGTCCGCGTTGCTTTTTTGTTCCGGACACCCAGTATTATCTGCCGAGGAAAAAAAGATGAAAGACGGACTTTATGCTAAAATAACCACCAGTAAAGGAGACATCCTGCTCAAACTCTTTTACACCAAGACACCGTTGACAGTGATCAATTTCGTTGGTCTGGCGCAAGGGACTCTGCACCTGGGGGGCAGCGACAAACCCACTGGCACGCCTTTTTACAACGGCCTGACCTTTCATCGGGTCATTGCCAATTTCATGATCCAGGGCGGCTGTCCCCTGGGAACCGGAACCGGTGGTCCCGGCTACACCTTTCCCGACGAATTCGATCCAAGCCTTCGCCACGACAGCCCCGGTATCCTCTCCATGGCCAACGCCGGGCCGGGCACCAACGGCAGCCAGTTTTTCATCACCCATGTCCCGACGCCGCACCTCGACGACAAACACACGGTCTTCGGCCGGGTGGTGGAAGGCCAGGATGTGGTCAATAAAATCGACAAGGGCGACGCCCTGAAGACCATTGAAATCATCCGGGTCGGCAAGGAGGCGGAACAGTTCAAAACCGATCAGGCGGCCTTTGACGCCGCCCTGGCGACGATCAAGGGTGCAGCCGCCAATGCCCTGAAGGAACAGCAGGAAAAGATCAAAAAATCAATCAAGGAACGCTGGCCTAAAGCCATACGGACCCAATCCGGCCTGTATTACGATCTTGAAAAGAAAGGCGAGGGAGAGCCCCCCGCAGTGGGAACCAACATCAAGGTCCACTACACCGGTCGCCTCCTTCTGGGCAACCGCAAGTTTGACAGCTCCTATGATCGGGGCGAGCCCATCGCCTTCCCGGTGGGCACCGGCAGGGTTATTCAGGGCTGGGACGAGGCCTTGAGCCAGATGACCAAGGGCGAAAAAAGGACCCTGATCATCCCGCCCGAGCTTGCCTATGGTGAGCGCGGCGCCGGCGGGGTCATCCCGCCCAATGCCTGGCTGGTCTTTGATGTTGAGCTGGTGAGCTTCTGATCCCGCTCGCTCCGGTCCAATAAACAAAAAAGGCGGGGATCATCCCCGCCTTTTTTATTTTTCCCCTAAAAGACTCACAGACTACAGTCTAAACACCTCAATATTTCAACCCCATCCGATCGCGGGCGAGCTCCAAGGTCACCATGGCCTTGGCCCGGGCCTTTTCCGCACCCCTGGCCAGCACTTGGCGCAGATAATCGGGATTATCGAGCAGCTCTTTTTTCCGGGCTCTTGCGCCGGCGAAATAGGCATTAATCAACTCAAAGAGATCCTGCTTGAGGTAGCCGTAGGCCGCTCCCCCGTTGACATAGAGCTCATGCACCTCCCGCATTTTTTCCGGCGGGGCAAAAAGCTTGAGCAGGGCATAGAGAGTGCAATGTTCGGGATCCTTGGGTTCGTCAACCGGAGTGGCGTCGGTCTGGATGGCCATCACCTTTTTGCGCAGGGCCTTTTCATCCAAAAAGATGGGGATGGTGTTGTCATAAGATTTGGACATTTTCTGGCCGTCGAGCCCGGGCACGATCGCCGTGTTTTCGTTGATCTCCGGCTCCGGGACGACAAAAGTCTCACCATAGGCGTTGTTGAAGCGGATGGCGATATCCCGGGCCACCTCCAGATGCTGCTTCTGATCCTTGCCCACGGGCACGATCTCGGCCTGATAGAGAAGGATATCGGCGGCCATCAGCACCGGATAGGAGAACAGTCCGTGGCTGGCCGGAATATTCTTGGCCACCTTATCCTTGTACGAATGACAGCGCTCCAGAAGCCCCATGGGGGTCATGATCGACAACAGCCAGGTCAGTTCGCAGACCTCGGGCACATCGGACTGCACCCAGAAGGTGCAGCGGTCCGGATCGAGCCCCAGAGCCATAAAGTCCGCCGCCGCCTCCAGGGTGCCCTGGCGCAGGCGGTCGCGATCCTGGACCGAGGTCAGGGCATGGAGATCAACTATAAAGACATACAGGTCCGCTGATTCCATATGATGGATCATCGACTGCATCATCCCGAAGTAATTGCCGATATGGAGTTTTCCGGAAGGCTGGATTCCCGATAAGATTCGTTTCATGTGGTTCTCTTGCTCAAAATGGTGATAAAATAATTGTAAACCGCAGCGTTATAGCGCAATTCCAAAAAAAAGGGGAGCGCAGAATCATCTGCACTCCCCAACTCCGGCCGACCCGCTGCAAACGGGAGAGAGGTCGGTTATTTTACTTCTTCAAAATCGGCGTCGACGACATCGTCGTCATCCTTGCCGCGCTTGCCGCCGCCGGCGCCCGCCGCTCCGGCCGCTCCGGTGCCCGCATCCCCGGGACCGCCACTCTGCTGTCCCTTGGCCTGGGCGTACATCAGCTCGGCAAGCTTGTGCGAGGCCTGGGTCAAGGCTTCGGTGGCATTCTTGATGGTGGCGAGGTCATCCCCTTCCAGGGCCTTCTTCACGTTTTCAATCTCTTTTTCCACATTCGCCTTGGTTTCGGCATCGACCTTGTCGCTCAACTCTTTGAGACTCTTGGAGGTCATGTGGATCATGGAATCGGCATTATTCTTGGCTTCAACCAGCTCTTTCCGCTTTCTGTCCTCTTCCGCATGCAGTTCCGCGTCCTTCTTCATCCGTTCAATTTCCGCTTCGGAAAGACCGGAAGAGGCGGTGATCCGGATCGACTGCTCCTTGTTGGTCCCCAGATCCTTGGCCGAAACGTGGAGGATACCATTGGCATCCAGGTCAAAAGTGACCTCAATCTGGGGCACGCCGCGTGGCGCGGGCGGGATTTCGGCCAGTTCAAAGCGGCCGATGGTTTTGTTGTACTGCGCCATCTCGCGTTCGCCCTGGAGCACGTGAATGGAAACAGCGGGCTGATTGTCGGCGGCAGTGGAAAAGACCTGACTCTTCTTGGTCGGCACCGTGGTGTTCTTCTCGATCAATTTGGTCATAACGCCGCCCAGGGTCTCGATACCCAAAGACAGCGGAGTGACGTCGAGCAGCAACACGTCTTTGACATCACCCCTGAGGACCCCGCCCTGAATAGCCGCGCCGATGGCGACCACTTCGTCGGGATTGACGCCTTTGTGGGGTTCCTTGCCAAAAATGGCCTTGACCTTTTCCTGCACCTTGGGCATGCGGGTCATACCGCCCACCAGAATGACCTCGTCGATATCAGCGGGATTCAACCCCGAATCTTTGAGCGCGGTACGGCACGGCCCTTCACAGCGGTCGATCAGGTCATCGACCAGGCTCTCCAGCTTGGAACGGCTCAGCTTGACGTTGAGATGTTTGGGGCCGGTGGCGTCAGCGGTGATGAACGGCAGGTTGATATCGGTCTCCATGGCCGTGGACAGCTCTTTTTTGGCCTTCTCCGCCTCTTCCTTCAGCCTCTGCAGCGCCATCTTATCGTTGCGCAGATCAACGCCCTGGTCCCGCTTGAACTCATCGGCCAGCCAGTTGACGATGCGCATATCAAAGTCTTCGCCGCCGAGGAAGGTGTCGCCGTTGGTCGACTTGACCTCAAAGACACCGTCGCCGATCTCGAGGATGGACACATCAAAAGTGCCGCCGCCGAGATCGAAGACCGCGATTTTTTCTTCGCCCTTTTTATCCAGCCCATAGGCCAGGGAGGCGGCGGTCGGCTCGTTGATGATCCGCATGACATTGAGCCCGGCGATCTTGCCGGCATCTTTGGTGGCCTGGCGCTGGGCATCGTTAAAATAGGCCGGGACCGTAACCACGGCATCGGTGACCGGCTCGCCCAGATACTCCTCGGCGGTTTGTTTCATTTTGCCGAGGATCATCGCGGAAATTTCGGCGGCAGTGTAGGTCGTGCCGCCCACTTCGACCACGGCGTCGCCGCCGGGACCTTCAACAATGCTGAACGGGCTGATACCGATCGATTTCTTGACTTCGGCGTCACTGAACTTTCGGCCGATCAACCGTTTGATCGCAAACAGCGTCCTGGTCGGATTGGTGACCGCCTGACGTTTAGCGATCTGCCCGACCAGACGTTCGGCACTGTCTGAAAAGGCAACGATGGAAGGTGTGGTTCTGTTGCCCTCGCTATTTTCAATAACTTTGGGATCTCCCCCTTCCATGATCGCCACGCATGAGTTGGTGGTCCCCAGGTCAATCCCTATAATTTTTCCCATAATACTCCTCTCCTGTCTCCTGTCTTTATAATCGGCTTAAAGCCTGTAAAATCTCAATTTGAGGTATTTGTTCCTACTTTGCGAATGAACCGCGCCTTGTCAAGCCTCTTTCGAGGGCCCGCTCGAAACAACCACCTGGGCGTGTCGCAGCACCCGATCCTTGAACCGGTACCCGCGGGCAAACTCTCGCAGCACATGATTGGCGGGCATCTCGTCACTGGCTTCCATGGTCAGGGCGTCGTGTTCATCGGGATTGAAAGGCAGGCCAACGGCAGCCAAGGGCTCCACCCCGAACCGCTCCAAGGTGGCAACCAGTCCTTTCCTGGTCAACTCAAGCCCTTGCAGCATGGAGTCCAATTTTTGGGCGTCGTCGTCGGCAGCGGTGCTCCCCTGGGCAATAGCCCGGTCCAGATTGTCCAAGGTGGCCAGCAACTCCCGCAGGATATTCTCGCCGGCGTATTTGAGCAGTTTACTTCGCTCCCGCTCCATCCGCTTCTTGACATTGTCAAATTCCGCGGCAACCCGCAGCAACTGATCTCGAGTCTCGTCGAGTTCCCGGCGCAGGATTTCCGCCTCCGTCACCGTCTCCGTTTCAGGAGCCTCCCCTTCCTCTGTAATAGTCTCCACATTGCCCAGGTCTTCGGGTGCATCCGCTTTTTGTTCACCGACAGGTCCCTGTTCTTTTGCCTCGTCTATCACCTAATATCTCCTTGTTCTGATTCCATAATGAGCTCTTACGTATTCCCCTGCGGACTGGCGCGCATTGCAACGGCAACCCGGTCAAATCTGGTGCCAACAATAAGTATGGGAAAATCCAGTGTCAAGGGAGGGAAAAAGGGATTTAAAAGGGAAAAAAACGAGAAAAATTCCTGAAAAAACAGAGCGGAACGTTGAGAAAGGACACCCCCTGCGGCCCAAAAGGCGACAGGGGGTTGGCAGGAGCATGGTAACACGTCAGCGGCGAGCGGCCTTTCAACTGCAATGAGCGCAGCTCTGCTGCGAACTGATGTACCTTTTGATACTGCTGGCGATGGTCTTGAAAATTTCAACAAAGGTCTCTTCCTCCTTTTCCAGCAGGGTGATGCGGAATCCCTGCAATTCGGTGGCAAAGGAAGACAACGGCACAACGCAGATGCCGGTGGCGGCCAGGAGATAATAGACAAAACGTTTATCCGGCTGGATGTTCGGCCCGGAGACCAGGCGCTCCACGGTTTCGCGAACTTCATCGCTCTCGATCGGCAGGCTCTGGCTGTGATTGAGCACCCACTCCTCGAACACGGCGCTCATGTAAAAGGCGCCGTTGGTGCGGTTGACCAGCAGCCCCTTGACATTCTTGAGGATATCGTAAGCGAGGTTGGAATAGCGCTCGTACCGTTTGATCCGGTTCCTGAGATGGACCTGATACTGCGGATGTTCCTTGATCCGGGGCAGCACGGTCTGCGGCAGGGTGGTCGAGCAGACCTCGAGCATCTTGGCATTGACAATCGACTGGACATAGGTGGCAAACATCGGATCGCGATGCCGGTTGTACACCTCGATCCAGCCGCAGCGGCTGCCCGGCCAGGGCATTTCCTTGGAGATGCCGCGCATGCAGATCGCCGGGACCTTGTCGCCGATCACGGTGCACAGCGGCGCCGAGACCGTGCCGTTATAGGTCATGTTCTGGTAGATCTCGTCGCAGATGATGAAAAGATCGTTTTTCTCGCAGATCTCGACAATCGCCCGCATCACATCCGCCGGATAGACGGCGCCGGTCGGGTTGTCGGGATTGATCACCAGGATACCGGCCACTGCCGGGTTATATTTGATATGGTTCTCGATATCTTCAAGATCCGGGTACCAGAGATGGTTGGGATCCAGAATATAGGTCACCGGTTGATCGCTGGCATGGGCGGCCTCGGCCGAGCTGTGGGTGGTGTAGCTCGGGGTCGGGACGATCACCCGGGCAGTGGGCTTGAGAAACCCGTACACCTTGGAAATCGCATCGCCCAGGCCGTTGAAAAAAATCACGTCTTCGGCATCAATCTGCGCCCCGCCCCTGCCATTGGTGCAGGCCGCCACATACTCCCTGGTCGCCAGCAGCCCCTTGGTCGGGCTGTAGGCATAGGTGGCGTCTTCGCGGACCGCCTCGGCGACGATATCCTTCATCCATTCCGGGACCTGCTCGCCCTTGGTAATCGGATCGCCGATGTTTTCCCAGTTGATCTTGACGCCCATCTTCTGGAGTTTTTCGCCGACACAGACAATATTGCGGATTTCGTAGTTCAGCTCACCCGCGCCGATGTGCAAAATATCAGTACGCATTACGATAGTGCTCAAAAAATGGTTGATTATTCGTTAAAAAACTCGGCATCCCGCTTCCGGAATTCTCTGCAAGGCGCAGGGAAAAACCTGTATTTTCCTGAAAAAACAAGCTGGGGTCATACCATAGGGGTGGGGAGGCGTCAACCGCCCTTTTCGGAAGATAAAAGGTAACTGTTCGGGTTGATTAGACTGTAGCCTATCAGGCTGTAGGTAAAAATCCGTTCATTTGCGTCATTTCGATCACAGGGAGAAATCTTGAGATCCCTCACGTTTGTTTTGACACAAGCCGGGAGTATGTTCGTATACAGTGGTGTCAACTCCGGTCGCAGGTAGCGTGGAGCGCTAAAAGACTAAACGCCTACAGGCTATCCTCCTGAATAGTTACGATAAAAGCAGTGGCAAAACCTTTGCCCCGGTCAGGGCCGGCGCCAACAAGAGTCCCTGGACCCGGTCACAGCCATGGGCGCGAAGAAAATCGAGCTGCGCCTCCTGCTCGACCCCATCGGCGAGAACGGTCAGACCGAGGGCGTGCCCCAAGGCGATGATGGCCGCTGTCAGGGTCGACGCCCCTTGATCCGTCGGCACACCGCTCAATATTTCCCGGTTTATGGCGATGCACCTCAGCGGCAACTGCTGCAGGCGGGCCAGCGAGCAGCGGTCCGCGCCGAAATCGTGTACCGCGAGTCCCAGACCGAGTCGATCGATCTGCTCGATATGGGCCAGCCCCTGAGCGGTGGCGTCGGTGACAGCCCTCTCCCTCAGTTCCAGGACCAGCAGGGCCGGAGGGATTGCATGCCGGGCCGTCACTCGTGCGACCAGGGGAAGAAAATCAGCGTCCAGCAGCTGTCGGGAGGCGATATTGATCGTCACCGGCAGGCAACGGCCGCCCTCCTGTCGCCAGGATTGGAGCGCACCGCACACTGCACGCAGCTGCCACTCGCCCAGCTCCGCCAGCATGCCGCACTCGTCGGCGGCGGGAATGAAGGTATCGGGCGACAACAGCCCCATCTCCGGATGGTTCCAGTGCAGCAGCGACTCAAAACCGACAAGATTGCCGGTGTTGAGCTCGTATTGCGGCAGGTAGTCGACGAACATCTGCCCCGTTTCCATGGCGAGCCGAAACTGCTCATGCCCTAAGCGCTGCTGCCGCCGGTTCTGCGGGATGTCCTGGCGATAAAACTGAAAGGCGCTCCGCCCCTTCTGTTTGGCGGCATAGAGGGCGATGTCGGCGCACTTGAGCACCCCTTCGATTTCGCTGGAATCATCCGGAAAAAGGGCAATGCCGATACTGGTGGTGATGTTGAGTTCCTTGCCTTTGATAAAAATCGGCTGGCTCAGGGCTGCCATGACCTTGGCGGCAACCATGGAGGCATCCTCCCGAGTGTTGATCGCCTCGAGAATAAAGATAAACTCATCGCCGCCCAGCCGGGCCACGGTGTCGGACTGGCGGCACTGCCGCTGCAGCCGAATCGCCACCTCGATCAGCAGGGCATCGCCCGCGTCATGACCGAGGGTATCGTTGATGGCCTTGAAACGATCGAGATCAAGAAAGAGGATGGCTACCCTGTTGCGGTTCCGCCCGGCCTTGGTGATCGCCTGGGTGAGACGGTCCCGGAACAGCAGCCGGTTGGGCAAGCCGGTAAGGGTGTCGTGATGCGCCAGCCGATACAGATGGGACTGGCTGTCGCGCAGCTCCTTTTCGATCCGCAGGCGGTCGGTTATGTCCCGTGCCACCTCGATGATCCCGTAGAGTTCTCCCTGACCGTTCCGCAGCGGCGAGACCTCAAGTTCAAAGGTATTGTTGACGCCGTTGCCGTGATAGGGGTTATGGATCAGTTTCGTCTGCCGTTGATGGGCCCTGACCTCCGCGACCGGGCAGGGAAAACGGAGATCCTGGCAGGGCACATCCGCCCCGCGGAAGAGCCGGTAGCACTTTTGACCCTGCATCGAGGTAATATCGCCATTGCCCTGGACCAGGCGGGCGGCGGACTGGTTGATCAGCAATAGATTGAAGTCGAGGTCGATCACCATCACCGGATCTCCGGCGCTGTCGATCACGGTCTGGAGAAAATTGCGCTCGTGGTCGACGGCGGCATGCAGCTGCTGTTGAACCACCGCCACGGCCTGATCCTGTTTCTTCTGCAGGCTGATGTTCTGATGGGTGCCGGTCATGCGCACCGGCATGTTGTTTTCGTCCCGCTCCACCACCTGACCGCGATCCAGAAACCAGGTCCAGCCGCCGTCCTTTTCCCGGACCCGGTATTCGATCCGGTATTCGTCGGTCTTGCCGGTCAGATGTTCGTTGAGCACGGCCAGAACCTTATCCCGGTCTTCGGGATGGATGAACCGCCGGGAGATATCCGCCTCGCCATTGCCTTCCCGGTAGTCGAGGAGTTCCCAGTGATCGGGACTGGTATACATCTCGCCGGTCCTGATATTCCAGTCCCACAGCCCCGCCTGGGAGGCGTGCAGGGCCAGTTCGTAGCGTTCCTCGATCCGCCGCAGCTCCTGTTCCCGCTGCTTGGCGGCCTCATCGGCAAACAGCTGCCGCAGGGCCAGGGTGATGGATTCGGCAAGGTCGGAGATGATCCGGCGTTCGGTTGGGATCGGCTCAAAGGCCGGCGGCAGCTGGAGGGTCAGAAATCCGGAAAGGCTGGGACTGCAGCGGAGGGCCACACAAAGGGCTCGGGTTGCCGCCGGGCCGCCGACACCGGAGCAGACCCCGCAATCGCATTCGCCGCAGACCACGGTTTCGCCGTCTTCGGCCTGCAGTACCCGCAACCCGCAATCCGGAAGCCGCCCTTCCCGGAGCTGGGCCATGACGGGTGCAAAACGCTTGCCCAGCCCGGTCTCGGCGGTGATCACCCCGCCCGAGTCGTGATCGAGCAGCACCAGCAGAGCCGAGGTGTTCAACCCCTCGCCGGTCAGCCGGTCGCAGATCCCCTGAAGCATGTTGGCCAAGTCCCGTTCCTGAAGAAGGAAACGGCTGACGGCATAAGCGGCCTGGAGGAGGTCTGAGGTTCGTGTCATGGGGCCCGGCGGATAAGGGTGGAGGTTTTCGGTACGGGCGAAGCCGCAACCCGGAGAAATCCGAGACTCGAATTCTCCTCAGGCGGTTGCAACTACAACCTTTTCGATCAACGTTCAGCTTATATTATAACTTTTCAGCTTGTTCAAGAGAGTCTTGCGAGTAATCTGCAAACGGCGAGCGGCTTCGCTCCGATTGCCGCCTGTTTCTTCCAGGGTTTTGAGAATCAGCATTTTCTCGGCCTCTTTCAAGGTGGCCGGCTCCTCGACCTCCTTGGGGGCGTTCGTCCCGGCCCAACGCTGGATCGCCAGGGGCAGGGCATTGATTTCCAGGTAATCGCCCCGCATGAGGATGACTCCGCGCTCGATGCAGTGCTCCAGCTCGCGCACATTCCCCGGCCAGGGATAGCGATTGAGCACATCCATGCATTCGGGGGTGACGCCACTGACCAATCTCCCGTTTTTCTCGGCAAAACTGCGGAGAAAATAGGCGGTGAGCAACGGGATGTCGCCCTGTCGCTCCCGCAGGGACGGAACCTCCAACTGGACCACGTTGAGGCGATAATAGAGGTCTTCCCGGAACCGGCCGGCAGCCACCTCTTCCTCCAGATCCCGGTTGGTGGCGGTAATGATGCGCACGTCCACCTTGATGGTCTCCTGACCGCCGACCCGCTGCAGCTCGTGCTCCTGGAGGACCCGCAGGAGCTTGGCCTGCATTCCGGGCGAGGTTTCGCCGATCTCATCGAGAAACAGGGTGCCGCCATGCGCCTGGACGAACCGGCCCTCGCGGCGGCGGTCCGCTCCGGTGAACGCACCCCGCTCATGCCCGAAAAGTTCGGACTCCAGCAGGGTCTCAGCCAGGGCAGCGCAATTCACCTTGATAAACGGGCCCCGGTGCCGCAGGCTTTTATGGTGCAGGGCGGAGGCAACCAGTTCCTTGCCGGTCCCGGATTCGCCGTTGATCAGCACGGTCGCCTCGGTGGGGGCCACATGGACGATCAGGTCCCAGAGCGCCTGCATCGAAGCCGAGGTGCCGATGATCCGGCTGTCGTCACCGAAGGGCTGCCCCAGCTCAATCTGCTCTTCCTCCTGTTGACGATGGCCCATGGCCACCTCCAGGGTGGTGCGCAGCCGGTCGAAATCAAGCGGTTTGGTCAGATAGTCGTGCGCCCCCTTCTTGATGGCGGCAACCGCACTGTCCACCGAGGAAAAGGCGGTCATAATCACCACAGGGATGGCCGGATTCAGGGCATGGATCCGTTTCAAGGCCTCCATGCCGTCCATGGTGGTCATCCGCACATCCATGAGGATGGCGTCGAAAGGCCCCTGTTCCACCGCGGCCACGGCGGTACTGCCGTCATCCGCCTCTTCCGCGTCCCAACCCCATTCGGCAAAAAGAGACCGCAGCATGAACCGGTGCACCCGTTCATCGTCAACAATCAGAATCTTGGCCTTGGCCTGTGTACTCACAGTGTCCCGTCCTTTGGTAATGTTCCGTTTAATTCTTCCCAACTATTCAGGTGAATAGCCTGTAGGCATTGAGTCTTTTAGCGCTCCACGCAATCTGCGACCGGAGTTGACGCCTCTTCAGTTTGATATAGGTACGGACAGACTCCTGGTTTGTGTCAAAACAAACATGAGAGATCTCAAGATTTCCACCTATGATCAAAACGACGCAAATGAACGGATTGTTACCTACAACCTGACAGGCTACAGTCTCGTCAACCTGAACAGTTACAATTCTTCAATCATATCTTGAATATGCTATCATTAAACTGCTACAGTGCGCAAATGGAACATACGATTACAATCAAAAAGATCATCGCCGGCGGCAAGGGAATGGGCACGCTTCCTGACGGCATGGTGGCGATGGTAGCCGCGGTCCTGCCGGGCGAGACCGTGGTGATCCGCGAGACCAGGGTCCACCGCGGCTACAAGGAAGCCGCACTGGTGCGGGTCGTTGACGCCGCTCCGGAGCGGGTCATGCCGCCCTGCCCGTATTATGGCCGCTGCGGCGGCTGCGACCTGCAGCATGCCGCCTATCCGGGCCAGCTGCTGATCAAGCAGCAGATCCTCCGGGAAAGCCTGGAACGCGCCCGCCTGGAGCTGCCGACCGGACTGCCCGAGGCCACCCTGCCCTCGCCCGCCGCCTTCGGGTATCGCTACCGGGTGCGGCTGCACCTCGACCCGGCCGGGCAACTCGGTTTCCATCAGCATGCCAGCAACCAGGTGGCGCCGATCCAACGCTGCCTGCTGGCCACCGATCAACTCAACCGCGTCATCGCCGGGTTGTGCGACGGCGACTGGCCGCAGCGGTTAAAGGAACGGATCGAGGCCCTTGAGCTGATCCACTGCCCGGAAACCGGACGGGTAATCCTGGTCCTCCAGCCGCGCCCGGCATCACCCGCCCCACTCGACGCCGCCCTGGTCGAGGAATTGGAGACCCTGGTCGACCAGGTCGAGCAGTTCCGGAAAACGCCCGGCCGCGACGGCGGTGAGGCCAACCCGGTCGCCGACCTGTCCCAGCATTTCAACGTCCTGGGCCGCTCCTATCGGCTCGAGTGGGATCACCGCTGTTTTTTCCAGGTCAATCCGCAACAGAACATCCAAATGATCGAGCTGGCCCTCGGTCTGCCGACGATCGGGCCGCGCCCCTTCTCCGCCCTCGACCTCTTCTGCGGCATGGGCAATTTCTCCGTCCCCCTGGGGTTGACGGGGGCGCGGGTGACCGGCATCGAACATAACCGGCGCAGCATCCACTGGGCGAAACAGAACAGCCGGCAAGCCGGTCTTCCCGATGCCCGGTTCATCGCCTTCGATGTCGAGCAGCAGCTGAAAATGCTGGTCGCCCGCAACCAGCGATTCGACTGCATCCTGCTGGATCCGCCCCGTCAGGGCCTGGGCAAGGCGAGCGCCCTGCTGGCCCGGCTCGGACCGCGGCGGATCATCTCCATCTCCTGCGATCCGGCCACCCTGGCCCGCGACCTCCGCCTGATCATGGACAGCGGTTACCGCCTCGCGCGGATCACTCCGGTGGATATGTTTCCCCAGACCCATCACATCGAATCCGTCGCTCTCCTTGAAAGGAATTGACATCAGACACGCCTCGCACTATTTTGACCTTTTTGTCGTTACCTTAGCCTATCCTCTCCTTGCACGCGGGGTGTCACCAGACCTTGAGCCTGCGGACCAAGCGCCCGGCATTAACCCACATTCACCCAGATACCTACATGGAAACAACAAGCAATCTCCTCCAACAGCGGCGCGAAAAAGCGGATTCCCTGGCAGCGGCGGGCGTCAAGCTGTTCAGCAACACCTTTAACAACCCCCAGCCCATCGGCGAGGTCCTGCCGCAGGGCAAGACCCTGATAGCGGAGTCCCACGACGACAGCGGCAGCATCTTCCGCATTGCCGGCCGGGTGATGTCGATGCGCAAATTCGGCAAGGCCGCCTTTTTTCATCTCCAGGATGCCGAAGACCGCATCCAGGTCTATGCCCGCCGCGACCTGCTGGGCGAGGAGGTGTTCAGCCTGTTTAAGAAATGGGATGTCGGCGACATTGTGGGCATCGAGGGTCGGCTCTTTAAGACCAAGACCGGGGAACTGTCGCTCGAAGCCACCACCCTGCAGATGATCACCAAATCGCTGCGCCCCCTGCCGGAAAAATTCCATGGCCTCACCGATGTCGAAACCCGTTACCGCCAGCGCTATCTCGACCTGATCGTCAACCCCGAGGCGCGCGACATCTTCAAAAAACGGGTGGAGATCATCCGCCTGGTGCGCGAGTTCCTCAACAACCGCGGCTTCATGGAGGTCGAGACCCCGATGATGCAGCCGGTCCCCGGCGGGGCGACGGCCAAGCCCTTCAAGACCCACCACAATGCCCTGGACATGGACCTGTTCCTGCGCATTGCCCCGGAGCTCTACCTCAAGCGACTGCTGGTCGGCGGATTTGAAAAGGTGTTCGAGATCAACCGCAATTTCCGCAACGAGGGCCTGTCCACCCGCCATAATCCGGAATTCACCATGCTGGAATTCTACCAGGCCTACTCCACCTACCACGACCTCATGGACCTGACCGAGGAGATGATTTCCTGGCTGGCCCACGAGATCACCGGTTCCATGGACATCAGCTACCAGGGCGTGCCGGTCAATCTCGCCCCGCCCTGGCAGCGGTATACCATGGAAGAGGCCCTGGTACAGATCGCCGGGATCGACCCGGCCATCCTCAGGGATGACGCCGCGGTCATGGCCCTGGCCAAGGCAAAGGGAATCGAGCTGCAGCCCGAGGCCGGTCCGGGCAAGGCCAAGACCGAACTGTTCGAGCTGCTGGTCGAGGAGCGGCTGATCGACCCGACCTTCATCACCTCCTACCCCACCGAGGTGTCGCCGCTGGCCCGACGCAACGAGGAGGACCCCTCGGTGACCGACCGCTTCGAGCTTTTCATCACCGGCCGGGAGATCGCCAACGCCTTTTCCGAGCTCAACGACCCCATCGATCAGCTGCAGCGCTTCCAGAAACAGATCAACGAGCGCGGCGACGACGACGAGGTCCATCCGGTGCTCGACCGCGACTATGTCCGCGCCCTGGAATACGGCATGCCGTCCGCGGCCGGGGAAGGCATCGGCATCGACCGCCTGGTCATGCTCCTGACCGACGCCCCGTCGATCCGCGACGTCATCCTCTTTCCCCAGCTCAAACCGGAAACCGGCGAGTAACCAACGCCCATGGCCTCCTTTGAGTGGTTTGTCAGCCTGCGCTACCTGCGGGCCAAACGCAAGCAGAAATTCATCTCCCTGATCACCCTCATCTCCATTCTGGGGGTTGCGGTGGGCGTCCTCGCCCTGATTGTGGTGCTGTCGGTCTGGACCGGCTTCACCGAGGGCCTGCGCGATCAGATCATCGGCGTCAATGCCCATGCCCTGGTGCAGCGGCACGGCGGCGTCATTGCCGATCTTCAGGGCGTCACCGCCAAAACCGAGGCGGTCGCCGGGGTCGAGGCCACCACCCCCTATATCTACACCCAGGCCCTGATCAGCTCGGCCGCCCATTCCACCGGGGTGGTGCTGCGCGGCATCGACGCCGCCAGCGCCCTGCGGGTCCTCGGTATCGGCCAGAAGA
>Ga0074197_1002074_pt1 | contig 14795 bp, 10 predicted proteins | sample EPASupsiteSAE305_FD_64526 | JGI IMG/M metagenome (GOLD analysis project Ga0074197, IMG submission 64526) | Bioremediated contaminated groundwater microbial communities from EPA Superfund site, New Mexico - SAE3-05 reassembly with SPADES | ecosystem: Environmental > Aquatic > Deep subsurface >...
CACCCGCAGCTTAACCGCGGTCACCGCCCCCACCAGCCCCAGCGGCAGCATCAGCAGGTTGATGAAGGGGATGGTCCAGCTCTCATACAGGGCGGCCACGCTGAGAAACACCACCAAAAGCGAGATGGCATAGAGCGCCGGCGCCTGGGCGCCGGCATGCTGTTCCTCATAAGAGAGGCCGGTCCACTCAAAGCCGATGCCGGCCGGCAGCTGGGCCGCCATTTTTTCCATCTCGGCCATGGCTTCGCCGGTGCTGATCCCCGGCGCCGCCTGCCCCAGAATCTCCACGGAGGGAATGCCGTTGTACCGTTCCAGACGGGGGGAGCCATACTGCCAGCGGGCAGTGGTAAAGGCGGAAAACGGCACCATTCCGCCTGTTTTATTGCTCACATACCAGCTGTTGATATCCTCCGGCAGCATCCGGTGGCGGGGGTCCGACTGGAGAAAGACCTTCTTGACCCGGCCGTTCTGGATGAAATCGTTGACATAGGTGCTTCCCCAGGCGGTGGAGAGGATGTTGTTGATATCCGAGAGCGATACGCCGTGGGCACCGGCGCGGACATCGTCGATATCCAGCTTGAACTGGGGAGAGTCATCCTGGCCATTGGGACGGACCGCGACCAGCTTCTGATTTTTCATGGCCAGGCCCAGCATCTGACCACGGGCCTCCATCAGCTTTTCATGTCCCAGTCCGCCCCGATCCTGCAGCTGCAGGTCAAAGCCGTTGGCAACGCCCAGTTCCAACACTGCCGGTGGAGAAAAGGCGAAGGCCAGACCATCGCGGATCTGCGCGAAGGCCTTCATAGCCCGGCCGGCGATGGCTGGCGCCTTCAAGTCCGGGGTCTTGCGGAAATCCCAGTTTTTGAGTTTGACAAAGGCCAGCCCCATGTTCTGGCCGCGGCCGGCAAAACTGAAACCGGTCACGGTGATCACGCCTTCCACGGTCTTTTTTTCCTGTTCGAGGAAATGCTGCTCCAGCTGGCGGATCACCTGCACGGTCCGTTCCTGGGTGGCTCCGGCCGGCAGCTGGACCTGACAGATCAGGAATCCCTGATCCTCGTCGGGCAGAAATGAGGTGGGCAGGCCCAGGAATAAATAGACCATGACCGAGACAATGGCCCCGTATACACCTAAGTAGCGCAGCGGCTTGCCGAAGGAGCGGCCAACGATGCCCTCGTACTTGGTCCGGCAGAAGTCGAAGCCTTTGTTGAACCAGTGAAAGAAGGTGCCGAACCAGCCGCGCTCCCCGGGCTCGTGCCCTTTTTCGATCGGCTTGAGCAGGGTGGAGCAGAGCGCCGGGGTCAGGATCATCGCTACCAGCACCGAGAGGATCATCGCGGAGATGATGGTGATCGAGAACTGGCGGTAGATGACGCCGGTGGAACCGCCGAAAAAGGCCATGGGCAGAAAGACCGCGGTCAGGACCGTGGCGATGCCCCAGAGGGCGCTGGTGATCTGGCCCATGGACTTGATGGTGGCGTCATGGGGCGACAGGCCTTCCTCGCTCATGATCCGCTCCACGTTCTCCACCACCACGATGGCGTCATCCACCAGCAGGCCGATGACGATCACCAGGGCGAACATGGTCAGGGTGTTGATGGAAAAGCCGCTCGCCGCCAGCACCCCCATGGTGCCCAGCAGCACCACCGGCACGGCGATGGTGGGGATCAGGGTGGCGCGGAAGTTCTGCAGAAACAGGAACATGACGATGAACACCAGGCAGACCGCCTCGATCAGGGTGTAGACCACCTCTTCGATGGATATTTTGACAAAGGGGGTGGTGTCGTAGGGATAGACCACCTTCATGCCGGGAGGAAAGTATTTCGCCAGCTCCTCCATTTTGGCCTTGACCCGATTGCCGGTTTCCAGGGCGTTGGCCCCGGCTGCCAAGCGGATGGCCATGCCGCCCAGCGGTTTGCCGTTGTAGAACGACTGGAGTTCATAGTTCTCGGTGCCGATCCTGCTTTCAGCCACATCCTTGAGCCGGACCGTGGACCCGTCGCCGTTGGTGCGCAGAATGATCGCGTCGAACTGGTCCGGGGTCTGCAACAGGGTGCGGGCCGTGACCGTGGCGTTCAGCTGCTGCCCTTGAGCGGCGGGAAGGCCGCCGAATTGGCCGGCGGATACCTGGGCGTTCTGGGCCTGGAGGGCTGCAATCACATCGTTGGTGGTCAACTGGTAGCTGTTGAGCTTGGTCGGGTTCAGCCAGATCCGCATGGCGTTCTGGGTCCCGAACAGCAGCAGTTCGCCCACCCCGTCCAGGCGGCTGAGGATATCCTGGACGTTGGAGACCATGTAGTCGGCCAGGGCGTTGCGGTCCAGGGACCCGTCTTCCGAGACCAGGCCGATGATCAAGAGGAAGTTGCGGGTGGATTTGACCACCGAGATGCCCTGCCGCTGCACGGCCTGGGGCAGGAGGGGCACGGCCAGCTGCAGCTTGTTCTGTACCTGGACCTGGGCGATATTCGGGTCAGTGCCCGCCTTGAAGGTGAGGGTGATGGTCACCGCCCCCGACGAGTCGGAGGTGGAGGACATGTAGATCAGGTTGTCGATGCCGTTGAGCTTCTGCTCGATCACCTGGGTGACCGTATCCTGCACGGTCTGGGCCGAGGCGCCCGGATAGGTGGCATTGATGGCGATCTGCGGCGGCGCGATCGCCGGATATTGGGAAACCGGCAGGGTTTTTATGGACAGCAGGCCCGCCAGCATGACCATGATGGCGATCACCCAGGCAAAGATCGGACGATTGATGAAAAAACGGGGCATGGCGACTCCTTACAGTTTCGCTGCAGCGGCGGGCTGGCTGCCGGACGCAGTCGCCCCGGCTTCAAAGGGCACCACCTTGGCCGTGGCCCCGGGGCGGACCCGCTGGAGGCCTTCCACGATCACCCGGTCCCCGGCCTTCAAGCCATCGGTGACCAGCCAGGCATCGCCCACAGCCCGTTCGGTCTTCAGCATCCTCCGTTCCACCACCTCGTTTTCGCCGATCACCAGGGCAATGGCGTTACCGGCCGGGTCGCGGGTGACACCGCGCTGGGGCACCAGCATCACCTGATCCCGAACTCCCTCCTGCACCAGGCAGCGTACGAACATGCCGGGCAGCAACAGCTGGTTCGGATTGGGGAACTGGGCTCGCAGGGTGACGGAACCGGTGCCCTGGTCCACGGTGACCTCGCTGAATTTCAGGGTCCCCTCGAGGGGATAGGCGCTGTCGTCTTCCAGGAGCAGATGGACCTTGGCCTGGCTGGGGGCCGAATTCTTCAACTCGCCGCTGGCCAGGTTCCGCTTGAGGCGGAGCAGGTCGGCGCTTGCCTGGGTCACGTCCACGTAGACGGGATCGAGCTGCTGAATCGTGGCCAGGGCAGTTGCCTGGTTGGCGGTGACCAGCGCTCCGGGAGTCACGGTCGAGCGGCCGATCCTCCCGGCGATCGGGGCCGTGATCCGGGTGTAGGCGAGATTGATTCGGGCGGTTTCCACCGCGGCCTTGCCGAACTCAACCTCAGCCTCGGCCTGTTTGAGGGCGGCATTGGCGTCGTCATACTCCTGCCGGCTGACCGCCGAGATGGCCACCAGCTGCTTATAGCGCTCGGTTTTCTGCTTAAGGGTAAAGCCATTGGCCTCGGCCTTGGCCAGCGCGGCCTTGGCACTGGCAAAGGCGGCCTGATAGGTGGCCGGGTCGATCTGGTAGAGAGCCTCGCCGGCCTTGACCTCATTGCCTTCGGTGAACAGCCGTTTTTGGATCAAGCCTCCCACCTGGGGCCGCACCTCGGCGACCATCTGGGGCGAAATCCGGCCCGACAGCTCCATGGTCAGGGTGACCGGTTGCGGTTGCATGACCACCACCCCCACCTCGGGGGCGCTTTTGGCCGCGGCCGGCCCGCCGGGCGGAGTCTGTTGTTTGCAGCCGGTCAAGACCAGCATGCCGGCGAGAATCGCGGTCAGGGCGAGCCGATTTATGGTGTCAGTGGTGTTCATCACGCTGTTCCTCTATGAGATTGGGCAGTTGCTTCGCTCGATCGTTGTGGCGTCGAGGGCTGAAGCGCTGCCGGTATGATTGACGGATTGGTTTTCGGGTCTTTGTGGTTTCATTGTTTTATACTCTCCCAGCAGGCTTCCACGGTCTGCACCAGCAGGCGCTCATCCAGGACCAGAAAACCGAGGATATGATCGCGGGCCACGGAGAGCAGCGGGCCGAAGGTCAGGGCGAAAAGCACCACCAGGGGCAGGTCCCGCACCACCTGTCGGCCAATCCCCTCTTCAAAAAGCAGGCGGTATGGTGCCCGCTCACCGCCGCTGCCCAGAATCCGGTCGCGGCGAAAGGCGACTCCAAAGGGTGAATTATGATACTGTTCCAGATAGCGGAATTCCTGGGGGTGGGTGATAAAGTAGCGGAGCAGGGCGGTGCTGAGGTGGATGTAGCGTTCCCTGAACGGCTGGTCCTCCTCGTATCCGGTCAGGATTTCCGCACAGATTTTGTCGTGGAGTTCCTGGAACAGTTCGGTAATGAGGATATCCTTGGTGGCAAAGTAGCGATATATGGTCCCAGCACCCACGCCGGCCCGCTCGGCAATGGCGGCAATAGGCGCGCCATGGAAGCCGCATTCGGTAATGAGTTCAAGCGCGGCCTTGAGAATCTGTTGACGTTTCAGGGATGGTGCCATAAGGTTTCGCTCCTGGGGAATGAATGTTCACTCCTTTTTTAAGCTACTCTTTCTCGCTTGTCAATTTGTACTTTATGGGCGAGTAGGTCCGGTTGATCAGGGCGCTTCGGGATTTGATCAGCCCGCGGCAGAGAGGGGAAAACCGGGGACTCGGGTGCCGCTTGCCGGTGTCCGGCTGTTATGTTAAATTGAACGGCATTGGAAAAGGGAGGACTTACGGATACCGGTATCAATCGGACCGTTGGCCTGTGCCTCAAAAGCCCTGCCTTACCAAAGCCATTGAGCGACCCTCAGTGTGCAGGCACTCTATTCAGCTCTCAAATATGGAGATGACAACGATGAGATCTTTCTTTCTGTCTTTACTGTGTTCGGCTGCGGTCCTTTTTACTGGTGCGACGAACGCGGCATCCCAGGAACAGCGGAGGATCGTGTTGAACGATACCCAATTCAAGGAATCGTTCCTTGAAAAAGTCACGGTTTCCGGGGGGATTCGTGCCGGTTTCATGTACCAGAGTTCCCTGGGCCATGTCGATATTCACGAACTCTATATATATATCCAGCGGAATATCGAGGAGCAGGACGCCATGTTGTGCGTCAACATGGTGAGTCGTGACGGCCGCTACTCGGCCTCCTGGCAATATGTTCTCGGAAAGCAGGCCGCAGGCTCCATCGCGGTCGAACTTCCCACCAAATACCAGGAGCAGATCTCGGGGTATTCGCCCGATGCCTTGGTTGTTCTTGCCGCCATAACCAAAAAGGATTGTACCTCCAGTGAAATGAAATATATCCCGACGAGCTGGGGCCGGATTGATCAATCCGATTACATCCTTTATGTCAATTCAGGGAGTACGGATACTGTAATCGGCATACCTGGAGCAACGGAACGGATTCAGTGCACCAAAATTATCGCCGACAGTACTATTGCCTATGACACCCGTTGTCTGGTGGGAAAGAATATTCTCAATGAACCCAAAAGTATATTTCTGGTGAGAAGTAACTTTGGCAACAGATTGCCCAATGTGGAATTTCCGGTGAGATAATCAGTGAAGATGGCGAAGGCCTTAAAGGCATGTTTTGCCGTAATCCGAGATGTGGTTTTTGCAGCAGTTGTTGCTGATCCCGAAAAAGATCATTTTCGCAACATATCAAATCAATACCCTCGATTCCTGCATTCCATAGTCATCATATTTTGTATCTATGTTACGCTGCTGCTGCTGTTGATCACCAAGGTCATAGTCAATTCTTCAAACAGCGGCTCCTTTATCGTCACCGCAAGAACGGAACGAATTGAATACCAGCCTGAAAGTATCGATCCTCCTAGAATAGCATTTCGGGATGCAACCTTTTTTTGGGAGGAATCCAATGAGGAAAAATTTGATCCTTTAGCTTCGACCTCATCAAAATCAAAATCATTGCCTCCTGAAATCAGCGGCTCAGTCCAAATTCAAGGAAAAGCAAACATTCTTTTTTCAAGAATAGGAACGGGTCCGCTCCATATTCAGATTAAGAGCCATCAGCCTCTTCTTGTTTTTGATGAAAATGATCAAAAGATGTTTTCATTGCCGCCGGTAGTGGATTTAGTGTTGAACGATCCTTCTCGTTTGATAGTTCAAGGAATATCGTGGAAATATAATATTGATGGACCATTACTGATAGGGCGCGTTCCGACTTATGGTGTCCAGCATCTCAACGGTTTGTTGCTTGAAGGTGAAATTCAAATGGTTGCCAAACAATTATTGTCCGGCAACCATTATAAAGTGGAACCGTACAAGCTCCAATTAGGCGATGAAATCCAATTCGTGCCCGCGGATCCGAAAACAAGCGGGTTGTTGACCTTTGATGCGGGCCGCGGCATTCAGATTGTCGCTATTGTCGAGGCGGACTCCGCGACCATTAAAAAATTCAGGGAAACCAACATAAAGATTAAGAACAACCTCTGGTCCAAACTCGGCAAGGATGAGGAGTTCGTCATCACCTGGGCCATTATGCTTACCGTGCCGGGAATTCTGGTCTTTTTTACCCGTGTATTGTTATTCCATTTGCAGATGAAATCGGGCAAGTGATCAATATTTCGTAACTATTAAGGTGGATATCCTGTAGGTGTTTGGTTTTTTTAGCGTTCCTCCGCAATCCGCGACGGGTGTTGACGCTACTGCATACCCTACAGCCTGACAGACTACGGTCTAATCAACCTGAAAACAAAGAGACACTGCATGCAACGATATGTTCAAGCCGGTACGGTTTGGTACCTGCTCTTTCTCGGTTATTTTTTCGCGCATTCCGCTTTTGCCTCCGATGTGTATATAAAGGTCGATGATAACGAGGTCGGTCAAGGAATCCTGCGTCAACGGGGTTCCGAATGCCTGGTGGTCACCCCTGCCCATGTTGTCGAGAATGCATTCAAAATCGATCTGACCATGGCGGATAGGTCGAAATATTCAGCAGAACTGCTGGGCCTGTTTCCCGGTGATATCGGCGTGCTTCGAATTAACGGCGAGCAATCGTCCGTGTGTCGACACGCCAGTTGGTCCGACGCGCTCTCTTTGGATTTTCTTCTGGAAAGAGAGAAAGAAGGGGAACTGCGCACCATGCTCGCTGACGGAAGTATGCGGATCGTTCCCGTTGATATTGTTGGGTACGATAAATACCGGAGCATTAATGTCCGGCCAAGAAATACGGCGGACGCAATTTCGAAAGGCGAGAGCGGCAGCCTGCTGTATGTCTCCGGTCAGCTTGCCGGCATGCTTCTTTCCGCCAAAGACAATATCGGCCATGTAATCCGTCAGGATGCATTGGCCAATACCCTGGCCTTGTTTTTCGGAGAGGATAATAATGGGAGACAAGGTGCGGCTCAGTTCAATCGAGCAAAGAAAGCGCCGCCCTCTTCTCCGGAAAAAAACCAAGAAAAAAGGAGTTCGGGTGAGCAGGAATTTTCCGGGCTTATTGTCCAAAGCGCCATGGCGGAGCACCGAATCAAGTTGGAGGCCAACAGCCCGGTCCGTCTCAATCTCTCCGCCACGGAAGGGCGCGGTAAGTATGATGTTGAGCTCTTGGATTCAAACCGAAAAGTAGTCTATCGCGACTCCTTCAAACATTACAGCGAGGCGCAATCCGTCACCGTTCCCTTCACCGCGCCGAGAAGCGACACCTATTTTTTAAATATTCTCGGGACAGGAGGCGAAGTCAAATATACTATCAAGATTGTGTCGATTGCCTCGGATTCTCAACTGCGGAGTGAGGCTAATGTGATCCAGGTTAATGGCGCCGCTGTTGAGGGCGTCATTGCCAAAGGCGCGGTCGCGGAATACCGGATCAACCTTGAGGAAAACAGCCCGGTTCGACTGAGTTTTCCCGCGGCAGGGGGAGAGGGGCAATACAGGGTTGAAATCTTGGATGCAACGCAAAAGACGATATACCGGGATCCCTCAAAACGTTATAGTGGGACTGAAGCCGCCGCCATTCCCTTCACCGCACCGAAAAACGGCACTTATTTTCTGCACATTATCGGGGCGGAAGGCGAGGGGAAGTATGCTGTCAAGGTACAATCGATTGCATTGGATGCACAATTGCGGGGTGAAGCAAACCGCATCCAGGTTGGCGGCCGCGCTGTTGAGGGGCTCATTGCCAAAGGCGCTGTCGCCGACTACCGGATCGAGTTGAAGGCAAATAGCCCGATTCGTCTGGATTTCTCCGCGACAGGGGGCGATGGAAAGTACAAGGTTGAAATTTTGGATTCAACCGGAAAGGCAGTCTATCAAGATCCTTATAAACGGTTTAGCGTCACCGAGGCTGCCATTATTCCTTTCACCGCATCCAAGAGCGACACCTATTTTTTACAAATCACAGGAACTGAAGGTGAGGTCAACTATACTGTCAGGGTGCTATAGCGAAAAGGTCGGCCCCAGGGCCGGCTCATTCCGGTTGCGGTAAAAAGAGCAGGAGGTGTGAAAAAATCACATTTGTCGGTAATCTGACCAACGGGCAGCATGCGTGTTGCACCGTATAATTTTAAGTGGAGTGAGTCCAAACATCCATTAGAGGAGAAAATGTCATGAACAAGTTGTGCTTATTTTTTGTCTATGCAGCTGTTGCCGCCACCTTGGCTGGTTGCGGCGCGGCCACGATCAACCCCAATTATACTTCCGCCAATCCCGAGTTGATGCGTATCGGTGGAGATGCACCGGGCGACAGGGAACCGGAGATCATTAATCTGGGATCCTACTGCCTCCGGGTTGGTGAGAAATGGAAAGCCGACGGAAAAACTCCGGATGGCCAGATGATCTGGTCCAAGGACACTTTTCGCAAAGTGATCCCTTGCCGGTAAGTCAATAGGAGGCTGGCAAGCAGGACCTGACGATTAATGGGTTCCTTGGTGACTGCTGAGAGTACGGCAAGGCAAAAAAGGGGCTACACGCATGTTGCACAGGTGTAGCCCCTTGATACTGCTGGTCGGACTCCGGTCCCCTGTTGAGCGGGGAAGTGATTTCAGTTTTAATGCGCATATCTTGTCAGCATCACCTCTCGACCATATATTTTAACTACAGCCAAGTCATTCTGACCGGGATGCCCGACGATCGCGGGGCGTGCCCATGAGTATTCGGACGTGCAAACGGGTAGCCATCTTGGTGCCGCAGAGTGGCGAGGCCTAATCGTCGAGTCGTCTGACCTTCTTTCAGGTACCCGCCTTCAGGTCGGATTGACCCGGCTTCTTTTTTACTGTTTCCCTATTACCGGGTCCACCCAACCCGGATCACCCGCTGGAAGCAGGATCCGGCAAAGAACGCTTCCGGCATCTTTGGCAAGATCAAGAAGTAAGAAGTCAACCATGAAGCTGTGCTTCTCTGGAATCCGGCCTATGAACTTGATCTTGGTCGGGGCCAATGTTTTCTTTATTCGAATAAAAGTTGGAACGAAACGTACCGGCAAACTTTTACAAGGAATGTGATACATTCAAACAGGGTCTCGGGAATATTGCCGTATCCCTTGTAGCCCATGGCGACCTCCGGAAGAGTGAAAGAACTCTCTTCCGGAGGTCGATGTTGTGCTGTTATGTCAATATTTTCTTAGCTTTTTTTACAATTCTTCCGTTCTCGGTATCCGCCCTTCAGGGGGGCTTGAAGCTAACCTCCGGTTTTATAGCACAAAATTAGCTGCAGCGAGCGTGACCGGTGCAGTGCCTCTGAGGGCGATTTCCAAATCAGCCATACCATCACCATTGACGTCGCCAAAAATCAATCCGCTTGTGCCGTCATATCGCAGTTGCCCAGCACTTCCCGTAAAATCCGTGGTGATAAAAGTAAACGCATCATTACCAGCATGGACGGGATTTGCATCAATGGCCGAAAGATCAATTTTATCTCCTTCGGTGGTGCTGAAATCCATGATCTCATCATGGTAGGCCGTTCCGGGGGTGCTTTCCCACATACTGGTGTAAACGAACGTATCCGCGCCTGTCCCGCCCGTTAAGTTGTCGACGCCCATTCCACCCAGGAGTGTGTCGTTACCGGAGCCTCCTGATAGAATGTCGCTGCCTCCAAGCCCTTTCAGGGTATCGTTGCCAATGCCTCCTTCCAAGGTATCATTTCCTGAAGTGCCGATAATGAGGTCATCGCCGGGTGTGCCGGGATTGGATGACCCTGCGGTGACAAGAATATTTCGTCCCGAAAAGGAAAAAGAGTCTGTTGAGTAGGTACCCTGCAATTTAATGATCACATCGGCGCCTGCGGTGCCATCGCTGCCAATGTAGAGGAAGGATTCGTTGAGCGTTGCATCTACTCTGAGTTGTACCTGATTGGTTGTAACGGATGTGCCGTCTCCAAGGATTACGGATTGCTCATTGAAGTTCCGCCCGTTGACGCGAATTACATCACCCGCGGCCAAATCAGTAATGGTATCAAGGCCATTGTTAAAGCTTTCGTAGTAGAAGATGTCGGCACCCGCTCCACCCGTGAGGAGATCGTTGCCACCAACGCCATTGAGCGTGTCGGCGCCCGCTCCACCGTTCAGCTTGTCGTCGTTGTTATTGGCCGAAATCCGGTCGTCACCAGAACCGCTCGTGATGTCATACTGTTCAAAATTTATGTACCGGGTGGAGCTGACTCCCGCCGTGTCGTAAATTTTCCACCACCCATAACCGTCGTTCTTTTGGAGAACCGAGCTTGTGGATGAAGCAAAATTCAGCACTAAAACGTCATTGCCGTTTCCTCCGTTTACTTCGTGCGTTCCGGCGCTGACCATAACCGAGTCGTTGCCGTCATTCGTATTGACGACATGGTTGCCCTTAACAGCTCGCAGATCGATTGCATCCTGGTTGGAGCCGGTCTGGAGGTTGACATTTTCAATAGCCGTCAGACTCGTCCAATTAGTTGTTCCCGACTTAAGCCAGCTTGTCCCCGTCGCCAACAGCCTCAGTGTCACCTTTGCCGTGAGGGCGCTGTAGTTGCCGACCCAGGAGTCCGTACCTACCCCCCCGTTAATAATATCTTTTCCTGCGCCGCCGCTGAGTGTGTCGTTTCCGGCGTTACCAATCAAGGTGTCGTCGGAATCTCCTCCGTAGAGGCGATCTCCCTTGCTTCCCCCGGTGATGTTAAATCGTTCGAAATTGATATAAGTGATCGAAGCGGTATTGGCGTTATCCTCATAGCGATACCAGCCATAGCCGGCATCGACTCTGGTGACGGCTGAGGTGCGAGTGCTGTAATTCACAATCAAAGTATCCGCACCATCACCACCATTGGCTGAATCAAAACCCAAGCCGAGGGAGACGGTGTCCGTGCCTCCATTTGTCACCACGGTATCGTTTAGCTTGTATCCTTGACTGTTCAAGCTATCGTTACCATTGCCTGTTGTCAGGTTGAACCCTTCAATGTTACGGATAGAATGTCCTGCGGTGGCCCCTTGCACCGTGGTTTGGCTGGTCGCGGCATTCACCACAAGGCCCGATACAATCCCCGAGACGTCAGCTTGCCAGATATCGCTACCAGCGCCGCCATCAATGGTAGCTTTCCCGCTGCTGCTGTTTAGGGTATCGTTGCCCGCGCCTCCTTTTAAGGTGTCGTTGCCTCCCCAGGCCGAGAGGTAGTCGTTGCCGCTTCCTCCCGTCACCACGAAAGTTTCGACGGAATAGTAGCGCATGGAATCGCCGGAGCCGGAAGAATATTTCCACCAGCCATAACCATCGTCGGTGTTGGTGATATTGGTGGTCACTGCGGACCAGTTGAGGATAAGCGTGTCCGAACCTTCGCCCGCATTAAGCACATCGACTCCACGGCCCATTGTAATACTATCATCGCCTCTATTGGTGTTGATGGTATCGTTGTATATGCCGGAATTGCATATAATGGTATCATCCCCGTCATAGGTGTCCACGATCAATTGTTCGATCTCGGAAATCGTTGCGCCGGTGCTGGCAATCTGTGTTGCCGCTGCAATATCAATAGTAATATTTTCATACACTTCGTCGTAGACTGCTCGCCACGTGTCCGTGCCGGCTCCGCCCCTGATAATGTCTGTTCCCCCGTATCCGTAAAGGGTATCGTCGCCATCGTTACCGACAAGCTTGTCGTTACCGTCATAATCCGACCTGCCGGACAAATTGTCGTCGCCACTGCCTCCTGTAAGGTTGAACTGCTCGATGGAAGAACGATAATAGTACGTGTATGCCGTGGGAATTTCACCATCCTGGAATTGGTACCATCCATAACCGGCATCGAAGTGCTGGATGTCTTCCGTGAGGGTCGCATAATTCATGATCAAGATATCGATACCATCACCAGCGTTGATTGAATCAAATCCCAGGCCGTTTGCAATGGTGTCGTCGCCGCTGCCTGTGGTAATGGAATCATTTCCACCTAATGCGGAGGTGTTGACAGTATCGTTGCCAATGCCTGTGGAGATGGTAAGCGCCTCTATCCCTGAAATTTTCGCTCCGGTCACCGCAATGGTCACGGGGGTTGCAGAAGTTGAAAGAACGACGGAAACGTCATCGCCGATGGAGGAATAGTCTACTTGCCAGCAATCCGTTCCAGCTCCACCGTTGATGATATCAGCCCCTAAACCTCCTGCAATAGTGTCGTTGCCCGCTCCACCAACAAGGCGGTCAGCCAGGCTGCCACCGAACAGGGAATCACTCTCTGAGCCTCCTGTGATATCATAGGATTCGAAATTTACAAACCACATGGTATTGAATGCGCCGTCGGAATAATAGGCCCAGGCGCCATTGGCGTAATAATTGCAACTGATTGGACCTGATGTGGTTGAATAGTTGAGAACGAGACGGTCTGTGCCCCCCTGAGCGTCAACGGAATCAGGCTCGCCCAGTGGCGCGTTGTAAGTGTTGTCGGTATCGCCAAGATACAGTGTCATAATCACCCTCCATGTTTGTTGGAAAACTAAACAGCAGCATGCTAATGTCACACACACCAGCAGGTAAGGCAGGGAGGTGACACAGCTTGTTTGAAAACGGATTTTCCGTTTTTTTTAGTGTTACCTCTGCTTGTTTTTACGCCGCCTGTTCAACCGCCGACAACATCACGGCGTAGGCCTCTTCAAGTGTTTTTTCTCTAATTTCGAATGTGGTCCGCGTATCGGTTATACCAGCCTGGACACTCTTGCCGCCGGTTAATGCCGCCAACACCACTTTCGCCTTGAAACTCGCTACGTGTTATTTTGTATCTTTTGTCATTTCCCGCTTCTTGATTAGGCCCTGTTGCGAACCTTATCGGCAGCAGAATTTTCACTTAACAGCTTGTCAAAATTTCCGGCGCCACTTCTCCGCTCATCGGGTGGCGTAACCGGAATCCTATTCCACAAGACCCGGCGGGTCATCCACTCAAGGACAACCCGCCGATTTGGGAATGAGACGGGAAGATGCTTATTTTTTATGACAAACGGTGCATTTGGCCAGTTCCGGCTTTTCCTTCTTGTGGCAATCCTGGCAGAGGGCATGGGCTGCATTCTTGAAGGTTTTGACCTTCTCAGGCATTTCACTCTTGCTGCTGTGACAGGTTTCGCATTTTTCTATTTTCTGGCCGTCCTTGTAAGCAATCCGTTTTCCGGCGGCATCCTTGCCATGATGACAGGTGCCGCACTCCATCTTGGCCTGATGCGCAGCGTGGGGGAACGTTGCGGGTTTTGGGGTGGCAGCGGGATCAACCGTTGCCTGCATGGTGATCTCCGCCGGGCCCTTGTCAGCGGCAAAGGCAAATCCGGCGGTACAAAAGCTCAACAGAATGGCGCTGCAAATCAGCATTTTTTTCATGTCATTTTCTCCTTATCTTATTAATATTACGACGAAAAACCACGACATGAGAAATGAACTCCCAAGCCGCGGCAACTCAAATTGTCGGTTGGTTATCGGCATGCGGGACAAAGCTGCCGATCGCCAACTCGACCTTTTTTCTCACTTTGAGGCTTTTGGTCGAAGCAACGCCCAACGCCTATTGATGGGCAGCCTCTTTCATTTTCCTCATTTTTCTCTTCTCTCGTATCATCTTGGTGTCTTCGTACATGCTTTGATAGGCTGCATTCATTGCTTCGTCGAAAGTTACCAGGGTTCCACCGTTTTCCGCGATAAATTTCTCAGCGTTCTCTTTTTTTTCAAAGGCCCATTTGGCCTGTTTGGTCATGACGCCCGGTTTGTTGCCCCCTATGACCCAAAAGGCCTTTTCCGCATCGATGAGATTGTTGCTGTTAAAGTCTCCAACCTCAAGTAAACGAGGGGTTTTATCGATATTGGTGGCGAGGTCGATCGCCAGGCAGTGAATGCTGCAGGTTCCCAGCGTTGTTCCGTCGTCATACGTCACAAGCATCCTGCTGTGCGCGAATTTGGCCCTGTCCATGCCGCAGAACTTACAGGACGGCGATTTTTGAACATCATCCTGAGCGAAAACGGTTCCAAACAGGGACAACAAAAATGTGATCAATACTGCGGACAGCATTCCTTTTTTCATGTTACTCTCCTTTGTTTGATGTTTCGTGCCTTTGTTGGTGAACACTATGTCGACAATTGGTTATTAACCAGTACATAAATCACCGAACATCTCGGTGTATTTGATGATGGGGTGGCGGAAGAAACTCTTTACCTTGTCCTTGAGTTGCTGGAGTGATTGCATGATGGTGATCACACGTTCGTGG
>Ga0074197_1002077_pt1 | contig 14782 bp, 13 predicted proteins | sample EPASupsiteSAE305_FD_64526 | JGI IMG/M metagenome (GOLD analysis project Ga0074197, IMG submission 64526) | Bioremediated contaminated groundwater microbial communities from EPA Superfund site, New Mexico - SAE3-05 reassembly with SPADES | ecosystem: Environmental > Aquatic > Deep subsurface >...
AGGCTGTTAACCGAAAACAGCCACAGTATAGCGCTGTTACGCTCAAAAGGATCAAGTGATGTGCATAACTGCCGGATGCTCCCTACTAAACCCAGCCCCTAAAATTTCCCCGCCGCGAAACAACAAGGGCGGCTTCTCCGCCGAGAAGCCGCCCTTGTCTGTCCTGGTTGCCGGCGCGATAATCAGGAAAAAACGACCTGACAGAATCTGCGCTTACCCACCTTGAGCAGCAGGCTCCCCTGCGCCGGCACGGTTGCATTGATGTCGCTGACCTTTTCGCCATCAATCGAGACCGCATGCTGCTGGATCATCCTTCGTCCGTCGGAGGTCGATTTGACCATGCCCGCATCCAACAGGAGCTTGGGCACCCAGATTTCAGGCTCAACGGCAACCAGCGTTACCTCCTCAATTTCATCGGGCAGTTCATGACGGGCGAAGATCTGTTCGAAACTGCGTTCGGCCTCCTCCGCCGCCCCCTGGGTATGAAATCGCGCCACCAGCTCCTTGGCCAGCTGAACCTTCACCGCCTTGGGATGGAGCTGGCCGGCGGCAATCCGCCCTTCCAAGGCCAGGATTTCAGCCATCGGCAGGTCGCTGAGGAGCTCGTAGTAACGGAACATGAGGTCGTCGGAGATCGACATGATCTTGCCAAAGATGCTGTCCGGGGCCTCTGAAATTCCGATGTAATTGCCCAGGGACTTACTCATTTTATTGACGCCGTCCAACCCTTCCAGGAGGGGCATGGTCAGGACCACCTGGGGTTCCTGGCCGCGGCTGCGTTGCAGGTCCCGCCCCATCAACAGGTTGAACAGCTGATCGGTACCGCCCAGCTCGACATCGGCTCGCATGGCCACCGAATCGTAGCCCTGAATGAGCGGATAAAGGAATTCGTGAATGGAAATCGGCCGGTTGGATTCAAATCGTTTTTTAAAATCATCCCGTTCCAGCATCCTGGCCACGGTCAGCTCCGAGGCCAGCCGAATCATCTCAAAGGAGGTGAGCTGGCCGAGCCAGGTCGAGTTGAAGACCACCTTGGTCTTTTCCGGGTCTAGGATTTTAAAGACCTGTTCCTTGTAGGTCTCGGCGTTGCGTTTGACATCTTCAGGGGTGAGCGGCGGCCGGGTGTCGGATTTGCCGGTCGGGTCGCCGATCAGGCCGGTGAAGTCACCGATCAAAAAATTGACCTGATGGCCCAGCAGCTGAAAATGGCGCATCTTCTGGATCAGCACCGTATGGCCGAGATGGAGATCAGGGGCGGTGGGATCAAAACCGGCTTTAATGGTCAGCGGCACCCCGGTTTCCAGGGATCGGGTCAATTTCTTCACCAGATCTTCCTTGGAATGAAAATCAACGGCGCCCCGTTCGATCAGGGCAATCTGTTCTGCGACGGACTTCATTTGTTCTCCCTACTTGGCGTATTCAACCGCTCTGGTCTCACGGATGACCGTGACCCGGATCTGCCCGGGATAGGTCAGTTGCTCTTCGATGGCCTTGGCTATGTCGCGACTCAACAGGGTCGCCTCCTCATCCTTGACCTTCTGGCTGTCAACGATGATGCGGAGATCGCGCCCGGCTTGAATAGCATAGGATTTGTCGACGCCGCTGAAGCCGTTGGCGATATTTTCGAGATCCTCGAGCCGCTTGACGTAACTCTGCAGCATCTCCTTGCGCGCCCCTGGACGGGCGCCGGAGAGTGCATCTGCCGACTGCACCAGGACGTCGAGCACACTCTTGGGTGGCTGGTCTTCATGATGGGCGCCGATAGCATAGATGATATCTTCCGCCTCGCCGTATTTGCGTGCCAAGTCCCGGCCGATGATCGCATGCGATCCTTCGACCTCGTGATCGACCGCCTTGCCGATGTCGTGCAGCAGGCCGGCGCGTTTGGCTTTTTTGACATCCAGGCCCAACTCCGCCGCCATCACCCCGCAGAGGAAGGCGACCTCGAGGGAATGCTGGAGGATGTTCTGGCCATAACTGGTGCGGTATTTGAGGCGACCGATCAGATTGATCAGATCCACATGCATGCCATGGGCGCCGACATCAAAGGTCGCCTGTTCACCGGACTCGCGGATGCCGACCTCGAGTTCCTCGGAAACCTTCTGGACCACCTCTTCAATCCGGGCCGGATGAATGCGACCGTCGGAAATGAGCTGCTCCAGCGCCAGCCGGGCCACCTCCCGGCGGATGGGATTGAACCCGGAAAGAATAACCGCCTCGGGGGTGTCATCGATGATGATATCAATGCCGGTGGCCGCCTCGATAGCGCGAATATTACGTCCTTCCCGACCGATGATCCGCCCTTTCATCTCATCGTTGGGCAGGGGCACCATCGACACCGTCTTATTGGCGACATAATCGCCGGCGTAGCGGGCAATGGCCAAGGCCAGGATATTTTTGCCTTTGCGGTCGGCCTCCATTTTCATTTCATTTTCAATCCGCGAAAGCCGTTTAGCGCAATCCATGCGAGCCTCGCTTTCGATGGATTGCATGAGCTGCAGTTTGGCTTCTTCGCGATCAATACCGGCGATCTGCTCGAGTTTATAGCGTTGCTCATCGATCAGGGTATCGAGTTTTTGCTGCTTATCGACCACCCCGGCCTCATTTATGACCAGACGCTCTTCACGATCCCGCAGACTGGTCTTTTTTTCTTCAAGGATCTGCAATTCCCGCTGGATCTCATCAAATTTTCGATTGAGGCGACGCTGATCATCTTTCAGTTCCTGACGGCTGACCTTCAATTCGCGGTCAGCTTCCTGCTTGATTAAAAAGGCCTCTTCTTTGGCCTGCAGCAAGGCCTCCTTTTTTATCTGTTCGGCTTCACTGATGGAGTTTTCAATGATCTGCCGTCCCTGAAGGGCAATATTTTTCTGATTGCCCTCCACCAGTCTTTTACGCAGAAGAATACCTATGGCCAGGCCGGCGACAAGATTCACCAACGCCAACAGCAGCGTTATCACATTCAATTCCATAACTAAATACCTGCTTGAATATATAAAATAGAGCGCAGCACGGTTCCTTGATCACTCAAAGCACACGAGTTGCCGCGAGAAGAGAGGGGGGGAAACGGGAGAGGGGGTACGGAATGATGAGGGTACATACAGAGCAGCGCCGTTATCTAGACAGCGACAGACCCCTCGGGCCCATCAAACACCTGCTCACTACCCCGCGGTCATGGGCTCTTAGAATACCAAGAAAAACGACCGGCGCTTGACTAAAAAAACCGGCAGATGTCTTACTTGAAAACAGCCTGGGAAAAAGGTTACTCAACTCTCTATAGTAAACCTGATCGCATCAGGGGAGTCTCTCTAGCACTAGACCTACTCTGTCCGCTACTGCCGCACACGCAACCATCCTCTTTAAACACCGAAAACGGTGTCTATAGTATAAACAGCGGCCTGACCCGCTGGCGACAAAAACCCCCCACGCTGCCGTGTCAACGGAATGATCAAACCTAATCAAATTAGGTGGGTAATGCCCATGCCGCCGTCTGGAAATCAGTTAAGATTTCCATAGTCCAACAATAAAGCTACCCTAATCATGCGAGTTGGCTTAATACTCCGTTAATCACCAACAGAGCAGGGGACAAATGCAACTTTGTGTCACTATATCACAATGATCTTCCAAACAAAATGATAATCTTCTAGCTTTTCAGTCCAATTCAGCGGAAACCTTGGCAATGAGCTGCGCAACCGAGCGTTCCTGTTCCTGGCGAAATTCCCTATACTCTCGATTCAATTGAGTATATTTCGCCGCCATCCGCAAACAGCCTAAAATCAGCATCTTGCTCGACGGCACGGAGCTTCGGCTCACCTTCTCATTGGCTTCCAACTCCTGACGAAGAAGGGCGATAACTGAATCCACCTCTTCTTCAGGGGCATCACTGTAAAAAGTATATTCCTGTCCGAAGAGCTGGAAGCGAACAAGACGATCCTGCATCAGTACCGGGCGTCAGCCTCAATTGCCTTTATTGTCAGTGTCTTCACTGAACAAAAAGCCCTGTACGCCGCCATTGTTGCTTTTTGCAGCAGTGTCGGCATCATCAGCGTTTTCCCACTCCTCAATGCGACCGATCAATCCTGCGACCCGATTTCCGACCTCAGACCGCTCGGTACTAAGGTTGAGAACGTTATTTTTCAGATCAGCGCATTCCGCGTCACGTTCCCGCAGGGTATCTTGCAGCGCATGATAATCCGTCTTCAGTTTATTGTATTTCGTCAACAGTTTATCTACAAACTCCTCCAAGCGAACTAATTCCGCATTGTTCTCCATGACGCGTCCTCTAACTTTTAAGTTGCCGAAAAGGTTGCAAAACCATAACCTTCCGAAATTATAATAGAACTGAACAGGGCACCACTATACAGAGCGCCACCTCTGAACGCAAGAACTTTGCAAGGATGCCAGGTTCTTGGTATTGTTTTTTTTGAATCGAAAAATTAACATCGCCAGTATTCCCAGGCCAAGGGTCGGTTGTTGGCATAGGGCATCACCCCGTGAAAGACGCGGGGATCGCCATCGAACACCAAGGGTAGAAAATAGCGATCTCCTTCCCACATCGGCAGTTGATCAAGACCGACAAAGGGATGCCAACCCAGATCTCCCTCTTCATTGCACTGCCTGGGCGTCCCCTTGTACCCGGTGATCAGAAATATAAATCCCAGCCAATCCTCCCCCTCCGGCCCGAATCCCGTCCAGTTGACCGTGCCACGCAACTGCATGTGGGTACACTCCAGACCGGACTCCTCAAGGATTTCCCGTTTCATGCTACTGAGCACATCTTCGTTTGCTTTCATTTTACCGCCCAGCCCGTTATACTTTCCTAAATGCTGGTCCGAGGCCCGGGCGTTCCGGTGCACCAGCAAGGTCTTGAGCCTATCCGGCGATACAATATAGCCAAGGGTCCCGATTATGGGTCGATACATACGCTTTATCTCTTGCCTCCTTTTTAAGGGTAAATAGTTTTTATAGACAACCCTCCGGTACAACTTTTATCGCCGGCCTGGTGGCAATATGCTACAATACCGACAGGTTCATCGGCTCACCACTCCTTACTTCTTCTCCGACGCCTATTGCAACAGATGCCCATGATTTCCATCATACCGAAAACAAAGCAACAAAAGATCATTTCTCTGTCCATTCTGCTAGGCTGGTTTATCTTTTCATTTTTCTTCGCAGTCCCCAGGTCCTCGGCGGCCGAACCCTTTCCACTGTATCCATGCATTCAGGCCAACGTTAAATTCTGGGAAGAGATCTACAGTCGTTATACCACCCGACAGGGCCTGTTGCACGACATCGACGACCTCAACCTGGTCTATGCCGTGGTAGCCCTCGAGGACTGGGAAGCCCCTGGAGCAGCCAAGGTGAACAGCGAACGGGTCAAGGAGGCCAAGGAACGAATTATCGCCCTCCTCACCGAACTCGGGTCCGGGAAAAAACCGCTCACCCCGGAAGAAAAAAAGATCGCATCGCTCTTTTCCGGGCAGCCCCACAGCTCCTATCACACGGCCAGGGAGAACATCCGCCTACAGATCGGCCAGAAGGACCGCTTTTACGAAGGGCTCATCCGTTCCGGGAAATATTTGGCCCACTTTAAACAATATTTTATCTCCCAGGGCCTACCGGCAGAACTGGCCTACCTCCCCCATGTCGAATCCTCTTTCAATCCTGAGGCCTACAGCAAGGCCGGCGCCGCCGGACTCTGGCAGTTTACCCGCTCCACCGGCAAGGAATACCTGACCATCAACGATCAGGTGGACGAGCGCTACGACCCCTACCTGGCCACCCAGGCCGCCGCCAAAATGCTCAAGGGCAACCACGACCGCCTCGAGACCTGGCCCCTGGCCCTCACGGCCTATAACTATGGCCGAGCCGGCATGGTCCGGGCGGTCAATGACTTGGGGACCTATGAAAATATCTTCCAATCCTACAGCCAAGGGTATTTCAAATTCGCCTCTCGCAATTTTTATTCCGAATTTATGGCGGCCATGCGGGTGGCAAAACGATTGGCGACCGACCCCAGTGTGCCGTTTGAACGACCCGAAGCCACCTTCACCTTTCGGCTCAAGCAAGAAGTGCCCCTGGCACAGCTGCAGACATCGCTACGCCTCTCTCCACAGGAGTTCAACCGGCTGAATTCGGCCCTGATGGAACCCGTCCGGGGAGGACAAAAACCCGTCCCCAGAGGATACCAGGTGCGACTGCCGGACAGTAAAAAGGCCCTGATACAACAGCCGCGACTGACGCTTACCACGGATATCCCCTCGAAGGGGGCCTCCTCGGAAAAAAAAATTGAGACCGGAAGGGTCCACACCAATTATACGGTGCAAAAGGGCGACACCCTTCATTCCATTGCCCGCCGGTTCCAACTCCCCCCCCAGGCCATCCTGGCGGCAAACAGGCGCAATACCCTCGCCCAAGTCCGAATCGGCGAGCGACTGATTATTCCTAAGATTGCCCAAAAGACCCTCTAACCCTCCTTAACTCAACCTCAGGCCGCCGGAAGGACCAAATGGATATTTCAGCCACCATAGCCGCAATGAAAAAACGTCCAGATTTCAATGATAAGGTTGGGATGATCCTTATCCATAACGGCACGGTGCGCAACTGGTCGCGCCAAGATCGGCAACAGGTGAGCGGACTGGAAACCCAGGTGGATCAGGGGAAGATAGCGCTTCTTCGACAGGAATACCTTGAACGGCCAGGCATTTATGACATAATAGTTGAAGCCCGTTCCGGTCGTTTTCTCCCCGGGGACGATCTACTTTTTATCATCGTCGCCGGCGACATCCGTGAAAATATCAAACCAGTGCTCGCCGAACTGCTCGACCGGATCAAGGGTGAGGCGGTCTCGAAAAAAGAAATTTTCTGCTGAACCCTGCGCTCACTTCTGGCCAATGGCCCGCCCAACAAGAGGAGCCCCCCATGTCGACAGCCGAAGCGCTGATTGAGAAATTTAAAAAAATAAAAACATTGCCTCATATTGTCGCCCGCCTGGTGCAATTGGTCAACGATGAAGAATCCACCCTCCAGGACTTTGAAGAAGTCATCCGCCTGGATCCCGCCCTGGTCGCCCGCCTATTGACCCTGGTCAACAGCTCCTATTTTGGCCTGACCCGCAAGGTGGATTCCATCTCTCGGGCGGTAGCCCTGCTGGGGATGAAAAACCTTCACAACATTGCGGTTACCGATGCTATCCAGGGACTGCTGCGCAGCATTTCCGGCACCACCGAATTTTCCCCTAAGCAATTGTGGCTCCACAGCGCCGCCTCCAGCATCTGTTGCAAGATGATTGCCGAACGGATTTTCACCCTCAATGGCGACGACGCCTACCTCTGCGGCATCCTCCATGATATCGGTTTGATTGTTGAAATCGAGGCTGATCAGGAGACATTTCTTAAGCTGATCGAACAACTGGTCGTTGACGGTCCCACCATTATCGAACTGGAGCAGGAGCTGTTCGGCACCGATCACTGCCAGATCGGCTATATCCTGGCCAAAGAATGGCGAATTCCCGACCCGATCGCCGAGGCCATCCGTGACCATCATCAGGACAACGGCGCCATCAATCCCCATTCGCCCACCGGCATTCTCCAGATGAGCGAATACATCATCCAGCAACTGGGTTTTTCGGCCATTAAGGACGGACTCACCGCTCGCTTGGTGCCCTCTCTCGCCGCCCATATTCAAGCCAACGTCGAGGAGTACAAGGTGCTTGCCGAGGACCTTCCGGAAGAACTGGAAAAAACGAAAAAAATATACGGCGGCTGAGGCTATGGCCATGACCCTGACACCCCTGTTTGCCGACCTAGTCGACCCGGTCAAGGAATTAATCGCCCTGCGCACCCATCTAGAACAAGAAACCGAACTGCTCCTTTTTTTCTGCCTCGATCACTGCGGCCATCATGTCGCCTCCGACCAGTTTCCTCTGGAGGCTGACCTGGCCATCCCCTTGATCGAGGAGTATCAAAAAAAATCCTCTGAGGTCTCCTTTTCATTCAACCATCGCTCCTTCGCACTCCTGGCCGTTCCCGATCTCCAGGGCTATGTCCTGGCTACGGCCCAGGCCCCCGAGGAGGACGAGGCCAGCAACTGGATTTCGACCATTATCCGTCTGGCAGTCCGCCTCTTCCTCAGCCACCGTGAAACCGTGGAGACCGTCAATCGGCTCCGCATCCAAAAGAAACAATTTGACCGAAAATCAGCGGTTCTGGAGAAAAAATTCCAGGACATCATGGTGGAAAACGAACAAAATTACCGCAAAATCCAAGAGCAGCAACGCAACTACTCCGACACTCTGCAGGCGGAAATCAAGCAACAAACCGCAGAATTACGGACCGCCAAGAGGGCGGCGGAGGCGGCAAACATTGCCAAAAGCGAATTTTTGGCCGCCATGAGCCACGAAATCCGCACGCCGATGAACGGCATCATCGGCTTCACCGACATGCTGCTCGATACCGGCCTTGAGGAGGAGCAGATTGAATTCGCCCAGACCATCAAACGCAGCTCCGATGCCCTGCTCTCCCTAATCAACGACATCCTCGACTTCTCCAAGGTCGAGGCCGGCAAGCTGGACCTTGAATGCATCAGTTTCGATCCTGAGATCACGGTCCAGGATGTCTGCGATCTGGTCAGGCCGAAGGTGGCAGCCCGCCCGATCGAGGTGCTCTGCCGGATCGACGATAGCCTGCCGGCCAACGTCCTCGGTGATCCCGGCAGATTCCGCCAAGTCCTGGTCAACCTCATGGGCAATTCGGCCAAGTTCACCAAAAAAGGCGAACTCGAGCTGGCGCTGATGGTCGATGCCGAGACCGACGAAAGCATCACCCTCCACGCCCACATTCGCGACACCGGTATCGGCATCCCCGAGGATAAGCTGGAATCCATCTTCGAGGCCTTCCGCCAGGCCGACGGTTCCACCACCAGGGAATACGGCGGCACCGGCCTGGGGCTTTCCATCTGCCGCAAGATCGCCGGCTTGATGGGGGGACATGTCTGGGCCGAGAGCCGGATCGGCCAAGGCAGCACCTTCCATTTCACCGCCAAACTGAAAAAAGCACCGCAACAGCACAGTAAAACCTTCAGCAAGGTCGCCCTGGCCAAAAAACGGATCCTGGTGGTGGATGACAATCTGACCAATCTCAGCATCCTCACCCATATCCTCAAGACCGCTGATCTTGAGGTAGTGGCCATCCCGGACAGCACCCAGGTCGCCACCATCCTCCAGCAGGCCATCCTTGACCGCCGGCTGTTTGATCTCATCATCCTCGACATCCAAATGCCCGCCCCCGACGGCTACACCCTGGCCGGGATGATCCGCCATCAGATCCCCGAGACCGCCCGAATCCCGTTGCTCGCCTACACTTCTTCCACCGACAGGAATGCCCAACGTTGCAAGGATGCGGGATTTGACGCCTTTCTCACCAAGCCGACCCGGCGGGAGATCCTCTTTAAAACCATTGAAAAACTGATAAGCCCTGAAGAACAGGCCAATGCCCTCCCGGTCAAAGAGGTCTTCATCACCCAATACAGTGTCCGCGAGGAGTTGAAGCAATCGGTCCGCATCCTTTTGGCCGAGGACAATCCGGTCAACCAGAAGCTGGCGGTCCTGATCCTCACCAAGGCGGGCTACAAGGTCGAGGTGGCCAATAACGGCCGGATGGCGGTGGACACCTTCACCGCCAACCCCGATCGGTTCGACCTGATCCTCATGGACATCCAGATGCCGGAATTGGATGGGCTGACAGCGACCAAGGAACTCCGCTGCCGAGGATTCACCACCGTCCCGATTATTGCCATGACCGCCAACGCCATGAAAGGCGATCGGGAGATCTGCCTGGAGGCAGGCATGAACGACTACATCACCAAACCGGTGAAACGAGAAATTATCTTTGAAATAATCGAGAAATGGCTGCACCACGAGCTGGGGCGATGACCGGCCGGGCAGGCAACGGCAACGATCCACCCGCCCGGTTGCCCCGATGCCAGCGGATCGAGCACTGGGCCTTTGCCGCCACCCCGGCAAAAAGACAGGGGGCCGATTGGGGCCGCATCTGGGTCCGCATTTTTTTGATCATGTACCGGGAGTTTTTCCGCACCCACCTGGCCATCCGGGCCTCGGCCCTGACCTTCTCCATCATCCTCTCCCTGATTCCGATCCTGGCCCTCAGCACCTCCATCCTCAAAGGCCTGGGTAGCGATCAGCAGTTGAAACTGGCGGCCATCAGGATCATTGAACAGCTGGAGCCCCCACCACAGGTTGGGGAAGAGCAGAGCAGCGGTCTGGATCCGGCCGGCGGCGAATCGGCTCCGGCCGAAGCGACCCTCCCCGCCGCTCCCCGCAACCAGACCACCAGGACCGCTTACCTGCACAACGCCGTTGACCTGATCTTCAGGTATGTCAACCAGACCAACTTCGCCGCCCTGGGCATTGTCGGCGTCGTCGGTCTGATCGCCGTGGTCATCCTGGTGCTGTCAACGGTGGAAGATGCAATGAACGCCATCTGGCATACCCACAGGGGACGATCCTTTTTCCGCAAGGTCATGGATTACCTGGCCTTGCTGATCCTGCTGCCTCTCTCCTTAAATATCGCCCTGGCGGCCGAAGCCATTCTGGCCAGCAAAAAGATCATGACTCAGGTGAGCGTGATCGTGCCGACCGCCTGGGTGGCAGCCTTTTTCATCAATTTCATCCCCTTTGTTTTCATCGTCATCACCCTGATGATCATGTATCTGTTCTTTCCGCAGGTGAAGGTAAAGACCGGGGCCGCCCTGATCGGCGCCCTCTTTGCCTCCTTATTCTGGTTTTTGTTCCAGAAAATCTATATCGCCCTCCAGGTGGGGGTGGCGAGCTACAACGCCATCTACGGCTCGTTTGCCTCCATCCCCCTCTTCCTCATCTGGCTCCAGATCGGCTGGCCCTTCATCCTCCTCGGGGCCTCCCTGGCCCATGCGATCCAGCACCACCGCCAGTACAACCCCCTGACCACTACCCTTTCGCCACAGCGACGACTTCAGCTGGCCTTTGATATCCTCCAGATTGCCTATGACCGATTCGCCAATCGTCGTCCGACCCCCTTGAGCCTGCTGGAAGAGAAATTTCCCACCACCCGTTGCTCCGATCTTAAGACCATGGCCACCCTCCTGATTACCGGCGGGTTGCTCATCGCCAGTGATTCCGCCAACCAGGAAGAGGCGCTGCTGCCGGTGACCTCAGCTGACCAGCTACGCGCCAGCGAGGTCGTGCAGCTGGTACTTGGCAACGAACCCCTGCCCTCGCCCGGGGGCCAACTGGCCACCGAGGCGATTGGGGCCGCCGTCAAGGCCCTGGATTCGTGCCTGACCATTCCCCCGCCACCCGCAGGTTGACCGCAATGGCAGCAGAGCTCCCCGCCACCATTCATAGGACCCGGGCAGCAACAACTCCAGCAGAGGCCCAGAAGGCGGCGGTTGCCCGCCCTGCTGGAAGGTTCTCCGGCCCCAGGGGCAGCCACAGGCCATTGGCGAGCATTGAGCCTGCCCCTTGCAAAGGCGCCGCCTGCTCTGGAGAAATTTTCGTCCTCCCCTTGTTATTCCCCGTTATGGGCATACACTAATCGGGACATGGATCCCCTTATCAATCCTGAACGGAGGCATCAACATGGCGTCAGAAACAAAAAAAACCGAATGTCCGACCTGTATGGGGAAAAAAGTGATCAACGGGGTGTGTGAGACCAGCGGCGAATGGAAAGGAAAAAACGAAGATGGTCAGATCTGCACCCCTGATCAGAAATGTCCCACCTGCAAAGGCACGGGGTATGTAGAAGACTGAGATCCGGCTGATCGGGCTTGCGGCCTGACCCGGCAAGAAGCCCATACATTGAAAAACTCGGGCTTGCCATCACCCCAGCCAGAACCGGCGTGATGGCAAGCCCCTTTTTTTTGTTCCTGCCCCGCTGGCGGAAAAAAGAAAGCCCGGCGGTCGGCAACAAGCCGGTCTCCGGGCCGGCCAAAGGCAAAGGCGGAGCCAGACACGTAGCCCTTATAACGGTTTGTTGGCCTCCATATGGATCACCAGGTCCAACATCCGGTTGGAATAGCCCCATTCGTTGTCATACCAGCTCATGACCTTGACGGAGGTGCCCAGTACCTTGGTGCACTGGCCATCAACAATGGAGGAATGGGAATCCCCCTGGAAATCGATCGACACCAACGGCTCGTCGGTATATCCCAGATAACGGTTGGCGGCGGCGGCAAGGGCCTTGTTGACCTCCTGGACCGTGGTTTCCCGTTCCACCTCGATCACCACATCGACCAGGGAAACGTCAGGGGTGGGGACCCGAACCGCCAGGCCGTCGAATTTATTTTTCAACTCAGGCAACACCAGAGCGACGGCGGCGGCGGCCCCGGTTTTGGTCGGCACCATCGACATGGCCGCGGCCCGTGCCCGACGAAGATCGGAATGGGGAAAGTCCAGGAGCCGCTGATCGCCGGTGTAGGAATGGATGGTGGTCATCAGCCCCCGTTTGATGCCGAAATTATCCAAAATCACCTGGGCAACCGGGGCCAGGCAATTGGTGGTGCAGGAGGCGTTCGACACCACATGGTGCACGGTCGGATCGTATTCATCCTCGTTGACCCCCATAACAATGGTCTTGACCTCGCCCTTGGCCGGGGCGGAGATGATGACCTTGGTCGCTCCGGCGTCGATATGGGCCTTGGCCGATTCCATATCGCAAAAAAGCCCGGTACACTCGAGCACATATTCGGCCCCAAGGCTCCCCCAGGGAATTTCGCTGGGCTTGCGATGACTGGTGATCGGAATCAGCTTGCCATCGACCACCACCCCGTTGTCGCCGGGGCTGATTTCCTGCTCCGACCGCCCCATGATCGAATCGTATTTCATCAGATGGGCAAGGGTTTTCACATCGGTGAGATCGTTAATCCCGACGATTTCGATGTCGGCAAAGGCAGGATCCTTGCTCAAGGCCCTGAAAATGTTTCTCCCGATTCGGCCAAATCCATTGATACCTACTTTAATCGCCATGGTAGACTACTCCCTGTGCATAAGTTGAGGATGAGGTGCTGTGTCATTTTCCGTTGAGGAAGGCTGGGGTATCACGGAGGATGATGCCCAGATGGGCCAATCTGATGATGGCTTGGTCGCAATGTCGGTCGCAGGCCAAGGCCCGCCGGTACATTGCCTGGGACTGATGGTACCATTGCCCCTGCAGATAACTGGCCCCGACCTGGCAGAAGCCGCTGGCCGGGTTGTCGGCAAAGATATCGCTAAAGAGCTCCTCCAGTGATTCGCCCCAGAGTTCGCCCACCGCCCTTTCCTGTTCGGCCAGCAACCGAAGGATCAGCGTATTGGCCACCAAATCCGGCAGCATCATCCGCAATAGATACTTCACCTGGCCAAAGAGGAACCCCATCCGTTCCATCTGCCGGGCCACATCGCCTGTGATCCGCACCACCAGCGACCCCATGTCCACCAAGCGAGCTATTGCCGGCGATTGCCGCCAGTGCCTGCCATTGTAATCGCCAAGGCAATCCACTGCAACGGTGGCGGTGCCGTAATTGTTGAGCAGGTAGAGGTTTTCCTTGAGCTTCATGGCCTCATGGAACAACGAGCCCACTAACCAGTCGACCAATCCCCCTTGGAGATGCTGTTGCCGGGTCTCCTGCGGCCAGACCAGGTGGCAGAGATCCTTGAGCTGCCAGAGCGGGCCATTCACCTTTTCCGTTCCCACCATGGCGCTCAACTGCGCCAGCAACTCAATCTGGAGCCCCTCCCCCTGTTGACCGGGCCACCGATCTGCTTCGCCCTTGCCCGGACAACGGGCGGCGAGATATTGGCCATAGAGTTTTTGAAACCAGTCAACCAGGAAAAAAAAATCAGCCAGCACCTGCCGGGTGCAGTGATCGCGGCGGCTGCCAAACCAGTCACGGTCGGGCGCCCCTGCGGAGCTGTCGAAGCCGCTGTTCACCCCAGACCACCGCTGCCGAGGGTCATCGGCGTTGCCTGCTGGTAGAGCTGGAGATACCCGGCCATCACCTTGTCCCAGGTGTGATGCTGGTCGATCCGTTCCACCGCCGCTCTCTGCATGCCCCGGAGCCCGGTGGGGTCCTGACGGTACAGGGTCAGGGCCCGGATCATGGCGGTGGCCAGGGCGGTGGCGGAATTGTCATCAAAGGAAAAACCGGTCTGGCCGTCGAGCACCTTGACCAGGCCACCCACCCGGTGGACAATCGGCAGATTACCCAGCAGCTGGGCGATGTAATCGGTGAGGCCGCAGGGTTCGTAGCGGGAGGGGATCAGAAAAAAATCACCGGCCGCATAGACCTTATGGGCCAGAGCAGGATCATAGCCCTTGAGGAAACAGACCCTGCCCTGGCCAACCCCGGAGCTGGCAAGCTGTTCGAGCTGTTTTTCAAACTCAAGCGCACCGGAGCCGAACACCAACAACTGGGCAGCCGGTTCCCGCGGCAACAACTCGACCATTGCCTCGATGAGAATATCCACCCCTTTTTGCGCGGTCAGACGGCCGATGAAGGTAAAGAGTGGCGAATCCCCCAAGGCCGCCAGGTCACCGAACTGCTTGACCTGCTCCCAGGGACCGTTGCCGGCAATCTGCGCCACCAGGGCCGCCTTGCAGCTCCGCTTGCCGTCCAGGTGGCCGCTGCGGACATCAAAGCCCGCCGCCAATCCCAGTTGTTCCGGCCGGGTCGGATCAAAGGAGGCCGGGTCAATGCCATTGGTGATCCCCGCAAGGACCACGCCATTGTTGAGAAGCGCATGTCCCAG
>Ga0074197_1002078_pt1 | contig 14782 bp, 12 predicted proteins | sample EPASupsiteSAE305_FD_64526 | JGI IMG/M metagenome (GOLD analysis project Ga0074197, IMG submission 64526) | Bioremediated contaminated groundwater microbial communities from EPA Superfund site, New Mexico - SAE3-05 reassembly with SPADES | ecosystem: Environmental > Aquatic > Deep subsurface >...
CGCTCGCTTTAAAGGCGGCCAGCAAGGCGTCGCAACTGAGCAAGCTGATGCTGACCTATCTTGGTCAACCGACAGCAGGGCGACGGCCGATGGATCTGGCGGAAGTGTGTCGACAGTCGCTCCCCATTCTTGAGGCGCTACTGCCCAGCGGGGTAGAGCTGCGGACAGACCTTCCGGTTTCCGGACCGATTGTCTTGCTGAGCGTTGAACATATTCAGCAAATCCTGACCAATTTGACGACCAACAGCATTGAGGCGGTTGCGGAGGACTCGGGATGGATTGCATTGCGCGTCGCAACGGTCGCGAGCGGCGATATTCCTCTGATGCATCGTTTTCCGGTGGACTGGCAACCCTTGGACCAGACCTATGCCTGCCTGAACGTGACCGACAACGGCGACGGCATCGCCCCCGAGAACATCGAAAAACTGTTCGACCCATTTTTTACCAACAAATTCACCGGAAGGGGGCTGGGGTTGCCGGTGGTCCTGGGATTGACCAAGGCGCTGGACGGAGCGATCACCGTGGCGAGCAAACCAGGCCAGGGGAGCGTTCTCCAGGTTTTTTTGCCGATTGCCGAGGGTTTCTGCGCCCCGCAGTCGGGCGGCGGAAGCGAGGCGTAAAGCCGCCGACATTCCGTCGACAAACCGCCCAGCCCCCTTCATAACCATTTTTTTCGGCGAAAATAGGTCAGCAGTCCGGCCGGAATCAGAAAAAAGAAGCCCCACAGGATCGGGTAGGACCACTTCCAGCGCAACTCCGGCATATAGTCGAAATTCATCCCATACACCCCGACCAGGAAGGTCAGGGGAATGAAGATGGTGGCAAACACGGTCAGCACCTTCATCACTTCGTTCATCCGGTTGCTGACGCTGGAAAGATAGATGTCGAGCAGGCCGTTGATCAGATCGCGGTAGGAATCCATGGTGTCGATCACCCGCAGGGTGTGATCAAACACGTCGCGAAAATAGGGCAGGGTTTTTTCCTGGATCAGAGGGCTTTCGCTGCGCTGGACGGCCAGCAGCACCTCGCGCAAGGGGGTGATTGCCTTGCGGATGAACACCAGTTGCCGCTTGAGCAGCTGGATGGTGGCAAAGATTTGCGGTTGCGGCCGGGCCAGCAACTTGAGCTCGATTTTCTCAATGCTCTCCTCCAGGGTGTCGGCAAGGGCAAAGTAGTTGTCCACCACCAGATCCATCACCGCATAGGTGAGATAATCCGCGCCTAACGCCCGGATGCGGCCCTTGGCGTTGGTCAATCGTTGGTGGAGTCCCTGGAAGAGACCGTCGCTTTTTTCCCGGAAGGTAAACAGCAGGCCTTCAAAGAGCAGAATGCTGATCTGCTCGTGCTCAACTTTTAGGGTGTGATCGCCGTTTAAGGTCTTGAGCACCAGGAAGAGATAGTCGTCGTACTCCTCGAATTTGGGCCGCTGATGGGTGTTGAGAATGTCCTCCAGGACCAGGGGATGGACCGTGAAACTGCGGCCAATGGCCTCCAGGGTTGCCACCATGTCAAGACCTTCGCAGTGAACCCAGAGAGTGGTTCCTGCAACCCGGAGCCTGAGAATGTCGTCGACCGTAGCCGCCGGGTGTTCTTCACAGTGGTCGCCGCTGTAGCTCATCATGGTGATGCGGCTGGCCGCTGCCGGCTCCTTGCCAACGTGGACCAGCGCGCCCGGCGGCAGGCCGGCTTTTCCGGAGGGGTAGTTGAACGAGGTGGCCATGGTTTACTCCTTGGAAGGCGCTGGAGACGCTGAAGATGCTAAACGCGGTATGGACCGTTCGACCTGCAGCGTTATATTGCCGCGCCGGTCGGCGGGAAGCGCAGCCGCCAGCAGGTCGCCAAGCTGGCACTGGAGCGACGCATCCAGGGGCAGGGCCACGCCGTCCAGGGTCAGCGACCACTGACCCTCGCGTGTTTCCGGTTTGACCAGCAAGCGGGCCTCGATAAAATTGGCAATCTCCTGAGCCTGATCCAGGCCAAAACACAGTCCTTCCGTGCCGGGCAGATCCGTGGCCAGGGCAACCACGCCGGATGTCTGGTCGCGCAACAGGGGCGCTTCGCGGTCCCGCCGGACCTCGATTTTCGCTACGTCCACAGCCCGTTTGAATCCCTCGGCCACCACGATGTCCGCTTCAGGAAAAAGACGCCTGGCCAGAGGCAGCAGGGCAAGCTGCGGCGGCCGGGTTTGAACCACCAACTGATCCGGGGCCAGCAGGGCCACGCCGTCGGCCCCGGATTCCTTGTACAGGGCTGTGTCAGTGTGCGGCGAATCGAAGGCGATGCCCCGTTCCTTGGTCGACTTGATCACCGCCACCACATACCCCTTGGCCTTGAGCAGGGCGACCACCTGCCGGGCCAGGGTGGTTTTTCCGGAATTGTGCCAACCTATGAAACTGATGACCGGAGGCATGGGAACTCCTTGTCGGTTGTCCTGCAGCGGGCGCCGCTGCGGGAGGAATGTTTTTACCGAAATTTGACTTTCAAGATTCTGTGATTGTTATTATAAATTTAATAAGAAAACAACAAGTTAAAATGGGGGCAGGGCAGCCCGCCCCTATTGTTTTCGACAAGGCTTGGCAGGGCGCAACAAGGCGTCGTCCACTCATTCTTGGCATCAAGGAGGAGAACCATGCGTGTTCGTTCATTCGTGAAAGTTGGCGTTGTCCTGGCGGCGATTGCAGCCGTTGCGGCGGTGGGATTGGTGATCGCCGTCAAATCCATGAATCTCGACCGGATCAAGGAGCTGCTGACGGCCCAGGTGCAGAGCGCCACCGGCCGGACCCTGACCATCGCCGGTCCGCTGGAGTTGCGGCCCAGTCTTGTGCCCAGCGTGGTGGCCAAGGGGGTGACCCTGTCCAATCCGCCTGGCTCAATGCGCCCAGAGATGGTCAAGATCGACTCTTTTGAGATGGAAGTGGCCTTGCAGCCGCTGCTCAAACGGCAGATTCTGGTCACCCGCCTGATCCTGTCCTCGCCGGACATCCTGATCGAAACCGACGCCAAAGGGCCGGGAAATCTGGATTTCAGCGCGTCCGCCGCCGCGCCTAAGGTCGAGCCCAAAGCCGAGCCGGAGGGCGCCGCCTTCAGCCTTGACTTTATCGAAGTCAAAATTCAAAACGGCAAGGTGGCCTGGCACGACCGCACCTCCAAGAAAACCGAAACCGCCGCCATCCAGGAACTCACCCTGCGGCGGGACAAAACCGATCCGGCCCTGTTGACGGTGCGTCTGGCCGCCAAGGCGCTGAACCATACGATTGATCTGAAAGGAACCGTGGGCGGCATCGCCGCCGCGCTCGGCGGCAAACCCTGGCCCCTGAATCTCAACGCCCTGGTCGACGGCCAGAATCTGCATGTGGAGGGCAGCGTTGCCGAGCTTGCCGCGTTCAAGGGCCTGAACCTCAAGGTTTCGACCCAGGGTCCGGAGCTGATGGACGCGATTCGCGCCGCTGGCCTGAACAAACCGGAACTGCCCCAGAGTCTGGGACCTTTTGCGGTTGCAGCCCGCCTGAACGACGCCGGCAAGCAATTGCAGCTGACGGATGTGGATGTGCAGGCCGGCAAACGCGAAGTGCTGCTGCTGAGCGCCAAGGGCGCGGTCAAAGACCTCACCGGGGCGATGATGGCGGATCTGGCCGTGAACCTGGAGAGCGACAATCCTGCAAGCCTGTCCAAAATGGCGGGAACCGACATTCCGGTCAAGGGGCCGGTGCAACTCGCCGGGCAGTTGCGTGGCGGCGGCAAGAACTGGAAGATGACCGGTTTCAAATCCGTTGTCGGCGGCAGCGACCTTGCCGGCGACCTGGCGGTGCAATTGGAAGGGCGGCCGCGTGTTTCGGGCAAAGTCGCCGCTGCAACCCTGAACGTCGCTGATTTCACCGGGCAGACGACATCCCCGGCGCAACCCGCCGCGCAACCCGCAAAAGCCAAGGGCCGCGACGGCCGGCTCTTTTCGGATCAACCGCTGCCTCTTGCCCCCTTGCGCGCCTTGGATGCGGATCTGGTGCTGCAGGTGGGCAAGTTGACTGTGGACGACCGACAGGTGACTGATCTGGGCCTGACCCTGCAGCTTAACAACGGACGGCTTGCGGTCAAATCCTTTCGTTTTGGTTTGGCCGGCGGGGTGTTTGAAGGGGATCTCCAACTGGATGCGGCCGGCAAGACGCCGACCCTGGTCCTGCATGTCAACGCTCGTCAGTTCGAGCTGGGCAAGCTCAACAGCGGCGGTCCAATCAGCGGCGGCAAGAGCGATTTGAAGGTGGATTTGAAAAGCAGCGGTGGCTCGGTGCGCGCCCTGATGGCCGGGGCGACCGGCGAGACGAGCCTCAGCGTCGGCGAGGGGCGGCTGCAAAACAAGGCCATGGATTGGGCCGCCGGCGATCTGCTCGTCCAGGTGCTGGGCGCAATCAACCCCCTGGCCAAAAGCGAGGATTCCACCCAGATGACCTGCGCGGCGGTCCGTTTTGTCATCCGTGACGGCGTTGCCACCACGGACAAGGGCCTTGCCATGCGCACCGCCAAGGTCGATGTGGTGGGTTCGGGCACGGTGGACCTGCGTTCCGAACAGCTGGATCTGGGCATCAAACCCCGTCCCCGCGGCGGCGTCGGCCTGAGCCTGTCCTCGCCCCTGGCCGGACTGGTGAGGGTGAACGGCACCCTGGCCAAACCTTCCATGGGCATCGACGCCGGCGGCACGCTCAAAACCGCTGCTTCCGTGGGCGCCGGCGTTGCCACCGGCGGCCTGTCGACCCTGGGCGAGCTGCTGCTCGACAAGGTCTCGGGCGACGACGATCCCTGCCGCACCGCCCTTGGCCAAGCCCCGCAGGGTCAGGCCAAGCCCAAGACGGAGACGCAAAAGCCGCAATCAGGCAATTTGCTCCAGGGAATATTCGGGCGCTGAGGCCATTTCTCAATCAAACGAGATTTTGCTGCACACAGCAACATCTCGTCGATGAGGGTGCGTCATCTCAACCCGTAGCCTGGATGCCGTGCAACGGAATCCGAGAACAGATCACATCAAAACCCGGATTCCGCAAGCGGCATCCAGGCTACGGTCCGCCGGCCAGCTCTCGTTCGCTGGTGTTTAGGCGAGATTTCTCCTCGCTGTGCTCGTCGACAAATAAACACGATTCACTGTTGCAATGGAAAGGGAGTAACTGAGGCGGGAACGCGCCCCGCATACCGTCCCAGTTACGGTTGCCGCAGCTGGGCGTGCAGCCGGGCGCAAAGGTCCTGGAAATCGTGGCTGCTCCGATTGCGGGGGCGGGGCAGTGCAATGGGCACTGTTGCGCCAATTTGCCCGGAGTCGCGATCCAGAACCAGGGCCCGGTCGGCAATGGTCGCCGCCTCCTGCACGTCGTGGGTGACAAAGAGAATGGTCTGGTTGCGCTCCTGCGCCAGCCTCAACAGCAGCTCCTGCATCTCCTCCCTGGTCTGGGCGTCCAGGGCGCCAAAGGGTTCGTCCATCAGCAGAATCTGGGGCGAGCGGATCAGCACCCTGGCCAGGGCCACCCGCTGTTTCATGCCGCCGGACAGGGTTCGGGGGAGGTAGTCGCCGTATCCCTCCAGTCCAACCAGATCAATCAACCGCTCCGTCTCCAGCCGCCGCTGGGCGCCGGAGCGCCCGCCAAGGCCAAACGCGATGTTCTCCCGCACCGTCAGCCAGGGAAACAGCGCGTCTTCCTGAAAAACCACGCACCGATCCGGCCCGGGTTTGACGATCCTCCTGCCGGCCAGCAGACACTGCCCCTGGGTTGGGGCAAGAAAACCGGCCACAATTTTGAGCAGGGTTGACTTGCCGCAACCGCTGCGGCCAATCAGGCAGACCAATTCTCCGGCCCGGATCGACAGGGAAATGCGGCGCAGCACCGGTTCGGCGCCGGGGTTGCGGCTGTAGCTGTGGCTGAGGTCGACAATTTCAAGAAGCGCCGGCGGGTTGTTTGCGGTCATGCAGTGCTGCTCCTCAGGGTTGCCGGCGGGCGCTCTTGAAACAGAGGCGCATCACGGCGACCAGCGCCAGATCGCACAGCCTGCCGATCAGGGCAATGAGCAGCACGCCGACTAGGATGACGTCGGTCTGGCCCAGCATCCGCGCATCCATGATTACCGCGCCCAGGCCGTCGGGCACGCCGGTCAGCTCGCCCAGCACCAGATAGGCCCAGGAAACGCCCATGCCCAGGCGCAGACCGGCGATGATGTTGGGCATGGCCATGGGCAGGAGAACCGCAAAGACCCCGCGCAACCGACCAACGCCCAGCATGGCCCCGGCTTGGCAGTAGATAGGGGCCACCAGCCGCGCTCCGGTCAGGGCGTTTTGATAGATGGGGAAAAAGGCGGCCATGGCCACAAGGAAGACCGTGGTTTTGACGCCGATGCCAAACCAGATCATGGCCAGGGGCAGCCAGCAGATGCCGGGAACCGCCCGCAGACCGCCAATGGCGCCGGCCGTCAGGCGGTGGGCCAGGACCATGCGGCCGGAGACCACGCCCAGGGGAACGCCAAGGGCGGCGGCCAAGGAAAACCCCAGCAGCACTCGGGTCAGGGAGGCGGTAAGATCGGACCAAAACCTGCCGGCATAGGGGCCCTGTCCGGCGGCGGCAAAGATGTAGCGCAGGCCGGCCTCCCACACCGCAGCCGGCGGCGGCAGCAGGTAGGCCGGAACCAGTCCGAACGCGCTTGTCGCCTGCCAGGCGGCCAGGGCTATTAACGGAATCAGCAGGCTGAGCGGGATGTCCTTGGCGTGCATGGCGGTTGATCTCGGAACGCAGCAGGCAGCGATGAAGGCAGAGGCAGGGGGTTACGGCGCGAGGCTCGAGGCGGCCTGACCGACGAATCGCAGGTCAAACAGCCGGTCATAGTCGGGCTGCCGGTCTATCACCCCCAGGGCCTGCATCCGTTCCCCCAGCGCCCTGGTCCGGCGGACAAAGGCCGCATCCATGTTCCAGGCCAGCTCCATGTTGGTTGCCGCCTGTTCCAGCACGGCCAGCGGCGTGCCAAAGGTCTGGGCCTCGCGCAGCCAGCGGGTCTGATCGCGGTTGAGGGCCTTGGTGGCCCGGACGTGGGCATTGACCAGCTTCTGTACTGCCTCGGGGTTTTTCTCGATCATGTCGCGGGTCACCAGCAGGCCGGCGTTGATCGTGCCCACCGACTCGTCGAAGTAGGGCGAGGCCAGCGTCCGTCCATAGCCCTGCTCCACCGCCACGGAGGGAAAGGGCTCGCCGGAGAGAAAGGCGTCGATTGCCCCCCGCGCCAGCGCGGTTCCCATGTCAAAGAAATCGACCCGCACCAGAGTGACGTCCGTCATCGGCGAGAGACCGTTGCGGGTCAGGAGTTCGCGCAGCAGAATTTCGTGCATGGTGCCGGGAACATAGCCGATTTTAAGCCCCTTGAGGTCCGCGACCTGATGCACCGGCCCATCCTTGCGGACCACCAGGGCCGAACATTTGTTGCACAGCGTCGCCACCACCACCACCGGCTGCCCCATAACCGCCGACTGGATGGCGTGGGCCAGGGTGGTCCCGGTCATGTCCAGGCTGCCGGCCAGCAGCGCCGTCTTCTGGTCCGCCGGATTGGTAAAGGGAAACACCGTGACCGTGTCGCCCTTGGCCAGGAACTCCTGATAGAAAAAGGGCTGGATGGTCTGGGCGGTCTTCCAGGTCCCGACCTGGAACTGCTCGGCCTGGGCGAATGGGGAAAGGAAGAGGATTGCCAGGAGGACGAGGACTGAGGCTGTGGATAACGTAGTTCTCATGGTTGGTTTCTGTTTTTATCAGCGATTGCAAGAGTGCTTTGGTTTTGCTTGCGTTGAATGTGGTTTTTTAGAAATAATCGGAAGGCAAAAAGCCAACTTGTTGACGATCCGGTTAGCCGAGAAGTCAGCGCGCATGTTTTCTTTTTCTTACTGTGTTTCAGTAGGAATACCTGGGTAATTCAGAATTATTAACCTCGCGAAAAGGGTTATTGTTTTGAAGCAAGCTATCCATGTCTAAGTCCTGTACCCATTTGTTTTCAATGTAGCACCATTCTGCGTTGAACCAACCATCTGAGTCGTTCGCAATAGATACGCCAATGCACTTTATTAGGCGTTGGTCATATTTATGAGCGCATGTAAAATTTTTTAGCCCGGTTTGTCGATAAGGCAGCATATCTTTCGTAATTGGTAAAAACACGAAACCGCAGCCTGTCCGAGGAACGGCGATTCGGTACGGGCGAGCGAATGTATCTGTCTTTGCCTTCACAATGCACAATTGAAACCGCTTCTTGAACTCTCGCAGTTCATTTCTTTTGAGCAACGCAAGCTCCCGAATGATCGGGTAATAATCTGTGGGTCCGTTGGCAGAGCTGATTCGATCTGGAAACTTGGAGATAACAGCAGACATGTCCCACTCTTCACTTCGATCTTTCAATTTCCTTAGGTAATCTAAATAATTAAGTGATGGGCGAGCTTCCAGCTCACGGCTTAAGAATTGACCGATAAGGGCTGGTTCGGGGATAGCGTAAAGCTCGGTGCCACAACGATCAATAAGTGACTCGCGGAAACTCAGATATTCCACAACTTCGGTTGGTGTAAGAAGAGTGCGAACTATGTCCAAATAATCGTGGGCAGGAATTATGTGTATAAAACCAGCGGTACGGCTACGATGATGCTTAACACGCCTTTGCTCAGTAGGAAGGGCATTGTGAGGAAGGTACACCACCAACTTGTAAATTTGATGAATCGCTGCGAAGGAAAGGTCGAATGTTTGGCCGCATTGATTTCGAACCTCGATACTTTTATTGCGGTTGAGATAGTTCACGGTATCTCGAATCTGTCGGGTGGCCTTTTTAAGGACCTTTCGCTCAAACCATCGCTTTTCCGTATCTGCATTGGCTCCAACGATTATTCCCCGCTCTTTGAGTTGGAAGGCAAAGAGCAAATCGCCCAGCCAAATCATGCTGTCGGCAAGCTCAACCTCCATACTGGGCATGGGGCGGAAGGTATTTTCTGAATATACGAATTCCCGAAAGAAGTGCCACTCGTTAAGTGCCGTAAGTTCAGTGGCAAACGTCATAGATTCGCTCGCAACAGTTAAATATTATGTGGCAGCGTCGGCGTTCGAACAACATTGCCTGCATCAAAAACAATTCGACGCCAGATCCGGGTTCCATTCCATTTCCCGGAGCATGGCGGCGCAGTCGAGCACCGAGCGGCCCCGGCCCTTGCCGGTGTCGGCCTGGCCGTCGCGGGGGCTGGAGCCGACCTCGGGGAAAAACAGATTGGCCCCGGCCACCAGGGAGAGGCTGTGCGGTTCGTGGGTGCAATGGGCGCGGACGGTGTCGCCCATGACCAGACGGCTGATTGCCACCATCTGGGCCATGCGCCGCTCGCTGATCATCCCCATCGGTTCCTTGGGCGAGCCGGGAAAATTGATCCGGCGCATGATGCCGCTGTAGGTGGCCTTTTCCCGGCGGGCAAGCAGCATCAGGTCCACGATTTCCTCCGGCGAATGCTCCGGTCCCACCGGTTCGACGCAGTTCATCCACTGCAGGCCGACGTCGTGGAGCACCCGGATGGTTTGAATGCGGCGTTCCGGGTTGAACGGGGTGTCTGTGCCCTCGCCAAGCCGCACCGCATGGTAAAAGCCGACAAAGCCGGCGTCGAGCAGCTGTTCGCCCTCGGCGTGGTTGATGTCCCGGGCGTTGGCGACCAGGGGCGTCCGCACCTCCTGCCGCAGGCGACGGCCAATCTCAAGCAGGCGGGAAAAGGAAAATGTTCCGGTGCTCATCAGGTTAAGGGCGTCGGCGCCTTCGGCCTCGCCTTGCCGGGCCCAGGCCAGGATCTGCTCCAAGGGGAATTCGACCTTGTCGGTGAACAGACCGGCCTGCCGGGTCAGGGAGCAAAAGGCGCAATCCATCGGGCAGGGCTCGACGTTGAGCCCGATGTGCATGTGTTTTTCCCCTTTTCGGCCGAACTGGGCGCGGGAGAGGTGGTTGGCGCTCTCCATCAGCGCGTAGGTCTCCCGGCTTTCCAGGTCCAGGCGCATCAGCGCGAGCGCCTCCTCGCGGCTCAATTCCGCCGCGTCCCTGCCTTTTTTCAGTATCTCTTCAACGCTTGCGGAAATTTTCCAGCTCATGCCGCTCCTTGTTGTGGGTTCAGATGCAAAGCTCGTCTGCAAGACGCGCGATCGTTTGGTTGGTTGCCCAGGCTTCCGGGGCCGGGCAACCGGCATACCTGCGGACGTCGTCCAGGGTGTCGAGGTCGCGCAGGGTCTCTAGCAGACAAACCGTCAGCCCGAGTTGTTTGATGGCAACCAGGGTCGCCGGCGTCACCTGGTCGGTGCTCCAGGCCATATTGTGAAATAATTCGGAATGGTAACGTGCCTGCTGCACACCGATCAGACCATACCCGCCGTCAACGGTCGGCGCAAGGACCACGTCATGGGTGCGCAGGGCCTGGGCGGCGGCGGTGAACACCGCGGCGGACAGGTCGGGAACGTCGCTGCCCGCCACAATCACCTGGCCGATGTTGCGGGCAAAGCAGTGGGTGAAAGCCGTTGCCATCCGCTCGCCGATGTCGTTTCCCTGCTGGGCAATCATCTGGCGTGCGGCGGCTCGCCAGGCCGTGGGCAGCAAGGCCTGGGCTTCGGCGTCGCTGCCGTCGTGGAAGAGATGGAGCGGCAGGCCGGAATTTTGGACCGCGCGGACAACATCGTCGGCCATGGCCCGGTAGAGCAGACAGGCGTTTTCGTTGCCCATGCCGGCGGCTAGGCGGGTCTTCACTCGACCGGGAATCGGCGCTCGAACAAACAGGGCCACGGCAACAGCGTGGGATTTGTTCATGTGGTGGTCCGTGTGGTTGGCCGCGTTGCGGTAACGGTTTCGCTCAACCAGAAATACGGGGCCAGCACCCCCATGAACCAGACAAAGCAGAGCAGGCCGGCAAGACCGTTTAAGAGGCGCAACCTCAGGCAGGGGGCAATGAAACGATCATAGGCGGCGAGCAGGGGCAAGCGGTTGGCCCCAAGGAGCGGCTGCATACAGACGTCGAGGAAGAAAAAAAACTGCCAGGCGTTGTCCAGCAGATATCGGCCCAGCCGCAAGAAGGCGCGGACCGAGCCGCCGAATCCCCAATCCTCGCGGATCATGCGCCAGACGAGCGCGAAAAAGGGCGACAGCAGCAACCGACCGGTTTCCCGCTGCACCCGGTACACGCCCGGCGCGCGGAGAAAAAACGAGGTTTCGCCCAGGGTGTGCAAGCCCATCATCATGGCCATCAGCAGGTAACGGCGGTGGAATCCCTCGCTTTCAAAACGGCGGGCCGAGGTGGTCAGGCAGCCGGGCAGGGTGATCCATTGGCCCTGGGCTCTGATTTTTTCGGCGATGCGCTGGTCTTCAAGAAAGGGCAGGCTGGGGTCAAATCCGCCAAGTTGGGTGAAAAAAGCTCGGGAAAGCAGCATCCCCTGGTCGCCGTTGGTGGTGTTGACCCGGTTGAGCGCGGTCTTGCCTTCGAGGTAGCGATAGGCCAGCCGGTTACCCTGGGTGGTGCGGAGAAAGCGCAAACGGAAATGACCGGCAATGCAGGGCTGTGCGCGCTCCGCCTGTTGCAAGGCGCTGAGGGCCTTGGCGAGCAGGCCGGGATCGTCCAGGCGGCAGTCGGCGTGGAGAAATATAAAATAGTCGCCGCCGGCCTGCTGCGCGGCGCTGTTCATCTGCGCTCCCCGGCCGCGCTCGGCGTTGACCACCTTGGCTCCCAGCGAGGCCGCAAGTGAGCAGGTGGCGTCCGTGGAGCCGCCGTCGCCGATCACGATCTCCAGGGCAACGCCCGCCTGTTGGCTGAGGTCGGTCAGCAGCAGCGGCAGGGTCTCGGCCTCGTTCAGTGTGGGGATGACAACGGTGAGCAGGGGAGGAGCGCCGCTGGCCGCAGGTGAAGGGTGCCGCTCCGCAGGTTCTTTTGCCGCGCAGGCTGTTTTTGCGCATCCTTGGTCGGAACGCATCCTGCTATCGCTTGGTTTTGAATTTGGAGTACAGCACCGGGGCGAGCGCGAACAATCCGAGCAGCGCAAACGAACCGAGCACCCGGGGCGAGGCGATCCCGGCCAGGGAGTCAATGGTGGCCAGGCTGGCGCCGGCGTTGACGTAGACAAATCCGCCAGGAATGATGCCGAGCATGGTGGCCAGGAAAAAGGTGCGGAGCGGCAACCGGGTCAGGCCGGCGGCGAGATTGACCAGAAAGAAGGGGAAGGCCGGAACTAGCCGTAAAAACAGCAGATAATGGAAGCCGCCGCTTTCAATCTCCCGGTTAATGACTGTCAGTTTATCGCCAAATCGTCCCTGTACCGCCTCGCGCAGCAGATAACGGGTGGCCAGAAAAGCCAGGGTGGCGCCAACCGTGGCCGCGATGTTGGCGTACACGGTTCCCAAAACTGTGCCGAACAGGGCTCCGGCGGCCAGCGAAAGCATCGCGGCCCCTGGGAGGGATAGGGCCGTTTGCGCGATGTAGAGCAGCATGAAGCCGACGGCGGTGAGCTCTTTGTGCGCGGCCTGGAACTCCACCAGAGTTTGGTGATGGGCCTTGAGCGCGGCCAGGGTCAGGAATTGGCCAAGATCCAACCAGAAAAACAGGCAGATTGCCGCTGCCGCGAGCGTCAGCAGGATGATTTTTGGCGCCTTCATAAGGCTTTTTTGGCTTGGGGTCGGGAAAACGGAAGCCGCAAAAGCGAGCCCAGGCCCAGTTCATCCGGTTTTTGCCATTGTTTCAGGCCAATGGTCATCTGGTCGTGACCGTCGCGCGGCTGGGCCCGGTAGGTGCCCAACAGCCGATCCCAGCAGGAGAGGTTGAAGCCGAAATTGCTGTCGGTTTCCCGCACGATCACCGAATGATGGACCCGGTGCATGTCCGGGGTCACCAGCACCAGCCGCAGCCATTGGTCAAGGGCCGTGGGGATGCGTAGATTGGCGTGGCTGAACAGGGAGGTGGCGTTGAGCAGGATTTCAAACACCAGGACCGAGAGCGGCGAGCATCCGAGCGCAACCACCGCAACGAGTTTGATCGCCAGGGAAAGCAAAATCTCCAGCGGGTGGAAACGGATGCCGCTGGACACGTCGAGGTCCAGATCGGTGTGGTGCACCCGGTGCAGGCGCCAGCAGATCGGCAGGCGATGAAAAAGGCGGTGCTGGGTGTAGATAAGGAGATCTAGGAGCAGCAGGCTTGCCGCCAGTTCCAACCCGCCGCCGATCTGGAGCCGGTTGAACAGACCCCAGCCCTGGGACTGGGCCAAGGCGGCGACCGCTGCCGGAGCCACCGGAACGATGAGCGTTGCAAGGCGGAGCAGCACGGTGTTGAGGACCGTGAGCGACAAGTTGCTGAACCAGCGCCGCGATTTGTCCACAGTGAGCGGCCGGCGAGGCCATATCGCCTCAGCCGCTGCAAAGCCGGCGAACAGCACCAGGAAGGCCGCCAGGCGCAGGGCGTTGGGATGATGCCACAGCGCTGTGAACGTCGTCATGCGCGTTGCCAGCGGAGCCAGGCGTCTAAGGCTTTTTTTATCGGCCACGTCAGGCGGGTGCGGTTGAAGGCGTCGGCCAGACGTTTGACGACCTCAGCCTGGGTGGGGTAGGGGTGGACGGCGCGGCCGATGGACGAAAGGCCAAGGTTGTTGGTCATGGCCAGGGAAAAGACATTGATCATCTCGCCGGCGTGGCGGGCGACAATCGCGGCGCCAAGAATGGCGTCCGTTCCCTTGCGCAGGACCACGCGGGCAAATCCCTGGGTTTCGCCGTCAAGCACGGCCCGGTCATTCTCGGTGAGCTGCACGGTCAGGGTGGTTGCGGCAATGCCCCGGTCGCGGGCCTCCTGTTCGTTCAAACCCACGCGGGCGATTTCCGGGTCGGTGTAGGTGCACCAGGGAATGGTCAGCTTTGATGCTTTTTGCCGGCCCATGAACAGGGCGTTGGCAATCAGGATGCGCGCCTGGGCGTCTGCGGCGTGGGTGAATTTGTAGGGGGAGCAGATGTCGCCGGCGGCGTAGACGTGCCGATTGGTGGTTTGCAGGGCGTCGTTGACGCGCACCCCCTGCTGGTCAAAGTCGATCCCGGCCTGCTCCAGGCCAAGCCCTGCGATGTTGGCGACCCGTCCCACCCCGACCAGGATCGCGTCCACGGTGACGTCCATAACGGCGCCGTCCCGTTCCAGGTGCAGGATCTTCTCCTGCTTGCTGGTTGCAACTTGAAGGATTTTTGTGTTCAGATGGAGATCCACCCCGTCGCGAACCAGGGCCGCCTGGAGGATTGCGGCGACATCGGCATCCTCGCGGCGGAGCAGCTGGCGGCCGCGCTGGATCAGGGTGACGCGGCTGCCGAAGCGGGCAAAGGCCTGGGCCAGTTCGCAGCCAATAGGACCGCCGCCAATGATGGCCAGACGCCGGGGCAGTTCGGTGAGCGAGAAGACGGTTTCGTTGGTGAGATACCCGGCCTCGGCCAAGCCTGGAATAGGCGGCGCCATGGCCCTGGCGCCGGTGCAGACGGCGGCTCGGGCAAACCGCAGCTGCTTGCCGTCAACCTCAATGCAATCCCGGCCGACAAACCGCGCCTGGCCGAGAAACACGTCCACCCCGAGCTCGTCGCGGAAACGGCGGGCCGAGTCGTGACGGCTGAGGGTTGCGCGTAAACGCCGCATCCGTTCCATGGCAACGCCAAAATCAAAGGTGAGCTGCTCGCCGCCTTGCACGCCAAACTCCAGGCTGTTGCGGGCGTCAAACAGGGCCCGTGAGGCGCGAATGAGCGCCTTTGAGGGCACGCAACCCACGTT
>Ga0074197_1002083_pt1 | contig 14760 bp, 13 predicted proteins | sample EPASupsiteSAE305_FD_64526 | JGI IMG/M metagenome (GOLD analysis project Ga0074197, IMG submission 64526) | Bioremediated contaminated groundwater microbial communities from EPA Superfund site, New Mexico - SAE3-05 reassembly with SPADES | ecosystem: Environmental > Aquatic > Deep subsurface >...
GCGAGGATGCCGATCACCCCGAAACCGCCGCTGAGGATGTCGGTGACCGAGGCCCCGGCCCGCATCGGCTTGGCCCTCCGCCCCGGCCTTTAGGCCAGGTCCCCCCTCCCCAGCCGCCACCCCCCCCCCCGCCGTTACTGCCAAGCATGCCGCTTCCGGTCCAAACGCTTTTATCATTATAAGTTCTAACCCAGCTGGTGTCTTGCATAAACCAGCCGCCGCCGTATGTTTGCGAATACCAGCCGGTATTATAGTAGGTTCGTATCCATCCTCCGTTATCATCCCTAGTCGTTCCAACGTTGGGATCCGTAATACCGTTAGTGCTGAGCAAACCGCCAACACTTAAATTGCCCGCGATGCTGTTGTCTCCGGCGGCCGTTGAGTGCACCCAGCTTGAACGCATTTCTCCGGATAATCGCATATTACCCTGCGTGTTTATGGCCGCTACCGGAGTGGTTCCGTCAATTCCCCATGTCCATCCCCTGGTACTGTCGTTGTTCATGTTCATCTTGATGCTGTAACCGGTAACCGGTCCGTATTTGTATTCGGTGGAATTACCCATGTTAATAGCATAACTGTCGCTTCCCCAAAATCTTAAACCATAGCCTTCAGCCGACGTGACGTTTAAATAGTTGACATTGCTTATATTAAAATTACTCATGTTCAGGTTGGCAGTGGCCGTATGGTTGCCAAGATTATCGCCGGTAACAGTCGGGCAGTTGTCGCCGTTAGCCAGACAGACAGCCTGTCCGGCGGAGGTGATGCTTCCAGCGGCTACGACATTACCGCTTTGATCTACGCGGAAGCGCTGATTGCCGTATCCTTTTTCAAAAAGAATAAAACTGCCGTTGGTGCTCGCTGAGTTAATAACCCCGTAAACCAGATTCTCGCTGGAGGCATCCAGCGTAATACCGGTGCTTCCTATTGACGCGCTTGTTCCCCAGGTTGACAGAATCGCGGCGAATAAGGACTGCGTTGAAATTGACAACCCCAGCGTAAGCAGAACGCAAAGTATCAGGAGCGAGGCGATTTTGAGTTTGGAATTTTGCATATAAATATAAAAAACTAATTTTAACGCGATTATCTACTAATAAATACGTTGCTGTTGCTCAATAAAACACCTGTCTCCTCTCCCCGGTAAATCACTAAAAACTGCATCCTTTTTTAATTACTCTTATAATTTAGTCGCCTGCCGGAACAGTGCAATTACCTTTATATATTAGTCACTGACATCGAAATGCATCGCTGACCATTAATTTTTTACACAAAGATACGTCCACATATGACTATCGCCCTGATCCTGTAAAGTTCCTGTGCAACCTGGTCCCCAGGCGTAGTCCTTAATAGCTTCTGTGTCAGCCCATCCCCCAATAGCGGTATTAAAACCATTGCCGCAAGAGTCTATGCAGAACCGTATATTATCCGAAAACTTAGTCCAGGCCGCTTTTCCGTTGTTGTCCGTGGAAGTAAGAACCCGGCCAGCCGCGGCACCCATACTGCGGAATTCAACGCCTCCGTCCGCCCGGAAGTAAGAAGGAGTATAAATTCCGTTTGTAAAGTGATTGTTTGGATTAAGCCTTAACCAGGCATCGTTAAAATCCACTATTCTCTTATTGTCGCCAAGGTAGTAAGTTCCGTTAGATTCTATGTTTCCGTTAGATGTAATTCCGCCGCTTGCGGTTACGGCGCCGCCGTTCGCGACAGTAAACACCGTGGCATTACTTCCATTGTTTATGTTAAATCCCTGAACGCCTGAGCCGTCAGAGTTTACACGCAGTTGTATTCCGTTGTATGAGTTGATAAATAAAAAATTGTCAGCCTCATGATTAATCGTCTGACCGTTGACTACCAACCCCCCGCTGGTGGAATTTCCTCTTGCCGTAACTGTTTGCAGGGTGTCGGCCGCGGCCTGACAATTGGTTCCGTCTTGGAGACAGACAGCCTGGCCGGCGGCGGTGATGCTTCCCGCGGCAACACTGCCGTCCACGTTCAGCGCGCCGGTAATATGCGCGTTATCATTAATTCGCAACCGGCCGCTGTCTACTCTGTCGTCATCATTATGGATTCCAAAACGGATATCCACCCAGTCGTTAATTTCTACGTCCTCGTTATCGTTATAAATTCTTTCATTCAACTTTAAGCCGTCGCCGGTAGCCTGAAAAACATCAGCCAGCGCGCTTTGAAGTGAAATTGACAACCCCAGCGAAAATATTACGCAAAGTATCAGGAGCGAGGCGATTTTGAGTTTGGAATTTTGCATTTCGTATTTGATAATTATTAATCGCTATGGATTGCTTAAACCATTAAGACGAACGGATTACGGTGAAAGATTTTAATTGGGGAGGTTGGCCGGAGGCAGTTCCGCGCTGTTTGAAGTCGGCGCGGGGGCGGGCGTCATGGCAGAACCTCCCGGGATAATAGCGGCCGGGTTGTTCGCCTGGACGGATATTTTTTCCGCTATAAATTCCTTTTTTCCGGAAATATCTTCTTTTGCTTCTACGCTTATCTGATAACCGGGCTTAATATCCGCGAGCTTAATTTCCGTTTCTTTCATCATATCAGCCGGCATCTGAGCCTGCATAATTTCCATCTGAAGAGCGCCTTTTTTTTCCTGGTCTTTCTCGCTATTCATTTTCGCCTGCAGTTCTGTTACTTTTTTATTTCTGATCGCCTCATCGGATTTTAGCTCATCCTGCGTTTTGAATTCCCTCAATATTATCTTCGCGCCATCGGCTAAAGTTACGGTTCTTTCTTTTAAGGATTCATCATCCAGCGGATTTAATAAGGAAACGGATAAAATAAGTTTTTCTCCTTTTACTTCCTTAAGTTCTCCGTTTAACGATAGAGCCTGCGAAACCATGGGCAAAATGCCCGATTCTTTTAGTTTTTGTTTTGCCGCGTTCCATCCCGCGTCAAAAGTATCAGCCTGATTGCCTCGCTGACTGGTATTAATGGCTAACGGATTTCCGTTATTTTTAGAGCCTGATCCATATCCGATCCCGAAGCCGACAATCAGGCAGGCCGCCGCGACGGCCGAAATAACCACAGTTTGTTTTGACATAGTTTAATTATTATATAAATTAATATTTAACCATTACGTGATTTATAAAATTTACCTTAAATTTATAAGCGCCATTATTTCTCCCTCCTCTCCGCTAAAATCTTCCAGCGCTTTTCCGATAATTGTCCCTGTTTTCTGTTCGGTTGATTTCATGGCGCGGCCTTTAACGGACGAAGTCGTAAGCATGTCGCCTTTTTTTATTTCCCCGTTCATCGCCGTAACTTTTACCGTTACGACTCCGACCATGGCTACTATCGCCTTATAAGGCGAATCTACCTTGCCCATGATTACGGACGGATTATCGGATACAACTCCGACGACTTTTAAATCATCAGCCTGATCGCACTCCCGGGCGGACTTATACCCGCTATCATCCATAATAAGAACTGATCCTTCTTCATAATCTCTGTCGGTAGTAAATTCTTCGGCTAAGTCCGCGCCGCCGCCGACGGTAATCTGGCCGGCGATACCTAAGTCTCCTCCGATACTGACGGAGCCGTTAAAAGAAGCGCCGCCACCAGCATTAAACGCAATAGGCCATTCAGCTATAGTTCCATTAGACCCTCTGCCAAAATATAGCGTTGTTCTGCCGTCATCAGGAGTATGAAACATCCACATATTTGATCCGTTTGATATAATATCCCCATAGACATCCAGCTTCGCCCCCGGACTGGCAGTCCCGATGCCGACGTAGCCGGAAGAATTCCAGATTCCCGATCCCGGCAGGTAAATATTACCGCCGTTAGGGGCAATGTAGGTGTTTCCGGTTGAGCCATATCCGTATATTATCCACCTCCCGTAATACTCGTTATACAGACCAATCAGGTCATCCTGCATCATTAACGTAGTTCGGCCGTTATAGTTTATTCCTCCATAACCGTTTCTCGTCCCCAGTATTTTCCACGCTCCGTATGATGAGTTATTCGGGTAAAAATGAGCTCCATTATTGGCAGAATAGAGTCCGTAGTATCCGTTTAAATGAACCCAGGAATTAAATTGCCCGTAGTTTGAGCCGCCCTGCTGGAGCTCAAATCCGTTTGTCAGTTTATAAGCGCTTGCTCCGCTTACATAATAATTGGCCATGTTCAGATTAGTCGTCGCCGTGTGGTTGCCGAGGTTATCGCCGAGCGATGCCCAGTCTGATACGCAATTAGAGCCAAGGCAAAACTGAGTGGCTCTTGCGTTGCCGTTAACGTCCAATTTTTGACCCGGTGCCGTCGTCCCGATGCCGACGTTGCCGCTTTCTTTAAGTACGAGAACATTGCTCGTATAAACGTTGGAGGTATTCTGAAATTCGAACTTCGTTTCACCTGGCAAAAACCTGACATACGAAGATCCTCTGGCGCTGTCTATTCTTCCATAATAAGGACTCCCGTTAACATTATAGCCCAAGCCCGTACCAGAATAAGTCCAGCCCGGCTCAGACGCCCAAAAAGATAAGTTGGCGGGCTGAGTGCTACCATCTCCGGTAGAATACAGCCTTAATTTTGTATCGCCATGCCCCCCGGCGACTGTAAGTTTTACTGAGGGATTTAATGTCCCGATGCCGACGTTGCCTCCGGTCGTCAAAGTCATCACGTCATTCCAATACCCGGCGGTAAGCGTTAAATTATGGTTGCTTTCTGTCCCGATTTTGCCGTTATAGCCGGTATGGCTGAAAATACCGGTCTTTACTCCGGTGCTTTCGGTTACAAGAAATTTGGCGTGGCTTTGGCCGTGTAAATTTAAAACCCGGTTCCAACCCTGGGCGTTATCCGGCGCCGCCGTCCCGATGCCAACATTGCCATATTCAACGACTAACCCGTTGCCGGTAGAATTAGTATGGTTTAAAACAATGCCGGCGTTTTTGGCCTGACCAGTGGCGCTTACGTTTATCGGCGCCGGAGTATTTCCATTCGGAGGAAGCGAAGCCGGAGGAGCCCAGGCAAGAAGCGACTGGATTGAAATTGAAATTCCGAGCGTAATAATAACGACCGCCAAAAAACTGGCTAATGATTTAGGCGCGCGCATGTGATTTAAAACTTTCAGCATCTTAATTGCTTTTTAAAAGCTCTTATACTAAAAGGACGGCTGGTTAAAGCCGCCGGTATTATTTTTTCGGATTTAAGATATCGTCAATTTCTTCCTGGCTTACCGGCTCGGAAGGAACTGCGCCCGAGCCATTAACCGGCTTTTTAATTCCTAAATCTTCCATGGCTTCTTTTCCCGGGTTTAAAATAGTATCCACTTCTTCCTGCGTATAAGACCTGTCTTTCGCCGCTTCCTGCACCGCGCCGGTTTTTTCCGCGGCTTTTTCGTTAATGGCTTCGTTAAGAACCGCCGACTCTTCTTCAGTTAGCGGTTGGTTGGAGTTATTCTTTTCAATTATTTGGTTTAAATCCTTTTTCTCCGCCTGAATCGCGTCCGGAGAGGTTCCCGTTCCGGTTCCCGGCTCTTTATTATCACCTCCGGAGTTATTCAGGCCGCTTGAAAAATAAAAAGCTAAAAAAGCCAGCAGTATAGACGCGGCGGCAATAGAGAGAATAATTAAAGCTTTCTTCGGAGGCACAAAATTAAATTTTATTGAAAAAGTATATTTACAGTTAAAAATGTTTTTTTCTTTTAAAGAATTTTTCCTGACTGCGAACCTGATCATATTTTACCATTTTTAGAAAAAAGATGGAAGAGTCAGCGGCCATGCCAAAATCCCGCGAGCCGGATCCAGGCGATCCGGCGGAATTTAAGAATCAAAACCTAAAAATCCCTAGATACCAATTTAAAATTTTATCGCCCCAAAAAAGAGTAATCACCGCTCCGAGCGACAAGAACACTCCGAGCGGAATTTCCGAACCCCATTTTTTTCTGCCAAAAGCGATTAACCCTAAACCAACTATTGAACCGATAAAGTAAGCCAGCATTATGGCAACAAGAATTCCCGGCCAGCCGAGCGATAGACCCATGAGCAGTCCGAGCCGGATATCGCCGCCGCCGATCCATTTTCCCTTGGAAACGAGAAACTGGATTAAAAAGAAGCTCATCCCAATTATACCAGAAAACAGCATACCCTGCCAAGAGTAACCGAGCATAATATTAAGGATAAAGACAATCAGGCAGGCCGGAAGGGTTATGACATCCAAAATCAAATACCAGCGCAAATCGTAAATGAAAATAATAATCATGATTGCGATAAAAAACCAATCGCGGAAAGTTTGAAGTAAGAAATTAGAAGTAAGAAATTGAAAATTGAAAATTGCCGAGCGTGTGAGCGAGGCATCCCGCAACTGAAAGTATGCGGGATCAAAATTATGCGAAAAAGCATATAAAAACAATATTCCTGTCATCAACTCCACCGCCGGATACTGAAAAGATATCAGCTTCCCGCAATGCCGGCACTTCCCTCTTAAAAAAACAAAGCTTAAGACCGGAATATTGTCATACCAGTCAATCTGTTTTTTGCATTTCGGGCAACGCGACCGTCCGCCCATCCCCTCTCCGGTATGGAGACGGAAAATTAAGCAGTTTAAAAACGAGCCGATAATGGCGCCGAAGATAAAGATGAAAGTTAAAAAAAGGTAGTATGGCATAAGAACAAAAAATTAATTATTTATATTTTTCTAGTTCCTTTTTTATCGCCGCGTTCTCCGGATAAAGGGTAAAAAAATGCTTTAGTGAAGCCAGCAGACCCTCTTTTTCGCCCATTGACGCGAAAATCGTGTTTTTTAAATCCAAAAGCTCAAAATCAAAAGGCGCGAGCTTAAGCGCCCGGCTGTTAAATTCTCCGGCTCGCTTAAAATTTTTCAAAGCGATTTCCGACCGGACGATTCTTTTATAAACCATGAGCATTTCATAAACAATTTCCGCTTTATGTTCGGCGTTCAAAGCCGGATCGCTAAGCCGCGGGTAGCGGATGAGCGCGGAATAATATTTTTCCAAGGCAATTTTAAAATCTTTGCGGTCAAAATAAGAATTGCCCCAATCAAGATAAACTCTCGCGAATCCCGGGTAATCCTCCGTTAGCGCTGAAAAAATCCGATCCGCTTCGCCGTATTCTGACAAAAGTCCCGAAATAATCGCGAGATACGCCTTTTCTTCAAAAGACATCCGGGCGTACCCGAGTCTCTCTAAATTAATCTTCAGTTCTTCCAGCGCTAATTTTTTCGCTTCTGGATCCGGAATGCCGTTCAAAGACCCGAGCATCTGAGCCGCCATCTGACTGGCGTAATAATTTCCTTCTTGCATAAGGCTCAAGGCCTTTTCATAATTCGCGAAACTTCCGCCGATATCGCCCTTCGCTAGCGCTACTCTCGCCTGGCGGTGGTAATAATCGGCAAAGGTAAATTTCAGGTTAAAAGCGTAAATTGAAAACGCGAAAAGAAAAAAGAGCGCTGATACGCCAATAATCATAATCGGGGTCTTTAGGTTAAAGGCGAAAACTTTTTCTTTTTTTTCCCGCCCGGAGAGTTTAAAGCAAAGCGCGATGAATAACCAAAGATAAACGGCGCTCACCGCTGTTACGAATGAAAACAAAAGATAGAAGGCGAAAGAACATAATCCGAATAACAGGGCAATAATTATTCGTCCTTCTTTTTCAAAAAACATTGCGCGATTCCGGACGAGCCGCGCCGCGAGAAAGTAAAAAAGCGCCAGCCAAGCCAAAAGCCCGATAAATCCGGTTGTTATCAGGATATCCAGGATTTCGTTATGAGCCCGATCCGGATAGGTGTTGATTCTTTCAAAGATAGCGTAATAAGGGGCGTAATAGCGGGCAAAATAATAATTCTGCGTATCCGACCCATGCCCCAATATTGGACGCTCCTTAATAATTTCCGCGGCGGCCGCGTAATAATAAAGCCTTATCCCGGCGCTTCCCTCGCCGATTTTCTTTAAACTTTTAATTCTTTCCGGAACGGCAATCTCTGAAAAAATTCCGCGGCCAGCGTTCATCCCAAAAATAAAAAAACCGGCAATAGACGCGAAGACTGCAAACGCCGCCAAACCGATAACAGTTTTATTTGTGCCAAATTTTTTAACAGCATAAATCGCGCCAAAAACGAAAAGCGAAAAAATAAACCCCAGCCAAGCCGCCCGGCTGTAGGTAAAATAAAGCGCCGCGAGCTCTATGAAAAAAACCACTGCCAGACAAACTCTATAGAGCGCCTTTTTTAAAACCAAAAAAAGATAAAAAGCCAAAGGCAATGTAAATAAGAGAAACCCGCCTAAATAATTGGGCTGTCCTAAGGTTCCGCTCGCCCGGGAATGCAAACCCGTCCCGTTTTCCCGCCATCTTAATAAATCAAAACCAGCGACTTGGGCGAGGCCGTAGAGGCTCGCGAAAAAAGCGGACAGAGTAATAGCGCCGAAAACTTTTTTAAAAGATATCGGCCGGACAAAAACGAGAAAAGCGAACGCGTATAAATGCGCGCAAGTAAATATCCCCATCCCCCGGAAATAACTTCCCCAAAAGCTCTGGTAAGGATGACCGGAAAAAACCGCTGATAAAACCTGGCTGAAAAAAATTAGCCCTGCCGCTAAAAAGAAAACTATGTTTTTCGGCAAATCAATTTTATTTTCAAGCATGGCCTTTAGGGCGTAAAAAAACAGCGCCAGTTCGGTTAAAATCCTGAAGAGGACGATTTTATCAACCTCAAAGCTTAGAAAAGTTAAAGGGTTGAAAAAAAGCGGGGTTAAAATAATAACCCCTAAAATAAAAAAATCAATGAGCTTATCGCATATTTTTATTATTTTTTCTTTCACTCTTTTATTATATCAGACTACCCTCATTAAGCAAAAACAAATCCCGCCCCGCGAAAATGCGGGACGGGACTTAGAATAAATACCGATTCAGTTTACGGATTAGCCAAGCCGCCTGGAGTGGCGGTATGGGCGCCAGCGGCTATCCCGCCGGAAGCTCCTTCTAGTGTGTACCCAAGCGTATAGCTTGCTCCGCTTACAGTTTGGGCGTATGCGTATGCCGCTCCGCCCGGAGACGGATTGGTCGGCACTGCCGCCATATAGGTTACGCTACCGTTAACAATGGCATCGCCAGAATCCGCCGCGCCTGTTGCCGGATAAGCATTAACGTCATTATAATACAGCTCTAAAGCTGTCTGGATCTGCTTGATATCAGAAACGCGGCGCGCGTCTCTTGATTTCAACCGGGCGTTATTTAAGGAAACAACAGCTAAGGTTGAAAGAAGACCGATAATGGCGATAACCACCAACAACTCAATTAAAGTAAAACCTTTTTGTTTTCTCATAATTCACCCCCTCTCGTTAGGCTCGCGATTATTCATTTAATCCCAGGAATTAAATTAACAATCGCGAATAGATTAATTAATCATTTATCCTACTTATCCACAGTATACCACAAAACCCATGAGCCGCAAAATAAAAAGTCAACAACTTTTCCGTCCAAGGCGTATCCGCCTTGGGCGTAGAACTTTTAAATGATTTACCATCCCCGTATCGCCTTAAGGCCAACGCTTTCCTCCAGCCGGTAGGTTATGGCATACTCGTTTCCGTTTGAAGCGTAGCGGTATATGTAAGTCGCGCTTACGGCCGGGTCATTGTTCGGATTTTTCGGATCAGCCGGAATTTCAGCCATATATGGCCTTGTTCCGGAAGTCAGAGCCGTTGTAAGCGCGCCCGAATAACACGCGTCCGTAGCGCCGAAATCTTCGGCATTCGGATTAAATACCCCGCAGGACGGGAAAACGTTATGATCATCATAATAAAGATTCATGGCCGTCCTCATCTGAGCCATGTCGCCTCTTCTTAACGCGTCCCTGGCTTTGGCTCTCGCGCCATTTAAAGAGACAACCGCGAAAGAAGACAAAAGTCCGATAATGGCAATAACAACTAAAAGCTCTATCAAGGTAAAACCTCTTTTGCTTGTGATAATTTTATTCATAAGATGTCTTTGATATTAAAATTTTTAAATCGTCAATCGTCAATCGTAAATTTCAAAACTGGCTGGCCATATTATACATCGGCATGATAATCGCCGCAACCATAAGCCCGACTCCGAGACCCATAACCACCATAATTATCGGCTCCATCAAGGTCATGAGATTAGCGACTATATTCTCAATCTCCCGGCCGTAAAAATCCGTAACCCGGGAAAGGATAACGTCAAGCTTGCCGGTTTTTTCCCCGATGCTCATCATCTGGGAGACCATGGCGGGGATTTCTTTCCTTTTAATAAATATCGCGGATATGGAATTGCCATCTTCAACTTCCTTAATCGTATCGGTTATGATTTTTTTGTAAACCGTGTTGCCGACTACGTCCCCGGAAATCTCAAGACTGCGGACTATTGTTACTCCGCCGGCGATTAAAGTTTTCATTGACCGCGTAAAACGGACTAGATAAATCCGCTGGAGCAATTTGCCAAAAACCGGCAGTCTTAGCGCGATCGTATCAAAAATGAATCTTCCCCGGCTGGTTCTTAAAAAAAGCCTTAATCCCGTAACCGCTCCCGCGATGATAACGAGTAATATCCACCAATAACTAGCCATAAAATCCGAGGCGGCGATTAAAATTCTCGTGGCCAAAGGCAGTTCTCCTCCCGATTCGGACATGATATCCGTAAGCTTCGGAACGACAAAAGTAAGCATCAGCACCCCGACCACCCCTAACCCGGAAAGGACAAAAGCCGGATAGATCATCGCCCCTTTTATTTTACTCATCATATCGTAATCTTTTTCCATTTCATCAGCCAGATAATTAAGCACCTCGTCAAGCTTTCCGGAAGTTTCCCCGGATTTTATGACGCTCACGTAGAAATCGGAAAAAACGCTGGATCGCCGGGCGAGCGCGACTGACAGGCGGGAACCGGCGTCAACCTCGTCCGCCACCTGTGAAATAATTATTTTGAATTTCGGATTGGCGGTCTGTTCTACTAGAATCTTAAGCGCCTGAACCAGCGGGACGTTGGCGGATATTAAAACCGAGAACTGGCGGGAAAATACGACTACCTCCTTAAGCTTAATTCGGTTTAAGAATCCTTGGCCGGCAATCCCGCCTTCGGATTCAAGCGACAAATAGACTATAAAAAAACCTTTGTCCTTTAATATTTCTTCGGCAAATTCAATGCTTTCCGCTTCAACCAGTCCGGTTACGGTTTGTTGTTTCCTGTCTGTGGCTTTGTACTTGAATATGGGCATGATAGATAGTTAAAAGTTAAAAGTTCAAAATTCAAAGTTGTCCCAAAAAAAATTTTAACTTTTCACTTTTAACTTTTAACTCAATTTTACAGGTCTTCTTTCCTTATTTTTCCTTTCCGCAATAAATCATCAATTGATTTTTCCATGCTGATCATCCCTTCGCGTCTTGAGGTTTGGATGACGCTTTCAATCTGCTGGAATTTTCCTTCGCGGATATAGGATTTAACTACCGAGCTGGCTAAAAGTATTTCAGCGGCCAGGTTAGGTTCGCCTCCCCGGCTGTAAATTAATTTCTGGACGATTATTCCGAAAAGGTTGTCCGCGAGTATATAGCGCGAAGATTCCGCGGAAAGATCTTTGGAAAGTATGTTGACAAGGCGATCAATTATTTCAACCGAGCTGTCCGCGTTAAGTTCTAAAATTACCCGAGAATTACCCGAAGCCAGTTCCATGATGGAGATAAGGCTTGATTCCAAATCATCTTTTATGCCGTTGATATAAACCAGATCAATATCCTCCTTAAGGCAATATTTAATCGCCTCGCGGAAAGAAAGCGCGTCCCGGCCGACCTGCCTTTGTTCAATTATGCTTTCCCTTCCGGCTAAAACCCGGTCAATCGTCTCTTCAATTGTTACTATGTGCCTGGCCTGGGTTTTGTTAATTTCCTCAATAAAAGAAAAAGCGGTTGAACTTTTTCCCGAACCAAGACTGCCGGCTATAACCAAAAGCCCGGAAGAAACCGACGTAAAGCCGGTTACGGCTTCCGGAAAACCGCACTCCGAAAGATCGCGGTTCTTTCCGCTTATGAAGTAAAAGGAAAAAGCCGGAAAATTCTTCTCAAAATAAACATTTATCCTGAAGCGGAGGTTTTTGTCCAGCTCTTTGACGACTACAATTTCCCTCTCTTTGTTTAATTTTTCCCGCTCCTCTTCGGATAGCGCCTCGGAGAGAATTTTTTCAGCTGTTTCTTTCCCGATCACCGCGTCATCAGCGGGCTGGTAGCTCCCGCCGATTTTAACCTGCGGCCGGTTGCCGATGGAAAAATGGACAAGAATGGCGTTTTTTTTAACCGCCGCTGAAAGAATTCTTGAGAGATAGCCTTGAGTAGTTTCCATATATAGCGCTATGCTTTTAAAACATTCTTAACTTTTTCCACGACCTCTGACGGCATAAAATGGGCTTTTATTAAATAATCCATGGCTCCAAGCCCGATTCCCCGGTCAATCTCGTCCCTCTGGCTCAGGTTAGTAAGCAGGATCACTGGAATTCTTTTTCCCTTTTCGTCGTTTTTCAATTCCTTTAAGACCTCAAAACCGTCCATTCCCGGAAGCATCAGATCAAGGAGTATCAGGTCAGGCAATTCCTTTAACGCGGTTCTTAAAGCCTTTTTGCCGTCCTCGGCCGTAAAAACGCTGAAATTCTCCATCTCAAATTTATTGGCATACATGGACAAAAGAAAGGAATCATCCTCAGCAATCAATATTTTTTTCTTATTAGTCATAATTGAAATTTAATATTTAATCTTGTATAACCCTCATAACTTCTTCCATGGTCGTAAGGCCGATCAAGGCTTTTAATACGCCGTCTTCCCTGAGCGTGGTAAAAAGCTGGGAATCTTTAACTTCCTGAAGATGCAAATTCCTTGACTTATCAAGGATAATTTCCCGGATTTTATCGTTAATATCAAAAACTTCGGCAATCGCCACCCGGCCACTATAACCGGTATTGCCGCACCTCGGACAGCCCTTGCCTTTGTAAAAAACAAAATCTTTTTTTTCCAGCTGGGGAAAATACTTTTTTATGATTTCGGCGGGGATGCCCTCAAAAGCCGCTTTTACTTCAGCGATAATATTTTTTGGAAGCTTCTGTTCCTCTTTGCAATGCTCGCAAATTCTTCGCGCCAGCCGCTGAGCGATAACGACATTTAAAGTTGAGCCGAGCAAAAAAGGCTCAACTTCCATGTCCAAGAGTCTTGGCAGGGCGCCAATCGCGTCGTTAGTATGTAGAGTAGAAAGGACAAAATGGCCGGTAAGGCTCGCGTGGATAGCGAGCTCGGCTGTCTCGTTGTCGCGGATTTCCCCGACCATAATAATGTCCGGATCCTGGCGGAGAAGCGAACGAAGCCCCGAAGCGAAAGTAAAACCGACTTCCTGCCTGACCTGGGACTGGTTAACGCCTTTTATCTGGTATTCTACCGGATCCTCCAATGTTGAAATATTTACTCCTTCTTCATTTAATGCATTAATTACCGAAAAAAGCGTGGTTGATTTTCCCGAACCGGTCGGTCCGGTAACAAGCATCATCCCGTCGGTTTTTTTAAGGTTTTTCTCAATAACCGAAAGCCCCTCGCCCATGTAGCCGAGATCAGTAAGCTTTGGCGCCCCGCGGGTAACGTCCAGTATTCTCATTACCACCTTTTCCTCGTCATTATTCAAAGGCAGGATGGAAATTCTAAAATCAATCTCTTTGCCATTTATCATTTCTCTTATGCGGCCGTCCTGGGGAATTCTGGTTTCGTCCAGTTTTAAATTGGAAAGCACCTTAATTCTCGCGATGACGGCGCTATGGATATCTTTAGGCATGACGAGCGATGTATGGAGAATACCGTCAATCCGGTAGCGCACCCGGCTTTCTTTTGCCGAGGGCTCAATATGGATGTCCGATGCCCGGCCTTCAACCGCGTGGCGGATAATTACCGAGACTATTTTCGCGACTGGCGCGCTTTTTATAACTTCCTGGAATTCCGTTTTATCTTCTTTTTTATCTTCCGCTTTCTTTTCCAGGGCTTTGCGCTCTAAAGCCGAGGTGACTTCCTTATTAAGCGATCTGTACTGTTTAAGCGCGTGGTCAAAGCTCGCCGGGGAAATGAGAAAATATTTTATTTTTACCCCTTCTTTTTTCGCGAGAAAATCAACCGCCTCAATGGCCTTGAAATTGCCCGGATCGGAAAGTCCGACAAAAAACCCGTCTTCGTTTTTATCAAAGCAGATAATCCGGTAATTTTGCGCCGCCTCAAAAGGAATAAAATTAAGCACCCGCTCGTCTATTTTTTTGCCGATGAGGCTCTGATAATCAAGGTTAAAAAATTTCGCTTTGTGTTTTGATAATTCTTCAGAATCAATCAGACCCCGTTCAATAATCAATTCTTCGGGCGACTTTCCTGATTCAGCCGCGGATTTATCAATCTCTTTGGCCTGGTCTTCGGTTATTATTTTTTTCGTTGCTAAGCTGGTTAAAAAACTATTCATAATCATCAGATATCATTGAAATGAGTAATCCGCCCGAGGCGGAGACGGGCGAATAGATGTATTATTGGGTATAAGACGCGAACGGATTATCCCGGCCGATTTTTCCTTCAACCGGCTCAGAAATAACTTCTTTCAGGTTTTTATATCGCTTATCCCCGGTAAGCCCGATATTTTTTATGGCTTCCGCTTTTTCCGTTTTCGCCGGCGCGCCGCTTTCCACCGGAACAACCGCCCCTCCTTGCGAAGGAATGCCGTCAAATTCGGACAAAGCGGGAATTTCAGCCGAATAAGAAGCGGGCGCTGAACC
>Ga0074197_1002086_pt1 | contig 14753 bp, 18 predicted proteins | sample EPASupsiteSAE305_FD_64526 | JGI IMG/M metagenome (GOLD analysis project Ga0074197, IMG submission 64526) | Bioremediated contaminated groundwater microbial communities from EPA Superfund site, New Mexico - SAE3-05 reassembly with SPADES | ecosystem: Environmental > Aquatic > Deep subsurface >...
GACCAAAGCTGCCGGTGTCTTCCGCAAGATCAAAGTGCAGTAAACACGTTGCGTGTCCGTGATCGGTTGGTTGCGGACACGCTTCTTTCCGTATCGAAAGGAGGAAATCAAGTGGCAAAGATCGTAGCACCCAACAAGCAGTATGACGGTGTCTCTGCCGGTGTCAAATTCGATAAAGGAGTTGGGTACACCTATAAACCGTACCTCATTGCGTGGTTCAAACAGCACGGCTATACCGTCGAGAAAGAGAACCCTGAAGTGAAGGATTCGGAACCGTCGGAAGTACCCATCGAGTCTGCCGATGAGGAGACGAAAAAGAAACCTGGTCGGAAACCGAAACATCCGGAAGGTGAGTGATCATGGACCAGCAACAAATCGTTGCATCGGTTAAACTCCGGGAGTTCATCACAGACTCAACGCTTGATACGCTATTGGCCGACATCGAATCCGAAATGAGACTCAAAGTCCTGGAGTACTGTAACATCGTTGCGGTACCGGATGGACTGGATTATGTGCTTGTTTCGATGGTTCAAGATCGATTCCACCAGATGCTGGAAAAAGCCGGTAAGACAACCGGAGCGATTTCCAGTGTGAGTGATGGTCAACAGTCCGTCAGTTACAAGCTGTCTTCTGATGTCGATAAGCAATCAGCCGGTGATCTGGATGTGTTGAAAGGATATACCGGTATTCTCAACAAATACCGTGTAGTCAAGTTCACATGAACATTCCCAGCTCGTTTAAAGAGGCTCAGAAGCGTGTATTCCAGGACAAAACGATCACCGTTTACACCGAAACTGAAAGTCAGGATGCTGAAGGTGGCATCATCAAAGCACACTCCGTTTCCACAACTCACCAGGTCAATGTGCATCTGGTATCTGATCAGGTCAAAGCCGAAATGTATGGACTGGCCATCAACAGCGATATCCAAGTCATCTCGTCCGACACTCTTCCGATTGAACGCAATGCGCTGATCGGTTACTCCGGGTCGTTTTATCGTGTGGCTGGAATCGAAGTCAAAGATTCGCATACCGTGCTCTACTGCAAGCGTGATGAAACCTAAAGTCAAGATTGCGCGAATGGACCGCAAGTTCAAGGAAGCAGCGATTGCATCCGTCAAACGAGCGGTAACAAGATCCTTGGACCTGATCCAAGCTGATGCAGTCGCGAATGCTCCGGTCAATCTGGGGCAGTTAAGAAGCACGATTTTCACGGCCGTTGATGAGAATGGCCAGCAGATCAGTGGAACTGTCTACACAGACACGGAGCACAGTTGGTACGTTGAGTTTGGTACGGGTCCCGTCGGAGCAGCTAATCATGATGGAGTCTCTCCGGATGTTCCGGTTGCGTATCGAATGACCGGCTGGTTGATTCCTGGCGATGCTATTTCGGAAGCCGATGCATTGAAGTATCAGTTCAAGAAGATCACTTTCAAAGATGGGTCTGTGTGGTATGCGACCAATGGACAACCGGCACAGCCATTCATGTATCCGGCCTTTATGAACAATGAAAAGAACATAGAGGTCATATTCAACGAAGAACTCAAAAAAGCGGTAAAGGAGGGAACACTATGAGCATCAGATCAGTCTTGTTTGACGGACTCAAATCAATCCCCGGTGTGGGAATGGTCGTCTCTGAATGGCCTAAAACGTTCACGACTCTTCCGCTGATTTGTTTCCAAGTCAACAACCGCACTCCACTCAAGAACTTCACTTACGACCAAGAGTCTGAAGTGACCGTTCTGATCAACTTGTGGGGAGCGGACAAAGTCGGGATCAGTGAGTTAGCACTTGATGTCTCTGCGAAGATGGCCCAGTTAGGCTACCGGCGCACGATGGAGATGGACAACAGTTCACTCGAAAACGACTTGAAGCGAATTGATATGCGATTCAAATCGCATAACTGAAAGGAGCAATAAATGCCTGAAATCTACAATGGCCTAGTTGGCAACATCAAAAATGGAGCTGACGCGATCGGTCACATGTCCGGATGGAACCTGGAATTGTCGCGAGACATTGCTGAAGTGGTTTCTTTCGGATCCACCAGCAAAGAGAAAGTTCCGGGGGTCAAAGACTGGAAGGCGGATGCTGACGGCGTGGCGGACTTCTCAGCCACCAGCGGTCAGGATGATCTGCTGACTGCTTACGAGAACGGAACCAAACTCACGTTCGGGTTCTATCTCGATGCCACCAAGTATTTCACCGGGGATGCCTACATCGAGTCGTTGAGTGTTTCGCACGATGCCGAAGGTGTCGCTGAAATCTCGATCAGTGTTTCCGGAACCGGTGGTGTTGTCTTGACACTCCCTGTTTAAAGGAGCATTTTGAATCATGCAATTAATCATCAATAAGCACCACGAGAATGGCGAAACTGAAGTCATAGAGATTGAATTCTCCGAGAAGCTTCAGACAGCCCTCAACGTCCAGAAACGCTTCGCTAAGCCGTTTCTCAAGGCTGCACACGGCATTCCGTCCATGACGGTCGAGGAACTCATCAGTTTCCTGTCGTGTGGCCTTAAATCGATGAAACCGGATGAATTCAAGGAGTTGGCCTTAGAACATATGGGTCTGTCGGATCTGTATGATGCAGTTTCAAAACTGGTCATGGCGATTCAGTACCCTGGATTATCTGAGGATGAAATCGAAAAAAAAGTCCAAGCGCAGCAGGAGAAGATTCGGAAGATGAATCTTGGCTCAACAGACTTATCGAAACAGGAGCCTCTGTCGGACTGAAACCGGCAGAGGTTCTTGACTGTGAGCTGTGGATGGTAAATCGGTATGTCATCGGATATCGCGAGAAACTGAAACGCGATCAGGCCGATATCGTTAAGTTGGCATACCAGACTGCTGCGTTCACTAATTCGAAACAAAGACCGAGACCCCTCGCGTACTACCTCGGAAAGATAATGAATACCAACAAGAAGTCCAGACAGAAAGCTCTCGAGGATATCGCATGGGCCAAAGAAATGGACAAGAAAGTTGCGGATGCTCTAAAGAGAATGGAGGAAATGAACCATGCCGGACAAACTGGCCAGAATGCAGGTTGAGGTCAATGCCGAAACCGAAGGATTATCCCAAGGCCTAGATCAAGCAACAGCGGATATAAATGCTTTTGAGCAGTCATTGAATGGTCTGAGTACTCAAGCTCTCGATCAGATGCTGGCTTCGCTTGAATCGCAATTTAATGTCATGGCTGCGGATTTGGCCAAAATCGATGCCACCATCGAAATGACTCAGAACAAAATGGCCATGAGCGGAATGAAGGGACCGTCCATTGACGCCAATCCCAAGATCATCAAGATGCAGCAAAGTGCAATGAATCTTGAGAACAGTTTGGCTTTGGTCAAACAGCAGATTGACATGGTCAAGGCTGCGATCAACAAGGTTGACAGTAAGCCAATCAACCGGGTCAAAGACGCATTCAAGGCAGCCGGTCAAAACGCAGCTGATGCCGGTGAGAAAACGGATCTCTCAATGAAGAAATCTCTGAAAGGTGTTGGCAAACTCGGTGCCATGTTATTGGGATTGCGGACAATCTATTCTGTAATCACAAAAGCAGTTCAAGCGTATCTTGGTCAGAATCAGGAATTGCAGAATCGCATTGATTCCATGTACGTAGCACTAGGCACCTTAATGGCTCCAGCTATTGAGCTGGTCGTCAAATGGATGACTGAGTTGGTACGTTGGGTCATCGTGGCCGCTGCTTACACCACAAAGTTTCTTAATGTGATGTTTGGGCTCAATCTGCAGATCAACACGAGTGTCAACTCCACTAATCAATTGACCAAGAGCCTGAAAGGAACTTCGAAGGCCTTAAGCAATTTGGCCGGATTCGATGACTTGACCATTCTTCAGGATACGGAGGCATCTTCAACGACTCCACAAATTCCTCAGATCGATCTGACTCCCTTTGATATGTCGGCGCAGCTGGCTGGACTTGATGCGTTTGGTGAGAAACTCAAATCGTTACAACCGATCCTGGCACCGCTATTGATTGCTCTGGCATCTTTGGTGGCCATTCAAATTGCACTCAATGTGGCCATGACGGCTAATCCGATCGGGTTGATTATCGTCGGCATCGGGTTATTGATCGCTGCCATTATTGCGATGGTCGTTTACTGGGATCAAGTCAAACAAGCTGTAATCAATTTCGCAGTCTCAGTGATTGCCAAAATTGCTGAAACATGGAATACGGTATCAACTTTCGCAAAGAACCTCGCGAATATCTTCGTCGGGGTATGGGAAGGCCTTAAGAAGGGATTCCAAACCGCATTCCAAGTCGTGCAAAAAGTGTTTACCGATGTTTGGAACGGGATCCTGAAGTTGCTCGGTGCAGGAGGAAAGATCTTCTCCGGTATCGTCGATGGAATCTCGAATGTCTTCAAATCCGTTGTGAATGCCATCATTTCCGGAATCAACAAGATCATTGCGACACCCTTCAATGTGATCAACGGTTTACTTAACACAATTCGCTCAACATCCATCTTAGGATTCAAGCCTTTTACAGGCTTATGGGGAGTCAATCCCTTACCGGTACCACAGATTCCAAAGTTGGCGACCGGTGCCGTAGTAACCAACGCAACCATTGCTCAGATCGGTGAAGGCCGGTATGACGAAGCTGTGATTCCATTGGGCCAATCGCCACAATTCTCCAGTATGAAAGAAGATATCGCTAATGCGGTTCTGCAAGGCATGTCGGGACTGGGTAGTTCAGGTCCCATCGAAATCACCATGATCGTCGAGGGTGATACGTTTGGCCGTGTTGCCATTAAGAATATCAACAATGTCCAGCGACAGGCTGGCCGGACTCTTTTGAAAGTCTAGAAAGGAGGGTGTATGCCATTTGGAGGATATTTGATCAAGTTCACTTCGGACAACTACATCCCTCCGAAGATCAAAGCGTTCTCGCCATGTAATCAGGACTTGGATTCTGATAAGACAAAGCGAAATCTGCAAGGCAAGCTGTTCCGGGATCGCGTTGCAGTGATCCCGGAAATGGATCTCGAAGTGGCTCAAATGACTGCTTCTGAAATGGGGGAGTTGCTCCGTCATCTGTCACCGGTCAAATTCCAGGTTCAATACTGGGATGCGGAGACCGAGACCTACAAGACCAACTACTTCTATTGCCCGTCTTCCGGACGAAAACCAAAAGTCTACTCCTTGGATCCGGCATTAATCTACGAGCCCATGAGTTTCCGGCTTGTGGGGTATCAGAATGTTTAGCGTCAGCGCAGGTTACAAGACAGCGGTTGAAGAATCCGGACGAATCACAAAGACCACAATTGTTTATGATGATGTGACCGTCACTTCTGAAGACGTTCTGTCATATTTCAAATACAGTCACGAATTGCCTATGGACTCCGTATCGGGCTTTGTAGGCAAGTTTCCGACTGCGAAGGTCAATTATCGCATTATCGCGAAACAGCCCGGATATGACTTCATATCCGCTAATCGGTCAATCACAGTCACCGCATCACTCAAGGTCGGACTGGCCTTTGAAGATGTCTTGCTGGGATCCTTTATCGTTACCAACGAAGTAATCGATAAGGCCAAAGACGAGATCATTATTGAAGCGTTAGATTCGTCCATTCTCTTTGACAAGAAGTATGAACTGACTCCGACGTATCCAATGACAGTCAAGGATTGGGTACTGGCCATTTGTGCTGAAGTTGGGGTTGCGTTGGGTAGTACATCATGGCTTTACAGTACGCTGGTACTCAACGCTGAACCAATGGTTGAAGGATCCTACCGTAATGCGATCCAATACGTCGCTGAAGCGTGTGGCCAGTTTGCGCGCATTGGCCGTGACAACAAACTGTACTTCGTCAGCTTTACGTCCTCAGGTCGTACGATCAATGAAGTCTTCGAGTATAAGGTCTCGGATGTTTATGGACCAATCAACTCGCTGGCACTAACTCGGGACCCGACCAATGATGAGGTTATCGAAGTCAATCAGCCCAGCATCGATCTGTTTGGAGAAACTCGGGTAAAGGTTGACAATAACCCAATCCTTGATGGAGATCGCGCCGGACTAATTGGGCCGGTATTCGATGTGTTGGATGGCTTTGAAATGAATGTAGCCACATTAGAATATCCGGGTGATCCAAGTTTCGACCTTGGAGATGAGCTGTTATTTATCGACGACAATTCCGTTACCCAAACCTTGAAGGTTACTTCGGTGATGTTTGAACACACCGGATCCTGGAGCGGTTCGCTCATGGCCGTTGCACCAAGCAAGACAGACATCGATTCCGATTACTCCGGTGACGTGAGTAAGAAGATCAAAACCACAGAAATCAAAGTCAATAAACTAAGTGGCGAGATTCAAATCATCGGGTCTCAAGTGGACATCATCACTGAGGATTATTACGATGGCATCCTTCAGGGTGCTAAATACACCTTTGATGGAACGATGGCCACCTTTCTGGGTGGTGGACTCAAGATCAAGAACAATGCATCGGTCGATGTCTTCTACGCTGATGTCGATGGGAACCTGGTGCTCAAAGGGACGCTGAATGCCGGTGCTGTAATCGGTAGTACGATCACGGGTTCTGACATCATCGGGGGTACACTCAAAACCAGCGATACAGGTGACAGAATAGAGATCAGTGGAAACCGATTGGTTTCAATCAAAAGCGGGATCGATGTTGTCAGTGTGGATCTTGATGGAATCACTTTTTATGACTCCTTCGACAATGTTGGAGCTGGCGTCCGTTACACTTACGATGCACTCAAACTTGGATCTCGATATGCCTTTACTGAACCGCGAATGGACTGGTCAACCTTTATGGAGTTGGGTGATGGAGGAATGACACTAGAATCCAGTCAAGACTGGGTAAGTGGGATATTCAATCGTCTGACTTTCTATGCCGGATCATCCGGAGATTACTATATTGACCTTAGAGCATCTGATGATACCAATGTTGCAGCCATTGAGCTGCATCCTACAACCCAAACAGTCAAAATCACCGGAACTCTCAATGTTGTTAGCAACATTCGACAAACAGGTGATATCAATGCAAGATTCGCACCGATTTATATAGTGAATGGTACTGACCTAAATTCATTAACAACCCCAGGCATGTACTACTGTTCAATGAACTCAATAGCTGCGACTCTGCTCAACTCCCCCACAGCAAATGCCTTTTCATTGCTAGTAGAGAAACATGCCGGTGTCAAACAAACTTTGACAATTTACCTTTCGAATGATGTTCGAACATGGATCCGAAATTTCTACAGTTCATGGGGATCGTGGTATCAACTTAATACTGCAAATGGCCTTGCGGTTGATTCAGATAAGCTTGGTGGATTTAGTGCTTCCTATTTCCAACAAGCGCTTGTGTCCGGAACAAACATTAAGACAGTTAACGGAAGTAGTCTATTAGGATCGGGAGACTTAGCAATAAGCGCGACAGTTGATTGGTCTCAAGTCTTTGATGATGGCGCTACTTACCGACAACTCATGGCAAAAGGCGGGTCTCCGACCGGTTATATGAGAACTCCGTCAGACGGTTTGCTACCGGCTAGCAGTAGTACTACGGGTATTGGCTATGTTGGAACACCTGCCTGGCCTTTTTTAAATGTCTATGCAAAAAACATTTATCAAGACGATCAAAAGGTCTTAGCTATTGCCGGTCAAGAAACGACCAACCCAAGAACTCTAAAAATGAGTGATGGAACAATCATAAAGTCCGGTTCATCTGCTCAAACTGCTGCGATCACAGCTGCGTATGGAGGAGGATTCTATGTTTCCTCAACTATCACGATAACCTTTGACACCTCATATCCGTTCACAGTAGCGCCGTCAGTTTCGGTATTTCCTGTAGGCGCCGTTGATGTGTCATTTCTTGTTGTGTCAGTCAGTACAACAAATTTTGTAATCAAGTTGTTCAAATATGGATCAACAGCATCCGCATCTTACACGATTTACTACAACGCGATCGGGCGTTAAGGAGGAATAATGGAAGTCAAATTCGAAGATGTCGTAAATGAGTATGAAACTCGGTGCAGTGAACTGAATCGAGCATACGTGTTCGCAAAGGCTGAGAACAAAGCTCTTCAGAGCATTAATGCAGAACTCAAAGCCAAGATCGAACAACTGGAATCGTTGAACAGCAAGAAGGGTGCCTAGAGCACCATTTCTTCATAGCCCTTTGGGCAGAAAGGAGATCTATGAATCTCATCACACTCATATGGCAGTTCTTTCTAGTCAACTACCTGGTCATTCTCTTGGTTGTCGCAATCGGCAATCTCATTACCGGTACAGTCGAAGCAGCAATCAAAGATAAGTTCAGTTGGCCAAAAGCCATCACGGGACTTAAGGATCTGTTTGCCTTAGCGGTCGGATACCTCACATTGGGTCTATTTGCCTTTTCAGTCAAGGATGTCACGTTTGAAGACATTCAAATATTCAACAGTTTGTTCAAGTTCCTGACGATCTTGGTCATTGCAATCAAAGGGAACAGTTTGGCCATGCACTTCATTGCACTTGCGAAGATTCCTGTGCCGGCCGTCATGGTCACCATCGACAACAAAATCAAATCACTGCTTGGTAAAGAGAATCCGGATGTGTTCGGTATCACTGAAGAAGAAGGGCAGGCAATAGGCTAATGGCATTCACCGTCACGATGGCCCTTCCGATTCTGGATGGGGTTAAGTCTGCAACAGTGACCTCCCCGTACGGTGAACGCGTGCTTAAGATTGGCGGTGAAAAGGTCAAAGGGTTCCACTACGGGATCGATCTGAAGTCGATCAACACCAGCATCAAATGCGCAGCTCGCGGTAAGGTCATTGCGGTTGTCTCCAACATTAAAGCTAGTCAAACGAAGGATTTCATTGCCAAAGGCATCATGTCTTCCGGTAACTATGTTCGGGTCCAACATGGTAAAGGTCATGTAACTTCATACCGGCACTTGGCTGAAGGATCAGTGTCCGTTGAACTGGGGGATGTTATCGAAAAGGGAACAGTTCTTGGGAAGATGGGATCAACCGGTTTCTCAACCGGAAATCATCTCCATTTCGACATCGAGATCAATGGGACGCGTGTTGATCCGTTACAGTACATTACTGGCCAGAAGTTCATTCCGGATTACCAGCTGATTACCATCGTTGAGAAGCGTCCGGAGTTACCGGTGCTCAAAGTCATCACTAGCGGATTACGGTATCGGGACGCTGCCAACGGGAACATCCTGGGTTACCTGTCAATCAACACGGAATACCCATATCTAGGCCTGACAGACGTCGTTGAAGGACATCAATGGGCACAGATTATCGTCGACAACAAGATCACCTATACGGCTCTAAATCCGGACTGGAACAAAGTGAAGATCATTGAACCGAAGTATCTTCCGTTTGATCGCCAGATCGAAGTTGATACCATGTTATTGTCAGTCAGTCTCAAGGAGAAACCCTAAAATGGACATGAACTCTGTTGTGTCTTTCGGGTGGATTGCCGGACTAGCCGGTTTGATCTTCGGTATCTATCAATGGAAGAATGCCAACGATGCCAAAGTGGATCGTGAAGGTCAGTTTAAGGGGATCGTAAACACCAAGTTGGATACGATCATCAACGATGCGAAGGAAAATGCTCGTCAGCACCAGGAGCTGTATGAGAAGCATCATAACCATGAGACTCGTATACAAATTCTGGAAGAAGCAAAGAAGACTCGACAAAAGAAACCACTTGATGACAACTAGAGCTCCATAACGGAGCTCTTTTTTATTGATAGTGTTACAATTGTTTTGGTAAGTAAATTCAATGTCAGATATCAAGAAAAGCTCGAATTTTCAACACGAGATGACTAAAGCTGGAAATATCAACTTCTTTTTAGGTGCTATTAGGCAGTCAATTATAGATCTGATGAACATTCCAGAATCAATAATTTCCAATGCTGAAAAGAATTATAGACGCAATCTTTTACTTAAAGAGAAAGGTAATTTAGAGTCTGGAGTTTATAATCCAAATGTTTTCTGGGGAAGAATCCATGAGATAAATCTATTTATGTATTTTATATCTGTTCAAAAACCATTGCTTGTATCGTCTGATAAATCAAGTGAACCCGGCCCAGACATTATTTCTAATGGCACATACTACGAGTCTGTTTGTATCACATTGGGTAAGATGAGAAAAAAGGTGAACAAATTCCATGAGATAAAGGGTTTATTTGATTACCAAGAATTATTATCTTACCTTTTACCAATGATTACCCAATCACTTAATAACAAAGTGGCACAACATAAGAAGAATCTTTCAAGGTTTACGCAAATCGAAAGTTCGAAACCGTACGTAATATTGATGAATCTAGGTGAACTATACAATTACATGTTTGTTGAGGAGTTTGGAATTGGATTATGCAGGGTGTTGGTTGGTGCTGATATACCGACAATAAGAGTCAATCACACAAAGAGAATAGTTGAAAATTCGTTCTTTTCTCATAAAGATACGTACTCAAAATATAATGGTTCACAGATCAGTGCTAATTTCTTCCTAAATCCAAATAATTCGATTGTTTCAGCAGTTATTCTGTTCGATGCCAGTGTTCGTGAAAGATATTTTGACAATCCAATTTATCTTTATTTGAATCCGTATGCCCAAAACCCAATAGATCCGGAAAAATTTGAATCAACGGGATATTGGTATTTAGAGGGAAATCAATACGTTTTCAAACAAAATCAGAATTTGAAAATTCAATAATACATTTCCTATTCAATCACAGTTCTCAATGTGACCTCGTAAAAAATTAATGTATAATGAGTGCATACTGGGGACTTGATATGGGAAACAAAAAGTTGGATAAAGCAAAGAAAAATAAGGTAGATGAGTTTTATACTCAACTGTCGGATATTGAAGCAGAGCTTATTCATTATAAGGGTCATTTCGAAGGTAAAGTAGTTTTTTGTAATTGTGATGATCCCTATGAAAGTAATTTTTTTAAGTACTTTGCGATAAACTTTAACCACCTAAAACTAAAAAAACTAATTGCTACTTGCTTTGTAGGATCACCCATAACTGGTAATCAACTTTCATTGTTTGAGATTGAGACTCTTAATGACGAAATAGTTGATCCCAGAATGCCGTACAAGATTGAGATAACGGAAGTAAGTGATTTGAATGAAGATGGGGCAATTGATTTGGTTGATGTAGAAATATTATTAAAGAATAAGAAAAACACATTAACTCTCCTTAAAGGCACCGGAGATTTTAGATCAGAAGAATGTGTTGAACTTCTTAAAGAGTCTGACATAGTTGTAACCAATCCTCCATTCTCGCTTTTTCGTGAATATATTCAACAATTGATTGAGTTTGATAAGAGGTTCATAGTAATTGGAAATAAAAACGCCATAACTTACAAGGATGTGTTTTCGAAGATTCAACAGAATCAAATTTGGACAGGTTACCGTGGTTTCTCAGGTGGTATGTGGTTCTATGTTCCAGATGACTATTTAGAATTTGACAAAACAGTTGATGGTAAGAAATTGAAAAATGTTCCATCAATTTGGTTCACCAATCTTGATCATTCAAAGCGACATGAAACTATTACACTTTTCAGGAAATTCAATCATTTGGACTATCCGAAATACGAGAATTATGATGCTATTGATATTTCCAAAACCATTGATATTCCATTTGATTATGATGGATTTATGGGAGTCCCAATATCTTTCATTGATAAGTACAATCCAGATCAGTTTAAATTAATTGGCTTGGGTATATCATCCTCTGGTTTAGAAATAGGTGTCAGACCATACACGATCGAACATAAAAGATTTCGGAAAGAGATTCAAAAACGAGCAGCTGTAGATGGCGATTTATACTTAATTAGAGATGGAGAAGTTGATGTCCCATATGCAAGAATTATCATTCAAAAAGCGGGTAAAAAGAATGAAAATTGAACTTCAAGAAATATTGGTCAAGGATATCGTATTTGGATATATTGATAATTCTGAAGAAGGAGTAGTAGGTTACAACGGATTATTAAACATTCGTCCCAAGTACCAAAGAGAGTTCGTATATGATGAGAAAAAACGCAATGCGGTACTAGAAACAATTCAAAAGAAATTCCCATTAAATGTTATGTACTGGGTAAAGAATGACGATGGAACATTTGAAGTCATGGATGGCCAACAACGTACAATTAGTTTCTGCCAGTACGTCAATGGAGATTACTCAATAGACAATCGAGCATTTCATAATTTAACGAAGACGGAACAAGAACAGATTCTAAACTACAAGCTCATGATCTATTTTTGCGAAGGGAACGATAAAGAAAAACTTGATTGGTTCAGAATTATAAACATAGCAGGTGAGAAGCTGACCGATCAGGAACTTCGAAATGCAACATACACTGGTCCCTGGTTATCCGATGCAAAACTCAAATTTAGCAAATCAAACTGTGCTGCATACAACTTAGCAAAGGACTATGTTGTTGGGTCGCCGATAAGACAAGACTTTCTTGAAACTGCACTAGATTGGATCACCAGTGGAAATATTGAGAAATACATGTCTATTCACCAACATGATCCTAATGCTAACGAACTGTGGACCTATTTCCGGAATGTTATTGAGTGGGTTGAACTTACTTTCCCAATGAAACGGAGTCTTATGAAGGGCATCAACTGGGGGAGCCTATATGATAATTATCGCTCCGTAGTATTTGATACTTCTAAACTCGAGGAAGAAATCCAAAAGTTACTCATGGATGATGATGTAACGAATAAAAAAGGTATCTACTCTTATGTCTTGACAAGAAACGAGAAGCATCTAAACATCCGAGCGTTTTCTGAGAGTCAAAAGCGAGCTGCATACGAAAAGCAAAATGGTATATGCAAAAAATGTAAAAAGCATTTTGAGTATAGCGAAATGGCAGGAGATCATATTACACCCTGGATTAAGGGAGGGAAAAACTCTCCAGATAATCTGCACATGTTATGTCATGACTGTAATTGGGGAAAAGGGGATTCATGATCCCAATAAGTAATTAATCACGAAATCATGACAGATGAGGTGCATTTTTCACTTGGTTTTGTTGATATTAAGTAATTGAATAGAGTTAATTACGATTATAAAGAAAGGATGAAGTATGGACGACAAATCAAAAAGCATACCGGTAAAGCCGGGAAACAGCCACCCAACGGATGGAAAAACATCGAATGAGAATGCTAATCATGTCACACCAGGCAAAACTAATCAGAGGTCGGTAATAACAACAACTGACACAAAAAATCCACCTCCAAAAAAAGGATGACACATGCCGGCTGATTTACTTTTAAACTTAGAGCAGTACATCCCTGTTATTCTGCGTTTTTATATCCCTGGCTTCATATTTCTGAATTTGATATCTGTAACTTTCGTGGACAAACAGGAATATCAAACAGGATTCGCTTTAGAGATTCTTATAAGTTGGTTCTTTAATATTTTTGTTTCTTGGTTAAACAGTTTTATTGATAGTCAACTTCAAATTGATATAGACCAAGAGTGGATTCAGCTGCTAGCTCTTATTGCATTATCGCTTTTATTTGCATACCTCTATATAATTTTGAGGAAGTATGTTGGCCAACGATCCTGGGGAATCAAGAAGATTCTTGGGTTTACTCGTGGCAACATTATTCACGATTTGAAGTCAAATAAGTCACATAAAAATGTTGAGGTTTTATTAAGAAGTGCAAACGACAAAGAACTTAGAATAACTGGACAAATCGGAATTTTTGATAACTTATCCGACCCTAGATTTATTGCGATTTATCATTATAAAAAGTATGAGGATGATGAAGAGAAGGATTTTTTGAAAGAGTATATCCTGCTTCCGTTAGATCAAGTTGTATACATGAGATTCATTAAAGATATAACAGACGGTTCAACTGATAAAAATGGTATTTACATATTTGGAAGATTTATCCAGCTAGTTAAGTCAAAATTGAATTGCATGAAATAAGAACGACCTTGATTAATCGCAATTCATCATTTGGATATTTATAAGTTGGTTATTCGAGAAGACGACTAGTGGTAACGAGTATTTTGCTATAAAAGTCTAGATTCTTTGTTTGCCCAAGTTTTCAGCTCTTTGCGACTGACTTTATAGTGCTTTGCTGGTCGCGTCTCATCTCCACCAGTCGCAGCACTATTTTTTGCGGATTCTGGTGCCGGAATTGTCCGGAAGAATACGTCAAAGAAGTCGTTATATACGATGATCTCTTGCAAGAAGGCTTCGATGAGAAGCTTTTTTGTTGCTTCACTTTCTCGGCTTGATGAGTCTCTCAAATTGATAAGTCTATCAACCATTCCATTGACATCATATTTTGGAGCAGCTTGATACGTCTTGATGTTTTCAAGTCGCTTTGTAAGATCCTCGTATTCTCTTTGAAGTGACTTCAATTGATCGCTAAATGTTGTTTGATCTATTCCGCCTGCATAAAAGAAGTCCCAGAGTTTTTGCTGTTTCTGTTTATTCTGCGATAGCTGAGAGTTTATTAACTTTACTTCCTTCTCATAGTTTGGTCGATTCTCACCAATAACCGAGTTCAGATCGTCTGCCATTTTCTGAAGGTACTCATCCGTCATAAAGTCTCTCATGATCGTGTCTACTACATAGAGCTCAAGACGTTTTGCGTTGACTGGTTTGCCTTTGCATTGCATTTTACGTTTACGGTTAGAACAAGCATATATCTGATGTTCGTCATCATTTACCATGACGTAACCACCACCGGTATATGCTCCACCGCATTCGCCACATCGTAGATAGCCTTTAAGGAGATAGTTTC
>Ga0074197_1002089_pt1 | contig 14741 bp, 12 predicted proteins | sample EPASupsiteSAE305_FD_64526 | JGI IMG/M metagenome (GOLD analysis project Ga0074197, IMG submission 64526) | Bioremediated contaminated groundwater microbial communities from EPA Superfund site, New Mexico - SAE3-05 reassembly with SPADES | ecosystem: Environmental > Aquatic > Deep subsurface >...
TACGCTGATTCTGTGGAACTTAAGCTGTGATGAAAACTCATCCATGCTAAAAGCACGACTTTTGCCAAAAAGGAGGATTTTTTTATCTTCTAATTCTTTTAAATTCATAAGCGGATTATAACAAAAAAAGATTTTTTTAAAAAAAGTGCGATATTTGAACAACAACAATTTAATTTTATATTAAACCAATACATATAAGAAAGAAGATAAAATTAAAATATTTTAATTTTAAGAGAACAAATGGAAGTCAAAGAATTACAACCAATTATCAATTTTATATGGACAGTAGCGGACGATGTGTTGAGAGATGTTTATCAAAAAGGCAAATATAGAGATGTTATCTTGCCAATGACAGTTATTAGACGACTTGATACTATTTTAGAGCCGACGAAAGATAAAGTAATTCAAACCTACAATCAATACAAAGATAAACTTGACAATCTTGACTCTCTTCTCACAGGTAGCAGACTTGGTTCTGGTCATGTATTTTACAATTGTTCAAACTTCACACTTCAAAAACTACTTGACGACCCAAACAATATACGAGTAAATTTTGAAAATTATCTTGATGGATTTAGCTCCAATGTTCAAGATATTATTGGAAAATTCAAATTTAGAAATCAGCTTGATACTCTTGAAGAAGCAGATATTTTATTTACAACTATTGAAAAGTTTTGTTCTTCAAAAATAAATCTCTCTACAAATCCAGTGTTAGATAAAGATGAAAATATAGTCCATGAGGGGCTAACAAATCTTGGTATGGGATATGTTTTTGAAGATTTGATAAGAAGATTTAACGAAGAAAATAACGAAGAAGCTGGGGAACACTTCACACCTAGAGAAATTATAAATCTTATGACACATCTTGTCTTCTTGCCTATCAAGGATAAAATTAAAGACGGAACATATCTCATCTACGATAATGCCTGTGGTAGTGGTGGAATGCTCACGGAAGCTAAAAAATTTATGATTGACCCAGATGGAGAGATAAAATCAAATGCAACAATCCATATGTATGGGCAAGAGATAAGCCCCGAAACATTTGCTATTTGTAAAGCCGATATGATGATAAAGGAGGAAAATCCAGACAATATCAAATACGGCTCAACTCTTTCAAATGACCAATTAGGGCATCTAAAATTTGACTTTATGCTCACAAATCCTCCTTATGGTAAAAGCTGGGGAAAAGACCAAAAGTCCATAGGTGTCAGAAAAGAAAAAGGTGAAACTGTTTGTGATGATGATAGATTTGATGTAGGGATTACAAATAGCGATGATGGTCAAATGATGTTTTTACTGAACATGATAAGTAAAATGAAACACGATACACCACTTGGTAGCCGTATTGCAAGTGTTCATAATGGAAGTTCATTGTTTAATAGCAATTCAGGGCAAGTTGCCATCAGAAAACACATCATAGAAAATGATTATCTTGAGGCGATTATCGGGTTGCCTACACATATGTTTTACAACACTGGAATACCTACATTTATATGGATAATCACAAACAGAAAACCTGAGCACAAAAAAGGAAAAGTACAACTTATCAATGCTTCAAGTGAACTATTTTGCCAAAAAATGAAAAAGTCTCTCGGGAGTAAACAAAATGAAATGTTGGATGAAAATGTAAAGCTTATTACAGATATGTTTATAAATTTTGAATCTAACAAAGACTGTATGATTTTAGATAATAATGAATTTGGATATACAAAAATTGTCATAGAAAAGCAAAAACTTGTAGAAGATTTGATGGAAGATGAAAAGTTTTTGGCACTTAGTGACAAAGACAAAATCATCCAAAAATTAAAAGAGTGTGAGCAAACAAAAAAAGAGTTTAAAAACAAAGAAGAGTTTAAAAAATTTCTAGGAGTAAAACTCTCATCAACACAGTTAAATCTTATAGTCGATAATGATAAAAATTCAAATACTGAAAAGATAAATTTAAAGGATGATATTCAAGCATATTATGACAAGGAAGTAAAACCTTATGTGCCTAGTAGCTGGATAGATTGGGATAGTGCAACCGTTGGTTATGAGATACTATTTAACAAATATTTTTATACATACACTCCGCCAAGAACTTTAAGTGAAATAGCAAGAGATTTAAAAGCACTTGAAGATGAAACAGAAGACCTGCTGGAAGAGATAATAGAATGATGGTTTACGATAGCTATCAAAATAGCAATATACATTGGTATGGAGATACACCAACTCATTGGAAGACTGCCAAAGGAAAGTTTCTATTTAAAAGCCAAAAAGATTTAAATGGTGAATTACAATGTAAAGATAGATTGTCTTTAACCATGAGTGGCGTTATAGAAAAAGATATTGAAAATAACAGTGGTCTAAATCCTTCTGATTTTATAACATATCAAATTTTTGAACAAGACAACTTGGTATTTAAATTAATAGACTTAGACAATAAAAAAACAAGTCGAGTAGGGTATGTGCATAAAAAAGGTATTATGAGTTCTGCTTACATTAGATTGATAAAAAATAATAATAGTGTAAACATGAGATATTTTTATTATCAATATTATGACTTGTATTTAAAATATGTTTATAATTATTTAGGCTCAGGAGTTCGTTCAACTTTAACTTCTAATGATTTACTAGATATAGAGCTAATTATCCCCCCACTTGAAGAACAAAATAAAATCGTCGCATATATAGATAAAAAATCAACTCAAATTGAAAATTTTATTCAAAAGAAAACAAGATTTATATCACTTCTAAAAGAAGAAAAAGAAGCTGTTATCAATGAAGCTATCACAAAAGGAATAGATAAAACTATTGAATTTAAAGATAGTGGAATAAAATGGCTAGGGGATATTCCAAAACATTGGGAAGTTAGAAAACTAAAATTTGTTGCTAAAAATAAAACAGACAAAAAATTAGAAAGCAATTTTAAAATTGGTCTTGAAAATATTGAAAGTAAAACTTCTAAATTTATTGAATCAGAAGAAGTGGTTTTTGCTGAAGCTGGAATTGAATTTAAAAGAGGTGATATTTTATTTGGAAAGCTTAGACCTTATTTAGCAAAAATATATTTAACAGAAAAAGATGGGATTTGTGTTAGTGAATTTTTAGTTTTAAGATGTTTTGAAATAACAAATCAATATCTAAAATATTTAATGATTTCTAGCAAATTTATAGATATTGTAAATGGTTCTACTTATGGTAGTAAAATGCCAAGAGCTAATTGGGAATTTATTGGAAATACTAAAATACCTTTGCCACTTTATGAAGAACAAAAACAAATTGTAGAATATATTGAAACTAAACTAAACCAAATAGATAAAATCATAGATAAAACCACAAAACAGATAGACTTCATAAAAGAGTATAAAACAAGTCTTATCAATGAATCTGTAAGCGGGAAGATAAAGGTTAGCTAATGAGGGAGCTTTATATCAATGAAATCAAAGAAGTAACAAGCTATGGAAATTCTCATCCGATTATTGTAAAAGCCGAAGATAACAGTACTTATGTGCTCAAAACAAGAGCAGATGGGACATTGGCTGATAAAGTTGATTATGGTATTTTTATGGAGACTTTAGCTTATAAGCTATTGAATAAATTTGGTTTTAAAAATATACCGCAGATTGAGTATTTGATAATTGATGATGATTTTATCAAAGATGCAGAGTACAAATTTGCAAAATCAACAAACGATAGAGAGCAAGTTGCTTTAGCAAATATACAGGCTTCAAAAGGGTTAAATCTTGGGGTAAAGTGGATTGAAAATAGTGAAAAATACATGGATGATGACTTGAGTAAAGATTTTAAAAAAGAGACTGTCAATTATGATGGGTATATAATGAATTCTGATAGAAATAAAAGTAATCCAAATATTTTGTATTGCAAAGATGATAGAAAAAAATATTTGATAGATTTTGGCGGTGCATTTGAAACGCTAGATGCTTTTTATGTTTTAGAGAGTGATACATTTTTATTTAAGATACCAGAATATTATAATAAATTTTGTTTTGATGCCGATTATCTACTAATAGATGAAGTAGAAAGCGTGACAACAATTAAAAATAAAATTACAGTACATGAGATGAATAAACTTATAGACGAACTTCCAAGTGATTGGGAGCCTCATAAATTAAAAGATGAGATAGCTTATATTATCTCTCAAAGAGTTGGAAATAAGGAGATATTTCAAAGATGAGAAAGTTATATAATTATCAAGTTGTAAGATATTTTCCAAATATAAATAGTGACGAATTTTTTAATGTAGGTATTCATTTAGCAAACGATACAAGAAATGAACTACATTTTATAAAAGATGAACATTTAACAAAACTCATCACTTTTCCGTCAATCGAAAAAGGAAATATTTATACTTTTATTCAAATGTTAAACAAAGAGATAAATTTATCTGGGTGGTATGGAAATAATCTAAGATTTAGCGATACAAAAGCTTTTAGAAGCTCACAAAACTTTGAAGAGGTTTTAGAGATACTCTATGAAGATTATATTGGCTATAAATTTCATTTTAAAGAAAAAAAAGATTCTCTTGAAATTATCAAACAAAGTACCCGTGATATAGTTTTTAGAGAATTTGTAAATTATGTGGAAGTAAATGAAAATACAATTTTTGATTTTGATATTATTGATAAAAAACATAACTTTCATCATTATTCTAATTTAGGAAGTATCTCCAATAAGGATAATGTTAAGGATATGATTTGGGATGTTGAAAGTTTTTTATTATCAAATGTAAACCTATCAAATAGTAAATTTGAACTTCTTAATATAAAACATCCACATGATGATGTACAAGTAGCTAATAATATCTTACATAAGAGTCAAATACATCCTGTTCCATATTATGACGATGACACGAGGTATGAATATATAAGACAAGTTGCAAGGATAGGATGAAGATGAACTATAAAATCTTTTGTGATGAAAGTTGTCATTTACAAAATGATGGTTGGGATACTATGACGCTTGGGGCTTTGAAATGTCAAGAGAGTGAGTATGAAAAAATCAAAGAAGATATAAAAGCAATCAAACTCAAACATCACACACCTTTTGAAATCAAATGGACGAAACTATCCAAAAGTAGAATAGGACTATACAAAGAACTTATTGATTATTTTGTTGATTCAAGTCTTTTGTTTAGAGTTGTGATGGTGCTTAATAAACAGGATTTAGATCATAAAGTTTTTAATCAAACACATAGTGATTTTTATTATAAAACATACTATTTAGTTCTTTGGAAAATAATGGATCCAAATGATAGCTATAAAGTTTATATGGATATAAAAGACACAAGAGGAAAAGAAGCATTAAATAAGTTAACAGATGTATTTGAAAGAGAACAAAAAAAAGGACTACCAACTCCATTTATGCAACATATTCGCTCAGATGAGTCACAACTTTTGCAACTGTCAGATTTATTAACCGGTGCAGTTTCATACAAAATTAGGGGTATAAAAACAAGTACTATAAAACTAGAGCTTGTAGACTATATTGAGCAAAAACTAGGTATTGTTTTAAACACAACATCATCATACAACAACCAAAAATTTAATAGCTTTATACAAGACCCTAAAAAGGTTTTAAAAAAATGAGAGATTTACCTTTGGCTTTAAAAAATGAATCACAGCTTAATAGCGATGATATTGAAACACTTTTTTGTATTTTTCATAATGATTTTATAGCAAATCTTACTGTTTTTAAAAACAATAGTTTAGATTATACAATTACTACAAAACCAAACAATATATGTAATTGCCCTTTTTTAGGCGAAAACAAACCTGAAAGATTTTGGCATATCATCACAAAAAAAGAGTTTGATACTAAAAAAAGAAATAATCCTTGTCCAGAAGATAAAGAAAAAAATAGAGTTTATTGTAGTGCAAGAGCTAAACGGGTTCATTGGATAAAACAAACTATTGATAATAGTTCCGATGAACACATCAAATACTTTTTTGAAAACAATGACAAACCTACACATTTTTTGTGGGATACAAAAAGATTTTATGTTGTACTAATAAAACATTTGGGAAATTCAGAAAATTTGCTCGTGACAGCCTATCCAGTTTACAAAGACAAACACAGGGATTACAAAAATAGATTAAACAGATATGAAAGGAATAGAGGTGTGTAACATCGCATTTAGTCGGCTGGGCGATGTCATCCAGCCACCTGCAGGTAAATATCTAAAAGATACTCCCTTATACCATTTGGTATATCAAGATGCGAGAGTATATCGGTATTTTTATAAAAGTTATATAAGTTTAGGTATATAACTATACTTATGTGCTATTTTTAGACAGTTTGGAGCAGTAATAATGAGTGATTTAAAAGAAAAAGATTTAGAAGAGTTTATAGAAAAATATTTAGTTGATACAAATAACTATATCAGCAGAGATTATATAGTCTATAATAAAGAGTTTTGTTTGGATGAAGAACTATTTTTTGAATTTTTAAAAAATACTCAAACAGAAAAATTCAATAACCTACATGACAGAGTTGGAAGTGATTTCAAAAAAAGACTTCTAAAACGATTATCCAATAAAATCTCAAAAAACGGTATTGTTAATGTTTTAAGAGATGGTATCAGTGAAAATGGTATCAAATTTGACTTGATTTATGATAAGCCACAAACAACAAATAATCCGCAAAGCTTAGAGTTATTTGAAAAAAATATTTTTTCTCTTACAAGACAATTGTATTACAGTATAAAAAATAATAACTCTCTTGATATCGTGATATTTGTAAATGGAATACCTATCATTACTATTGAGTTGAAAAATGAATTTACGGGACAAAATGTCTATAATGCCATGAAACAATACAAAGAAGATAGAGACCCAAAAGAAGAGCTTTTTAAATTTGGTAGATGTTTAGTTCATTTTGCAGTTGATAGTGAATTGATTTTTATGACTACTAAATTAAATGGGGAAAAGAGTTTCTTCTTACCATTTAACAAAGGTTTAAATAGCGGTAATGGAGATATTGATTTACCTAATGGAGCAGGAAATCCACCAAGTGATGGAGTTAAAACAGCTTATCTTTGGGAAAATATTTTAGAAAAAGAAACATTAACAAAGTTAATAAAAAACTATGTTCAGATGTTTGATGAAATTGACAAAAAAACAAAACAAATATCTGATACAAAATTAATTTTTCCAAGATTTCATCAGTTTGATGTTGTCAATAGATTGTTAGATAATTGTAAAATGAATGGTACTGGAAAAAGATATTTAATCCAACATAGTGCAGGTAGTGGAAAATCAAACTCTATAAGCTGGTTAGCTCATCAACTCACAGGACTACATAATAGCGACAATGAACTTGTCTTTGATACAGTTATAGTAGTAACCGACAGAACAGTTCTTGATAAGCAAATACAAGACAACATAAAACAATTTTATCATGTCAGTGGAGTCGTAGAACCTATAACAAAAGGCTCTAAACAGTTAAAAGAATCACTTGAAGAGGGTAAAAAGATTATCATCTCAACAATTCAAAAATTCCCTTTCATCGTAAATGATATTGGAGAGTTAAAAAGTAAAAAATTTGCAATTATCATAGATGAGGCACATTCAAGTCAAAGCGGAACAACTGCTCAAAAACTTGGTGAAACAATTAGGGATAGTGACGAGGAAGAATTAACGGACGAAGATAGAATTATCGAAATTATTAGAAATAAAAAACTTCAATCGAATGCTTCATATTTTGCTTTTACAGCAACACCAAAACCAAAAACAATGGAGCTTTTTGGAGAAGAAATAGTGTATAAAGGTGAGCAGAAATTTATACCTTTTCACCTTTACTCTATGAAACAAGCCATAGAAGAAGGATTTATTCTTGATGTTTTAAAAAACTATACAACATACAAAAGTTATTATTATTTGCAAACTTTGATAGAAAATGACCCAAAATATGACAAAAAACGAGCTAACGGCAAATTAAAAAAATATGTTGAAAGTAATGAAGTGGCAATCGCAAAAAAAGCTGAAATCATGATTGATCATTTTAATACACACACAAGAAAAAAGATAAAAAACAGAGCAAAAGCAATGGTTGTGACAAGTAGCCGTGAAAATGCAATTAAATATTACTTCGCCTTTAAAGAGTACCTAAAACAAATCAACTCCGATTTTAAACCACTTGTTGCATTTTCTGGTGAAATAGAAGTTGATGGTGTTAAATACACTGAAACTGCCTTAAATGGCATATCTGAAAACAAATTAAAAGATAAATTCAAAGAAGATGAATACAGATTTTTAATTGTTGCTAATAAATATCAAACTGGATTTGATGAACCATTATTACATACAATGTATGTTGATAAAAAGCTTGGTGGTGTTAATGCTGTTCAAACCTTATCAAGATTAAATAGAACAACTGCAAATAAAGAAAATACATTTGTAATGGATTTTTTTAATTCTCATGAAGATATACAAGAGTCATTTAACAAATTTTATGAAACGACTTATCTAAAAGAAAAAACAGACCCAAATAAAATATTTGATTTAATGGATAATTTGAATAACTTTCAAATATATTCAACTGATGATATTGATGAGTTCATTACAGCTATTTTAAACAAAGAAAAAGAGAATATCATACATCCGATATTGGATAGAGTCAAAAGCGCGTATGAACAACACAGCGATAATGAACAAATTGATTTTTTACAAAAAACAAAGTCTTATTTGAGACTCTATTCATTTCTATCTCAAATACTTCCGTATGATGACCATACTGACCTTGAAAAACTCTATATCTTTTTGAAAAAACTTTCAACAAAAATAAAACCTAAAACAAGTGAAGACTTAGCAAAAGGGATTTTAGATAATGTAGATTTTGATAGTTACAGACTGCAACTTGATAAGCAAGAAAATATTAGTCTCAATGGAAATGGTGAATTAACTCCAAGTAATGCGGATGGAACAGTTAGAAAACCTGAACCTGAATTTGATTTATTATCAAATATTGTTCAAGGTTTTAATGAAAAATTTGGTGACATTGATTGGGGTGAAGATGACAAGATTAAAAGAGCATTAGATAACATTAGTGATGATGTTATTAATGATAAAGAGTTCATTAAATCAACAAAAAATGCAGATAAGCAAAATATGGAAATTACTTTTAATAAGGTATTAGAAGATAAATTTCAAGATATTATTGAAACAAACTTTTTACTTTTTCAAAAATTTAATGATGATCCAGAGTTCAAGAATTTTATATCTACCAAAATGTTTGAATATGTAAATCATAATATAGCAATGAAATTAGAAAAATAAGTTCAAATTTACAAAAAATATTATACTACATTTGTATACGCTTCAAACAAAAGAGGATAGCGCTATATTTTTTCTCATTTGATATAATCAAGCGGCAATTAGAAGGATTATTATGAAATTATACGCACCGTGGGAAAAAGCATTCAACAGAATTGCGACTCCGTTTGAGCATTTTATACATGCTCAAACAACAACAGGCTTGATATTAATGGGTATGACCATTGTTGCGCTATTGCTTGCAAATACGCCTTTTGCCGACGCATACGCAAACCTATTTCACACGAATATAAAAATTGAAGTCGGCTCATGGAGTCTCTCACACTCCGTTCATCACTGGATCAACGACGGTCTTATGGCTATGTTTTTCTTCCTTATAGGGTTAGAGATAAAAAGGGAAATATCTGTAGGTGAATTATCAAATATAAGAGTTGCTATCTTGCCTATTTTAGCGGCTATAGGCGGCATGATTGTGCCAGCACTCATCTACTTTGGCATAAACGCAGGCGGTGAGGGCGCAAACGGATGGGGCATCCCGATGGCAACAGATATCGCCTTTGCCATAAGCGCGCTTGTTCTTCTTGGCAAGAGAGTCTCTACGGCACTTGTTACATTTTTGGTTGCACTCGCCATAGTGGACGATTTAGGCGCTGTTGTTGTTATCGCACTTTTTTATACGGAACAGATACATCTTATGCCGCTGCTTTTAGCTTTTATCTCATTTTTAGTGATGCTATCTTTCAATCGTTTTGGAATTCATGCCGTACTTCCTTATTTTATCCTCGGAAGTGTTATGTGGCTTTTTATGCTTGAATCGGGCGTACATGCTACCATTGCAGGTGTAATAGCGGCTTTGACGATACCCTCCCTGCCAAAATATGAACCGACCGCATTTACGGATGATTCAAAAAATCTACTCGATGAGTACGACAGATATCCTGTTGCAACTGACTATACTATGCATGAGAGACAAAAAGCGATACTGCAAAACATAAAAGACAAGATTGATGCGGTAGGTTCGCCATCAGCGAGACTTGAACATTCGATGCACCTGCCTGTGAGTTTAGTTGTCATTCCGCTCTTCGCTCTTGCAAATGCTGGAATATCCATAGATTTTGCTTCCATTTCTCAAACAATTACACAAGATGTCTCCATTGGAGTTATTTTTGGACTTATTGCAGGAAAAGTCATAGGAATTGCAGGAACTTCATGGCTTGCCATAAAACTAAAACTGGCTTCTCTTCCTGAAAATACAACCATGAGTCAGATTGTAGGTGTCTCCTTTTTAGGCGGCATTGGTTTTACGATGTCCATATTTGTAGCGGAACTGGCATTTTTAGGTAATGACACTCTTATACTTCAAGCAAAAATCGGCATACTTAGCGCATCTCTTATTGCAGGCTTTATCGGATTTTTTTGGCTTAAGAGCGTTTCTAAAAATATTAGTTATAATTAAACCCCAATTTAACAAAGGATTATTCCATGAAAAAACTATCTCTCTTTTTTGCTCTCTCATTAGCTCTTTTTGCAAATGACGGCGTTCATGAGTTCGAGTCTAGCAAGGAGTGTCAAGCATGTCATGCTCAGATCTACGATGAGTATTACTCTTCTATGCACGCAAACGCAACACCCGATAAAGATCCCATACATAAGGCGGTTTGGGACAAACATCCGCATAAAAACAAACTTGAGCAATACTCCTGTGGAAAGTGCCATTCTCCTGCGGCAGACAATTTAGACAAAATGCTAACAGATGGGCAAAAGGCTCTTCATGATTCTGACAATCTTACTCATCAAGAAGCCGTTAGCTGCGCATACTGCCACCGTATAGAAGATATAGAGAAACACAAACAAAGCAATACGAACATAATAAGCAAAGATCCAAAAAGCTATTTTGGCTCACAAAGAGCCTCTTTAGACTCCCCGTATCATAAGATCCTTACAGATAAAAACGAACATTTCGCAAACGGAAACGTATGTATCGGATGCCACTCGCACAACCTTAATTCACACGGTTTGAATCTCTGTTCTACAAACGTCAACGACGAGATGAGCCAAGCAAACTGCGTTAGCTGCCATATGCCAAAAGTAGCCGGAAGCGTATCTTCCATACACGAGACCAAAAAGCACGCATTTCACGGATTTGCAGGAGCACATTCCAACTCAGATATGCTTAGCAAATATGTAGATCTATCCATAGTTCAAAATATAGATCATTTCATAGTAAATGTAGACAACCGCTCTTCACACGCGCTTTTGCTCCATCCTATGCGTATGGCAGTTTTAAAAATAAGCGTAACGAGAGATAAAAAAAAGACAGATCTTGAAGATGAAGTTTTCGTAAGAGTAATAGGCAAGGATGGCAAACCTGCCATGCCGTGGGCGGCAGATGTGACTCTAAAAGACACCATGATTCAAGCAAATGAGAAAAGAGCCGTAAAACGGGAGTTTAAACTTGAAAAAGGCGATAAGTTAAATGTTACTTTAGGCTGGTTTTTAGCAAATCCAAAATCACTTGAACAGCTAGGGCTGCAAAACGAAAAAGCCGCAAAAGAGTTTCATGTGTTTAAAAAACAGAGTTTTTCGTTTTAACATATCAATATAATATTAACTCTTTTTAAGTAGAATAGCTCCATGAATTCAAAAAAAATATGGTCATTGCTGTTGTTGTTTGCGATAAGCTTCTCTGTAGTACATGACTATACTTTTGCCGTTTTGGATAACAAGCACTCTTCCATAGAAGCTTATGTAGCCGAACTTTCATCTCCGGTTATGGGCAAACATGCGGATATGTTGTGTGATATCCATTTTGAATACCACACGCCATATCTGTTTTTGGACAACTCTATCTCTTTTCCTATCATTGATGCAGAAGATGGTCTTTTTGCATACAACGAAATATTTCTTTCTCTCGACTACTTCAACTTTTTTAAACCACCTATCGCATAATCCTTTTTTAATACAATTATTACAATCTTAAAAATAAAATATTCACAGCTTTGCTTGTGATAAAAAAGGTAACTATGAAAACTTTTCTATTATTGATTATTCCATTTATTGTTTTTGCTTCTGGCAAGATGATGAGCAACGCCGATTATTTGTACTTTAACGGCATAGACAAACAGCCATTTGCGCAACAAAATGAAAAAGCAAGATTATATGCTATAGATACGATAGGCGAAAAAAAAGCCCACGCTATAACTAAAGAGCTGACAAAAGAAGATGTCATGTCTCTAAAACTAACCCACAGCGGCAGATATCTAATATACAAAATAACGACACAAACTTATAGAGTTATACTCAATGCGCTTGATGGCACCGTTATAGAGAAAGAGCCGAAATGAAATCTCTATTTTTTCTTCTGTTTTGCACCCTGTTTTTAAACGCATCAACGCTTAGTTTAGATGATATTTTGCAAAAGCTTAAAAACGAACACCCTTTGGCAAAATCAATTCAAGCTTTAGAGTTCGCAAACTCTTCACAAATCAAAGCACTCTCATCAAGAGAAGCAACTAAACTTTTAGCTGATACAACTTATGCGAAGCCGCAAATAGAGAGTTCAGGATATGAGTACAGCATCGGACTTGAACAAACTTTTATGAATCCCAATGTCAAAAACAGTATCGTTAAATCTGCCGCATATCAGGGTGAAGCCGAGATCTTAAACCTAAAACATGAGTTTATGCTTCTAGAAAATGAGGTGCGTCTTCTTTACCATGTAAACTGCCTTGATAAAGAGAGCCTTGATGAGTACAAGAGATCTTTTGAGGCTTTTCTTGAGCTATACAAAAAGAAGGAGAAAGCATATTCATTTGGAGAGATTTCCAAAAAAGAGCTTTTACAGCTTCAACTTGAACTAGATCGCCTCAAAAACGAGTATAAACATTATGAGGATGAAGTAACAATCTCTCGTGCCGCTTTACAATCTTTAGTTCTTTTGCCGCTACTTAGCGATAAGCAGCTTTACTGTCAAGATACCCAGAAAGTCACAAAAGAGCTTCTCTTCAACACTCAAGAAGAGTCCCTGCAAGAAGAGTCGCTAAATAAAAAAGTTCAAAGTCTTCAAAGCGATTTTGATCGCTACAATTCACAGTTCGACTCATTTACACTTAGTGCAGCTTATCAAAATGAGATTGATACGGATAGATTTGTAGTCGGATTGTCAGTTCCGCTGAACTTTACAAGCTCTCTAAATGAAGAGAACCGTGCAATGCTTCTGCATAAAAAAAGCGCACTTATGCATGAAAAAGAGGGCGTTAAGCTACAAAAAGCATCCCAAGCAGATATGTTAAAAAACCAACTTTTGCAACATTTTAAAGAGATACATGCCACAACGGCTATGTTAAATAAATACGAAAATGAACTTATGCCTCTTATTGAAAATGCTTACGCTCTGGGCGAGAGTTCTGCTATTGAGTACCTTCTATCTCAGCGTGAAATATGGAAACTTCAAGAGGAACTTATGGAGAAACGCAAAAACTATTATAAAACACTGTTTCAACTCTACGGCGTTTTAAAAATCAAGGAACAAATATGAAAAAAACAGTTATTTTATTGCAGGCATTATTTAGTATATCGCTCTTTGGGGACATTACACTGACTCCCCAAGATGAGAAAAATTGGCAGATTCAAACCGCTCTGGCGCAAGAAGTCACCCATGTGCCGCTGGATGAGTATATGATGAGCGTTACGACTCCGCCAAAACTTCTCAATACAATCTCCCTTCCATATGAAGCTCATGTTACAAGGCTTAATAAAGCGAATTTTGAGAGTGTCGGCAAAGGAGAGATCTTAGCTGAGCTAACTGCCTATGAGTGGATTGAAGCTCAAAAAGAGGTGATTGCGGATTCATTAGAATTAATGCATAACGAGAATGAAGCAGCTCGTAAATCAAAACTTTGCAAAGAAGAAATTATTGCCCAAAAAGAGTGCCTTTTGGCAGATTCGGAGCTTAAAAGAAGCAAGACAAAACTCTCATCATCAAAAGCTCTGCTTAAAACTTACGGTGCAGATGATGAGATGATCAAGAGATTAACCAAAGAGCTTAGCATCTCTTCTACTATAAAATTGGCATCTCCTCTAAAAGGGGTGCTTCTTCAAGTAAATATCCAATCCGGAGATAACATATCTCCTACAAGCTCTCTTTTTGTTATAAAAGCTGATGGTGAGAACTGGCTTGAGAGTGATCTTCCCCAAGCAGTTGCAGATAAGCTTAAAGCATCTCAAGAGGTAATCATAACGATTGCAGGAAGCGAGATAAAGTCAAAAGTATTGCTTCTCTCTCCATCGCTTAACCCTATAAACCAAACTAGATATGTTCGTTTTTCGCTTCCAAAAGAGGCAGATCTTCTGGCGGGATTAAAAACAAAAGCCACGCTTAACATTCAAAAAAAAGCTTTTTTAATCAACAAAAATGCGATCATACAAGATGGTGAAAACTCGGTAGTTTTTATAAAAGATGCTCAAACA
>Ga0074197_1002094_pt1 | contig 14706 bp, 16 predicted proteins | sample EPASupsiteSAE305_FD_64526 | JGI IMG/M metagenome (GOLD analysis project Ga0074197, IMG submission 64526) | Bioremediated contaminated groundwater microbial communities from EPA Superfund site, New Mexico - SAE3-05 reassembly with SPADES | ecosystem: Environmental > Aquatic > Deep subsurface >...
AATTGCTGAAATAATAAAAAATGGCTCGCTACAACAACCTTCCCGTCTTTCAGCGGTCTTATGACCTGAACCTGCTAGTTAAAATTTTGCCGTTTTTCCGATAAAATGATACAATACTAATCAGCAACATGAGACATGAAAATATTTAGCGCAAAAATTTTATTATTCTTGTTTATCGCTCTTGCTTTTTTCGGGGTTCAGCCAGCTTTCGCGTCCAGCACGGCCGGGACGATAGATTTAGCCGATAAATACGCCTGGACCGAGAACGCCGGCTGGCTTGATTTTGGAACCTCGCAAGGCAATATCGGCGTTTCCGATTCCGGTCTTACGGGATACGCCTGGGGAGAAAATACCGGTTGGATCAGCTTAAGTTGCTCTAACGATAATACCTGCGGCGCGGTTGAATATCGGGTGGCTAATGACGGGAACGGAGGCCTTTCGGGCTACGGCTGGGCGGAAAATATCGGCTGGATTGATTTTAATCCGGCCTACGGGGGAGTGAGTATTAATTCATCCGGTGAATTTTCGGGATACGCCTGGAACGAGAACGCGGGCTGGATCGTTTTTAACTGCGCGACGACTAATTCCTGCGCCAGCGTTGATTATAAAATTAAAACCGACTGGCGGCCGAGAACGGCAAGGCCGGATTGCAATAACGCGTCCGACGACGACGGCGACGGTAAAACGGATCACCCGGCCGATCCCGGCTGTTCTTCGCCGGATGATACGGACGAAACCGACTCGGGCGGATCAGGATTGCCTCCGGCCGCTTTTTCACCTCCGGTTTTACCTGAAGCGAACGCTGATTTTCCCGACGGATTTGGAATAATGATTAATTCCGGAGAAGAGCATACTTCCAGCCCGGCGGTTACCCTTAGATTAAGAGGCGGATCGGACGCTTCGGAAATGGCTATTTCCAACAGCCCGGATTTTAGCCGGACGGCTAAGGAAAAATATTCGGAAACAAGAAAATGGCAGTTAGCCGAAGGCGAGGGAAAAAAAACCGTCTACGCGATTTTTTATACCCGCTGGGGTCAGCCGACGGATATAATTTCCGCCAGCATCACGCTCGGCAGTAAGCCCGAAGCGGAAAAGGAAGCTCTAAAACCGCTCCTGGATGAGACGCGGGAGGTTGCGGCTGATTCTAAAGAAGAAGATAAAAATTCTTTCGCTAAAAAAACTTATCCAAAAGTTAAGCCGCCGAAAAAATCGCCGGAGAAGTCTCAGCCGAAAGAAAAGCCGGTTGTAAAAAAAGAGAAAGAATCCCCGGCCGAAAATTTTACTGATAAAATAAAAGATTGGATTCCGGAATTTTTAAGGCCAAAAGCGGATGATCGGGCGCCGGAACTTCCGAAAAAAAATCAGGGCGATCCAAAAACGCCTTTAGCCGCTCCGGGAGATAATGCTTTCCTCGGCGATAATTCCGCGGAAACCGCGGGAGGCTACTCGCTGGCTGAATTAAGGGATCTTCTTAGTAAATTTCCGGAAGTCGGAAAAATTTTAACTGAAAAAGGCATTGGAGAGATGTCTGATTTGGCGCGGTCGTCCATAAATTTCAGCCTGCCGGCTTTAAACCGGATTCTTGATATCGGCAAGGCCGAAGTAAAAACCGTCCGGCTTAAGCTCGCGAAAAATATTCCTTTAATCTCGCTTTCCGCGGAAATGAAAAATAAATTGCCGGCGGAAACAATTTTAGCGAGAAGTAAAGGCGAGACTATTGATATTCCGTTAAAAATCAGCATAGACAAACAGGGAAAAATTGAACAGAAAATAAACGTTATTTCCGGAAAAACCTTAAATCTGTCCATAAAGCCGGAAAAAGAAGCCCGGAAAGTGATGGGTTACTTTACGCTTAAAACCCGGAATTCGGCTTTGGATCAAAAAGGAATTATGGAAAGGATTTTCGGTAAAATATTCGGCGCTGAGGCCCGGGCGGTGGAAAATGAAGGCGCGGAGGCAGGGATAAAAGACAAAAAAATTGAAGACAGGTTTCTTTTAAAGGAGTTTGAATTTATGGATCCTGATAAGGATGGAATCTATTCGGCTGAAGTTGAATCCCCTAATCTTCCGGGCGAATACGAAATTATAACCGTTATTGATTACGCGGATCAAAGGGAAAAACCAAAAGAGGTGCGTTTAATTACCGTTGTTGATCCGGAAGGATATATTTACCGCCTGCAGGGCGGAGAAGAAACGAGAATCAGGGGCGCTCAGGCGATAATCTACCAGCTTAACGAAGCAAAAAACGAATACGAGCTTTGGCCGGGGCAAGCCTACGGACAGGTTAATCCGCAGACTACGGACGAGACCGGAAAGTATTCATTTTTAGTGCCGGAAGGGAAATATTATTTAACAGTAGAAGCTGAGGGCTATAAAAGTTACGAGGGCAAGCCGTTTGAGGTAAAGGAGGGAAACGGCATCCATGAAAATATAGCGCTGATGAAAGAGTTTGGGATTAAAGATTTATTTTCCGACTGGAAAACGCTTATTATTTTTATATTCGGCGCGCTTTTATCTTATAATTTTTACGCGGACAGAAAAAGGAAAAAAGAGTAAAAAAGTTTTTGTTTCGGCGGCTTAGCGGTTTAAGCCGCTTTTTAGAATGAGATGGAAATAATTTTGAGCCAAAAGTGGGATTCGAACCCACGACCTTCGGTTTACGATACCGCTGCTCTACCGACTGAGCTATTTTGGCCTGGAGCGGGTGAGCGGAATTGAACCGCCCTCTCAAGCTTGGGAAGCTTGCATAATAGCCACTATACGACACCCGCAAAATTAGTTTAGTGAAGAGCTTGGATGTCAGAAACATATCTGTTATACTGACCATGATAATGAAAGGAGGAGTAAATGTCAAAAATTAAAAAGAATTTAGAATTATGAATTTAGAATTTAGAATAAACTTGCGCCTAAAAAATAATAATATGCCGCGACGAATTATGTGCGGGTTTATTATAAATAGATTTTGCATAAAAAGGCTGTTTCTTGCGGTTATGGCCGTTTTTGCGGCAGGATTCCTGGTTGTGGCTGGAAACGCTATGGCCGCCGAGCCTTACCGGATAAACCTGGATAAGGAAACAATCGCTAAAGGCTATACGGTCGCTTATCCGGACAGTAGCTTAAAGCTGTCGCTCGTTCCGGGGATTTTAAGCGAGGACACTCCGGTGGAGATTGAAGAACTGGACGAGGCGTTTTCTTACCCGTGGGAACTTACTAAAATCAGTCCGGTCATGCAGTTTGAATTTAAAAATAAAGCCGCTTACGACAACCATAAGCCATTTTACATCCAGTTCAATTACGAAAAGGAAGACGCGGGAATGAAACAGGTTTTTTTCTACGATAAAACCGTCTCGGCCTGGCGGTCGCTTCCGACCTGGGACAATCCGGAAGAAAATTTCGTCCGCTCTTTAATTCACCTCCCTTACGCCCGGATCGCGGTTTTTACCAGCCCGAATATTTTAACGAGCGGGCGAGCGAGCTGGTATAGTTATAAAAAAGGCCTATTCGCCGCCTCGCCTGATTTTCCTTCCGGTTCAAGGCTTAGGGTGCATGCCGCGAATTCGGATAAGTATGTTGATGTTACTATAAATGATTTCGGCCCGGATCGGAAAATTCATCCCGACCGGGTTCTGGATTTGACTAAGGAAGCTTTTGCCCGGCTCGCGCCGACCGCCGACGGAACAACCGGCATTTACGTAGAACCGCTTTTAATTACCGGCGCGCTAAAAAACAAGCTCGCTCAGTTTGACCGGGGCGCTCCGGCGGAACCGGACTCCGGCTTTCGGGCGGCCATTGTCATGAATGAAGATACCGGAGAAATTCTCCATTCGCAAAACGCTTCCTCAACTTTTCCTCTCGCCAGCCTGACGAAAATAGTCGCGATAAAAGTATTTTTGGAAACCCACCCTGACCTTTCGGAAACCGTTGCTTACAGCGTTAAAGATGCCGAGTATAATTACCTTTATTGCAAGCCCTGGGAGTCGGGAAAACTGGCTTTAGAAGACGGCGAAACCCTGACAATCAAAGATCTCGTCTATTCCAGCCTGGTCGGCTCAACCAATAATACGGTGGAAACTCTAGTCCGGGTTTCGGGTCTGACGCGCGAAGAATTTATAAAAAGGATGAACGAGCTCGTTAAATCTTACGGCGCTAAAAGCACCCGTTTTATTGAACCGACCGGCCTTTCGCCGAAGAACGTGAGTTCGGCCGGAGATTATGCTATAATAGCGGGAGAGGTTTTATCAGATCCGATAATAAAAGACGCGAGCGTAACTGGAGTTTATAAATTTACGACCATTAAGCCGGACGGCAAAGAAATAAGCCATTCCATAAGAAACACGAATCTCCTTGTCCGGGAAGGAAAATATGAATTTACCGGATCAAAAACCGGCTACTTAAACGAAGCGCTTTACTGCCTTATGTCCCGGGTAAAAGCCGAGAACGGCGATAACCTGATTGTCGTTACCATGGGGGCGAAAACCCGGGATGAGAGTTTTAGAAAAACCGAAGACCTGATTAGATACGGTTTGCTGGCGCTGGAAAAAAGCGCTGGCCAGAATAAACTGGCGGTCAATTATTAACAAAGGAAGTATGTTTATCAGTCAGGCCGATAGAAAGGAGCGGAAAAATAGTTTTGGATTTACGCTCATAGAGCTATTGGTGGTGATCTCCATTATCGGTTTTTTAAGCACTTTGGCCGTAGTCAGCCTGCAGAACGCGAGGAAGAAAGCAAGGGATACTGCGAGGAAATCCGATATGAAACAAATGCAAACAGCAGTTGAACTTTATTACGACGACCACAGTAGTTATCCTTCCACCAGTACCCAATGGTGGGGAGAATGCGATACATACGGAAGTCATGCTCTTACCGGAGCTACCGGCTATATTCCCAATCTGGCTCCTGCCTATATGGGTAAACTACCCTTAGATCCTCTGGGGCATAATGCCAATGGCGCGGGATGTTGTTATTTATATATTTCCAACGGAACAGATTATAAATTACTGGCTCATTGTACGCCGGAAACCGGATATTCCACAACTGACTATTTTTACGATCCACTTCGCCCGACTTGGGCTTGGCAGGTATCAAGTCCGGGCGGCAGATTGGCCTGGTAAGGCCATAAATAATTATGATCAAACTTTTAAACGTTTCTAAAACTTATCAGCCGGATATTAAGGCCCTGAATCAGGTTACTCTGCATATTAAGCCGGGCGAATTCGTCTCTATCGTCGGCCAGTCAGGCACCGGAAAGACGACCGTAATAAAAGCTTTGATCGGCGAAGAAAGGGTATCGTCCGGAAAAGTAATAATCGGCGGCTGGGATGTTACCCGGATTAAACCCGGGGATGTCCCTTTCTTAAGGCGCCAGATTGGCGTAATTTTTCAGGACTTTAAACTTTTGCCGAAAAAAAATTTAGAAGAAAATATCGCTTTCGCTCTGCAAGTTTGCGGCCAGGCGCCGAAAAAAATAAAAACCATCGTGCCGCACGTCATGAAAATCGTCGGGCTGGAAGATAAGATGCGCCGCTACCCGAACGAAGTCTCCGGCGGGGAACAGCAGCGCGCCGCGATCGCCCGGGCGCTCGTTCATAGGCCGAAGATTCTTCTCGCTGACGAGCCGACCGGAAATTTAGATTCTCTAAACACCAAAGATATTATTGACCTGCTTTTAAAAATAAATAAATTCGGCACGACCGTAGTTTTAGTCACCCATAACCGCGAAGTGGTAAACCGTCTGAAGCGCCGAGTAATTACCCTTGACCGCGGTTGCCTTATAAGCGATCAGGAGTGCGGAAAGTACATATTATGAATTTTCAATTTTGTCTATGTTTTTATCTTTAATCCGCGTAATAAAATTCAGCCTGCAGGATATTTACCGCAATATTTGGCTTTCGCTCGTTACGGTCACGATTCTTATTCTCGCGCTTTTTTCCGTTAATATGCTTTTAACGGTTGAAGTTATCAGCCGGGCGGCGATTGATTCGGTAAAAGAAAAAATTGACATTAACCTCTACCTTAAAGCCGATTCCCGGGAAGAGGATATTCTCGCGGTTAAGTCAAAAGTTTCCAACTTTGAAGAAACGCGCGAAGTCCGCTATATCTCCAAAGAAGAGGCCATGGAAAAGTTCAACGAAAAGCATAAGGGCGACCCGGAAATTTTAGAAGCCTTAAAAGAATTGAACGATAACCCGCTTACTCCGACTCTTGTTATCCGCGCCAAAGACATAGACCAGTACGGAAGCCTTATAGCGAAAATCAACGATATTGACAGTCCGGCCATTGAGTCGCGGAATTTTAACGACCATAAAACCATCCTGAAAAAAATTGACGCTATAACCGCCAAAGTCTCCGAAGCCGGGGCGATTATCAGCCTGATTTTTGTTCTTATTACCGCTCTTCTAGTTTACAATTCCATCCGCGTCGCGATTTATATCCACCGCCGGGAAATCGGCATCATGCGCTTAGTTGGCGCTTCAAACTCATTCATTAAAATGCCGTATCTCGTCTCCAGCGCGATTTACACTTTAGCCGGACTTTTAGCGGTAATAGCGGTATTTTTCCCTTTTCTCGGTCTTTTACAGCCTTACCTTGAAGCTTTTTTCATTGACTATAATATAGACATTATTTCATATTTCTCTAATAATTTTCTTAAGATCTTCGGTCTGCAGTTCCTCGCCCTCGCCGCCGTCAACGCCATAGCCAGCCTTATCGCGGTGAGTAAGTATTCAAAGGTGTAATTCCGAAAAAGAAAACGGTTTTAAAGAAAAGAAATAAATCTAAACATAAAAAGCAGGTCAAAAGCCTGTTTTTTTCATGTTAACATATTGACTCGCTCTTACCGTTTTTGACAAAATCCGGATTTCATATTAAGGTGCAGGCAACCAAAAACCTGAAACAGGAGGAAAAATTGAAATTGGAACAAATCATTCAGCGGCTAAGGGACGAGGGTACGCCCCAATGCGACGCGTCGTCGCAGGAAGGTTGTGCTCTCAAAGGTGTTGACTCTTTTGTTTATATGCCCAACAAATGTGGTTTCATTAGGGCTGTCGGACGTCTCTTTGCCAAGACTGAAGACAACGAAGAGAGAGCGGTCGCTGAGACGGAGCTTTTTTATCAGCTCCAGGAAGGCGATAAAATATCCCAGCAGGCGGCGCTGGGATATCTTCTACATAACAAGCCGTTGATAGGAGGGGAAAATTGGGTTCGTTTGTTCGATTTCATGACGGATCCAAAAAATGCGGAAGTTGTCGCGTTAGCCAGAAAAATCATGCCTGGCGAATGTGAACACTTTCCGGATCCCGCTTCACCCGACGCCGCCTAACCCCGCTCCCGTTTTATCCCTACCCCCGCTCTTTCAAACCCCGTTTCAAATACCCACCTAAAACACAAAGCCGGTCAGCGATTTTTCCTTTCGCGCGACCGGCTTTTTTCTTTTTGGGAGGTTTTTTTAGTTAGTGATTTCCACTCCACCGAAAATGGCGGCGCCTTTTAAATTGAGAGTTATAATTCCTGAGCCGGAAGTGTGGTTGTCATAGCCGCCGAAGATGGCCGTGCCTTTGGAACTAACTTTCCAGTTTTCCGGAATCATGATTTTTAAGCCGCCGAAAACGGCGACCACTTCCATGTCAACATTTTCGCCCGCCGGTTTAGCCCCTCTTAAATCCAGTTCGCCTCCGCCGAAAACCACGACGACTTTTCCGCCCCGGAAATTTTCCGAGTTTATGGCCTTGTCAATCGGGCTGAATATTATTGCCTCGTTTAAATAATCTTCGCCTGAAGTCCGTTTTTCTCCGTTAAAGGCCGCGAAGCCTTGCCGGCGGCCGGTAAGGACTCTTACGCCCAGGGCGATGAGGATTATTGAGAAAGCTATTTTAACAAAGTTTTCGCCTAAAAAAGCGCTAAGCCCGATAGTGATTAAAATTATTCCCGCGATTATTCTTCCCATATTAATTATTAAAATTAAAATTAAAATTTTCAACGAAATTTACGAGTCCCGCGGGCAGGCTGCCTAAAAGCGAGGACTGAATATGGATTAGTCCATAGATAATAATAAACCCGTAAATTGCGAGAGAGGCGAGAAAAAGGAGCGCGCCCGCGGCCGGAGCATGACCCAATAAAATTCGGACTCCGGCTAAAATAAGGAGCGCCGGCCAGAAGACCCAGATATAATTCCAGATTTCCCAGGGAATAACGCCGAGGGTGTTTAAAAGGAGAATTATTCCGGCGAAAAGAATAGCAACGCCGAAGCCTGGATCGCCGTGATGGCAACAGCCGCTATTATTATATCCATGATGATCGCGGCGGTTATTATGGTTCCCGCAACAGCCTTTCCGGTTTTTTCCGGAATATACTTCTTCGCCGAAAACATGGACGTTCGGCTCGGAATTTTTGTCCTGGTTTTTTTCTTCCATAAGTTTTAAGTTAGTTGGTAATTATTTTTTTCATCTTTATATTCTAACATTTCGCAATCCAAATGAAAAGCATGGCGTGCCGCCTGGAAAATAAAAATAACGCTGATTTCAGCGTTATTTTTATTGCTCGCGTTCTAACAGCTTCTGATTCGGGAAATGAGCGCGGGATCCGGAATCGAACCGGTGAATAATCATCAAGCCTGTATGGAAGAAATCTAATTTTTTTACATACCTTAAAGACAACTAATGTCGTCATTGGTTTATTGGATCTCTTCCATGGTCTTCATGCCATACCGTCTTATCAGCCTTTTCCCGCGTTCATTTCCCAAACATTTCCCTGTTATTGCTAAAAAATAAACGGTTTTATCCGGCTATTTTAATTTAGCCGCGGCTTCAGGAGTAGAAACTGTTTTTCCCGCGATAAATAGTTTAATGATGCCTAAAGCAATAATCCAATATACCAGCATGGCGAGCAAAGTCGTCCATTCAAAAATACTGCCTTCAACTTGACTTACGCGGAACACGCTGATAAACGGAGCCGCGAAAACATAGGTTATTCCGTAGATGAAGCTGGTAAAACCAGCTGACGAATTAGCGCCGAGAAACTTTAAAACAAACCGGAAAGCCAGTAATACTTCTATCAGGCTAAGAATATACCAAACGACTTGAGTGCCGCGGTATAGCGGTTTAGTTGTTGAGGAATTAGTTGAGTCCATATTTTTTTTCCCGTCAAGGGGAATAAGTTATGATTAATTAAAATTTACTATTGCCAGAGATCTCTTATTCTTTTCCAAAAATCGCTCCAAGAACGCTCTCGGAGCGATTTTTTTCCGCTTATTCAACGACCGCGGTTATCGTTCCGGTCATGCCCGGATGATTATCGCAAAAATATTTGTAGGTGCCGGCAATATTAAACATGCGGCTGTAGGTTTTGCCCGGATCTATATTCCCGGAGTTAAAATTACCGGTAGAGGTGACAGTATGTCCGACACTGCCATTATTAGTCCAAGTAACCATCGCCCCGGTTTTTACTACGAGATTAGCCGGGCTGAAATAGTTATTGCTGATTTGAACGTTTTTGTTTTTAGCGGCGCCGGGTTCTGAGCCGGACGCGTAAACCGTAATACCGTTCAGATTGTCGTTGGTAATTCCTAAACCGAGCTGGCTCATTATCTGGAAAGCATTACTCGGACTGCCCAGAAAATGAAGCTTAAGATCGGTCGGGTCTATATAATAGGCCTTTCCCCAGTCTTCAACTTTTAACAAAACCCTTCCCGCGAGCCGGAGAGGAGCTTTGCCGTTAAAGGAATTATAGTCTTCATTTGATACGCCCAGCCCTAAATGCTGCATAATACTGAAAGCGTCAGCCGGCCGGCCGAGATAATAGCGCTGTAAATTAACCGGATTAACGTACCAAGCTTCGCCGTTTTCCTGAACGGCAATTAATATTCGCCCGCTTAACATTGAATCCAGGTCTTCAGCTTTTGCGGGGGATGCCGTTGTTACGGTCGCGCCAACGGCCAACATTAGCGATAGCGCGGCAATCAAAAATGTCTTTTTCATATCATTTCATGTTTAGTAATTAATATTTAAACCTGTTAAAAGCCGCGCGGCAGATTCATAAATTTAAGGTTTAGAAGCAGCCGGCCTTTTTTTCAGTTTGTCAATTTCTTTAATTAATTTATTTATTCTTAATTCCATTTTTCGCGTCCTTTCCGTAAGATTGTCTTCAAAATTTTTGGTATGATTGGCGAGCGATTCGGCGACGGCCGTCATTTCCGTAATATCCTCAATAGCCAGAAGGATTATTTGCCGGAACGATTCCGGGGAAGACGGATTTTTTAAAAGGATGTCTTGTCCGAGATATATCTGGCGGGCGTTTAAAATCATTACCTTGCGCCCTATGGAAGGAAAATCATGGGTAACCTCAAAGCCTTTGAAAAATGTATTTTTCGGCAAAATATCTTCAAGAAGTTTTCGCAAGGCGGGAATGTTCCATTGGCCGTCTCCAAGTTCATAAAGAGTTTTGTTTTCTGTCTCTTCCGGCTTAACCTGAAACTTCTGGTAAAAAGGCTCGTTAGCGGCTATTACCCAAAAATTCTTATCAAGAACCAGAACCGGTTCGCGGACAACATCCACTACGGTTCGGATATAGGTAAGGCTTTTTACCCATAAATGTTCAAAAAAATAATCACTGCCGGGCGCGAAAGCCTTTTTTTCGTTGTTTTTCTTTGTATCCATATTCTTAATGCTATGTTAATAAGCCGCTGGTAGGGTAAAACTATTACAAATAAAACTATGACAGCGTGGAAAGCAACAAAATCGCAAACCGACCTTACTTTGGCGTATCATAATCACCAAAAGGGGCTTACTTTTTACGCGTTTTCAAGAACGCAAGACCGTGATTTAAGCGAGGATCTGATACAGCAAACTTTTTTGAAAACCTGGATTTATCTGGTTAAGCAGGGAAAAATTGATTTAATGAAAGCTTTTCTTTATCATGTTTTAAAAAATTTGATTGTTGACCAATACAGAAAGCCTAAAACAGTTTCGCTGGATGCTCTTCTGGAGAAGGGTTTTGAAGCGAGGGTCGGCGATCCGGAACGGCTGGTAAATATTATAGACGGAAAGACGGCGCTCGCCCTAATTAAATAGCTTCCAAAAAAATATCAAACAGTGATGGAAATGCGTTACGCGCGAGATCTTTCGCTTAAGGAAATATCTCTTATCGCCGGACAATCAAAAAACGCCATGGCGGTTCAAACGCACAGAGGGCTTGCGAAACTTAAATTGCTATATAACCATACCAACGCTTAATTAATTTTTAAAATAAAATCTATGGGAATTTTACTTTGGATCCTCTTCGGCGGCTTGGTTGGCTGGGTTGCGTCTATGATTATGAAAACCGACGCCCAGCAGGGAATCGTGTTAAACATTATAGTCGGCATTATCGGCGCGGTAGTCGGCGGCTGGGTCATGAGCTTAATCGGTAAAAGCGGCGTAGGCGGCTTTGACCTTTATAGCTTTCTGGTGGCCTTGCTCGGCGCGATTATCCTAATTGCTATTGTCAGGGCGTTGCGGCGGTAACGGTTCTTAAGTCAAACACATGAAAAAAATTACCTTGGCAATATTAAAGCACACTTGGGGCTATTTTAATTTTATAAAAATATCCTTGGTTTTATTAATAAAAACCCTAACTGTCTTTAGTATTATTTTAGGGCTAGCCGGTTTGTCGTATTTCGTTTACTTATATAAAACCCTGCCCAACCCCACGTCCGGAGCCATGCTCGCGGCGCCTGAGTCCACGCGAATTTTAGATAAAAACGGAGAATTATTGTATGAAGTCCATGGTGAAGTGAAGCGCACTTTAATTCCGCTTTCGGATATTCCCGTGAACCTCAAGAACGCCACTATCGCGCTAGAAGACAAGGAATTTTACCGCCACTATGGTTTTGACCTTAGCTCAATTTTACGCGCCCTAAAAGCTAATATTGACCATGGCGAAATCCAGCAGGGTGCCAGTACCATCACCCAACAGCTGGCTCGCATAGCTTTTTTAGACAAAGAGCCAACCTATTCCCGAAAAATTAAAGAACTGGTGCTCGCGGTTAAGATTGAAAAAAAATATACAAAGGATGAGATCCTGGAAATGTATTTAAATAATATTCCTTACGGCTCAAACGCTTATGGGATTGAAGCGGCCAGTGAAATGTATTTTGGAAAACCGGCTCGCGAATTAAACCTGCTGGAATGCGCCTACTTGGCCGCCCTGCCAAAGGCGCCAAGTTCTTACTCTCCTTACGGTTCGAATATTGCAGCCCTCCACAAACGCGCGAAATCGGCAATTATAAGGATGCTTGAGTTAGGCTACTTAACCGATGCTGAGGAAAAAGAGGCTTTAGCTGAAGGCGAACTGAAATTTAAGCGCATCCCGATAAAGATTAACGCTCCGCACTTCGTATTTTATATCTTAGACATTCTAAATAAGGAATATGGAGAGAAAAAAGTCCAGCAAGGCGGGATGATCGTTTATACCAGTCTGGATATTAAATTGCAGAGCCAAGCTGAGAAAATCGTTAGAGATCAAGGTTTTATAAACGAAGAAAAATACGGAGCCGGCAACGCCGCCTTAGTAGCGCTTAATCCCCGCAACGGTGAAATTCTTGCCATGGTTGGCAGCCGGAATTATTTTGAGCCGGGCGATGGCGCTTTTAATGTCGCTTTGAGTCTTCGCCAGCCAGGATCTTCTTTTAAGCCCTACGTATACGTAACCGCCATGGAGAACGGATTAAACCCGGCGACAATGCTAATGGATGTCCAGACTAATTTTGCCAAGGACAACCATGGCGTAGCATACATACCCCATAATTACAGCGGACGAAATTATGGCCCAGTATCAGTCCGGAAGGCACTGGCCGGCTCCTTAAACATTCCGGCGGTTAAAACATTGGTATTGGTTGGGATTGATAAATCAATAGACACGGCCGAAAGGCTGGGATTAACGACGCTTAAGGAACGCAAACGCTTTGGGCCGGCCTTGGTTTTGGGCGGAGCCGAAGTTAAGCTCTTAGAGCATACGGCCGGACTAGGCGCGCTCGGAAACGGCGGGGTAAAACAAAATTTAAGCCCGATATTAAAAATCATTGACACTAGGAATAATATTATTTTTGAGAAAGAAAATAGTTCCGGAACAGAAGCCGTAGATCCCCAAGCCGCGTTTTTAATAAATAGCATCCTTTCTGATACTGAGGCGCGCAAATTTATTTTCGGCCGCAATAAAAATTTGGATATCCCCGGACGGGAAGTTGCCGTTAAGACCGGTACGACCCAGGATTTCCGCGATGCCTGGACAATCGGCTACACGCCGAGCCTAGCGGTTGGCGTATGGGTAGGCAACAATGATAATTCGCCAATGCGATTCGGCGCGGACGGTTCAGTCGTCGCCGCGCCTATTTGGAAGAAATTTATGGATGAAACAATAGCTAAGCAAGCGCCGGAAAAATTTACGCGGCCAGAAGGGATAGTAGAGCTAAGCGTTGACCGGCTTACCGGAAAATATCCGACTAATTATACGCCTAGTACAAAAAAAGAATTATTTGCTTCCTATAATTTGCCTAAAGGCTATGATAACGCGCACCTGTTAGTAGAGTCAGGCAATCTTGATATTAATCTTACCAGTCTGCGCTCGGAAAAGCCGGATGATCCTTTATGGGAAAGCGGGGTTAACCGCTGGGCGCAAGGCGCCGGCTTTCTATCTTCGGACGAGATAAAAACATATGCCGCGAACAGTAAAAAAAATAACTCCGAGTCCCCAATAACTTTTATTGTGCCGGAAAAAATAAGCAACATCCCCTGGGAAATAAGCCTGGAAGCGGCTCTCGGTCAAAAAATTGAATTAACAGAAATTTTTTTAGACGAAAAACTTCTGGTCACGAATCCGGCCGGGGTGATTTATTATGAGGATAACGGAGGCATAAACAATGGCATCCATAATTTTACCGCGCGCGTCCGTACCGCTTCCGGCGATACATATACGGTTAGCCGGACGGCGGAATTTACTTCAAACGCGGATATAGGGAAGGCTTCTTCAACCTCTGATCTTTCTATTAATAATCTTCATTAATCCGCGATGGGTGGTTTATTGATATTTTCGCCGTTTGTTAATGTTAAGTCTTCTTTAAAATCATAACCGCCAGCCCAGTCATTTTATCTTTTTCTTTGGGATTGCTTTCGGCGATTAAAAGGGTGAGCGCGGTCAAAGCCGCCGGGGTAAGGCGAGCCGGGTTTAAGAGGCCGCTTCTTTTTAAGAACCAGATAAAAGAAAACGCGCCCGAGCGTTTATTGCCGTCTATGAACGGATGGTTTTTAACCATGAAATAAAGGAGATGGGCGGCTTTTTCTTCAAGGCTCGGGTATAAATCTTTTCCGCCGAAGGATTGCATGACGTTGCCGATAATGCCTTCTACTGATTCGGCGCTTCTTTCCTGAGCGAATATTTCCGTTGCTTCGGATTTTTTTAAGAGTTCGGATTTAAATTGGCTGATGGCGGCGGTTAAGCTATCGGCCGTTAACGTAATTTTCTTTTTACTGGCTTTGCCTTTTTTAAACACTCCCTTGTCATAAGCGTCGAGCGAAAACCAGGTATCGGCAAAGACTTTTATCAATTCCAAGATGTGTCCCGCCCAAGTGATAATGTCATAGGGCGGGCAAAGTTAAAATGTCATAGTTAACAATTTTTGTGCCATAATCAGGTTTGAATTAAACTAATTAATTTGAACGAAGATTATGGCCAAGAAT
>Ga0074197_1002097_pt1 | contig 14686 bp, 16 predicted proteins | sample EPASupsiteSAE305_FD_64526 | JGI IMG/M metagenome (GOLD analysis project Ga0074197, IMG submission 64526) | Bioremediated contaminated groundwater microbial communities from EPA Superfund site, New Mexico - SAE3-05 reassembly with SPADES | ecosystem: Environmental > Aquatic > Deep subsurface >...
TCTCCGCCCGTGCGCGGAAAGACCCTCTTGAATATGTGGCTGAAACTGTTGCACCTTTGTTAACCTCACGGGGTTAGATTAAAAGGCAGATATGAAAAGAAGTGATGTACCTTACCACCCCCACATGGAAAGGGTCAAGGGGAAGTTTTAACCGAGGCCATATGAATCGCCCTGATAAAGGTAGCCTCAGTTGCCTGCTTGATCTCCTCAATCACCGCTTGAGAAACAGCAGAATCAACGGAGAGGATAACCATTGCCTCACCCTTTTTCTCACTTCGACCCAGGTTCATGGAACCGATGTTGATCTCATGCTTGCCCATGATGGTACCAATCTTACCAATCATGCCGGGACGATCAGCGTAGTGCAGCAGCAGCATATGCTCTTCCGGAGTAAAATCCATGGCATAATCGCGTAGCCGCACAATCCGGGGAGCACCTTCAAAAAGCGCACCGGCAATGGTGCGACGCTTGCCATCACCTTCAGCAATCAGGGTGATCAGGTTAGAAAAGGCATCAGCCGAGGTGGTCTTGGTCTCTTCTACCTTGATTCCCATTTGATCCGCAATCAAAGAGGCGTTCACCATGTTGACATCCTGCTCAACCACCCGCCCCAACAAGGCTGCCAGACCGCACACGGTCAAGGGAGAACAGTCATAGTGGGCAATGGCACCGGCATAACTGAAGGTAATCTTCTCGGGATGTCCATCCAACAACTGAATGCCAAAATCAGCCATCACGTTGATTAAATTCAGGAATGGCCGCATCTGATCCATCAAGGCCATATCAAAACGAGGGATGTTGACCGCATTTTCCAGCGGTTTTTCATCCAGATAGTTCAGAATCTCCTTGGAGACATCCACAGCCACATTGATCTGAGCTTCGTGAGTGTTGGCCCCCAGATGAGGAGTTACGGTGACTCGGGGATGGGCGATCAACCCTTTCAAAACGTCAGTCTTTGGCGGTTCTTCACTCCAGACATCCACTCCGGCAATGGCAATCTTGCCGCTGTTCATGGCATCCAGCAGGGCAGGTTCATCAATAATGCCGCCACGGGCCACGTTCATAACTATTACGCCATCTTTCATCATGCCCAGTTCACGGCTATTGATCATCCCCTTGGTTTCATCGGTCAGCGGGGTATGGACGGTAATGATGTCACAATTTTTGTAGATTTCATCATGGGAAACCAGCTTGACTCCCAGATCATGGGCACGCTTGACCGCAATATACGGGTCGCAGGCCAGTACCTCACACTCAAAGGCCTTCAAACGGGTTGCCACGCGGCCACCAACCTTGCCCAAACCGATTACACCAGCGGTCTTGCCTTTCAGCTCTACCCCGGTAAAAGGGGCACGTTTCCACTCACCAGCCTTTAATGAGGCATTGGCCACGGTCACGTTACGACAGGCAGCCATCAGCAGCGCCATGGTATGTTCGGCAGCACTGTTGGTATTACCAAAGGGGGCATTAACTACAATCACCCCTTTAGAGCTGGCATACTCCACATCAACGTTATCAATACCAACACCGGCCCGTGCAACCATTTTCAGGTTTTTAGCGGCATCCAGCAGATCTTTATCAACCGTAGTGCCACTACGGGTAATGATCACCTCATAATCACCAATCAAGGCAAGCAGCTCTTCCTTCTTCAGCCCCAAGCGTACATCCATCTCTATGCGTGGATCCTGCTTGAGCAGAGCAAGCCCTTGGTCAGCAACCTCATCAGTAACAATAATTTTCATGGTCATAATCCCCGTGTTTGTTGTATTCAAGTTTTTGCATCCTAGACCTGACCAGAAAAAAATGCAAGCGGACTGAAACTGTCTTGAGGTATACAGTACGTATGAAAACTTTCAACATTGTACTGATAGAACCAGAAATCCCCCCTAACACCGGCAACATAGCCCGCCTTTGTGCAGCCACTGCTGCAACTTTGCATTTAGTTGGGAAACTGGGATTCTCAATTGATGATCGCTACCTGAAACGTGCCGGGCTTGATTACTGGGACAAAGTAGATTTGAAACAATGGGACAATCTGGAACAGTTGCAGCAGCAGTACCCTGATGGTCGGTTCTGGTACCTGAGCACCAAGGTTGCCAGAAACTGCTACGAGCAGGGAATCTATCAGCCGGGAGACTTCTTAGTCTTTGGCAAGGAGACCGCCGGACTGCCAGCTGACCTGCTGTCTGCCAACCCTGAACGCTGCCTGACCATCCCGATGCCAGGCCAAGTGCGCAGCCTGAACCTTTCCAACGCCGCAGCAGTGGTACTGTATGAAGCGCTCAGACAGACGGGGCAACTCGGGTAGTTTACGCCCCATGCACCAATGAAAGAAATCTTCCAGATTTTTACGTCGCGGTTCAACCAGAGCTATTTCGCGGGTGAATCATATCAAAAACATGGACGACCGACAAAAGCTAATTACTAACTTGAATCATGACACCGATTCACAGAAACGCAGTTCCTTAACAGCTTCAACAACCATTTCAACCGTTATATTCTGCATACATCGAAAGCCATGAGGGCATTTGGGAATAGTGCCAAAACGTGAACAGGGAGCGCAGTCAATACCGGCACTCACAATACTATGCCGATCTCCCTTTCGAGACCATTTTTCAGGATCCGAAGGCCCAAACAAAGCCACCGTTGATACCCCCTGCAATTGGGCAACATGCAGTAAACCAGAATCACTGCTGATCATCAACTGTGCGCCGGAAACAATGCTGGCAGACTCTGTGAGGCTCGTTTTTCCAACAAAATTATGACAACGGCTTAAAGCACACGATACACTCTGCCCCACATCTTCATCACCCTTGCCGCCCAACACAACAACATCAAAACCACATCTTTCACAATAACTAGCCACCTCTGTAAAACGCTCTGCCGGCCACTGCTTGGCAGCAATGCTGGCTCCAGGAAAAATGACCACATACGGTTGATTAATACGGAAATCCAGTATCGGTAAGTTCATAAATCTTGATGTTTCTGTTAAAATAGAAAAACTTTTACCGGCTATTGGAGCCAGCAGTTCTCCAAATACGATTGCTTCATATTTATCAAATGTGTAAGGGCAAGGGTCGGTTAACAGACGTGAACGTTCATTGGTGACAAAACCGATCAGGCGGGAAGGAGCAAGAAGCCGGGCAACCACAGCAGAAAGCCGATACCACTGTTCGGTATCAATGATCAGATCAAACTTGCGGGTAAACAGATTTAAAAATTCTTTAGGTTTGTCATAGCACCAGACAGCAGTCACCACGGGTGACCAGCGGAACACCTCCGCATTTCTTTTCTCAGCAAGTATTTCAATGTTAGCGTCAGGGTAGATAGCGGATAACTGCTGCAGCATAGGAAGGAGAAGTACCGCATCACCGATACCGCCGGGGCGAATGAGGAGGAAATGACTAGGACGAGAAAATGTCTGTACAGCCACTGAAGATAGACAAGTTATAAGAAAACTTCCAACCAAACGGTCAATTAATTTAAGAAGGAATATTTTCATTATATATTGCCTTGCAGTCTTTACTCGCTGGCTTTAAGTACACTACTTGCTAGCAAGCCATACTGTCTGAACAAAGTTTGTGGCCGTACTAAGTTTTCGACTAGTACGAAATGAGCTAAGGAGTTTGATGACAATATTATCACAATGATATGCAGCGTAATCTTTTTTACCCTCCTTAATTTTATCTCTAATAACCATCTCTCCTTTGTCAAATTGCAACTGTTCATCACAGGTCAGATCTTTTCTAAACCATTCACCACGGAATGTCCCAATAAACAGGCCACCCGGTTTAAGCAGTCGAGATATTTCATTAATCCACTGATAATGGCGAGCTTCTGAAAGATGGGTAAAGACAGAAATGCAATAGATAACATCAAAGGAGGAGTCTTCAAGTGCAATAGGAGGTTCAAGATCGTTGTGAATAAAATTAATTTTTGGGAAGTGTTGCTGACACCATAAAATTGAATGTGGATTATAGTCTGAACCCCACAACTCCCACGACCCGCCATCGGGAGATCCCAGGTGTTGAAGAATACGCCCAGGCCCACATCCCCATTCTAGAATCTTTAGAGACTGGTCAGACCGTTCATTGGAAATAATTTTAGAAATTTCAAGCGCTTGCTTTTGCCCGCCAATGTAATAATCAAACAAATTACAATTACCTTGAATGTCATACAGCACCAACGATGGAGGAACAAATGCTTCAGGATATTCATTTTTGAAACGACTATTAGTTTTATAATTAAGCCAGTATATGCGGAGAAACCAGAAATAATCTGCAAACTGTAACAAATGTATTTTACGCAGCAAAAATGCTGTCCGCTGCAGGACGGTAAGTTGAGACTGATTTTCATTAGTCAACATTTTGCTGCCTTTCTTTGCTACAATTCCGCTTTATTTAAAGACAGATATCTCAAGGAAGATATTTGTTTGAAAAGAATACTGCGTTGTTAGATGGGACAAATACAAGATCCATCTGCCAGAAAGCCTGGTCACCAGGGCGGTGCATGGGTGACATTAAATCAATACAAGAAAACTGTTTACTTTCCATAAAAGTACACATTTCATGAAACTTCAAACTATCTGAAGTAAGCCTGAAATTGTAAGTTTCAATCACTATAACGGAAGTTGAGGCAAGAGTCTTTTGCGCACCTTCCAAAATAGGCAGCTCAAACCCGTGTGTATCAAGTTTCAGAAAATATGGAGGAGGCAATTTAAGCCGCAATATTTCCTCATCTATCGTAACCATTGGCACAGATTTACAGTGGCTACCAACAGGGATATTTGAGGCTAAACCACCAAAAAGGTCATCAGCATCAAAATATATAGTTCCTTTGCGGTCACCAGCGGCTGCAATAACATATTCAACCCGGTTATCCTGTAACCTCATCTTCTCAAGCGCTTTTTGATGCTCTTGCTGGGCCTCAATCAGTAAACAAAATGCTTCAGGAAAGTTTTTTTTTGCTACCATTGTCCAACGTCCATCTGATGCACCTACATCAATGATTGTCCCCACCTGAAGCCCTCTTGCCCTGCAGCGCTTTAGTGCAGCAGAGACTGAGAGGGTATCTCGGGTAATACCAGCCTTGAGGGCACATTTTCCAAACAGATCATTTATGAATTTCAAACCATAATCACGCCACAAAGACATTTAAATTTACACCCATTCCCGCAGGCTATGGTCATACCTGAACAGTCCATTTCTATTGAACCATTTTTTAAATTCCACAGGGGCATACCACATAATCCTGTCAAAGACTGCCAGTATGTGATAAAAAAAATGCGGTTTGACCACCAATTGCATCATCTCCTGCAAATATACCTCTCTGTTCTCCGATAACTGCCCCTTTTCAATTCTGAACCCCCCCAGATATGCTTCAACAATTTGCAGATCACACTCCTTTGCAAAACAAGACCAAAGGTAGTAGTCACCGGCATATCTAAATGCGGCAAGTCGGTCTGGATCGACAAGACGATTCAGCGAAGCATCCCAAAAAGTAGATTCCTGCTGAACAAATATAAGTTTAGTCCCGTAAAAACCAGAAGCAAAAAAAACTCTACGGTATTTAAATGGCAGTTTAGCATTTAAAAAGTATGACTTATCATTGTAGTGGACATTGTAACCGGTCAACCACTGCACCTGTTTTTGTTCAAACAAATCCAGTACAATGTCAAAAGCGCATCGGCTGTAAAAGTCACCCGCATTGAGATAGGCAACGATATCGCCGGAAGCTTGTTTTAGCCCCTTGGCAAGGGCGGAATAGATTCCAGTGTCTCGCTCCGAAAAAAGCTGTATTGCTCTGTTGCTCTTAGCGTAATAGTTGATAATGGAAATCGTATTGTCTGTTGAGTTGCCGTCACAGATAATATACTCCAGCTCGGCTCGCCCTGAAAGAAGAGCAGACTGACCAATGACAGATTCAATAGTCTCTCCAATATGCAGCTCTGCATTCAGGCAGGGGGTTATTATGGTAAACTTTTTCACCTGGAGACCTTTGGGGGCAGACACACACGCATTGCTTCTTCGTACAACCTGCTGTAGCGACCAGCCACCAATGTTATATCAAACTCCTGTTCAGCTTTTTGTCTGGAATGTTGGGACATTTCAAGGTGTAGTGAATCATCCGTTAAAATTTGCTTCATCCCTGCAGCAAGTTCAGTTATGTCAAATGGAGATGCCAAAAAACCGTTATGACCGTTTCTAATCATATCCGACATCCCGCCAATCGCAAAAGCGACACACGGCAGACCACATGAGATGGCCTCAAGAACCATGTTTGAGAGATTTTCCTCTCGGGATGACGCAACAAAAATATCAGCGGCTCCATAGACTATGGAGAGAGAAATATCATCATGTAACTGCCCCAAATAGTGAATCGGCATATCAAGGTCAGGCAACGTCTCGGGTCTCGACATGCCAATGACAGCCACTTCTGCATCAGACATGGTTTCTCTCAATTGGCGCATTGCTAAAAGGAACAGATCAAACCCTTTTCTTTTGTCACTTTTGCAGTCAATCCCCCCACATAAAATGATTTTTTTACCCTGAGGTAAAGATAAAATGTCGCGACAGAGATGCTTATTACGCGGTAAGAAGCAGGTCAGATCGATGCCATTAGGGATCACTTCAATGTTTGATTTTTTGAAAAGCGGGCTTTTAAATGCACAATCCGCAAGCCAGTGGCTAGGTGAAACTATCTTCATGGTAAGTGATGGCCAATTACGGTGCTTTCTGTTCCAGTTCCAATAAGAAAGATCACGTTTCTTTGCAGAGTCAAGCAATGGGCAACAGCCACAGGCATTCATGTAATGGTTGCATCCTTCTGAATAGTGACAACCACCTGTAAATGGCCACATGTCATGAAGGGTCCAGACAACAGGTTTTGCAATGGCTGCAAGCGTTTCTATACGCATGAACCCATAAGACACCCAATGTAAATGGATAATATCAGGTTCCAGAGCATCTATCTGACGTAACAGGGTGTCTGGCAGAATGGCTGAAGAGAATAGCGATGAATGATGTCCTGGATAAAGACAAAGAGGCAGTGAATCAAAATTTGCTCGCAGCCGGGCAAGAAAATAAGCGCTTTTAGATTGAGTCCCCTGAACAGCAAAGTCATCACTCCACTTTTCCTGAACCAACATACGACTTTCAATCCCACATTTTATAAGCCCGTTATGAAGTCTGTAAGCAGCACGTGCCGCTCCCCCTTGGATGTCAAACGTGCTGGCTAAAAGAGGCCTCAAAGTTTCACCCCTTCCATGACAAGAGAATCTGGTTTTCTCACAACACCATTAATAACATCCAACTTGAAACAATCAAAACCCGGTATACTGCTCACAAAGGGCGAAACGACCTGAATATTGCTAAAACCTGAATTTTCCATAAGTCGCCCCAGGGAAAACCTGTCATACATCCAGCGATGAATTTCACCAGAATTGCGGAAGACACCCTCCTCAAAGGCATCTCTGCCTTTTTCTCCGGTAATTGCATAAACGATCAATTTTGCAAATTTCAGGCGCAGCAAATGCACCACCCTGACACAGTTTTGCCACGTCGGTTTGATAGATGCTGGTTTTTCTTTAGCCTGTTCAGAATACAGCGCCGCAGAAGCGCCCATCCTTGAAGCAACAAATGGAGTCAAACCTGAAGGCGTATCTCTCAGGTTGCTCTCCATCAGTCCGCCTGTCGTTTCCCTGACACATTGATCATACATTTCAAACATAATCCAGTCATAGTCAGATTCGTGTTCTCTGGCTGTGTAAAGCTTTTCCAGATAAAGTCTGGCAATCTGTTCCAGATCAGGTACAAGTACCCTGATAACTCCACCAGGCTTCAGGACTCTCAAGCACTCTTTCATGAAAACGAATGTTTTTTCATGCCTGATGTGTTCCAAAAGATGGGAATGATAGACAACGTCGAACGTTGCATCGGGAAACGGAAGCCCATTCGTAATATCAAAACTACTGACATTATGCCCCCCCCCCACGTCAACATTGACCCAGTCTGGATGGTAGATGTCTCCGCAACCCACATTCAGCATGTTCATTTGATGACCTTTGTGGCATGCTGTATGAAAGGTTGCCTACCAAATAATTTCCATATCCAGAAGTTGATAAGACCGGAATGTCCGTTTTTAAAATAACTTTCAAGACGACTAACTAACTGAATATCCTCTGAAATCATTATTGGAGACACTTTAACGTTACTGTTACTCAAGCATACATCATACAAATCAGATTTAAAGCTATGTTCGCCGCTTCCATCGTGACCAATATTTTTCACCAACGACTCACCAGGATACAGGTTAAGTTTGCCACTCAGAAAGATCGAAGCATACCAGCGGATTGCCCACGAATTAACCTTACCTTTCACTTGTTTTTCGAGCATTTGAGTGTAAGGGTAGGCGCCGTTCATATCAAATTTTTTCGTAAGACCTGCATCTATTATCTGTTTCAACAGTTTATTCCCATCAGGTTCAAACAGAGACCACCCTCTTTTCCAGGTACCCCATCCCCAACAACCAGTAAATCGCATAAGAAAAGTATCTGGAAAATCTGTTTGCAATGGGAAAAAATAACCATGAATTGCTGCCACCTGTTCTTCAAACTCATAGAACTTAAGGGCATCGTTCATAAACTGTAGAAAAAAAGGGGACGTTATCAGGTCATCTTCAAGAACAATTATTGATTCGTTAGAATCAAGCACCTCCGTTATCCCACTTATTAATGATCCTGCCAACCCCAGGTTTTGTTCTCTTTCCACTATGATCACATCAGCAAAACCTGTGACATCTTTTACATACCTTCTAACTGCTGCCACCCCCTGCTCATCTTCCTGATTACGTGGTCCATCAGAATAAATGTAAAGAATACTGTCGGATGCCCCATAATTTTTCTGAAGCGCCTCAATAGTTTGTACGGTATGCATAAGACGGTTATAGACAAATAATACAACAGGAAAAGTCTTCATTTATCTAAGACCCTTTTATTTGTTTTGACAGGCAGATTCGCTTTATAAACAAGTGCTGAGAAATTCAACCAGACCCTCAGAATATTCATAAATTTATATTTCAAAGGACAGCTTACTAGTATAAATGCTGTCCATATTAATGGATTTTCAACAGACTTATTTGAAAATATTTTTCTCCAGAAAAATTTCAATGAATAAGAAGATAGATTACGAAAACCGGTAGTTTTTTGATCAACTTTTAACCAACACTCTGTTACGGAAACAAGTTGGAAACCTTTACGATGAGCCCGAATGGTAAACTCATAGTCTGATGTATAGTGGGGTAAAAGTATCGGATAAAAACCGCCAATCTTGAAAAAATCAGATAGCCTCATAAAAAGGCCTCTTGTAGACAAACAATTTATTTCTGACGGAGTTATGGCCTGCCTAAAAGAGAAACCAGCCCAATCAACGTGTACGCCGGAATCAATTAACACTCCACTTTCTCTACAATAACAACGGGCAAGCAGTAATGTGTTCTTGCGGTTGGTTAAAAATGTCAGCGTTTTCTCCAGAAAATCATCCTCAAATTCGACATCATCATTGATTATAAGTACCAGATCAGATTCAGGAATGTTTCGTTTTTTTAGCCATTGATATCCCTGTTGCAAAGAACCGGCCCACCACCAATTCCCTTTTCCTGTTATCACAGTCAGATTAGTAATGTTTTCACGTACCATTTCTGCCGTGCCATCGGTTGAGCCATCATCAATTAGAACAAGATGAAAGTGCTGGTATGTCTGCACTTTCAGGCATCCTATAAAGCGTCGGGTAATCTCACGCCGGTTATAGACTGGAAGCAGAATGTGGATCATGCCGTTCATGTTTTCCTGAGGAGGAACAGATAGTTGTCTCCTCTGCCAACTGCATCAAACAGCCTCGTTATAACATGGTTTATCTTCGTGAGGTGTATCAAAGACAGTGCTTTAATAACTAACTTTGTCTTCATACGCTGTGTTGTCTTCGGCAACCAGAATAATGAAGGCTCACCCATTACAGGGAGGTTAAGTAGATGTAGCCACTGGTAGAGCAGCCATTCCGAACAGGTTAATGTCCTGAAACTTTCGATTTTCAGTCCTGCCTTTTCCGCTGCAATGCCCATTGATCTAACGCTGAAGTGCTGCAAATGATAGGGAGCATGCCAGTTAATCCACCTACGACCAAATAGCCATGCACCCCAGCCATTGGCATTAGGTGTACTAAGAATCGCTATCCCTTGTGGCTTCAGGATATGGGCGATACCTTGAAGTGTTTTAACAGGATCGATAACATGCTCAATTACCTGATCAAGCGTCACACAATCAAAAAAGTCAGGCTCATACAGTTCTGGCTCAAATGGTCCAACATGCACAGTAAAACCCAATATGTCTGCTACACGTCGAATGTTCTCATCCGTTTCTACCCCATACACATCGCAGCCTCGTGCCTTGTGGTACGCAAGTGACTGACCAAAACCACATCCGATATCAAGAACTTTTACGTTTTCGGGTACCCAGCAATATGCAGAGCGTTTTTCACCATTCAGCCAGCCATTAAAACCGCAAACGTATTTTGATGGTTGAAACTGCTCCAGGGACAAGGTAGAGCGGGGATAATAATCAGTGTAAAGACGAATAAGCATGTCGCAAGTAATGTTTGCGCGAAGGGAAATATGGCCACAACCTGTGCAGATATCAAGAGGAAACAGGCCTTCGTAACCATAACGGTCATCATACAAAGCATGCCCAGACACTGTACATACTGTTCCGCAGATGACGCAGCTAATCGGTGCTGTCTCATTTGCAGTCATGTTACTCCCATCCGCTTTAACACTTTTTGAAAATGCCTTGAAAATCTAAATTCTCTCTCATAACAATGGAAAGCCCCTGCCCTCATTTTTGCATAATCACGGGAAATGTATACTAGCGCATCTCCAACATCTCCAACTGCTTTAACCCATACGCCACAGTTATACATTTCAACTTTCCCTGATATATCGGGATAATCATTAACAACAACCGGCAAGCCACTTTTAAGATAATGAGCCAGTTTGCCTGATGCAGAGCCAATGAGAGTAAAGTTTGTGCCTAAATCTCTGTAAAGAGCAATTCCAATATCTGCTGAAGCAAGCAAGGCTGAGAGGTCCTCATAATCCACTGGTATATCTGAAAAACGCACTTTATCCCCTTCGTAACGTCTTAACTTTTGCACGTATTCAGCATCGTGGTAGCCATGGCTATGTAATACCAGCACATAGTTATCTGGCCATGATTGGGCAGCTTCTGCAAGCTCTCTGCACAATGCCCAATCTGCAAGGAAGCCTGCGTACAAAACAATAGTTTTGTCAGAACTTATACCGAGCCTTTGTCTCAAAAAGTTGGGATTTTCTCTAAAAGGTTCTCCGTCAGCACAGACAGGTATCGTTACAAACGTATCAATGGCAACTTCATTCTCCCTGGCCATGATGCGTGCTCGTTTTTCGTCCTGCGTAATGGTAAAGAGCGCCTTACTGTGAACACTCCTTTCAATATTTTTAATCGCCCATTCACTAACAGAAATGATGTCCGGGCAGGAGTGAAGTTCCATGTTGTAATATATAAAAGGTGTATTGAACCTTGCCCCAAGCGCACTGGCGGCCATCATTCCTAAAGGTTCAACACCAATAAAATATGCATATTTCTTCTGGCTTAGAATTGATGTTATTGAAATCACATATCTTTGAACAGCTTCACGAAGCGCCTTCTCTTCATGAGCGATTCGAACAGGAGTTGGTAGAATACGCAAAAGAGTTTTCAGTAGATACCTAGTGCCACAAACAAACTTTTGCAGCAAACCGGGGGCTACAGATTCTGATATTTCCTTGTTGTAAATCCGAATTGATGGATCATTGAAATGAATATTGCCCAGATAGGTGTTGTAAATAAAAAAATCAACGCAAAAGCCAAATTTAGATAAAGCCTTAGACATATTTATAAGTGAAGGAGAATTACCAAGACCGTAGCCATAAACAACTATAGCAATATCTATTTTTGCACTGCAAACACCGGAGTTTTCTGCCATATCATCTGCCAAAGCCGAAAAAGGCCCCCCACGACTGTGCAGTTGGTTCACACGTCTTCATCCATTCGTATGCGAACTGCTTTTCCATTCCGTTCGTGCGAGCCAGTTCATCTATTTCAGTCTTAAACAGATAACGCATTTGATGCTTTTCCTTAATCTGCTCCGAAACCCTCGTAGACTTGTCGGTAATTGTCACAAGAAAGTTCACGTCAACCATATTGTTACTCTCACGCATCACCGGTTCAGCTATACGCAGAACTTCAATCGTATCATCAGTAAGTTGTTTAACACGAGTTACGGGAGGCTCGCTCAGCACTGCCGGACCATACCAGCAATCAAAGAGAAATAATCCTCCTGTATCCAGATGTGTTTTTGCCGTATAAAAAGCAGCTTGTAAGTCGTCATTAGTTGTCTGATAGCTCATGACATGGAAGAGTGAAATAACAACGTCAAACGTTTTATTGAGTCGGATTGTGCGAATATCTCCTTGAACAAAATCAAGATTTGCACACTGAGCTTTTTCAGTGAGGCGTTTACTGGCCACTGCCAGCATTTCAGAAGACAGGTCAATTCCAGTAACTTCATAACCAAGCTTTAGCAGTTCAAAATCATGATTACCGGTTCCACATCCCAGATTCAGAATCGTCTTTGCATTAGGTTTGTACGTTTGAATCAGCTTATGAACATACTGCGCTTCTCCAGCATAGTCCTTGTCTTTATAGAGCAAGTTGTAATAGCGGGCATAGTCGGCAAAACAGGTCATTGCAACAGCTCCTTCACGCGAGATGAAACAATCTCCATCTGTTCTCTTGTCAGCGCCAGACCACTGGGAAGATAGAACCCTCGTCGAGCCAGTTTTTCAGCCACCGGGTATGCCTCATTACTGAAAAGCCCCATCTTCTTAAACACGGGCTGTTCATGCATCGGCCAGAAAAATGGACGTGTACCTACACCTTTGCTCCCAAGTCTACGCATCGCTTCAGCAGCATCAAAATCCAGATCATTATCTAGGACAACACCGTACACCCAGTAGATATTTTCAGCATAATCAGTAGTTGCCAGAGGTAGCTGCACCCCGGAAACTCCGGTAAGAAGCTCAGTATAGAGTCGCCCCATTTGGCGTTTGCGCTCCACAAACTCATCCAGCCTTTCAAGCTGAGCAAGTCCTAAGGCTGCCTGCAGGTTGGTCATACGATAATTCCAGCCCAGCTCTTCATGCACAAATCTCTGCTTTTCCTGAAAACAGAGATTTCTTAACGACCTGCAACGTTCAGCAAGTTTTGGATCATTACAAACCAGCATCCCCCCCTCTCCGGTGGTCAGATGCTTGTTAGGATAAAAACTGAAGGTGCTGATATCACCGAAACTTCCGCAAGGTCTACCATTACAGGTCTGGCCATGCATTTCTGCTGTATCTTCAATAACCTTAAACCCATGTTTTGCGGCAAGGCCCAAAAACGGCACCATATCAACTGGCAGGCCGTAGATATGTACCACTATAATAGCCTTTGTGCGGGAGGTTATTTTGTCAGCAAGCTGGTTGATATCCATATTCCAGGTAACAGGGTCTGAATCAACAAGCACAGGTGTTGCCCCGGCACGTATAACAGAGGCCGCGCAGGATATGATCGTGAAGGAAGGGAGGATTATTTCATCGCCAGGCCCTAGGCAGAGAGCCTGAACAGCAATATCTAAAGCTCCGGAACCGTTTGCCACTGCTATTCCGTACTGACGCTCAACCCGCTTGGCAAACTGCTCTTCAAACTTTTTTACAAACGGCCCTTCTGAAGATATCCAGCCGGAATCAATACACTCAATCAGGTATTTTTTCTCATTACCGTTAAGCAGCGGTTCGTTCACTGGAATGAAATTATTCATACCAGAAAAACCAGAGGGGAGTATTTTACAAGAGTTACATCGTGGGTTATAAGTTGCAAAGGCTCTGAAATAGCCTGAACTATCAACATACGGTCAAAAGGGTCTTTATGATGGAAGGCAAGTTGTGGCAATATAATTGTATGAGCAACTTTTACAGGTAACTCCTCAAACCCGCTTGCTTGAATATTTTTTGCCAGATCCGTCAGGTTACCCTCAAATTTGCCAATCCCAATTTTTATGGCCAGCTCCCAGAGCGTTACAGAACTTATAAAGACTGTTTCTGCTTCTTCAATCAAATTCCGCGCTTTAAGTGGCAGAGCAGGTGAGTCCTCACTCCACCAAAGATATAGATGGGTGTCCAATAAGATTCTCACACAGTTTTACCGTAAAAATTGTTCAAAGTATCATCAGGCAACGGTTCATCAAAATCTTCTGACACTTTAAATTTACCTTTAAGAAGCCCAGGTGTGCGGACAGGTTTTCTGTTGTCAAGACCTATAAGCCTTGCAATCTTTTTGCTTCCTCTGACAATGATTATTTCACTTCCGTTTTGAACTTCGTTAAGCAATCTAGAGAGATTAGTCTTTGCCTCATGGGTTGTAACTACTGCAGTTGTGCCCATAACCTGCCCCCAACCAGTTCAGACTAGATTGACGTTACCCCTTGCAACTGATCCATTGCGTACTTAGTGATTTCGGTCTAGAACTCCCGGAGGAGACTAGACATGAAAGCGAAGCGATTTACTGAAGAACAGA
>Ga0074197_1002098_pt1 | contig 14675 bp, 14 predicted proteins | sample EPASupsiteSAE305_FD_64526 | JGI IMG/M metagenome (GOLD analysis project Ga0074197, IMG submission 64526) | Bioremediated contaminated groundwater microbial communities from EPA Superfund site, New Mexico - SAE3-05 reassembly with SPADES | ecosystem: Environmental > Aquatic > Deep subsurface >...
CGTTTTGTCGGCTGAACCACCTGTAATCTCATGCCTTTCTCCTAGAGGATGATGCATTGGGACTTGAAAGAGAGCTGATATTCCTTGAGGATGCGCTTGTTATCTTGCGGCCATCAGTCTTATCGGTGAGTCGCTTGGATTAGAACTTCCCGAACCTTGATGGCCAACTCTTTTTTGGAGAATGGTTTTTGGATCAGGCAGACATCCTTGTCCAGAAAGCCCCGGTCAGTAATAATGTTTGCTGTGTAACCGGACATATATAACACCGGCAGGTCAGGGAAAAGGGCTCGTATCCGGTTTGCGAGATCGCGCCCGTTTAATTCCGGCATAATTACATCACTGATCATTAAATCAATCAATTCCGGATGTTGTTCCGCAATATGGATGGCTTCCGCAGGTGAATTGGCCGCCAGAACCCGATAGCCCAGTTGTTTAAGCATGGTCTCCGCCAACTCGAGAACGCTAATTTCATCTTCCACCAGAAGCAGTGTTTCATTGTGGCCGCAAGGTATTTCAACAGGGTTGCTGAATTGGGTTTCAAGGGACAGATCGGTGGCCCGCGGCAGATAAACAGTAAAGGATGTTCCTATACCCGGTTCGCTCCTGACATTGATCATCCCTCGATTCTGTCGAACAATGCCATACACGGTTGCAAGGCCTAAACCTGTCCCCCGTCCAATGGCCTTGGTGCTGAAAAAGGGTTCAAATATCTTATCGATTGTCTTTCTATCTATCCCCATACCATTATCGCTCACTACCATTTGCGCGTATTTACCTGGAACCAAGCCTGGGTTCAGGACGCAAAAGGCCTCATCCACCTCGATATTCGCTGTCTCAATGACCACCTTCCCTGCACCGCTGGTGGCATCTCTGGCGTTAACGCAGAGATTGGCGAGAATCTGATCAATCTGGGAAGGATCAATTTTAATTGGCCAGATCTGCTCACACGGGTTCCAGACAAGTTCGATATCCTCCCCAATCAGGCGCTGCAGCATATTCAGCATGCTGCTTACGGCTTGGTTGATGTCCAGTACCTTGGGAGCGACCGTCTGGCACCGGGCAAAAGCCAGAAGCTGGCGGGTAAGATCCATAGACCGCCGGCCGGCTTTATAAATTTGTTGAATATATTTATAGATCTGATCATCCTCCGTCAATTCCTCAAGAACCATTTCGGCATATCCCATGATCACATTGATCATGTTGTTATAATCGTGGGCCACCCCACCAGCCAACCTGCCGATAGCCTCCATCTTCTGAGCGGCGCGCAGCTGATTTTCAATAGTTGCGCGGTGCTGTTCCGCTTGGCTGAGACGCAAGCTCATCTCATTGAACTCTTCCACCAAATTGGAATAGGATTTGGAAGGCGATTCAACGCGATAGGAAAAATTGCCATCACCAATCTGTTGAAAGGCCTGACGTAAACCCTCGACAGCGACCTCTTCCATGGACGACTCAGGTAATCCGCAAAAAACGGTCCATTCGACGCCCGGGACATGGGTGTGGCAGAAGATCCATTTCGTGCCCGCGACGTCGGTCATCGGCAGCACATCCCCTTCTTTTGCGAGGATCGTGTCCAGTTCAAAATCTGCCCACTGTCCGCCGAGTTCCGTCAGGGAATGCAAAAAAACCTGTCCCTTGGGCTGATCGACTTCGGCATGCAGGTTATCATGCAGCAAAAGCATGCCCTTTTGATTGACGATAAATTGTATCTGATCGGGGAAGGGTTTGGTGAGAGCAAAATCTCGGTACAGGTAGCGAATCGGCAGATCGATGCTCCACAGACCGATAAATACATCGTTGCGCCAGACTGGAATAGAAACGGAAAGGATCAGCCCTTCACCGGCATAATCTACGGTGGGCGTCGTCCATTGGATCTGCCGTTCAGGATTGTTTTCAGGACAAACAGAGAGGTAGGTGTGGTAGGTCCTCCAGTCGAAATCGCTGGAAATCGCCGTGCGTTGGTCGATATATGGGTATTGCAGGGCTGTGTTGCCGGCATCCTGATAATAGATCCAGCCTACATCCCCTAAGCGATCATGAATGTGTTTGAGATGAGGACCGATGGCGCGATGGCTGTACAGACGCCGGCGAGCCCGGGAGTCTGTACGGAGATCTTGTCCCCAGGAAAAACTGATTGCATAAGCCGGTGCGACCCCCTTCCTGAAAGCGTCAAGCAAGGTCCTGCTTTGAAAAAATCCGTCCTCATCTACAGCAAAGTCCTCCGCTTGCAGCCACGCGTCTATATTCTCCTCCGGGTCCGGGTTGAGGTTCAGGAGGAATAGTGTGGTTCGCTGCAGTTCCTCTAGGGCATTGTTTAGACGGTCTATCTGTTGGGCAAGAACTGCACGATACCGATTCAGATGCCATCTGAGAGCTTCAATTTCATTCATATGCCCCTCCTCTTGTAGGATAAAGCTGGATCGTATATTTTTATTTTAACTGGCTCTGTGTCTTCGGGAGTAATTGATGAGCCTGAACAGGATTACCAAATATGTAATTACCTGACAGTACAGGTGGCCTCAAGCAAAATTCCGCAAAAGAGGACCAAACGGTTTTTAATTCCGGAAAAAAGAACGAAAAGTGGCGCGCAAGCTCTGCGAACGACCTTCCCCGTTTGCGTCATCAGTAGACGCAAAACGTCAATCGGTTTAACATACTGGAATAATATTATTTTTTTCCAGACAGGAGATGTAAGGAAATATAGTGCTTTTTTTCTGGGTTGCTCAAAAAAGATCGCCTTCCGGATCCAGGCCTCTTCCGGAAGCTTCTGCAAGGTGAAGAGATCGAGCCGGGGAATGCCGGTGGACCCCTTGACCAGGAGCACGTTGTCCTCATACATCCGGACCACTGCCTCAAACCGTTTCTCATAGAGGGCGGTGCCTGCGGTGAACTGCTCCTTCATGATCGTGATCTCGGCCAGGTGCTGGGCATCGCGCTTGGTGTCCCGCTCCGCATTCTGTTGATCGCGTCTCGCATCCCGTTCGATCAGCTCCTTGCGGTCGCGTTCATAGCACCGTTGGTCCACATACCAAAAAATCAGGATCAATCCGGGCAGGCCCAGCATCGACACCACCGACATGATCACCGTTAACGACAGGCCCTCAATCATCATGTCACCGCGTTCTCCCGCGCCTCCAGCATCTGCTGGACCTGCACCTGGGTCGCCAGCTTCTCCTCTCGGTGGCCGCCGGCGACAGAAACCGGTCCACCAGGCCTTTGGCCAGGTCAAAACGCTGAGCCAGCTTAAGGGCGTTGTCGATTCCGATCAACTCGGCCACGACCCGAATGTCGCCGCTCAACTCTTCTAATTTCGGTCAAGCATCCGCCGGCAGATCAATGATGTCGAATTGCCTGCTCATTTCTTCCTGGACCCTTGTGTTTCCAACCGATGCTCCAGATCGGTGATCAGAATATGCAGGGCCTTGCCGTCTTCCAGCCATTCGAACCGATCCACCCCGAACTGCTTCTTGACCCTGGTGTGGAGCTTGGCCATGTCGTAGCCCAGCTCATGCCAGAGGGCCAGCACCTTGCGCTGCTGTCGGGCCGCAGGGCCGGGCTTGATTTCGATGAACCGGTCCTTGCTTTTTCGCTGTGTGCTCGCCCCGCCGGTCTTCGGCTGCCATCCCTTGGCCTTGAACAGATTGATCAGTTCCACGGCCTGCTGCTCGGTGAGCTCCCTGGCCGACTCCACCTGAAAATTGACATGAAGGATATCGCGGTAAGCCTCCTCGGTTAGCGCCAGTTCTTTTTTGGCGATGTGAATCCGGGCCAAGGCACTGTTACTCGGCGTCATGGCTGCCTCCTTGCTTCTCTTTCATCTTCTGCACCATTTGCCTGATGCTGTCGGCCATCGGCTGGCTGATCGCGGGCTCGCCGTGTTCTTCGATGTAGGTCCGCATCGCCGGGCTCATGTCATCGTCGGCTGACCGATGAGACTTGGTTACCCCGGTCAGTTCATTCTGCTGCACCTGCTGCTCACGATGGGTATCGGCTTGGTCGGCCAGCTGCCAGACAATCTGCCGCAGGTAGTTATGATTTTTCATGGGCCGCTGCAGGCTGGCAGTCCGGTCGATCATCTGTTCCATACCCATTGCCCATAATTGCGGCGGACAGGGACGGGCCGGTTTGCCTCGCGGGCCATGATATCGTTCTCCCAAGCGCAGTCACATGTCAAGGCCCCGCAGAAGGGACAGGTAAGAATCATCGTTTTTTCGTTTGGCTGCTCATCAGGTTCAAGCCGCCACCCTTTAACGACCCCGGCCGGCATTGTCCCGCCGAACGGAATTTCGCTTACTTATATTATATGCCCGAAAAAGCCAAGCTCAACTGCCTGTACTCGCCCCGGTCATCCCGCTCATACACCCGGTAATAGGCGCACGAGCCGGTCACGGTCACCGCATCGCCGATGGCTTCCATGGCCCGCTTCCAGGTGGCGTTCTCAATCTTCAGCTTGCGCAGCCCGAGGATCCGCTGCGTATTGATTATTTCTATCCTGTCGACTTGATTCGATGTCACCAACTATTCAGGAGGACGACACGGTCATGATTGATATTGGAAAGAGATCGATAAGGGAGGGAATGATCTACGCGGTCCGCTTCGAAGATACCGTCATGATAAAGCGTCTCACGTTTCGTCCAGGTGGGAAGATTCTGATTATTTCAGATAATAGGCAAGAATACGAATCATACGAAGCCGAAATGAAAGACCTTCACATCCATCGGCCAGATTATCTTTTTCCGCCGGAGTTTCGCTTCGGAATAAAGCCAGGTTTGCTCGGTACAGATTTTCTCGTTTTAAGAGCAAAAAACATCTACTTCTGCCCCAAAACCGAAAAGTTTCTTGTTTTAGAAATTTGCCCGGAAAATTTTTATCCGTCAGACCACGCTATTCAAAGTTTCTACGTTTATGTGTCCCCCCACATTCATCAGCTATCTTCCTGCCGGTCCTCTCTGGCATTTTTACCAGAAAGCCCCCTGGAAAGCCCCCCGACAAAAAAAAAACGGGTAGCTGGATTTCTCCAACTACCCGTATATACTGGCGGGGCCGACGAGACTCGAACTCGCGACCTCCGGCGTGACAGGCCGGCGTTCTAACCAACTGAACTACGACCCCAGTATGTGTGGTGGGCGAAACAGGGATCGAACCTGTGACCCTCGGCTTGTAAGGCCGATGCTCTCCCAGCTGAGCTATTCGCCCCAAGGTTGACGGTGTATTTAGCAAGATAGGCCCTGTCCGTCAAGCAAAAAACATAACCTCTACAAAGTAATACCTCATTTCGCCGGCCCATATCCATTACGACGGACATTTGGTTTTCCTTATTGCGCCGGGGTGTTATGCGATGAGATTGTAAAGTCGTTAAAAATGGATTCCAGGGGAACATCTTTGAACAAGGTCTCCCCTTCCCTCAGTATCAAGGCTCGCTGCAGCACCTCGTCGACGTCGTCAACCAGGGTGATGGTCAGGCTGTTGCGGATCTTCTGCGGCACATCGCGGAGATTGCGTTCGTTCTCCCGGGGAATCAGCACGTTGGTGATATTGCCCCGTTTGGCAGCCAGCAGCTTCTCGGTCAGACCGCCAATGGGTAAAATCCGACCCCGGAGGGTAATCTCACCGGTCATGGCCAGTTTGCGGTCCACCGGTAACTTGAGAATGGCGGAAACAATGGCGGTGGCGATGGTAATACCCGCCGACGGCCCATCCTTGGGAATAGCCCCTTCCGGCACATGGACGTGGATGTCGATCTTCTGGTAGAAATCGGCGAACAACCCGAGCCGCATGGCGCGGGAGCGGACATACGACATGGCCGCCTGAGCGGACTCCTGCATGACATCACCGAGTTTACCGGTAATGGTCAGCTTCCCGGAACCGGGCATGATGGTGGCCTCGATCTGCAGCAGTTCGCCGCCGACCTCGGTCCAGGCCATACCGGTGGTCAGGCCGATCTCGTCGTGTTCCTCGGCAAGCCCGAAACGATATTTGGGAACCCCAAGATAGCGTTCGACACCCTGGGGTGAAATCCGATATTTTTTCCGGGGTTCCTTGTTCTTGAGCCGTTCACGGGCCACCTTGCGACAGACACTGGCGATGGTCCGCTCCAGGCTGCGGACACCGGCTTCCCGGGTATACCTTCGAACGATGTCAAGAATCGCCTTGTCGTTCAGGGCGATCTCATCGGGTTTAAATCCGTTGGCTTCCAGCTGTTTGGGAAGCAGAAAGTCCGTGGCGATGTGCAGCTTATCCTCTTCGGTGTAGCCGCTGAGCTGGATAATCTCCATCCGATCCTGCAGGGGGACCGGGATACCGTGCAGGGTGTTGGCCGTGGTGATGAAAAAGACCTCGGAGAGATCGTAATCGACATCGAGATAGTGATCGTTAAAGGCGTAATTCTGTTCCGGATCCAAAACCTCGAGCAGGGCTGCCGAGGGATCGCCGCGGAAATCGACACTCATCTTGTCGACCTCATCCAGACAGAACACGGGATTGATCACGCCGGCCTTCTGCATGGAGAGGATGATCTTGCCGGGCATGGCCCCGATATAGGTGCGACGGTGCCCCCGGATCTCGGCTTCGTCGCGGACGCCGCCCAGCGACAGGCGCACGAATTCACGTCCCATCGCCCGGGCGATCGAGCGGCACACGGAGGTCTTGCCGACGCCGGGAGGCCCGACCAGGCACAGGATCGGTCCCCGGATCTTCTTTACCTGGGTCTGGACCGCCAAATACTCGAGGATCCGTTCCTTGGGTTTTTCCAGGCCGTAATGATCCTCGTTGAGAACGGTCTCGGCGCGCTCGATATCGATTTTGGAGCGGGATTTCTTTTTCCAGGGCAGACTGATGATGGCGTCGATATAATTGCGGACCACCGTTGTTTCGGCCGACATGGGCGGCATCTGCCGCAGTTTTTTAAACTCCTTTGCCACCTTTTCCTTCACCGCTTTCGGCAGGCTCTTTTTCTCTATGGCCTGCTGAAGCTCGGTGAGATCGTCACCCCCCTCGCCTTGTCCCATCTCTTCCTGAATGGCGCGCATCTTTTCGGAGAGATAGTAATTGCGCTGGGTGGAACCCATCTTTTTCTTGACCTTGGCATGGATATCCTTCTCCATCTCGGAAAGTTCCATTTCCCGATAAAGGATTTCCAAAACCCTGGTGATGCGTTGCGGCAAGCTGACCAATTCGAGGATCGACTGCTTTTCTTCCGTCTTCAGCTGAATATGGGAGGAGATCAGATCCACCATCCGTGAAGGGTCGTCCAGGGAGGTGATTGACTTCAGGACCTCGCGCGGCAGTTTTTTATTATTGAGGGTGTATTGATCAAAAGTTTTGCGCAGCTCGCGGAGATAGGCCGGGACATCTTCCCGGTCGATCTCGACATCCGGGGACTCGACCAGCCGGACTGAATAATACGATTCCTCATCACCCCCACCCTCGAAAGCGCCGACGATTATGGCCCGACGTTTACCTTCGACCAGGGCTTTTATCGTCCCATCGGGCAGACGCAGCAACTGCATAACCGAGGCAAGTGTTCCCAGGGAATAGAGATGCCGTTGTTCGGGATCATCCACTCGGGCATCTTTCTGGGTGACCAGAAAAATGAGCGATCGGCTCTCCATGGCAGCTTCAAGCGCCATGATCGATTTTTTCCTTCCGACCACCAGGGGGGCAACCATTCCGGGAAAAAGGACAATGTCCCGGAGCGGCATCAGAGGATACGTTTCAGCAATCCGTTCAGTCATAGGCAATTCTTAGGCGAGTTTTTTGGTTTCAGCATTATTGTACAGGATGACAGGATATTCACCCTGGGTAATGACCTGTTCATTGATCACACATTCGGTGGCATGCTCATCCGAGGGCAACTCATACATAACATCCAGCATGCATTCCTCCATAACCGAACGCAACCCTCGGGCTCCGGATTTACGGGCCAATGCCTTCTGCGCAATCGCCTTGAACGCACCCTCGGTAAAACGCAGGGTCACCCCTTCAAACTCGAACAGCTTCTGATACTGCTTGCTCAGGGCGTTTTTAGGTTCCTTGAGAATGCGGATCAGATCGTCCTCCACCAGTTCTTCCATGGTGGCGATGACCGGCAGGCGACCAACCAATTCGGGAATCAATCCGAATTTGAGCAGATCCTCGGGCTGGATGCTGGCGAGCACCTCCCCGATGGTGCGTTGGGTCTGGCTGACCACTTTAGCACCGAATCCCATGGCTTGGGTGCCGGTTCGCCGCTTGATCACCCCATCGAGGCCGACAAAGGCTCCGCCGACAATGAAGAGGATGTTGGTCGTATCAATGCGGACCAGTTCCTGCTGGGGATGCTTGCGACCGCCTTTGGGAGGAACCGAGGCATTGGTGCCCTCAATGATCTTGAGCAGGGCCTGTTGCACGCCTTCGCCCGACACATCGCGGGTCAGGGAGGCGGAATCGGATTTACGGGCAATCTTGTCGATCTCGTCAATATAAATTATGCCCCGTTCCGCCTTCTCAATATCGTAATCGGCTGCCTGCAGCAGACTGACCAGGATATTTTCCACATCTTCGCCGACATATCCGGCCTCGGTTAACGTGGTCGCATCAGCGATGGTGAACGGTACATTGAGCAATCGGGCCAGGGTTTGAGCCACCAGGGTTTTGCCGCTGCCGGTGGGGCCGATCAGGATGATGTTGGATTTCTGCAGCTCGACCTCGCCGACGCCGGCGGGCTGGGCGTTGATCCGCTTATAGTGGTTGTGCACCGCCACTGAAAGAATCCGCTTGGCATGTTCCTGGCCGATCACATACTCATCGAGATAGGCCTTGATTTCCTTGGGTTTCAGCACCTGGCCCGTTGATTCCGTCGCGGTTTTCTCGCCCTGGGAGGAATCCATCACGATTTCGTTGCACAGCTCAATACATTCGTCGCAGATATAGACATTGGGTCCGGCAATCAACTTGCCGACCTCTTCCTGGTTCTTGCCGCAAAAGGAACAGGTGCAGGTCAGGCTCTGCTCGTCATGAAATTCATTGCTCACCGTTACTTCTCCCCGCCGAGTTCCTCACGGCTGGTCAATACTTTGTCAATAATGCCATACTGACAGGCCTCGACAGAGCTCATGAAATTATCGCGCTCGGTATCGGCCTGGACCTTCTTGATCGATTTGCCGGTATGCTTGGCTAAAATGGTGTTGAGATCGTGGCGCATCCGCAGGATCTCCCGGGCATGGATGTCAATATCCGTTGCCTGGCCCTGGTAGCCGCCTATGGGCTGATGGATCATGATCCGCGAATTGGGCAGGGCGTACCGTTTTCCGGCAGCGCCGCTGGCCAGGAGCAAAGCGCCCATGGAAGCCGCCTGTCCCATGCACAGCGTGGCCACATCGCAGCGGATGTACTGCATGGTGTCATAAATGGCCAAACCGGCTGTGACCACGCCGCCGGGGGAATTGATGTAAAAGGTGATATCTTTGTCCGGATCATCGGCTTCAAGAAACAGCAGCTGGGCGACAACCACGCTGGCAACATCATCGTTGACCTGGCCGCCCAAAAAAATAATTCGCTCTTTGAGCAATCGCGAATAGATATCGAAAGCCCGTTCGCCGCGCGGACTTTGTTCAACAACCATGGGAACCAAGTTCATTCTCTTCTCTCCGGAAAGCACTTCAAGGGGCAGCGGGCAATACGCCCGCTGCCGGGTGGATGTTCTCTATAACCGAGGCTCAAGCCTCGGTTTTCTCCACAGCGGGATCCGAAATGGCCACTTCCGATATCTTGGCCTGGTCGCGCAGAAAATCGAGAACCTTTTCATTGTGCAGTTCATTCATGAACGGCAGGATCTCTTCACGCCGCTGGAAATATTTTTTCACTTCGTCGAGGGTCATCCGATACTGGTCGGCGATACGTTGATAACCGCGCTGAATATCCTCATCGGCAATCTTAATTTCTTCGACTTCGGCAATCTTCTTTAAGAGAAAATCACCCTTGACCCGCTTGACGGCCACCTCTTTGTTTTTTGCAACCAGTTCTTCAAGATTAATACCGGCGGACTCAAAAGACAATCCGCTCCGCTTGAGATTCTCTTCGGTCTGCTTGAGCATTTCCTGAATCTCATAATTCACCAGACGCTGCGGTACCTCAAAGGGATTGAGCTCAATCAGCTTGTGCATGATTTTGTCGTCAAGGTCGCCCTTGAGGGCATCATCCTTGGTTTTCTGCAGACGGCTACGGATGTCCTCTTTGAGTTCGTCAAGAGTGTTCATTTCCGGCTTGATATCCTTGGCGAATTCATCATCAAGGGCGGGTTTGATCCGCACCTTGACATCCTTGATATTGACCTTGAATTCCACTTTTTTGCCGGCAAGCATCGGGTTCGGGTAATCGGTGGGAAAATCGACATCATAGAGCGTCTTGTCGCCTTTTTTCAGGCCAAGGAGCTTGTCCTCGAAATCTTTGCCCAGGCGATGCATGCCGATGTCGACGTTGTAATTTTCATTGCGCACCTCTTTCATGGCTTTGCCGTCATGGAAGCCCTGAAAATCAACAATCGCCAAATCGTCCATGGCAATGCCGTGGTCCTCATCAGCGGTCTGGAGCACAGCCTGGTGCCGCTGCAGCAGTTTGATTTCCTTGTCGATCTCTTCCTCGGTCACGACCATAACCGGTTTTTCAACTTCCAGGCCTTTGTATTCCTTCAAGTCAAATTGCGGCTTGATATCGACCAGGGCGACATAGGTGAAGGTTCCGTCTTCGGAAAATTTATGTTCAACGATCTCGGGATGAACCACCGGCTCAACACCCTTTTCCTCAATGGCGTTGAAGTACGAGTCCTGCACCAGTTTCTCGCCGACTTCGGATTCGATCTGACCCTTAAAATTTTTCTCGAGAACACCCTGAGGTATTTTGCCGCGGCGAAACCCTTTCAGTTTGACCTCTTTGTTGACCTTGGCATAAGCCTTATCAAGGGCTTGCCCCACGGTTTCCTGAGGAAGGGTGATGGTCAGTTTTCTTGTCAAGTCAGAGAGATTTTCGACGACGATTTCCATGGACTGCAGTGCCTCTTGTTCGGTTTTCTGCGGCTATGACCCCGGCAGCGTTTTATATTTAGCCCGCTTTTGTACCCTGTCCGCGCGCTGTGCTTGATTTCCCTGGAGGTGCTGGTGCGAGAGGGGGGACTCGAACCCCCATGGGCCAGGCCCGCTGGATCCTAAGTCCAGTGCGTCTACCAATTTCACCACTCTCGCGTAACATCAAACAGTAATTAATAACCAGAATTGCGAATCCCGTCAAGTAATCCATGGGGGGAAAAAGTTGTATTATCAACAAATTTAAGACATTAACCTGAAGAATAAACTATTCCGACTCGGCCAGGGTTTCACCGGCCGCCTCACCGGCCCTGATCAGGGCGGCCGAAATCAGGGGTAGGACCAGAACGGCGGCAGCCGTAACCTGAAAGGCCCGACGCATGCCCCAGGAATCCATGCTCAGCCCCGCCAGTATCGCCCCGGTGAACACTCCGGCACTCATCGCCAGATTGAACACCCCCATCATGGTGCCATGACCGAAATGGGTGCGTCCCTCCTCGGCGGCATAGGCCCCGAGCACCGGCCAAAGCACGGCCTCGCCGAAACCGAGAAACAGGTACATCCCCACCATCGTCGGGAAAGTGGTAACCGAAGGAATGAGATAAACCGCAATACTCATGCAGGTGCAGCCGCTTATCAGGAGCGGCACCTTGTCATACCGGTCCGCCAATTTGCCGAAAGGCACCTGGAGCACGGCGTTCATGAGCGTCCTGCCGGCAATGACCACCCCGGTCTGCAGGGCGCTGCTCCCCGGCCATTCCGACATCATCAGCGGCAGAAACGCCATGGTCGGCACCATCATCAGGACAGTGGCAAAGCGGGCGATGAGGATGCCGACGGTTCGTCGCCGTTTCAGCATCAACCGGACATTGACCAACAGGCCTGAATGCTTCTGTCGGTCGATCGGGCAGCAGGCGGGCATGTTGCGCATCACCAGCACAAAAGCCAGAAAACAAAGCGTGGCCATCATATGAAATACCGAAGCCAGGCCCCAGATATCGGCAAAGAATCCGCCGAGCACGGGACCGGCGCCGATGCCGCAGAAAATCGCGATATTGATGATGCTCATATACCGGCCTTCCTGGCCGGGCGGCGACAGAAAACTGGCATAGGCCATGGCGACCGGAATGATCATGGCGGAGCCTACCCCTTGAAAGAGTCGGATGAGCACCAACTGGAACACGCTGGTGGCATGGGGGATCAGCAATCCGACCAGGCCGTAGATGAACAGACCGGCCACCAGGAACCCCTTGCGTCCCCACCGGTCGGAAAGGTTGCCGACCACCGGTTGCAGCAGGCCCCGGCTCAAAGAAAAGGCGGCGGTAATCAGGCCGAGCGTGAAGCCGGTAGCCCCCAGCCGGGTAGCCAGCACCGGCAGCACCGGAATAATGATGCCAACACCCAAAAGGGCGATAAAGACCGACAGCACCACGGTGACAAGTATCCGGTTCAGCATAGGCAGGGGTAGGAATGCGACAGCTCTGAAGCAATGAGTAGGGTTGTTCCGGGAATTCGGCGCGCAAACAGGGACGGCGGCGTCTGCATCCGGCCGTATCCGCCACCCTTCTTACCACCTGCCTAACGGAAAGCAAACTGCTGTTTGTTGCCCAGCCCTGCCCTTGGCGTCCCTCCTGTCGGCAACTTCTCCGGCGATGGCTTGAACAACATGAAGAAACACCGTATAGTTACCGGATTGATTTCCAGACACCGGCAAACGACCGCAGAATCCACTCACCAGGAGAAAGACATGGAAAACATCGCATTCAAGGCAATGATTGTCACCGAAACCGCCGACAAGCAGTTCATCCGCACCATCGGCGACAAACGCATCAACGATCTGCCCGAGGGCGAGGTACTGATCAAGGTCCGATATTCCTCCCTTAATTATAAAGACGCCCTCTCCGCCTCGGGCAACAAGGGGGTGACCCGAAAATATCCCCATACCCCCGGAATCGACGCGGCCGGACTGGTGACCGCGAGCACGGACCCCGCCTTCAAACCCGGCGATCAGGTGTTGGTGACCGGCTATGACCTGGGCATGAATACCGCCGGCGGTTTCGAGGAATATATCCGGGTTCCGGCCGCCTGGGTGGTGCCGCTGCCCGCGGGTTTAAGCCTGCGCGAGAGCATGGTCTACGGCACCGCCGGATTCACCGCGGCCCTCTCCTGCTTCAAACTGATCAACTACGGCGTGACCCCGGAACGCGGCCCGGTGCTGGTGACCGGGGCTACCGGCGGCGTCGGATCCGTTGCTCTGGCCATCCTCGCCCAATCCGGCTACTCGGTTACAGCGGTCACCAGCAAACTCAACGAGACCCCCTATCTGCAGCAACTGGGGGCCAAGGAAGTGATCGGAGTTGCCGAGGCCGACGACCAGAGCGGCCGGCCTCTGCTCAAGCCGCGCTGGGCCGGGGTCGTGGACACCGTGGGCGGCAACATCCTGGCCACGGCCATCAAGACCACCCAACGCGGCGGCACGGTCACCTGCTGCGGCAATGTGACCTCCGGCGAGCTGCACACCTCCATCTACCCCTTTATCCTCAACGGCGTCAGCCTGGCGGGGATTGACTCGGCCACCACCCCGATGGATCTCCGCCTGCGGGTGTGGCACAAACTGGCCGGCGATTGGAAACTCCACCACCTCGAGGCCATCACCAACGAGCTTCCCGGCCTGGAAGCCCTCGACACCCGGATCGGACTGATCCTCCAGGGAAAACACCGGGGCCGGGATATCGTCAAAATCAGCGACTGATCAGGCCCTGCTCCCGGCAAGTTTTTTGGCCTCCGGCAAGTTGAAAACCGTCCTGCAATAACGTAGGCACACGCGAAAAAACCGCCCCCCTCGCCAGGCCCCGCTGCGCCTGGCTTTGCGCCGAGGCTTCGTCGAACCATACCCTTGCAGCCCAAGGCATCAGACGACAATCGCCCCCATGGGAGTATTCCATGGGGGCGATAACCAGTCGCAATACCAGCATATTGTTTAAGTTGTTCGTCTAGTCATCCCGGTCGTGGTCATTTTTAAAATCTCTGAAATCGCCACGGTCAAATCGATCATTCTTGAACCCTCTGAAAAATCGGTCATCTTTGAAATCATCGACGAAGAAACGATCATTTCTGAACTCCTTGAAAAAACTATCACTCGAGTTCCCTAAACCCATGCCCGGCGTCATCAAGGGTGATCCGATCATAGGCGTCATCAACGGTGTCATCGCACCCGCGGATCCGATGACGGGTGTCATCAGCACCGCACAAACAATAAGAGCCATTACTTTAAAATTCTTTTTCATGTCTCTACCTCTCGTGGATTCTCCACTTTCAGGAGTTGTTGATTCAATCCGATGGAGGGATATCTCACTTGTATCCTCTTCTTGTTATCTGTTCTGTCGCGGATCATCTCTTCTCCGGAGGTGTGATTTCCGCTGGAGAGATCTCTTCCATGTGAATAAACAATAACCATTTTCAACAAAAAAATACTTTTCAAAAGCATCCAGCGGATCGGGAGAAATCAGCGGTCCGGCTTGCTGGTGCGCACGCCGCCGGCGAACCCGCCCCCACTGCGTAGAACCTCCACTTTCCTCAACGGAAGTCGCATCGAGAAAGGGTGGTGCCGCTCTTCAG
>Ga0074197_1002099_pt1 | contig 14665 bp, 10 predicted proteins | sample EPASupsiteSAE305_FD_64526 | JGI IMG/M metagenome (GOLD analysis project Ga0074197, IMG submission 64526) | Bioremediated contaminated groundwater microbial communities from EPA Superfund site, New Mexico - SAE3-05 reassembly with SPADES | ecosystem: Environmental > Aquatic > Deep subsurface >...
CCCCGCCCTGGACTCCAGCTCTAGTCCCGCCTGCCGTTGATCAGCGGTACCATCCGCCCAGCCCTGCTGGCTGGCCTTTCCGGCCTGCTGATCGCCCTCTCATTCCCCAAGGCGGACATTTCCTTCCTGGCCTGGCTGGCCCTGATTCCACTATTAACCACCCTTGAGGGACAATCCCCCAAGGCGGCCTTTCGACTCGGCTTTTTAAGCGGCCTGATCGCCTATGCCGGCCTGCTCTACTGGGTCATGATCGTCATGGGTGACTATGGTCACCTGCCGCTGTTTGCCACCGTTCCGCTCTGGCTGTTTCTCTCAGCCTGGCTGGCCCTGTTTTCCGGACTGGCCACCTGGGCGACGGTCATGGGCGAACGCTGCGGGATTAAATCCGCCCTGCTGATGCCGTTGGCCTGGGTCAGCGCAGATTACCTACGCAGCTTTCTTATGACCGGTTTCCCCTGGACCATGCTGGGCCACTCCCAATACCGTCTGCTGCCGCTGATTCAGGTGGCAGACCTGACCGGCGTCTTTGGCATAACCGCCCTGCTGGTGCTGGCCAACGTTGTATTCTATCGGATTATCCGAGCCCTATCCGGTGCAGAGATCCCCTATCCGGCCAAAAGCGCCATCATCTTTGTGCTGGCACTGACCGGTGCCTTGGGTTACGGCTTTTTCCGGTTAAACAGTCCCGTGCCTGCTGCAGTGCCGCTCAAGGTGGCCCTGATTCAAGGCAACATTGATCAGGCCGTTAAATGGTCGCCAGCCTTCCGGGAAGCAACCCTTGACATCTACACCACCCTCTCCCGTCAGGCGGCAACCCGGCAACAATCTGACCTGATTGTCTGGCCGGAAAGTGCGGCACCGTTTTTCTTTCAGGAAAACAGCCCATCCTCAGACCGGATTCGCAACCTCAGCCGTGAGTTAAAAGCCAACCTGCTGTTTGGCAGCCCTGCCATTGAACAGCGTAACGGACAGCTCCGCAACCTGAACAGTGCCTTCCTGCTTGCACCTGATGGCAGTGAGCTTGGTCGTGCCGACAAGATGCACCTGGTGCCGTTTGGCGAATACGTCCCACTGGCCCGGCTGCTGCCGTTTGTCAACAAACTGGTCCATGGCATCGGAGATTTTGCCCCAGGCCTTGAAGCAAAGCCTCTTAAGGCAGGCTCTACCCCGCTGGGTGTCCTGGTCTGTTACGAAGTCATCTTCCCGGAACTGGCACGGGCACAGGTCAACGCAGGCAGCCGGGTACTGGTCAACATTACCAACGATGCCTGGTTCGGACGCTCATCCGCCCCCTATCAGCACCTCTCCATGGCTGTTTTCCGGGCGGTTGAAACCCGCACTCCGCTGATCCGTGCGGCCAACACCGGCATCACCTCCATCATCGACCAAAACGGCCATATCAAAGGCATGACCTCATTATACAAAGAGGCTGTCATGGTTGGTGAAGTACAGCCGGGCAGTGCCAATGCCCTCTACCTGAAGATTGGCGACCTGTTTGCCCAGAGCTGCCTGGTCTTGACTGTTCTCCTACTGCTGCTACGCTGCAAGCGGATGAAACAACAAGCAGCCGATACACCAACACAACCAACAGAAGGGAGTTCAACCAAATGAAATTGCGTATTATCAAACTGCTGGCACTGCTCACATTCTGCAGCAGCACCGCCTTTGCCGCCCACCCACTCAGCACCGATGATGCCGGGACTCAGGGCATGCTCAAATTCCAAGTGGAAGCAACCGGCGAGTTTTCATGGGACAAGGATACCGACAACGGCACCACCACCAAGATCAACCAACAAGCCCTTGGGCTGACCGTTACAGCTGGCGTTTTTGACAGCCTGGATGCCTCAATTTCGTTCCCGTACCTGCTGCAACAGGTCAAACAAAATGACATAACAGTTCTTGACGATAGCGGCCTGGCCGACATCACCCTTGCCCTGAAGTGGCGTTTTCTTGAACTGGGACCGGTCAGCCTGGCCATGAAGCCAAGCATAAACATCCCCAATGGTGATCGCGACAAGGGATTAGGGGCAGGACGTACCGGCTATGCAACCACGCTGATTTCAACCGTAGACCTTAAACCGGTAACCATTCATGCCAACCTTGGCTACGTGCATCAGGATCACATTGATGCAGACCGTCCCGACAATCGCAGTGACTTCTGGAGGATGTCGCTGGCTGCCGGTCTTGCCGTGAGCAAAAGCCTGCAACTCGTGGCTGAAATTGGCACTACCACCAGCACCCTGCAGACCTCCAAAGTCTGGCCCTCCTTTGTCACCGGCGGCTTGATTTACTCGATCAACGACAAATTGGACCTTGACCTGGGTGTGCGTGGCGGCTTTAACAAGCCTGCCACAGACCTGACCATGCTGACCGGCGTAACCTTCCGGTTTCCGTAACATCGGCTAAAATTTCACTATTCACAGAAACGGCTGCCATGACAGGCAGCTGTTTCTGTTTGGAGATTTTGACACCACTTCTATAGGGTAATCACCCCATTGTCTTTTCATTATCAAAGCGATAACATTAAGACAAAAAAGCAATTCATTAAAGGCCATGAATAATTACACCATTGATCAACTCATCAATATACAGCAGCTGGAAAAGCTGTTGGAGAGCCACGTCAAGATTTCTGGCATGGCCTGCGGCCTGATGGACAACGATCAAAACATTATTGTCGGTGCCGGATTACAGCAGCTTTGCACCCAGTTCCTCTGGGAACACCCTGCGTCTTTTGCCCACTGCTGGCGCAACGATCCAGAAATCAGGCAGGCCCTGCACGCATGTAATCATGATCTGTATGAGTGCCGCTGCAAAAACGGCATGGTCAATATCGCCATGCCGATCATCATCAAGGGGCAGCGTTTGGGGATCTTTTTCTCAGGGCAGTTTTTTTACGATGATGAACAGCCTGATCTGGCCTGGTTCAAGCAACAGGCTGCAGAGTTAGGATTTGAGCTTGAACTGTATCTTTCTGCTGTGCGCCAGGTGCCTGTATGTAACCGTAGCACGGTTAATAACACCATGCGTTTCCTGCATCAGCTGGTACAAATGCTGGCAGAAACAGGCCTTACCAATATTTTGCTGTTACAGAGGCAAGAAAAACAGAAACAGATGGAAAATGAACTTGCCGCACGGGAACGTGAATTCCGCACCCTTGCAGAACACTCTCCAGACAACATCATACGTTATGACACCGCCTGCCGCATGATCTACGTCAACCCGCAGGTAGAAAAAACCACCGGCTTATCTGCTGCTGATTTATTAGGCAAAACACCAACAGAAAAACCGCCAGGGGAAAAACGACGCCCCTACCAGCAGAAGATCCAACAGGTACTTGACACCGGTTCCACCACTGAGGAAGACGTGATAATCCCGGACAGCGGCAACGGAGTACAGCACCACAATATCCGCTTTGTTGCAGAACAAAATGACAACGGCACAGTAACCGGAGTTTTGGCCATCGGGCGCGATATCACCGAACGGAAACGTATAGAGCTTGAGCGTCAGGATCACCTCAGTTTTCTTGAAAACCTGAACCGTGTCAACACTGCCATCCAGCGTTCAATGAACCTTGAGCAGATGATGGGTAATGTGCTTGATACCGTACTCTCCATTTTTGAGGCTGATCGAGTATACTTGCTATACCCTTGCAATCCCGAAGCAAAATCATGGCAGATCCGTCTTGAGCGGACAACTGCTGAGTATCCGGGTATCACACAAGGCAATGAATTGGACGCTGCATCACACCCCTGGATTGCCAGAAAGCTCCGCCTGCTACTTACCTCTGGCGGACCACTACGTTTGGGGCTGGGCACCCCGTTTCCCCTTGCAGAAGCACCCGTTCAACAACTCCAGATAAAAAATATCCTTGCAACAGCACTACACCCACAGGCAGATCAACCGTGGGAGTTTGGTCTCCACCAGTGTTCTCAGATGCGCGTCTGGACTCCGCAGGAAAAACGGTTATTTCATGAAATAGGCATGAAACTGACTGATGCGCTCACCGGCCTGCTCATACAGCAAAACCTTCAAGAGAGCGAACACCGCTATCGTATGGTCTTTGAAAACTCCCCGGTATCAATCTGGGAAGAGGATTTTTCCGGTATCAAGCTGTTTTTTGATCAGCTGCGCGCTGAAGGTGTCAATAATCTTGAAGAGTATCTTGACCAGCACCCAGAACAGGTAAACGAGTGCGCCGCACGGGTCAAAGTCATCAATGTCAATCAGGCTACTTTGGCATTACACGGTGCAAAAGATCGGCAAGAGCTGCTTGAAGGCCTGGTCAAAACCTTTACGCCGGAATCACTCATCACCTTCCGTCAGGAACTGCTCGGCCTGTGGCAGGGGAAAACACAGATGCAGCTTGATTCGGTGGTGCAGACCCTGGCAGGTGAGCCTCGTCAGGTAACCGTATATGCTGCCGTCTGTCCCGGCTACGAAGATACCCTGGGTAAATGTGTTATATCCCTGGTGGACATTACTGATCGAGAAAAAAGCGAGCAGGAACTACGAGAAAAACAGCAACATTTGAATGATCTGATGCTTGAGCTGACTCTTTCAGAAGAACGTGAACGCCGCCGTATTGCCGTTGACCTCCATGACACACTTGGTCAGGACCTGACTCTGACCCGGATGAAGCTGGGGACACTGCACAAAACTGTGCTTTCCACAGGGCAAGACTCGCTTATCAACGACATCAAGGGGCTGACAGATAGCGCCATCACCCGCGTGCGCAGCCTGACCAGGCTACTCAGTCCTCCGGTACTTGAAGGTGCTGGCCTGGAAGCAGCCCTGAAGTGGTTAGCACGACAGATAGAAACCGATTACCATCTCCAGATCGCATTCAGTGACGACTTACAGGAAAAACAGGTTGGTAAGGAGCTTCAGATTGAACTTTACAACAGCGTCCGGGAATTACTGATCAACATTGCCAAACATGCCCGGACCGATACCGTTTGTCTATCGCTCTTTCGTGAAGCAGATACCCTGGCCATCAGGGTTGAAGATGACGGCATCGGATTTAATGTTGATGCCACATTGGAACACCCCAACAGTGGCGGATTCGGCTTGTTTAGCATAAGCCGTCGGATTCCCCATATGGGCGGTGCCTTCAGGATCACCTCAAAACCGGGCAGTGGCACTGAAGTATTAATCAACATACCGTTGCAAAAAGCTACCTCTGCAAATACGACATCAGGAGAACAACCATGAGCATCAAGGTACTGCTGGTTGACGACCACAAGATCATCCGTGACGGGCTTTCGGCTATTCTGCAGACAGAAAACGATATCTGCATTGTTGCAGAAGCAGGCAGCGGTCAGGAGGCACTGGAAAAGGTTGGACAATCCATACCTGATATCGTTGTTATGGACCTGACGCTGCCCGACATGGGGGGGGTCCAGGCCACACGTCGCATTCTGGCTGAACACCCTGAAATACAGGTATTGATGCTGACCATGGTTCTTGATGACACCTGCGTTTTTGAAAGTCTGGAGGCTGGCGCCAGGGGATATCTGGTAAAAGACTGTGCAGCCGAGGAACTGGTACAAGCGATCCGCTCAATTTATCAGGGAAAACCGTATTTCTGTACCGATGCGCAGGAAATCATGATGAAAAAATGCACTCCCGGTGTAGCTGCCAACAACAGCAACTCCAGCCTTACCAAACGGGAGACTGAGGTATTAAAGTTAACAGCCCAAGGACTCAGCACTAAAGAAATTGCCTTTGAATTGGGAGTCAGCATCAAGATGATCGAAGTACACCGCATGAACCTACGCAAAAAACTGGGACTCCACAGCATTGCTCAGCTCACTACCTATGCTCTGAAAAACGGATTGATAACAGCCTAATTCCCACCTCATTACCGCCCCACAACACAGGGATAACCCTACGCCATACATAGGTGTTACCCCACCACTAACATTCCGATAATACCATAATGCAGCAAAAATAATCCGCAGTATAAAGTGTACTATAGGTTCTTCGTCAACAGCGTGTTGTGACCTTTTCTAGCTATAACCACTGTATATTCAGGTTAATTCTCATAGGAGCTGATTGCATCAAACTAAAATAGATCCACATTTCAAGGGAGCGTTAACCATGAGCATCAAGCTAAAGCTGGGCGCAATGGCCATTTTGATATCGGTCGGGATAATCTTTCTTATTGCATCCCTTGGTATCTCTACGGAAAAAATCAAAATAAATGGTCCACTCTATCACGACATCGTGAGAGGCAAAGATCTTGTGGCGGATATCCTGCCTCCACCAGAATATATTATTGAAGCCTATCTGGTCTCGTATCAGGCCATGTCAGAAAAAGATGTTTCTAAAATCCCATTATATCAGGAACGCTTTGGGAAATTACGTAAGGAATATGATGAACGCCATACCTATTGGGCAAAAGAACTACCGGATGGAAAGAGTAAAACCCTTTTATTGGAGCAATCGTATAAACCTGCTGTACTGTTTTTTGACACAGCGGCAAAAGATTTTTTCCCGGCTCTTGTAGCAGGTAATCATGCTCAGGCTGAAAAAATAATGAGCGACGTTTTGTCGTCCTCCTATGAAGCGCATCGCAAGGTCATAGACGAGATTGCAACCCTCAGCGGCAATGAAAACAGCTCACTAGAAAAACGTGCTGCCAGCATGTTGCAAACCTCAAAAATAGTGACAACGACAATCAGCGTTATGTTCGTTGCAATCGTCATTGCGATATTTACTATAATTTTCAACAATATAACCAAGCCATTACATAAGGTAATAGCCATAGCCAACACCATTGCCGCAGGCGATTTGACGGTCACAGTGGAAGTAACCTCAAAAGACGAATTCGGTCAATTGATGAAAGCCATGAAGATCATGGTGGAACACCTCCGTCATCTGGTGAGCCAGACGGTAAGCATCTCAGCCAGCATTACCTCTGCCTCAGATCAACTAAAAAGCACTTCAGAACAGATTGCCACTGGCGATGAAGAGGTCGCCGCACAGATCAGCACCGTAGCCACGGCCAGTGAAGAGATGGCCGCCACCAGCAATGACATTGCCCGTAACTGCCATGCTGCCGCAGACAGTGCAGATCTAGCAACTAAAACGACCCAAAATGGCTTCGATATTGTCAAGCATACAGTGGATGGCATCCGTTTCCGTGGTGAAAAGACCCGTGAAAATGCAAAAATACTGGCAAACCTGGGAAAACAATCTGAACAGATCGGCACCATTGTGGGCACCATTGAGGATATTGCCGACCAGACCAACCTGCTAGCCCTGAACGCCGCCATTGAGGCAGCCCGTGCCGGTGAGCAGGGTAGAGGTTTTGCAGTGGTTGCCGATGAAGTACGCGCCCTGGCTGAGCGTACCACCAAGGCCACCAAAGAGATCAGCGACATGATCAAGGCGATCCAGCAAGAGACCAAGGTTGCCATCACTTCTATGGAGGCCGGAGTTAAAGGGACTGAACAAGGGGCAGCAGAAGCGTCCCAACTTGAGACATCGCTGCAGCAGATTCTGGAGCAGGTCAATGACGTTACCATGCAGGTCAGCCAGATAGCCACCGCAGCGGAACAGCAGACCGCCACTACCGGCGAGGTAACCACCAATATCCAGCTGGTCACTGAGGTGGTGCAACAGACCGCTGTTGGTGCGGAGCACACCGCTGTCGCGGCAGCCCAGCTTGCTGGACAGGCCCACGATTTACAGGCTCTGATCAGCAAGTTCAGGCTATAATTATCATACCTGATTAGTGTTGATCTTCAGATGGATCAATATTTATCCCCTCTCCCGGTGGGAGGGGGGTAGGTCGAGGAGCAACCTGCTGATCTTTTTTGCCCACACACATCCGGCCACCTTCTCACTCAACGGAGAAGCGTAAAATGGCAGATTGGCACTAATCAGATTGGCATATAAAGTCTATCAGATTCTTATCATCACGATATGTCAGCAATATGGCACTGTAATTGACACCTCAGCTCCAATTCTCAGCTAATCATGGCAACATCAATGCCGTCCTGCTTTTACATGGGACCGGCCTCCGGCATCAGCAACCACCCATACCTTGAAAACCGACTTTATTGCTGCTACCCATCGTGCAGTATAGGGTTTTCACCACCTGCTTCCCCTTAAAGCTTCCGATAATCCCATCTGCACAGCTTCTGCTTCCTGCTGTATATCATTGCACAACATATGATCGAGCAACCCACCAATAGCGCCAACAGACAACAATAATCGGATAAATATCTATGACGATACAGATCCTGTTGGTCCATTCCAATATTGATAACCGCAGCAGGCTTGCTGGAACGCTGCAAGACACTGGAGACATCCGTGTCGTTGCAGAAGCATGTAGTGGACAAGAAGCGCTGGAGCGTATCAAAACAACGCCACCGGACGTTATGTTAATGGAGTTAAATCCGGCAGATATGGATAGCCTGCTGGCATCTCGCCAAATACGGGCAGCGCATCCCCAGATCAAACTGTTGATCCAGTCAGAGTCATTCAACAAAGATAGTTTTAACGCCATTCTAAAAAGTGGTGCCCTGGGCTGCCTAACCCCGGATTGCACCACAGAAGAACTGACGAATGCCATCCACGAGGTCTTTCATGGCAAACCGCACTTCTGTGCTGAAAGCCAGGAACTGCTGTTACAACAATGCCTAGCCAGTTCACGCTCATGAGCATCTTTTCGACAGAAAGCAAGACAAACATGCCGCCTCGGCTGGAGCAGCTTATTGACCTGCAGGCTATACGCAACCTGCTGGCATCCTACTACAACCTTACCGGTATCTCCTGCACACTGTTTGATACTGACCGGAATCTGCTGATTGCAGAGGGCTGGCAGGATATCTGTAGCCAGTTTCACCGCCAGCACCCGGTCAGTGCAGAGCGATGTAAACGCAGCAATGCCAGTATGTTGCTGACACAGACCACTACTCCTGACGGTTCAGGTAGATGTCAGGAGTCCCGTTGTGAGAATGGCATGATCTACCTGGCATTGCCGGTTATGGTCGGCAGCGTGCATCTGGGTACTCTGGTTGCTGGCAAGTTTTTTTACGAAGATGAACCATTGGACAAGGCGTTTTTTGCTGCCCTGGCCACTGAACTGGGGTTTGACAAGGCAAGCTATTTTGATGCCCTTGCCCAAGTACCAGTTTTTCAGCGAGGTTATGTCTGCCGCAATATGCAGCTTTTGAACAACATGGTCGGCATGCTGGCTGCAACCGGCCTGGCAAATCTGCAACTGGAAGACAGAACCAATAAACTGCAGGAAGAGCTGCAAGCACGTGTAGAGGCAGAGAGTTCGTTACACATACAGGCCGCACTACTTGAGGACGAAATTGCTGAGCGGCAAAAGGCACAGGAAGAGCTGCAATGTACCAATCTGCAACTGGCATCGGTCAACCGTGCCTTAAAAATGCTATCCTCCAGCAACCGCAGCCTGCTGCACAGTACCACCGAAGAGGAGCAGTTGCATCAAGTCTGCAGAATTGCGGTTGATATCGGCGGTTATGTAACCGCCTGGGTCGGCTTTGCCCTGCACGATGCTGAAAAATCCATCCTGCCAATGGCCTGGCACGGTATTGGTGCCGCTACACTTAAAGAGATGCGCATGAGCTGGGACAGCGAGTCAGCAAACGCCAGCACAATGGGTACTGCCATCAGAACCGGAACTTTCCAGATCCGACAGGACATCTTTCACGACAGCTCCATACCCCATTGGCATGAGATTGCCCGCAGGTACCATCACCAGTCAGCCATTGCATTACCGCTCAGGGTGCAGGGTGAGGTAATCGGTGCACTGGCAATCTACTCTTCAGAACCCTATGCCTTTCAGCAGGCAGAAGTTGAACTTTTGCATGAACTGGCTCTTGATCTAGCCTTTGGCATCCAGACCAACCGGAACCGTCAGGCCTATGAAAAGGCCCAGACACATATCCGGCAACTGGCCTATTATGACCGCCTGACCGGACTTCCCAATCAGTACAAATTTATGGAACAGCTTGACCGGAGCATTGCTGCCGCTGCTGCGGAAAAACAACCATTTTCACTGATGCTGCTTGATCTTAACTACCTGGACGAGATCAATGAAACCCATGGCCATGCCCTGGGGGACGAAGTATTGGTAAAAGTTAGCCGCCAGTTGCAGGATATCTGCCTGCCAGAATGCTTTATCGCCCGTTTTGGCGGTGACTTTGCCATCATCTGCCCCAATTGCGATCAAAACACCGCAGCGCAGCGCGCAAAAAATATCCTTGGCACCATCTCTGTCCCGTTTTTCTTGGAAGGCCAGCAGCTCAACGTTGGCGGCAGTATCGGCTTGGTGCTCTATCCTGAAGACGCTGATCGCTCTCCTGAACTCATGTCAAAGGTTGATCTGGCTGCTGCACGGGCCAAGGCTGCAGGCGGTGGTTTCTGCTTTTACCGCCCGGAAATGGGAGAGCAGCTTGCCCGTACCCTACGGGTTGCCCGCCGTCTTGAATTTTCCCTTTCAGAAAACATGCTGGAGCTGTTTTACCAGCCCAAGTTTGATCTTGTGTCCGGGCAATTGGTTGGGGCAGAAGCACTGTTACGCTGGAATGATCAACAGATGGGGTGGGTCAGCCCAGCAGAATTCATACCGGTTGCCGAGGCCCGAGGACTGATGCCGCTACTGGGCAACTGGGTATTGCAGACAGCCTGCTGCCAGATCAGACAATGGCAGCAAGAGGGAAAACCACATCCTGGCAGAATTGCCATCAATGTTTCAGCCTGTCAGCTTGAGGCACCTGACTTTTTTGAAACAATCCTCAGTGTCGTTGAATCCACAGGGATTTTACCAGAAAGCATTGAGCTGGAACTAACCGAAAGTATCCTGATGAGTGATCCTGAACAGGCTGTTGTTATCCTGAATCAACTTAAAGAACATGGCTTTTCTCTGGCCATTGACGACTTTGGCACCGGCTACTCTTCACTGGCCTATCTGAAACGTCTTCCGATACACACACTCAAGATAGACCGTGCCTTTGTGCGGGATATGCTACAGGATTCCGGAAACCGGGCCATTGTTGCCGCCATCATTGCCATGGCCCGTCAGCTGGGGCTTACCACGGTTGCCGAAGGGGTGGAAGAGCTGGAGCAGTCTTTTGAACTTATGGAACTGGGCTGTAGCCAGGTCCAGGGCTTCCATTTCGGTTGTCCTGTCCCGGCGGATGAATTTGCTGAAAAGTGGCTAGTACAGACTTAAACAAAACGTTAAGGCTTCAATACCTTGTTATACATGCCGTTTTATTATTTACAAAGGAGTGACAGGCTATGAATCTGAGCATTAAAACCCGTATCATGATGATTTTATTGGTGGGCTGGGTATCAGTCGCTACAGTCGGTGTAATTGCCTTGTTTGGCCTTCATAACAGCGACAAAGCCATTGAAAACCTCTACAAGGAGCGGATGGGACGCTTGACCGAGATCAGCCGGGTAATGTCCTTGATGCGCGACAACCGGATTCAACTGTTGCTTGCCTTGCAACACGACGCAAGTAACCCTGCAATCCTAAAGCTACATGACCATGCACTTGATATGCACCTGGAACAGGCAACCAAAAATATTCAAGAAATCACCACCATCTGGGAAGGTTTCATGAAACGCCCCATGACGCCTGAAGGCAAAAAGCAGGCTGATGATTTTGCTGCCAAACGAATGCAGTTTGTAAATGAAGGTCTGAAGCCGGCCCAAGCTGCAATTACTGCGGGTCACTACAGTGAGGCAACCGAGCTGACCCTGAAAAAAATCAACCCACTATTCAAGACTGCTGATGAAGCGGCAAAACTGCTGTATGAGCGACAAACTCAGCAGGCCAAGGCAGCCTATGAAACGGCACAGTCTCAATACAAGACCATCCTGACCATCACCATTTTCGCAATTGCCGCTGCTGTAGTCATCTCCGGTCTGCTGGGATTCATGATTATTCGCGCAATCTCCTCTGCTACTTCAGCCTTAATCACAGCAAGCAACGCCATGGCCCAAGGCGACCTTACCCAGAGGGCAAACCTGACCACAGGGGATGAACTGGGCACCATTGCCAAGGCGTTTGATGCCATGGGCGCTGCCTTTAGCGGCATTATCCGCAGGGTGTCTGACACCTCGTTGCAGGTGGCTGCTGCTGCAAACCAGCTGCAGGCAAACGCAACCCGTATTGCCAACGGCGCAGAAGAGGTAGCTGCCCAGACCATTACCGTTGCCACAGCCGGAGAAGAGATGGCAGCAACTTCAGGTGATATTGCCCAGAACTGTATGGGGGCTGCAGAGGGAGCGCAGCAGGCCACAGAAACCACCAAGGCAGGCTTTGCCATTGTGCAGCACACCGTCACCGGGATTGTTTCGCGAGGGGAACGGACCAAAGAAAACGCAGGCATTGTTGCCCGGCTTGGTGAGCGTTCAGACCAGATCGGCGCCATTGTGGCTACCATTGAAGATATTGCTGACCAGACCAACCTGCTGGCCTTGAATGCCGCCATTGAAGCAGCACGGGCCGGTGAGATGGGCCGCGGTTTTGCCGTGGTGGCTGATGAAGTGCGCGCCCTGGCAGAACGGACCACCAAGGCCACCAAAGAGATCAGCGAGATGATCCGTACCATCCAGCAGGAAACCAGGGTTGCCATTACCTCCATGGAAGAAGGTGTAAAAGGTACTGAACAAGGTGCTGCAGAGGCTGCAGAGCTTGAAACCGCACTGCAAAACATCCTTGACCGGGTTTCTGCAGTAACCGATCAGATTAGTCAGATTGCAACAGCAGCCGAGGAACAGACCGCCACCACCAGTGAAATATCCAGTAATATTCATCAGGTTACTGGGATTGTACAAGATACTACCAGTGGCGCCCACGAAACGGCCACTGCTGCCAGCCAACTGAACGGCAATGCCGAGGAACTGCAACGTCTGGTCAGCAGGTTCAGATTGTAAGCCGGGTTCTTCAGAAACTTTTTTAACCAAATCATGCAGAATTTTAGGGGACAATCAAAAAAGTATTGTACCCATTGGTCACACCATGTACCCCAGAGACACAATAATTTAGCAACGAACCACGCAACACACTAATTTTATGAGAATATTTTTTTGGCATGAACGCTGCTATAGCCGTATTGCAAGAACGGCACAAGCCTACAAAAGGAGGCGGCCATGTCACAAGGAGTGGTAGAACAGGTGCTGGGGCGAATGCTAACTGACGACCGGTTTCGGCGTCGAGCCATGCTGTCACTGGAAGAGACACTGCAGAAGGAAGGTTACAACCTCAGCCGCAGAGAGCTGAAATCAATTAGACGGGTTGACATGCTCCGCCTTGAAACCGTTGCCCATGATATGGATATGGCGCTGAAACGTTTTGAGGGTTGGCTTCCGCACTGTTAAAATCATCTTATATGTGCGTTTATGTGTTTTAACAGATTAATCGTCAGCGTATAGCATGAATGGTTATCCCTGTTAACAAAGCCTCAAGTTGTAGCAAACCAACAAAAGGAGGACACTGCCATGACTGCCGAACGCAAATACGTTTTCGACTGGACCCTTATCGGCAACATTGACGAAGGACGCCCAAACCTGGGTAACCAGACCCGCCTTGAGGTGTATCGCCTGATGCAGTTTTGCTTCCGTGATATTATTGAACAAAGGCTTGGCTCAGATGAAACTGACCGGATTTTCTACGATGCAGGCTATCTGGCAGGATCTCAGTTCTATCAAAATGTAATCGGGATCCCTGCTGATCTTGATGATTTCGTCAGTAAGCTGCAAGCGGCCCTTAAGGCGCTTGGCATCGGTATATTGCGGGTCGAAGAGGCGGATCTGGCTAACGGCCGCCTGGTATTAACGGTCTCAGAAGATCTGGACTGCTCCGGCCTGCCGGAGCTGAATTATGAAATCTGCACCTATGACGAAGGGTTTATTGCAGCATTGCTGGAGTCATTCAGCGGTACAAAATTTCAGGTAAAAGAGATTGACTGCTGGTGTACCGGTGACCGCACCTGTCGTTTCCTGGCCGTTGCAGAAGGGAGTAGCCAGGCATAATGAGCCAGCTAGCGGATCTGCTCCACACCATTGCAACAGGGCAAAGCATTAAGGAAGTCCCTGCAGACTGCGACTGTCGTGAACAGCTTCTTGAGCTCATCAAATATCAGGATGAGCTTAAGCGGTTTGTTGCGGCAATATCTGCCGGTGATCTTTCGGCCACACTGCAGGTCAAAGGGGCATTGGCGGGCAGCCTTAAGGCACTCCATGCCAATCTGCGGCATCTTACCTGGCAGACGCAGCAGGTTGCGGCAGGCGATTTCAGCCAGCGGGTAGATTTTCTGGGGGCTTTTTCTGAGGCGTTTAACAGTATGGTTAGCTCATTGGCTACCGCTCGGGATAATCTGACAGAACGGAACAAGCAGCTTGCAGATACCTGCGAAGAACTGAAACTGACCCAGTCACAACTGCTACAGCAGGAAAAGATGGCGTCAATCGGGCAGTTGGCAGCAGGAGTCGCGCATGAAATCAATAACCCCATTGGCTTTATCAAAAGTAATCTGGGCTGTCTTGTCAAGTACAGCACAAAATTGGCTGCATATTTTGCGGCCTGCGAGCCGCTTCTTGCATCTGCCCCGGTAGAGCTGCAGGAACAGTTTGCCCAGCTTGGCAAGAAATTTTCCATCGCCCTGATTCT
>Ga0074197_1002105_pt1 | contig 14636 bp, 13 predicted proteins | sample EPASupsiteSAE305_FD_64526 | JGI IMG/M metagenome (GOLD analysis project Ga0074197, IMG submission 64526) | Bioremediated contaminated groundwater microbial communities from EPA Superfund site, New Mexico - SAE3-05 reassembly with SPADES | ecosystem: Environmental > Aquatic > Deep subsurface >...
TCCTAACTTTTATAAAAAATTATAATATTAATATCGGTTGTTACCGCTTTATATTTGAATCAATATTTCACGACCTCTTTTTTAGAGGGAGGGAGGCGATCTTCTCTCCCGTTTACCATCCCCTCAAACGCTTTGATGTCATGCTTGCTCACCACCATATAACGTCCTAACGCCATCGCATTATCACCGGAAGAGGCATGTTGTCGATCAATCGTAAACGCCGCCGCGTACCCCGATTTTTTAGCATCCACAAGCAATCCATCATCATAAATTCCAAATACCCATGCCAGATATTTGATCTCGTGTCCCATTCTCTCTTCGAGTTTTTTCTTCGCACCGCCGAGCTGTTTATCGACAAATTTCGCATATTCCTCGGATGAGAGTTTTTTCTTCTCTTTTTTGAAATTCGGATGCCAATACGTATGCGACTCTACACGAAATAGTTTTGTCGACTCAAGCTCACGAAGTTGTTCCCAATTCATAGCATACGCAGCATTGGAAATCGCACTCGGATAGATAAAAAGGGTGACTGGAACTTTATATTTTTTGACCAACGGTGCCATATCGCTGTAAACGCTTTTGTGTCCGTCATCGACGGTTATCACTACTGATTTAGCAGGGATCGATTTCACTTCGCCTCGAAGATATTTGGCAGCGGTATCCAAAGGTATAACCGTATAACCGTTTGTTTTAAGCCACTCCATCTGCTCCGCAAACGCAGAGGTTTTGATCGTCATCGAATCGGCTACCTCGGTACCGAAACGGTGATAACACAAAATAGGGACTTTTTTTTCAACTGCCGTAGCCCACAACGAACCCATCAAAACCGCAACCATTAAAACCAATCGAAACATATGCACTAAAACCCTTCTGTAATAAAAATTCGCGGATTATAGCGCATATCATCTCCTTAAGTATTAACATTATTAACAATTTACCCTTGACTTTCCAAGACCATTTAAAATAGAATTCGTTCAATTAGTTGCATAGTCAACTATTTAGGAGTTTTTTATGAATCGATGTGAATGCCCGACACAAGAATCGTTGGGGTGTCTTACCAATCTCTCTGCGATGGCAGCACGGAACTATCTCACGCGTCAACTCGCCCTAAACGGGATTGATATGACGATTGAACAATTCAAAGTGATGGTCGTACTGTGGAAAGAGGGAAATTCCACCCAACAAAACATTGCCGATTTCGTAGGTAAAGATAAAACCTCCGTTACCCGTCTGATCGCAGGCTTGGAAAAACGTTCCCTCATCCAACGCTCAACTGCGTGTGAAGATAAGCGATGTAATCATGTCACCTTAACAGCTCAAGGGATTGCTCTTGAAAAACCGACTATGGAGGTTTTAGAAAAAGCGACCTTGTATCTTCATCAAGGGATTGACCCCGATGAGCTTGCCATCACACTACGCGTCTTAAAACAAATGTGCCTTACTCTAAACTATACTGCAAAGGATTCCGAATGAATCGCCTCACCACTATTGCCTTATCAAGTGCCCTAATCATTGCCTTAAGCGGATGCGAACGTCCCAAAGCTGCGGGGATGGAAAAACCACCTGAAGGGCCCGTTCCCATTACGACAACCCAAGTAAAACTCGGTAATTTTCCTGCCGTGTTAGAAGCGACAGGACAAACACAAGCTTATAACACGGTACAAATCTATGCACGTGTCAGCGGGTATCTGCAAAAACGCGCCTATACGGAGGGGAGCCGTGTAGAGAAAGGCTCTACCCTCTTTAGCATTGACCCGAGTGATCTTAAAAACTCTCTCTTAAACGCCCAAGCCGCATATGATTTGGCAATAGCGAATCATACCAATGCCAAAGCAGCCCTCAACCGAATCAAACCGCTCGCAAGCGCTAACGCCGCAAGTGCGCAAGATCTTGACAGTGCAACGGCCAATGAACGCAACACCGCTGCAGCGGTAGCCGGAGCTAAAGCTTCTTTGGAACAAGCCAAACTTAACCTTAGTTACACAACGATCAAAGCACCTATCAGCGGGTTTGTCGACCGTTCAAAAGTAGATGTGGGTACGTATGTTGTAGCAGGAGCTTCCGGATTGCTCACGACCATGTATCAAAGCGATCCGATTTATGTCAACTTCACTTTTAGCGAAAATCAAAAACTTGCCCGCCAAAATGCCATTGCTTCAGGAAAACTCATCGCACCGAAAGACGGTAAATATACGATTGAACTGATCTTGAGTGATAATTCAACCCTCTTACGCAAAGGTTCAATCGATTTCATCGCACCTTTTATCGATTCAACCACGGGTAACATTACCTATCGTGCACTTGTCGATAACAGCGATCATAAACTCCTTCCGGGTCAGTTTGTACGGGTAAAAGTAAAAGGGATGGAGTGGAGTAACGCTCTGTATGTCCCTCAAAAAACAGTTATGACCGGTGACAAAGGGAAATTCGTTTACGTCGTTGAAGCCAACAACACCGTCTCTCCTCGCCCAGTCATTACCGGAGAATGGGTAGATGAAAATATCCTCATCGAAAGCGGTATCACCACAAATGATAAAATCGCTGCCGACTCTCTTCCGAAACTCAGACCCGGCTCTGAAGTAATTCCAAACGGTACAAAATAATGTTCAGCAAATTTTTTATCAACCGTCCGGTTCTCTCCGCCGTTATCGGTATTATTATCATGCTGTTGGGGTTTGCGGCGATTAAATCTCTCCCGATTTCACAGCTCCCTAACCTCACCCCTCCGACGGTTGTCGTTACCGCCAAATATCCGGGTGCCGATGCCGAAACAATTGCCAACAATATCCTTACCCCTCTCGAATCGCAGATTGCAGGGGCGGATGGATTGATGTATATGTCTTCTAAAGCTGCTGCCCTACCGGGAAGCGGTTCGATTACATGTACCTTTAATATCGGTGTCAATCAGGATATGGCGGCCGTCGAAGTACAAAATCGTATCAACTCCGTTTTAGCTCAGCTTCCTCAAACAACGCGTGATCTTGGGGTAACGGTCGAGAAAAAAACCTCTGATATTCTACTCATCGTAGCTATCACCTCTCCGGATGGAAGCTATGATGCGACGCAAATCAGTAACTATATCTCCTCAAACCTTCTTGATGAAGTGAAAAAAATTCCGGGTGCAGGACGGGCGCAGATTTTCGGTCAGCGTGATTATGCAATGCGTGTCTGGCTCAACCCTGATAAAATGGCTTCACTCGGAGTAAGTTCAACTGAAATTGCAGCGGCTATCAAAGATCAAAATCTACAAGTCTCTCCGGGTCGTTTAGGACAAGCTCCTACCGACGATGCACAGATGTGGACCATGCAGCTCACCTCTAAAGGGCGTTTTTCAACCGCCGAAGAGTTCCAAAACATCATTGTTCGAGCTAAACCTGACGGTTCCATGATCCGTTTAAAAGATGTTGCACGTGTTGAACTCGGAAGCCAAAACTACGAATTTTTCGGACGGGTAAACGGTAAACCCGCAGCCATGATCGGTATTTTTGCCGATACCAATGCCAATGCTTTGGACACTTCTGTTGCCGTTGCTGAAAAAATGGAAAAGCTCTCGCATAAATTTCCGCAAGGACTTAAATACGATATCCCTTACGATACGACCGATTTCGTTAAAATCTCTATCGAAGAGGTTGTCTCAACCCTTATAGAGGCGATTATCCTTGTGAGTTTGGTTATTTATCTCTTTTTACAAAGTACCCGTGCCGCGATGATTCCGATCCTCTCGATTCCGATCTCTTTGACGGGTGCTTTTATCGGGATGTATTTACTCGGCTATTCGATCAATACCCTTACCCTTTTTGGTCTCGTCCTTGCCATCGGTATCGTCGTCGATGATGCGATTGTCGTCGTTGAAAACATGGAGAGAATACTTCAAAATGAAGATCTATCACCGCGTGAAGCGGCGATCAAAGCTATGACTCAAATCTCCGGCCCCGTTGTGGCTATCGTCCTTGTTATGTGTGCCGTTTTCATCCCTGCAACCTTTATGGGGGGGATGACGGGTCAGCTGTATAAACAGTTCGCCGCTACCATTGCTATTTCGGTTGTTTTTTCCGGTTTTATGGCCCTCACGTTTGCTCCGGCTATCGGTGCGCTGATCCTTAAAAAACATACCGAAGAGCCTGCCGCATTCTTCCGATGGTTCAACCGTATGTTTGGTAAAATGACCGAGGGATACGTCCGTCGCTCAGCCTACATGATACGCCGTTCGCTTATCTTTTTGATCATTTATCTTACCACCTACGGATTTATCGCTTTTTTCCATAAAACACTCCCCAGTGCATTCCTTCCTATGGAAGATCAGGGATATTTTATTACCAGTATCAATCTTCCCGAAGGCTCTACGGCCAACCGTACCCTTGAAGTTGTTAAAGAGGTTGAAAAAATATTAAGTACCCAAGAAGGGGTTGCGAAATATACGGCAATTACAGGGCTTAACGTCCTGACGTTTTCCCAAGAACCGAACTCTGCCGTCGTCTTCACCCGTCTCAAATCATGGGAAGATCGCCCAACAAAAGAGTTAGGCGTATTCGGTATCCTCGAATCCTTAGGGCCAAAACTCGGCAGTATTAAAGAGGCAAAAGTATTTGCGATGCCTCCTCCTCCGATCCGGGGTATGGGCGCATCCGATATGTTCAGTCTTAAACTCTTACAGCCGGGAGATAATAACTATATACAGCACGCACAAACAACCAATGCCTTTATCGGCGAGTTAAAAAATGAACCGGGTATTAAGAATCCGTTCAGCACAATGAATATCAACAATCCAACCTTAACGGTTGAAGTGGATCGTGAAAAAGCAAAAATGATGGGGCTCGCCATCAGTGATGTGTATCAAACCCTTCAGGCAACTATCGGAACGATGTATGTCAACCAATTTGATAAAAACGGTAAAACCTATTGGGTACAGATGCAATCGGATGCCCCATTCCGATCTACTCCCGAAGATATCGGACGCGCATGGGTTCGCTCATCTGCAGGTCAGCTCGTACCGCTCTCAAGCGTCGTCACGGTTAAAATGGGAAGCGCCCCTTCCTCTATTGAGCACTTTAACGGTGTTTTGAGTACGACGATCATGGGTTCCCCTGCTCCGGGATACAGTTCCGGAGACATTATTAAAACCATAGAGAGAGTGGGAGACAATACTTTACCCGCCACGGCGAACTACGATTGGGACGGATTGTATCTCCAAGAAAAATTGGTCGGTTCCAAAGCTCTCTTTATTATTGCGTTTGCGCTTGTAATGGTATACCTCATTTTAGCGGCGCTGTATGAGCGATGGACATTGCCGATATCGATTATGCTCGCCGTTCCGTATGGGATTATGGGAGCCTACGCGATCGTATGGGTTATCCCGTTTTTGAATAACAACGTCTTTTTCCAGATCGGATTGCTTACCCTTATCGCCCTCTCGGCAAAAAATGCGATCTTAGTCGTCGAATTCGCCGAAGAGCAGCGTCAACTGGGGAAAAATATTTACGATGCAACAATGGAAGCGGCACGGCTGCGTTACCGTCCGATGATGATGACCTCATTCGCATTTCTCGCCGGTATGCTACCGCTTATTTTTAGTTCCGGTGCAGGGGCAATGGGGCGATTCTCAATCGGGATAGCCATGTTCGGAGGGATGCTGGCGGCAACTTTCATCGAACGTTACTTTATCCCGTTCCTCTACTATTGGGTCGCTACGGCTCAGGAAAAATTCAGCTCGCGCAAAGGAGTCGATCATGCATAATACCACTCTAAGCCTCGCGCTTCTCTCTGCGCTCATTCTAAGCGGATGTGCCATCGGGCCTGATTACGTTCGGCCGGAGATGGCTTCACCGCAAAAATTTTTGCATCAGGATGTTAATCAAACGGCAAAAGGGACTATCGATACACAATGGTGGAAAAGCTTCAATGATGAATCTCTTAATCGTGCAGTTGAAGAGGCTTTAGTATCTAACTATGATCTTTTGGCATCGCGTGCCTCCGTCGATGCACTTCTGGGTAAATTTGATCAGGCCAAATCGTATCTCTACCCTCAAATCAATGCAAACGGTTCATTAGATCGCAAAGGGGTTGACAACGCCTCAAGCGGAGGGAATCAATTACGCGAAGGGGTAACCTCTACATATGCGGGATCACTCTCGTTAGCAAGTTATGAGATCGATTTATTCGGAAAGGTACGTCGTGCCAACGAATCTGCCCGCGCGGCCCTTTTATCAAGTGAATATGCTTCGCAAACCCTCAAGATCACTACGGCTTCGAGTGTTGCCGCATCCTACATTAAGCTCGCCTCTTTGCAGGGGCAAATCGATTTGGCAAAAGAGAACGTTACACTTAACAATGAAATCGTACAATTGAATGAGATGAAGTACAAACACGGTGTTATCGCTGAGACGACTTTACTGCAATCATTATCAGAAGTTGAGAGTGCCAAAGCAACCCTATCCCAGCTTGAAGCGACCAAGATCTCTGAAGAGGCTACGTTTAACCTACTCCTAGGCCGTAACCCCTCACCGGTGAGTACCGCATCTTTAAATGCAATCACACTTCCCGAAGTACCTGCAGCACTCCCCTCAAATATCTTAAATAAACGACCGGATATTGCATCGGCAGAACAAAATCTCATAGCGGCGAATGCCATGATCGGTGTCGCACGTGCCGCGTATTTTCCAAGTATAAAACTAACAGGGATGTTAGGAGTACAGAGTCTTGAACTTAACGACTTTGTCTCAAACCCGGCACGTATTTGGGAAATCGGCCCCTCAATCAGTGTACCGATCTTTTCAGCCGGACGAATAGCAGGTGAAATCAAAACAGCTGAGGCCGATCGGAACCAGAGCCTTGCTACTTATAAAAAAACCATTGTAAGTGCTTTTAACGACACGGATAACGCCATTGGACAAACAGCTAAAGCGAAAGAGCAAATTACCTATCAACGTGCCCGTACAGATGCCATCCACAAAGCACTATCACAAAGTAAACTACGTTATCAAGTAGGAACCATTACCTACAGCGATATGCTTTTAGTACAACAACAATGGTTACAAGCATCTCAGCAATTCCTGATTGCCAAACAAAATGCTCTGATTGCTACCGTATCTCTTTATAAAGCATTAGGGGGTGGATGGTCAGATGAACAGACACCGCCGCTTCCTGATCTTCTCCCCTCAGGACGATAATTTTTATCGGACTATATTCCATTCTACTATTTGTACGGTACAAATAGTAGATAAATTTTCCCCTTCTAAATGCCCCTAAAAAGACAATCATTAGTAAACAAACAGCAAAAAAGGGGAAAAAACAAAAAAAATCTTTCCCTCATGTCACTGATTTACCCCAAATTAGAGCTAATTTGATAAAGTTGTGATCTTCTACAAATCCCTATTTTGTGGGATTCTAAAAAATATTTGCAAAATTCATTAAAAAAGCTTGACAAGTATAGGGGGAGTAGTGGTATACTTCCGCCATATTTTTTTAAGGAGCCTTACCATGATGAAAATCATTTCTGCGTTGCTTTTGGCTGCAATGTTTATCGGATGCAGCGAGTCTGCAACAACTGAAGCACCTGCTGCTACTGAAGAAGTTGCACCTGTAGCTGAAGAAGCTGCTGCACCTGTTGCTGAAGAAGCTGCTGTTACTACTGAAGAAGCTGCACCTGCTGCTGACGCTGCTGCTGCTGAAGCTGCTCCTGCTGCTGAAGCTACTCCTGCTAAATAAGTTTTTACTTAGCTTGAGTGTTTCGCACTCCGGTGCGAAACTTTTTTCCTCTTTTTCTTCTTTTTTAAAACAAAAATCAAACTAACTTATCGTAAACTATCCTAATCTAAATTAGGAGTATTCTTTATGAAAATCATTCTTTCTGTTATCTGTTCCCTTTTTTTAATCGGATGCAGTGAGTCAACCCCTCAATCTAATGAATCAAACACTGTAATCGCAAATGAAGTAGAGACGAAGAGTGCCGTTGCAGAAGAAAATAAAACAGCCATCTCACCTACAGCCGTTACAGTAGAAGCAGCGACCGTTACGGTAACGGAAACAACCGTAGACGCAACAGCTCTATTCGCACAGAAGTGTGCTTCATGCCATGGCGGTAAAGCTGAAAAGTCTGCCCTTAATAAATCTCAAATAATCGCCGGATGGAAAGATACCCAAATTAAAGATGCCCTTAAAGGGTATCAAGCCGGCACATACGGCAAAGAGATGAAGGGGTTAATGCAAGGACAAGCGAAAGGGCTTAGCGACGCTCAAATCGATGCACTCGCCAAATATATCTCTACCCTTTAACCCTCACTTTTAGGTAGCGCGAATTTTTGCGTTACCAACTCTCCCTCTTCACTGAAAAATAGATAATAAAGATAATCTTTTTTGACACTCAACCCCGCTAAATAGCGAAGGGCAAGATTCGCCTGCAACGATGCTATGTGCATTACGATCGGCGCGGCAATACCGGCGGGCGTTTTTTGGGTGATTTTAAAAAGCTCGTTAAACGAGGCTTCTTCAAAAAAGCAAACTTGTCCGTTAAAAGCCTCTACCGATCCGTAGATCCATGATAAATTCTTAGATTTTGCATACGTATTTATCTCTCCCCTTGAAGGCAAATTATCGGTTGCATCAATAATCAAATCAATATCAATATTTTTTTCAGTAAATTCTGAAAATCGACAGACATGCGAATATGCTTTTACATACGGGCACCGCTCTTCGATCAACACGGCCGCGACTTCTGCTTTAAACTTCCCCTCGTCTCCCATTTTAAAAGCAATTTGACGATGTATATTATGTAAGCTGACCGTATCGAAATCAATCATATGAATTTCACCGATACCTGATGCACCCAGAGCGAACGCTAATGAGCTTCCAAGCCCTCCACTACCGATTATAGCAATCTTCTTTGACTGCAGGGCTTGTTGCGTCTCTTCCCCCCATAACTGTACCTGACGATGGAAATAATGCATCATCTTCTCTTTCTCCCCTATGGAAATTTGTTTTAGCTTATCATCGTTTGGATAAAAATTACCCTTATTCCGACTCAGACACTAGGGTTTTTCTTTTATCATAGGGTAGTTCAATTATAAAGCGGGCACCGCCGTTCACATTCTCAACCCAAATTTTCCCTCCAAAACTCTCTTCGATAATGTATTTTGACATATGTAGTCCTAATCCGCTTCCATGCTCAGGATCTTTTGTCGTAAAGTAAATATCAAATACTTTCCCTAAGATATTCGGATCTATACCTCCGGCATTGTCTTCAACACTAATTCGAATACTTTCCTCATAATCTTCAATACGGATTGAAATTTCCCCTTCAATAATTCTCTTTTCAAGAATTGCATCATGTGCATTTTTGATTAAATTCATCAGTACTTGAATCATCTCATTTTTAGCAATATTAACTTTTTTCGTGGTTGTAATATTGAGGTGTGTTTTTATTTTTGCGTACTTTAGAAATACATCGCTAAGCTTAAGCGCTTCTACCGCTAAATCTCCTACATTTTCTAATGCTTTGGATTTGTCACTTTTATAAAAATTCCGAAAATCATCAATGGTTTTGGAAAGATATTGGAGATGTTCATCGATACTCTCATGCCCTTTATCAAAACAGGCTTCATCGCATTTTCCAAGTTTATGCTTTACGTACATATCTTGATTAATGAGTGCAAGGGTATTAAGCGGCTGTCGCCATTGATGGGCAATTTGCTCAATCATCTCTCCCATTGCTGCAAGTCTGGATTGTTGAACAAAAAGGCGATCCTTCATCCGTGCTTCATTAAGTGCCCCTTTTACTTTATCTCTAAGGGTATCATTGAGGTGATTGAGTTTCTCAATGTATTCACGCTGTAAAAGATAAACTCTGTCGGCCAATGCAAGTGAGAGAAAAATCATCTCAATTGCCGATCCGATTTGCTGCACGTTATTAATTCCGTAAAAACTGGGAATTAAATCAAATTTATTAAAAGCAAAAACAATTGTAGCAATTAAAAAAGAACTCCATCCCGCCACATAAAAACGGGCGGCTCTGTATTCGTGGCGCATTACCGATAAACCTGCTATCAAGAGGACAACAGGCATGATAGATGCCAAAGAGGCGTTAATCGGGATCACTTCACCATAAGGAAGGATCGAAGAGACCCCCGTCATTACAAGAGTAATAAACATCATGACAACAATAATATTATCTACTTTTGGAGTATATAACGGGGTATTTAAAAAGTGGCGACTAAAATAGAGGGCACTAAATGCGGTAAAGGCAATAAAAGTACACGATCCGTGTTCAATCAACCATGGTATATCACCCCAAAAATATTTAATACCCAACCCGTCAAAAGAGAGTTGCCATAAAATAAAAGAGACAAGAAAAAGAATGTATCGAAGATAGTTATGATCTCGAGTATAAATAAATAATACTGCATTATAAAGAAAAACAATAAAGAAAATTCCGTAATATATCCCGACGAAAAAGTTGTTTTGTTCCAAATCTTCCAGTAATGTTTCTGAAGAGAAAATGGAGATAGGAAGTTGCATTGAACTTTGTGTTTTTACTCGTAGTAACAATGTTGAGTCGGCAACACCCTTAAGGGGAAGTTCTGAGATAAAATAGTGTGAACCGATATCCCTATCTCTAAACGGCTGAGACGTCCCTAGACGCTGATATTTAATGAGTGTTCCATCCGGTTTAAGGAGATAAATATCGATCGATTCTAAAAGGGGATAATCAATTTTCATCCACCAATGGGTGTCCTCTAAAAAAGAGAGATTGTGCAGATCGATTTTAAACCAGTAGACTGACTTTGTAAATCCGAAATTGACACTCCGTTCTTGTGTATAAAGCGTAAACTTTTCAGATTCGAGTTGCTCGAAGTTAAGATCTCCATTAACATCTTCACAATACGATATTGACCCTTCGACCGGGTTTACAACCTCTTTTTGTATGGTTAAAAGAGAGGCTTGAAGCGTTAAGGAAAAAAGAATAAGGAAAAAAAATGAATTTTTCACCTTATCTGCGCTTTCGCAATGCCTCTTTAAATCCCCAACCTTTTCGTGATTCGGTGAGACTTTTTCTATCTAAATCAACAATCAAGAGCTCTTCCGTATTTCCGAGATCCGCTTCAATCTCTCCATCGGGAGAAACAACCATCGAATCGCCGTAAAATTTCCACGCATGTTTCTCATCACAATATTCACCGACACGATTAGCACGAAGAATATAGCAGTTATGGGTAAATGCTCTTGTTTTAATGAGTTCACGCCAACGGTTATGCGACTCAAATGTCGAAGCGCTTGGAACCAAAACGACATCAACCGCTTTAGTACTCACCGATTCCCAAAGAGGATCAAAATGGGTCTCAAAACCACCCATAACGGCAAACTTAAACCCATCAAGAGCAAAAATCATCGGAGGTTTTACTGCTTCAACAGGATTATTAAAAAACTTCTCTTCATTCCAATGGGGATAGTTAATCAAAAACTGCTGTGGATAATAAGTGACACTGCGGGCATTGATTTTTGCAATCATCTTCGTACACTCTTTTTTCTTTACGGTAACAATCGAAGCAACAAAAGTAAGGTCGTATTTGAGAGCTAATCCCTTAAGCGTTTCAATCTGATGAGCACTTTGCTCAGCTATCATACTTACAGGAGTTTGAACTAACTCTTTAAAAAAAGGGTTTAGGAGATACTCTCCCATTAAAACAAGTTTTACCCCTTTTTGGCTTGCTACACGGGCATAATTTTCTAGGATTTTACTCCCCATACCGATTGAGGGGAGTTGAAGTATGGCTATACGCATTACTGCTCCTGATTTTTAATAATTTGAATCTGTAGTTGAGCATTTTGGAGCATGGTTTCGGCAATTTTAAGCTCTTTCATCCCCTCTTCATACGCTTTGACACTTTCATTCATCGGCAATGCAGGATCCATTAATTTCTCTAAAATTGCTTTGGCATTAGTAATCTTTGTCTCAAAACTCTCATCGCTCTTCATAGTGCCTCCCGAACATAATTCTCTATTTTATCTATTTCTACTAAAAAAGCATCATGGCCATAATCACTCTTAACTTCGAGATAATCACTATTCGTTTTTCCAATGGCTTTCATCGCGGTATGGATAGCCTCCATCTCTGAAGGGAGAAAAAGAATATCTTTTTCAAATCCAACCAGATAAAGTTCCGCATTGATTTTAGCTAAAGCCTCTTCTATCGAATCAAATCCACGTGAGAGATCATAAATATTGATCGCTTTTGTGATATACAAATAAGAGAGCGGATCAAACCATTTTGTAAAATTATAGCCGTTATACTCCAGATACGATTCAACCTGAAATTTACCGAACAGTTCGTATAAACCGTCCGTTCGTTTATATTCTCGACCGAATTTTCGCTCCATCGACTGATGTGATAAGAAACTTATATGCCCTGCCATACGTCCGATTGCCATTCCGCTCAGACCGTTTTGGGCAATCACTTCGGGATCATAATAGCCGTTTTTAAACTCGGGATCTTTAAGTATCGCTTCTTGGGCTACTTTGTTAAACGCGATCGCCCACGGCTGTGTCGCCGCCGTCGTTGCCATCGCTATGATTTTTTTAGCAAAATTCGGGAAAAAGACACCAAACGCTAACGCTTGCATCCCCCCCATTGACCCGCCGATGATGGCATGGACTTGATGAATACCCAAACGATCAAACAATATCCGCTGTGCTTTCACCATATCTAAAATCGTGATAACGGGAAACTTATAACGATACGGTTCATTATAAGGATAGCGTAGAGACATCGGTCCGGAAGAGCCGAAACAACTCCCCAAAACATTGGTACAGATCACGAAAAATTTGTCGGTATCGACCGCTTTTCCCTGACCTATGAGTCCATCCCACCATCCGCTCTTATTATCACCCTCATACGTCCCTGCCGCATGATGAGAACCCGTAAGAGCATGACAAATCACGATCACATTATCCCGCGCTTCATTGAGTTCACCGTATGTCTCATAAATGATGTCATACGGCTCTAAGATACGCCCACTCTCCAAATAGAGTGGATTAGTAAAATGCTCACTGTGAATTTTCAGATTTAACATGGAACCCTTTACGCGCCAAATGCCTGTTTCAAGTCATGTATCAAATCTTCTACAGCTTCAAGACCGATACTTAGACGAATCAGTCCTGAAGGAACGCCGCACGCAACTAACTCTTCATTGGAAAGCTGCTGATGGGTCGTCGATGCCGGATGGGTAATGATCGACTTAGAATCCCCGATATTGACAACAAGAGAAAAAAGTTTTGTCGCATCTACGATCTGTTTCGCTTTCTCAAAACTTTCTACTTCAAAACTGAGCAATCCGCTTGACATACCGTTTTCAAAATAACGCTGTGCATTGGCATAGTTGCTATTGCTTTTTAGGCCCGGATAGTTCACTTTTTTAACCATCGGATGAGACTCTAAAAACCCTGCAACGGCTTGAGCGTTACGTGAGTGTTCGCGCATACGAAGTGAAAGCGTTTCAATTCCCTGAATAAAGAGCCAAGAGTTAAACGGGGATACGACCGCACCCAAATCACGTAAAAGCGATAAGCGAGCACGAAGACAAAAAAGCGGCAACGGAACATCAACATAGACCAAACCGTGATAACTCTCATCCGCTTCGTTAAACTGAGGATAGCGAGCGTTTCCTTTAATAAAATCAACCAAACCATTACGCTCTACCATGATCCCGCCGATAGCAAGCCCTTGACCCGTCGTATATTTACTGGCACTGTGAACAACAACATCTACGCCATGTTCTAGTGGACGGCAAAGAACCGGAGTAGCAACCGTATTATCAACAATAGTGAGAATACCGTGTTTTTTTGCAATAGCCGTAATGGCACTAATGTCGGCCACATCGATACTCGGATTGGTCAACGTCTCGAAAAAGATCGCTTTTGTTTTATCATCTACTAACGCTTCAATTTCGCTCGGATTTTGAACATCAAAATAGCGAGCACTAATACCAAAACGTTTTAACGTATACGACGCTTGGGTCAAGGTTCCGCCGTAAAGCTGACGAGCGCAGATAATATTATCTCCTGCTTCCGCCGCATTGGCGATTGCGTAGAAGATCGCCGCCATCCCGCTTGACGTTGCTAGACCTGCCGCGCCACCTTCGAGTGTTGCAAAACGTTTTTCAAATACATCCGTCGTCGGATTATTCAAACGAGTATAGATATTTCCCAATTCCTTGAGAGCAAACAAATTTGCCGCATGTTCGACGTCCCGAAACTCGTATGCCGTCGTTTGATAAATAGGAACTGCCATCGTACTTTGGGAGTCTTTATCGTATCCCGCGTGTAACGCTTCGGTTTGAAGTTGCATGTTCATCCTTTGTAATTGTTTGGCGCAATTGTATCGCCATCCCACAGTATTTCCAAAGTTTCCTTAATGGTATAATGTCCATTAGTTTGATAAGGAATCTTTATACGTGGTAGTTTGGTGCCTCTTGGGTGATAATAACATCATGAACATGCGACTCTTTAAGCCCTGCACTGGTGATTTCGACAAATTCTGCTTTATCCCAAAACGCTTCGATGCTCTCAGAGCCGCAATATCCCATAGAAGAGCGTAATCCCCCCATCATTTGATGCACTACCGCCGCGATACTTCCACGAAACGGAAC
>Ga0074197_1002107_pt1 | contig 14619 bp, 5 predicted proteins | sample EPASupsiteSAE305_FD_64526 | JGI IMG/M metagenome (GOLD analysis project Ga0074197, IMG submission 64526) | Bioremediated contaminated groundwater microbial communities from EPA Superfund site, New Mexico - SAE3-05 reassembly with SPADES | ecosystem: Environmental > Aquatic > Deep subsurface >...
AAACGGGGTTTTTGTTCATCATATCCCAATTCACGATTCATTGCCCATTGATACCCGCGAGGTAAATATACCGGCTTTTATTGATGCTTACGGGGCAAACAAAATAAAGGATGTAACCCTCTTTTACCAGCAGAACAAAAAACGGTTTATTGGAAAAAAAATGGAACTTGATCAGGTAAAAAATGATACAGGTTTTTTTTATCATAATATGATTACCGGAATGGAAAATGGCGATACCTTAAAATATTATATCCAGGTAACCGATCAATCGGACCAAATAACTTATCACCCTGTCATGGGTAATCTGGAACCTCACCAATTCTTTGTTAAAGTTGATACGGCCACTACACCAACTGATATTTCAAATTCAATTTATAACGGTGTAAAACTTTTCCCCAATCCGGCCAACCATCAACTTACACTTGTATTTAATAATGTAACAGAAAGAGAGCTAACTTTAGAAATAGTTAATATCCAAGGGAAATTGGTGCAGCAATTTCAGATTGATGCTCCTCAAGAATGGTTCCGGTTCGATCTTCCAGTGGATGAAATCCCCAATGGTATGTATTTGCTGAGCCTAAAGTTTTCCGGTTCCATTATTCAGCGTAAGTTTATTATTTCACATTAAAGCGAGAACTGCACCTTTACAATGGCCATTGATTTCCGGGCGATGGAATTCGTATCGTAGTAAGGGCGGTTTTCATACTGGATGGTTCCTTTAATTTTATGTCCAACTACATAATAATTCAGTCCAATATTATGATGGATCAACCGGTGGTTTAACCCTTCAAAATAGCGGTAAGTAAGTTCATAAAAGGGTTGGACCCTTCCTGACTTTTCCTTTGATGGCAATAAATAGGCTGTTTGCAAAAGTGTTGACATTCCGGTCCCTTGCAAAAATTCGCTGAGCCCGTTACCATAAATATCGGCAAAACCAAAACTAGTGGTAAAATTGGGACCATAGTTGTACCAAAACTGTCCCACATAGAAAGTTAATGCACTGCGGTTCTGAAATGGGTAATCAAGGAATAAATCCACAGCCAGGTGAGTGGCATTAAAATCCTCAAAGGTGCCATCGGAATAATAACTGATGGTAGCATCGGGATGAAAATCAAAACCAAATCCAAGGTTTAGGACTTTCTTTTGGCCCATGTAGGTGCCTGTTTTGAATGGCATGGCATTACTTTCTTTATCAAAAAATTGCCATTCAAAATACCCTTTGTAGCTGAGGTTGTGGTTGGGCTGGAAGTAAATTTTATTGAATTCAACAGTTGCAGGAATGGTATTGGCTACAAACGGTTTGGTAATGGAGGTACGGTAGCTGAAAGGGCCAACGTTTCCGGTAAAAAAGAGCCCCAATTGGCGCCCGGTCTGGTCATCGGTTGATAACGCGGGCAAAGCGCTGACAGGAACATCGGCGGTAAGTGTTTTGGTGGCGCTGGCACTGGAATATCTTGAAATGCCATTGTACATGGTTAATCCGGCACCGGTTATCAAGTGGTTGTTCAAAATTTTAATGCTTCCCCAGGCATCGTAGCAATAAAACTGAATTTTACCGGGAGCGTTACTGTTTACTGAACTTGTATGGGATTGCGGAGTTAATGCCGTTTGCACAAAAAATGTATATCTGTCGAAAGCGAGGTGCGTGGTAAAGGAAGTTTGCCGGAGAAGTAAATCAACATCATGGCTTACCGGATTGCCTTGGTTGTCGGTGGTATTTGGGTTTAACTGCATGTACCGCATCCAAATCTGGCTATGGATGCCCACATTCAATTCAAAGGTTTGGTATTTATCCGTTTTCAACCTGATTCCTTCCTGAATTGCTACATACAGGGAATCGGGGATTTTTTGTGAGAATCCGTGAAAAGCGGCAACGAAAATGGCTATGCCCAAAGCAATATTTTTCATATTTTTTTTTGCGAAATTAGGTGATAGTTCTATGATTTTGTTGGATTTTCATGGGTTTTAAGGCATAAAAAAACCCGAAGGTTTCTTCGGGTTCCTGTATGTATTTGTAATTATCTAGAAAATAAATCCAATACTGGCTATAAACTGGCTTTGACGCTGATCGGTACTATAGGTATAGTCTCCAAGTGAAATATTGTCACCCAGTTTACTCAACGGAAATTCGTAACGCACATCAAGAGTTACTTTTTTCAGAATATCCAAACCAATGCCGGCTTGTCCACCAAATGTAGCTTTTTGGGTAACAGCGGTAAAACTGTCTAACATTTCATTAATCTCTTCTGAAGCTGATTTATCTGCTTTATTACCTAATCTGAAGGTAGCCACAGGGCCTCCATAAAAACGGGCTGGGCCTAATTTGATACCCACCATTACCGGAATATCAAAATTGGTGTATTTTATATTGGATGTTGAATTTTTAAATTCACTTATAATTGTAGCTCCATCTTTAATTTCATCTCCTTCTTTAATATTTATGGTTGTATTTGTTTGAGAAAAAATCAATTCAGGTTGAATAAAAATACCTAAGACTTTTACTCTGGCGAAAGCACCAAAGTGGTATCCAAGGTCATACGACGAAGGCTCAAAGGTTACATTTGCGCTAACATCTAGGGCTAACGGATTAATTTCTGCGGCTACGCCATCATTATTCAAGTCAATTAGCAGTTCACCATCATTAGAGCCTCCAGGTAAATAACTATCTTTAATTGAAACAGATGGTTCAATACCAAAATCATCAAAACTTACTTTCGATGAATTGACACCCCCTTTTAAACCCCAACTGAATATTTGGCTGTTGGCAGCTACGGCCATTATTAAAATACCTGCCATTAACATTAGTTTTTTCATAATCGACATTTTTGGTTAAACATTCACGGTAAAGTTACTATTATTTCTAAAGTTTCAAAACGTTGTTTTTTTAGGTTAACCAATATGGATGGTGTTTCCCAGATATTTTGGCTTTTTGTTTATCAGGATATCGATAAATAATTTTATCCGGGCCATCTTTTCACGCACCATGGTCTTTAATCCATAGGAAGTTGGAACATCCTGAGCATTAAACCCTACCACATCCATGTTCTGAACCCGGCCAATAAAAATAGCCCGTTCATTTTGGAATTTTTGCGAGATAATAGTGAGTTGGGTTTCACCAAATACTTTTTTTGCCCGGATCATCGAATCCCAGGTGCGAAAACCGGCATAATCGAGAAAAATCCGTTCTTCAGGAATGCCGGCTTTCACCAAATCATTCTTTATGGTCATCGGTTCGTTGTATTCAATCAGTCCGTTGTCGCCACTTATTAATATGTAATCAATTTTCTGGTGATTGAAAAGAATCAGGGTAGCCTCGATCCGGTTTTTATAAAACAGGTTAATTTCACCTTTTCGGATATATTTGCTTGTACCAAGAAGCAATCCCACTTTGTTCTTTGGAATCTCGGACGCTGATTGGTAGAGCTTATTGCAGGTTTTATGATGGATAATCTGGTCGGGAAGGAATAAAACAATGAAAACACTTGCCAAAATAATGATGAACAAATAAAAATACTTCTTTAAAGGTTTCGATAATCGTTGGGTCATTGGTAACTTGCTGCATTTAAATTTTATTCGAAATTGGGTTACATGTTATTAAAGACAAATTAAAAACTTTTCATTAGATGAACCAAATACATTTACCGTTGCTTATTTTGAATTAATTCTAAATAGGAAAGTGCTGAAACTTAATTTTTTTATATTTGTGCCAGAACTATTATTACAAATTAATTACTACAAACTACATGAGAATCTTTAGCTTTTTATCAGTTTTACTATGTTTATCGTTGCTAACGCATGCCCAAAAAAAGATTGGGTTCCATGAGGGCACTAAAAAAACATTTTTGGTGGATGGAGTTGTTCAAAACTCATTCACAGCAGCTTTTCATTTATCAGAGTTAAGTGTTAACCCATTTACTGCTAATCAGGAGGAATTTCTTTCGCTTACTGCCGATGGTTTTGGCCGTACTTACGAAACCGGGCAACCTGACTTGCCTATTTACAATCAACTGATTGTGGTTCCAAAAGATGTAATCCTCTCTATCGCGGTTATAAACACGGACGAAGAGGAAATTGATATGTCCGATTCAAAAAATAACCGACTGCTAAAACCTGCCATTGCTTCCATTTCAAAGAGCCAGAAAAACCCAGAAAAGATAAAATACGAGAAGGGAAAGGCATACAAACAAAACAGTTTTAACGATCGCCCGGCCGTTGAATTGCATGAGGTTGGAATCATGCGCGATGTTAAACTGTATGAGTTGGTGTATCGCCCGGTTTTATATAATGCTGTTGCAAACAAAATTAGAGTAAGGCATCAGGTTCAAGTGAAACTTGCTTGGGAAGGCCAATTCCCTTCATATATGGATTGGGATTTTACAGATATCGATACTCATACATCACTGGTGACCTCTGCAAAGAGCTCCTTGGATCAGGAGACTTATGTTATTGTTTCTCCTACTAAGTATAAAGAAACCCTACAATCATTTGTAAATTGGAAAAGGCAGCAGGGCTTTTACGTCATCGAAGCCTATATAGGAGAATCAATTTCTTCACCCGATAAAAATGTGATTAAAACTTATCTGAAAAATCTGTATGACAATCCAGCTTCGGGAACAGCAAAACCTTCCTATATTTTATTGGTAGGCGATGTGGCCGATATTCCTGCCTGGAATGGCGAAACCGATAGCCATGCCACCGATTTATATTATGCAGAATACACCGGAGATTTTTTGCCTGAAGTTTTTTACGGACGTTTTTCGGCAGTTACCACAACCCAGTTAAATATCATCATTACCAAAACATTGTATGTAGAGCAAGGTTCAGGCAATTTACGCGGTTATCATAGTGAACATTTATTGGTAAGTGGAGTTGATGCATCGTATGCACCAACTTATGGAAATGGTGCCATCAATTATTTTATGGATTATTATTCCAACGAACAAAACGGGGTAAACGCCCATTATTACTTATATGGTTCAGGTTCACCCATTGTTTCAAATAGTTTGCAGGCCCACCAGGCAATGATTGATGATTTTGATGCAGGAGTGGGGATTGCTTATTATTCGGCTCATTGTAGTGCAGATGGTTGGGCCGATCCTTCGTTTTCTATTTCGGATATTTCATCCTTAAGTAATACCAATGAATATCCCTTGATGATTGGTAACTGCTGCCAATCTTATTCATATAATACAACATCGTTTGCCGAAGAAATTGTACGCACAGCCAATAAAGGGGCCGTGGCTTATATTGGGGCCAGCAATTTTTCCTATTGGGACGAAGATTATTATTGGGGGATTGGTTTTACCTCTAACATTGTGGCCAATCCTACTTACGAAGCTACCGGGCTTGGTTCATGGGATGCCTGGTTCCATACACACAACGAAACCGATGACCAGCATGCCTATACTGCCGGGCAGATATTGAATGTTGGCAATTTGGCTGTCCAAAGTTCAACTTCCGATTTAAAAGGATATTATTGGGAAATATATGGAATTATGGGCGATCCGTCTTTAGTTCCTGCAAAATACCAAACGCAAGAAATTGAACCTGTTTTTACCGATATTTTGGTTGTGGGTCAAAGCAACCTGAAAGTTACCGCACCTAAAGGAGCAACCATTACGTTGATGGAAAACGGTAAGTTGGCCGCATTTGGAAAAGCGGATGCCACCGATGTGTGCGATTTGACTTTTGAACCATTGCAGCATATTGGCGAAAACCAAATTATTATCACAGCTACACATCCCGGTTATGCTCCATTTATTGATTCTTTACGGGTCATTGCTCCAAACGGGCCTTTCTTGGTAATGACAGAAATCCTAATTACGGATTTGCTAGGAAATCAGAACAACATGGCTGAATTTGGTGAAACCATGGGCGCCTATTTTCAAATTCAAAATTTTGGAAATGAAGATGCTCATAATGTAGTGATTGAATTAAATACCGATAGTGAGTGGGTGTTGCCTTTAGGCGAAAATCACACTATTGAAGTTGGGACTATATTAGCCAATGAATTAAAGGTTTTGACAAGCCCATTACAAATACAACTTAAAAATAATGTACCCGATCAGGAAGCGGTTGTTTTTAATGGTAACCTTCATTTCAGCGATAGTTTAAATTCCGGATTTGACTTTGACTTTACCGTAAATGGACCTGATTTGAACGAATCGAATTGGTTGGTGGATCAAGCTGGAGTTGGTAATGCCAACGGAATTGTTGAAGTCAATGAAGAAGTTACAATGACCGCATTTTTTGCCAATGCCGGGCATGCTCAGGTTTCAAATACAACCATTAGTTTTTCGTCTTCCGATGAAGAACTGTTGACTGTTTTATCGGAACCTGTTATTTTTGGCGGGTTCGATCCCTCTCAAACCAAATCCGTTGATGTAGTTATTAAAGCTGGAGCGGATTTCTTTGCCGGCGATCAGGTATTTTTAACCTACCAGTTAGCTGCTGGTGACGGCCACCAATATCTTTTTGAAGGAAAAATTGCGGTTACTTTAGGCGATGAACCCGACATCTGGATGGGTAACGGTTCACAAGAAATTGTTACTGCAAATTTCTACGATTCTGGAGGCCCTGACGCCAAATATAGCAATAACGAAAAAGATACACTTACCTTGCTACCGCATCATAGTGGTGAAGGGTTAATGATTGATTTTGCACAGTTTGAGGTGGAGTCGTCCAATACTGGCTGTTGGGATAAACTTAAAATTTATGATGGAGCTAACACCAATGCCCCTTTATTAGGTTCATTCTGCACTATAAATTTCGTGAACAGTTTACAAAGCCAGAATGAATCAGGAGCATTAACTTTCGTATTTGAATCGGACGACAATACCACCAAGAACGGATGGAAAGCATATATTTCATCTTCGCCAAAAAGCACAGTTACGTTTTCTGTTACCAATGGAATCGATCAGGTAGCTGACGTTGAAATTTCATTGGCTAACAGAACCCTTCTAACCAATGAGCAGGGATTGGCTTTGTTTATGAATACCCTCCAGGACGGAGAAAAGACTTATACCATTTCGAAACCCGGATATTTTTCTAAAACAGGAAAAATCAGTAGTGTAACTGGTGATACCACTTTGGTTATTCTATTGGAAAAATTGCCAGAAATCTGTTTCACAGCCTTTGAAAATATACTTCCTTTGGAAGGGGTAAGTATCAACTTTGATAATCAAACCATGGTTACCGATGCCAATGGCAGTGCCTTGTTTACAGGAGTCCTGCCAGGGACTAAGTCGTTTAGGGCTACAAAAACAGGGTATGTTGATACCACCGGGACTATTGTAGTCGGAACGGTTAACTTTTGCTACAGCCTGCATTTACGGTTAAAACCTACCTATTTGGTTAAGATGGTAATTTCCGATGAATTCGGCTTGGTGAGCGGTGCAAAAGTGACCGTTGGAGACGTTGAAAAGCTAACAAACACCGAAGGCGAAATTACCTTTGATGGTTTGAACCAGGGGAATTATGGTTACACCGTTGAAAAAGAGGGTTACCAAAAAGTAACAGGCGGATTCGACATCACTGATAGCGATTTGGTAAAGAACATTTCAATCAGCCATATTACTTATGGAGCTACTTTCAATGTTACAAGTAATAGCGGGCCTGTTGATGCAGCCGAAATATCAGTGCTTGGCGATATGATTGCCACAGCCAGCAACGGAAAAGTATCCATGTATGGAATCATTCCTGCCCAAGATATTGCCTATTCAGTAAGTAAATTAGGTTATACTACCCATGAAGGAACTTTTGATGTAGTGAATACCGATGTTACCTTGAATATTGAACTGACCTATGTTGACATCCATCAGTTGACCAACAATGGATTACAGGTGTATCCAAACCCTGTTTCGAAAGATTATCGGGTGCGGGTAACTTCTGTTGAAACAATGGACCAGCTACAAGTGTTTAGCTACAATGGAGCGTTATTAATCAATTATTTGGAGCCAACGAAGGAATACCTGATTGATTTCTCAAAATTCTCCAAAGGAATTTATATCTTACAAGCCCGTGTTGGAGAGCAGGTGCACTATGAAAAAGTAATTGTAGAGTAATATTTTAAGTAATTCTGTTTCAATTAATTAATATGAAATGAACCATAACGATGTTGGGTTTTAATCAACAAAAAACGTTACAGTTCATTACCAATAAAGTAACTTATTAAGTTATTGACTGCTGTTTAAAATACTACTCTTCGATAAATGAAAGGTTATGAGAAGAGTAGTATTTTTTTTATCCCTCCTGTTGGTTTCTTTGGGTTTGCAAGGACAACCCCGTGCTATATTTCTCCAGGATAAAACGCCGAATGTTCAAATACTCAGGGAAGATGCCCATACAAAGACTTTTTCATTTAACTATTCCGAAATAAGCTTTATTGAAGTTGAAACCCCACAAGGAGTTTACAACCAAATGGCCATTCCCGGAACATACCGTAGCGGAAAAACGGGCGAACCGCAATTGGTCAGCTCCCAAAAACTCATCGTCATCCCAAAAGGAGCTCAGGTAAAATTATTTGTAAAATCCTTTCAAGAAGGAGAATATAAACTAGAGAACTTCACTTCAAAATCAAAACTGATTCCGTACCAACCCAGTTATGCCAAGGATATTCCTGTTGAAGCCCAGGAGTGGGTCATTTCGGAAAAGGCATATCAGAAAAATTCATTCACTAAAAAGCCAATTGCTGAAATTGAAGTCTTGGGAATACTGCGGGGAATGCAAGTTGCCAGAATTACTGTTAATCCGGTAGCATACAACCCGGTGAGCCATAAAATAAAATGTTACAACAACATTCAGGTGGAGGTGAAGGTGAGCGGGACAAAGATATGGAGTGAACCGCTTCCGGCATCATCCTATTCCCCATATTTCGCCAATATTTACACAGCTTTAAATGTAACCAGTGCTTACCCCGATCATCCCGACCTGGTAAACCATCCGGTACGATATTTAATCGTGAGTCCGCCTCAGTTTGTAAATTCTTTGCAAAGTTTCATTACTTGGAAAACCCAAAAGGGTTTTGATGTGGTTTTAGGAAATACAAGTACCATTGGAAGTTCACCTGCTCAGATAAGGTCCTGGATACAAACCCAATATGCCGATACCTTGGATGGAAAATCAGTTCCAAGTTTTCTGATATTGGTAGGCGATATTGCTCAGATTCCAGCTTCACAAACGGGTATTCGCACAGCCAGAGCCACCGATTTGTATTACGCCAGTGTAGATGGCGATATGTTTCCCGATATGTATTATGGGAGGCTTCCTGCCCAAGATACTGTACAGTTATTGGCTATGGTTGCTAAAATATTACTTTACGAGAAGTACCAATTTACCGACGATTCATTTTTGGACCAAGCAACCCTCATTGCTGGTGCCGATCCCATCTGGAACCCTAGGGTGGCCCAACCTACCGTAAAATACGGTACCGAGAACTATTTCAATGCCATTCAGGGCTATTCGGTGGTAAACAGTTATTTGAATAGTTATACCGATTGTTATACAAATGAAAAGGTTTCAGTTGGTTTTATAAATTATACCGCACATTGTTCGCAAATTTCGTGGGCCGATCCCGTACTTACGGCTGATAATGTATCCAGTTTTATCAACCAGGGAAAATACCCGTTAGCAGTTGGCAATTGTTGCACTTCGGGCGATTTTAGTATCGGAACGTGTATTGGCGAAGCTTGGGTACGGAATCCCTCGGGAGGAGCCATCGCCTACCTGGGTAGCGTTCCTGATACCTATTGGTGGGAAGATTTTTATTGGGCAGTGGGTGCCCACGATCCCGTTTATAACAGCTATCCTACGGTTGAAGGCAGTTCATTGGGAATGTTCGATGCCCCCTTTAGTTCAGATTATGTGACAACCGGAGCCTTGCTTTTTTCCGGGAACTTAGCGGTTACCGAGGCGCATAATCAAGGATACACCAGTGATGTGGATTCAAAATACTATTGGGAAGCCTACCACTGCTTGGGCGATCCCTCTTTACTACCTTATTTCCGTAAAGGGAAAACTCAAACGGTAGTTCATCCGCCTAGGTTGGAATCAGGGGTTGGAGAGTTTATTGTTGAAGCCATGGAAGGTTCAACCGTCACACTTTCCACCAAAAGTGGGATGTTGGCCACTGCACAAGTTTCGGGTTCAGGTAGCACAACCCTTTTTTTTGATACCCAATTTGAGGGCGATTCGGTGCATCTGGTGGTTACAAAACCAAGCCATCAACCTTATATTATTGATGTTCCGGTTACAGTTTCAGATAAAGCCTATTTGGCTTTAAAGTCATTTCTGGTAGATGATGAAATGGGAAACAACAACGGGTTGGCCGACTTTAATGAAAGTATGTTCCTGAATTTGACTGTTGAAAATATCGGGGCGGCCACATCTGAATTTATCGAGGTGAATATACAAACGGAAAACCCTCTTATTGTTTCTTACAACGGAACAATTTTCTCGCATGATTCTTTAGGAATTGGTCCAGTCTTCTCGTTAAATAAAGTAATCGAAATCAGAATTACCGATTCGGTACCCGATCAAACAGAAGTTTGGTTCAATGTACAGCTTTCCGATAGTTTCCCCGGGCTTCCCCGGAGGTATTATAACTATCAACGGCCATTGCTCATCAATGCACCGGTTCTGAAGCTAATACCCAACTTAATTGTTGACGATTTTTATGGAAATGGCAATAATCTGGCCGATGCCGGAGAATCGTTAACGTTATCGGTGAGTTTTACCAATGCAGGGCATGCTATGGTCAGTTCAACTATTCAGATGCAAAGCTTATTTGGAAATTCTGTCTCCACGATTGACCCCGGCAGTTTTTATTTCAATCAAATACTTCCCGGAGATACCCTGACAGCATCCTTTGACATTGCAGTTTTAAATACAACGGCTACCTGCGATTCGTTACAAGTTGCACTTACAAATGGCATTTACCTGGATCAAAACATTTTTTTGTTGTCCATCGGGTTCGATTCCATCGTCCAATTAGGAAACGGGGAACAACTTTTGGGCGAATATCCTTTCAACAATTATTATAAAAACAACCGGACCCAAATCCTCTTTAAAAAGGAGGAAATGTACCAGGGGAACCAACTATTGAAAGCCGTCCGGTTTAACTTTTCGGATATAACCTCAGATGCTTCATTCCGTGATCTTCCAAATTTCACCGTCAAACTGATACCGGCTCCATTGGAGCAATTGTCCGCTTTTGTGGATATGCAACAGGCACAAACCCTTTTTGATACCTCAATTTTTATGTTACCAAACCAAACCGGTTGGTATCAAATCAACTTTACTGATGCTTATTGGATGCTTGCGCCCGAAAACCTGATCCTCGAAATTAATTGGGGAACTTCCGATAACTATGCACCAAGCCTTAACCGGACAAAGGTGTATGGACATTCAACTTCTTTTAATTCGGTTGTTTTTGGTGAAGATGACAATACATATCCGGCACCATTTGCAGGCGTTTCAAAATGGAGACCCAATGTGCAATGGATTTATGACACCTTAGCCGTGACAAATGTGGAGGTAAAAGGTGATTTGCCTCTTGATGGAACTACCTCTGTCAGCAATTGCCAGATAAATATCGGTGATGATATTTTGTTTTCTGATACCTTGGGGCGGGTTAAATACTTTAGCACAAAATGGTCCGAGGCTCTTACCGTTTCGGCTCAGGCCTATGGATATCGTGATACACTTTTCAGTTATTTTAAGGAAGCTCCTTATAGCTTTATTCTCATTGAATTGAAAAGAAACCCCCAAACCATTTTTGTGGTTAAGAACCAATGGGGAATGCCCATTGCAGGTGCAAATATTACACTAAACGCGCATGTTGCAACTACCAATAGCCAAGGGACTGGAGAAACATTTGCTGCTCAAACAGGAATATTTTCTACCTATATTATTACCAAAGAGGGGTACCACACGATAACAGATTCTATTCTGCCAGATTCTTCCATAGAAGTGATAGAAATTACCTTGTCCAATGATTTTGCCGATGCGCATTTTGTAGTGCTTGATTCCAGAAATCAACCGATTCAAGGAGCCATGCTTTTGGTGGATGGCCAACCGGTTTATTCCGATTCCATGGGTTCAGCATTTGCAACTGATTTGGTGCAAGGTCTGCACACTATTTCTATTCACCACATTGGGTACCAAACTTATGATGGAGCTATTTTAGTTGGGGATATTGATACTTCTTTCACATTTGTATTAGCCACTCTTGGTACCGTGAATTTCACGGTTACCGATGGTTGGCAGCCCCTAGCCAATGCAAGGGTGATTTTTAATGACGATACCCTGTTTACAAATCCGTTGGGTAATGTTTCTAAAACTCAGGTTCTGGAAGGAAGTTATTTTTGGAATATCTCAGCTACCGGATATTATTCAACTGCTGACACACTTCAAATGTTTGGATCGGATACCAGTATCCATATTGCATTGGCACCCATTCCCGATGTGATTCTTTTTGTATATAATGGGAAAGTACCGTTGGTCGGGATTCCGGTGGATATCAATCAACAAACCCATGTAACAGATAGTTTCGGGCTTATCAAGTTGGTGGATTTTGGTTTAGGCGGGTTTGACTATGGAATACAGTTAGCGGGTTATTATCCGGTTTCGGGTCATTTTAGTTCCACAAATTCCGATACCCTGCTATCCATAAAAATGAATGAAATCGCAGATGCAAAAATCATCGTCACACACCAGGGGATTGAGGTTGGGGGTGCTTTAGTTGTATTGAATTCTGATACTTTGGTTAGTGATTTTACTGGTGTAGCTACTTTTGTTGATTTGGGAACAGGCGATTTTAATGTTCTTATCCGCAAAGAGGGTTTTTATGACATTGAAACCGATATTCAAATTGAAAATTGCGATACGGTTTTTAATTTCGGATTGCAGAGAATCCCCGAAATCACATGGCAAATTACAAGTAGCGGAACACCCGTGGATAGCGCGATTATCTTATTTGATAGTGTTACACATATTACCGATATTTTTGGACAGATACAATTATATGAACCCATTCAAGGTTGGTATTCCTATCAAGTTTCAAGAACAGGTTACTTTTCCATTTCCGATTCTCTTTCTGTGGGAGAGGGTGATACTACGGTGCATTTGGAAATTGAAAAGATGTTGGAATTATTATTCACAATTACCGATGGTATAAGCCCAATAAGCCAGACTCTGGTTAATTTAGATGAAAATAAGATGCTTACAGATGACAATGGAGATGCACTATTTCAAGGGCTGTATCATGGAAAGTACCATTATTCGGTTATAAAAACAGGATATTCCGCCAAAGAAGATTCCATTGATCTATCTACCGGTTTTACTCATGAATTTGTATGGCTGGAGGAGGAAAACTATCAGGTATCGTTTAAAGTGACTGATGAATTAGGAAACCCCATGGCTGGGACTCTTGTCGCTTGTGCCGATTTTGAATCCCTGACCGATTCTTTGGGTGTGGCTATCCTGTCTCCATTCTCCCCCAACCAAACCTATAGTTATACCATTTATAAAACCGGTTATGTAGCGGCATCAGGTGATTTTACCATCGCGAATGCCGACCTTTTTATCGAACTACAACTGGAACTGGAAACATTTGATGTTACCTTTAACATACTCGATGAACAAGGGACTGTTCAAGGAGCCTCAGTGACCTTCGACCAAAAGGTAAAAACCACTGGACCAGAAGGTATTGTTGTTTTTTATGATTTGCTGCCAGCCGTGAACATGCAATATATTGTACGAAAAACGGACACCCATATCCCGGATACAGGATTTGTAACCTTTCAATCTGATACATTAATTGTTGTTCCTCTGGCTTTATTGTCCAATCCTGAATGGAAACCGAACGTATTTCTGGCGTATCCAAATCCAACCCACAAGGTTTTATATCTTTTGGCAAGTTGTTTTGAATCAGGTAGCCGTTTCCAGGTATATAACGCCCAGGGTTTGCTCATCAGCCATGGAACATTGGAAAACCCTCAAACCAGAATTGAACTTCCGGATGTACCTGTGGGTTCTTATGTTATAAAGGTAATTTGTAGTTCCTATACCATGCAAAAAGTATTTATGGTATATTAGATAATTAAGAACTACATCGAAAGGCCTGTTATTCAATATTACTAAGGAGTATCCGTGTAGGTTAAATTATTCAGAAATAATAAGTTCCAATAAAAACGTTTTAACCGATTTTAAAGGTTACATTTGAGGTTTAATAGAAAGTAGCCATCATGTTTGAAAAGAAGCCCAGTACCTTTAAATCTCCCGACCTATCAAAAATGCAAGAAGTAGTAATCGACTTCAGAACAAAGATTTACATTTCGATGGACGAAGATCCGATTAAGGCAAAAAAGAAATACATTTCACGCCATAACTCCAAGTTTGAATAACCCATTCTTGAAAACTTATTTCCCTGAAACCCTTTATTAGTCCAATTTGTAGCTTGATATCCAAATTCATGTAAACCTTGTTTCCACAAGTCGGGTATCAAGACTGTATGTTTGCAAAAGCATAAGCAAACATGGTGATCTTTGTTGTGATAAAAAAATAACAAATAAAACCAATTGCTTATGCCACGTACAAGTAAAGAAATTTCGTTCAATGGAC
>Ga0074197_1002108_pt1 | contig 14617 bp, 8 predicted proteins | sample EPASupsiteSAE305_FD_64526 | JGI IMG/M metagenome (GOLD analysis project Ga0074197, IMG submission 64526) | Bioremediated contaminated groundwater microbial communities from EPA Superfund site, New Mexico - SAE3-05 reassembly with SPADES | ecosystem: Environmental > Aquatic > Deep subsurface >...
CTGATACGCCCAACAGTGCAAATCCGTGTATTTATGTTGTTTTTATCCGCCACGGCGCTTTTGAGAATTATTATAATGCAATAAAAATAACTCCTTGCCCCCCCCCCCCCCCCGAGCCCAGCATCGCCCCTCTGGCCCGTTAAGTTATAAACTCCAAATAGTTTTCTTTATTAATAACTTCAAAAGAAGATTTAGCGTAGGTTTTTAACCAGTCCGCCGGCGCTTTAACCGGCTTATCTCTCCACTTTATTTCATAGCCAAATAACTTTCCTTCACGTTCTTCAACCCAATCAATTTCTTTTTTATCCCAAGTGCGCCAAAAATAATTATTGGAAATGATATTTTTATAGGCCTGAACTTTTAACCTTTCAATAACAATAAAATTTTCCCATAGCTTGCCGGCGTCATCCCTTAATTCCAGCCCGTTAAAATTTGAAATAACCGCGTTCCGGATCCCGTTGTCAATGAAATAATATTTGCTTTTTTTATTTATTTCCTTCCTCAAATTCCGGCTAAAGCCGCGGATGTTGACGATGATAAAGGATTTTTCCAGCAAATCAAGATACCGGCCGACGGTTTTATAATCAATGGCCAGCCGACCCGCGAGTTCGGATAGTGATACTTCGCTTCCGATTTGAAAGGCCAGCAGTCGTAAAAGATCAATAATGATTTTTGAGCCTTTTATTTTTTCCAGTTCTAAAATGTCTTTTAATAAATATGAGTTTACTATTTCTTCCAGCGCTTCTGTTTTTTCGTCCTTCGCGCCGGCCGTAATTACCGCCGGATAACCTCCAAAAACCAGCCATTTAGAAAGCCTCTCTTTTAATTCATACGGATTATATATATTCTTAAGTTCAAGCTGTGAAACCGGATACATAGCGAGGGTTCTTTTTCTTCCGGTAAGCGGTTCGCCGATTTGGCCGGCCAACTCAAAGGAAGAGGAACCGGTTACAATCACTTTAATTCCCTTTATCTGGTCAACGATTATTTTTAATCCCTGACCCACCCGGGGTATTCTTTGGGCTTCGTCAATAGCAATAAGTTCGTATCCTGAAACATATTCCTTAATTCTTGAAAAATCCTCGGAGCTTAAAATTTCCCGGGTCTTTATATTATCTCCCGAATCCAATTTGTACTTTAACGGAATTTTTGACAAAAATTTTTCCAGCAGAGTGGTCTTTCCTACCTGGCGGGAACCAAAAATTACCAATACTTTATTGGGTTTTAAATATTCCCCTAAATTAGCATAAATTCTTGGTATTTGCATATATACTGCTTTTGTGGTTTAATAATAGCCTAAATCCTTAAAATAGTCAAATTACAAGGATTATGATTCCTTAAAATAAGATTAACCAGCCTAGCTTGCATAACTTCTTTGTCCTTACTGCCGTACCTGTCCGCCGCCCGGAAACGCCCTTGACCAGGCTTTTTTCAGGTTGTTGATTTTTACTCTCTGCTTCTGGTATTTGGCGATGATTTTTACCAGGTCTTCTTTAATTTCGTCATCATCAACCAGTCCCGTAAGGCAGTCAATTTTCGTTACCAGGTTGGCTATAAGGCGCATGGTATTTTCCAGCTTTTTTACGGCCATGGCCATGGACGTAAACTTGTCGCCATAGCTCTCGGCAATGAGCTTAGGAACGAATTTTGAAATCTCATAAAGCTTTTCATATTCCGAAACGAGCCGTTCGCTAACTTTTTTCCGCCGCACCCGGCTGACTATGTTAAAAATCTCAGTAGAGTATTTTACGGTCTCCGAATAGACTTCTAAGTCGCGAAAAGATTTTATCGGCGTTTTTACCCGGAAATTTTTATACTCCGGCTTGGAATAATTTTTTGAATAAGACTTGCTATACGGCTTTTTGTAATAGCTCATATTCGCTTTTCTTTAATTTTAATTTCTTTTTCTTTTTCATAACAACGTGCAAGGGAAAAAACTCGTAATAATCATCCTCGTCAAACCAGGCGCACTTAAAATTAAAAAGGCGCAAGGAAGTAAGCCGGCTCATGGCCAGGGCGTATAAGGTAAGCTGTTCTATGGGTTTTACTTTTTTCGCGCTCGGCTTGTAATCCAGCAAATGCACTACCCCGTTTCGCACCTGGACAATATCAATATGGCCGGTAATGACTTCGCCTTCGTTAATTTTTAAAGGCACTTTCCAGGCCAACTCGTTCTGGAAATGAATAATGTCGTCCTGATCAAGGAGTATCGGCACTTCAACCGCGACCGTAACCGAGTCGTTTACGAGCATGAATTCCTGCAAAACTTCGTGCCGCAATTTGTTATTAGCGACGGCCTGCATAACGAAGCGGGCGACGCGGTTCGCGGTATTGGATTTAGAGCGGAAACGGACTTCGTCCAGGTTAAAAACATTTTTTATTTCCGACGCGCGCTTTTGCGAGTCTTTAAATATCTGATGCGGGCATTCATGCGCGCAGAGTTCTAAAAATTCCCGAAGCGGCTTTAGCTTATAGTGCTTAAATTCGCTTTCCAGGACGCAGTCCATTTTCGCCCGATGAAATTTATAGTCGTAAATCTGGCCGTGCAACATATGGACTTCTTCTATCAGGTCTTTCCTTTTATATTTTAAATTAAAAAAATCCCGCATCCTGCCGACCGGGAGATAGTCATTATAATGATTGATCCAATTGGTAACAGTTTGCGGCGCGAGTTTAAAGCCGTATTTTTCCTCAATCTTTTTTCCAATTTCTTCAAGGGTGAAAAGCCGGTTAAAAAGGGTAACAGCTTCCAATATGACCCGCAGGGGATAGGTTTTTCCCCGGTTGATAACGGGCGTGAACTTTTTTTCGCAGTGTTTGCAAAAATAGACCTGAATTTCTTCCAGCTTCTTTTTTCTTATTCCCTTCTTTACCACCTCCGGACTCTGGCAGTACGGGCAATGGGTGATAATTTTTCGCGCTCCTTCCTCCTGTTTGTCCAAAAGCATATTCGCCTTTGCTATTTTTTATACAATTGGCTATGAGTTCCCAAATCAGTAAAATGTATTTTATCTCCAAAATTACATTCCTTAAAAATCGCTCTCCAGTCTCCGGTAACGTTAATGCTCCGGTAGCCCTCGTATCTGCCGTAAAGCGCGTGATTATTGAGTAAAGGATTAAATTTATCTTTAATAAGCAATTCCACCCGTTCATAAAAATTATCTCTCGCGAGTTCGGGAGCTTTTTTCAGGCTTTTTTTAAAATCCTTAGAGAGATTAACCCGCATGTTTTTTCTTTAATTTTTTTTCTTTTTCTATTTCCCCTTCAATGGCTCTTTTCATCTCTTCAACGCTTGAATAGCTATAATAATCCCCATTCTTAATCTCTTCCTCGGCTTTTTTTATGGATCTAATAAGCCGGGCCGAGGGGATTTCCGGTTTGTTAAGGCTGAAGCAGACTTCTTTGGTTCTAATTACATTTCTTAAATAGGCGTTTAAGAGGCCGCTTAAAGAAAGCCCTAAATCAGCGGCGACTTTCTGAGCCTGAATTTTTACTTTTGGATCGATTTTTACGTTGATTACGGCTTGATTCATATTTTTGGATATATTAGTTGATACATCCATAGTATATACAAAGTATATAAATTTGTCAAACGCTGAACAATGGCCTGTTTTATAAAAACATCTGCCTTTGCGGATCTCTTTTCCTCATATCCTCTTCCGTCCGCTTTAAAAATTCCCGGGCGTTTTTTAAAGCGTTTTCCGCTTCAGTCATGGATATTGAGAGTCCTGCGCCGTAAATCAGATAATGCCGGGTTTTTCTCATCCGGGAAAACCGCTTTAAAAGGTTGGCGGCCGATTCGTCCATGGCCAGCCTGGCGAATTCAAGCGTAATCCTGTGCGACCCCTGCGACCGGGGTCGAAGGCCGTAAGAAAACGCGAGCGCCCGGCCGGACGACAGCATGGATTCGTAAGCGAGCTCAAAAGCGTTTTCTTCCCGGCTATTCTTAAAAAGGATTTCCGCGCTTTTTAAATCGCCCCGGGCTTTGGCTATTACTTTATTTACGAACGGGCGGCCGATTTCCTCCTCTTTTAAAAGCCCTTCATCAATTAAATTTTGAAAAATCTTTTTCATCGCCGATTAAAAAAATTTTAGGATTTTTTAGGACTGATTTGATGAACGAATTTTTCTTCCTTAATTTATCTTCCCAGTCGGCCGGACTAAAAATATGGTAATTTATTTCCCGGTCAATTCCGCTTTCTATCCGGCTAATAGTATCAATAATCTTATCTTCTTCGGGCGCGCCGATAATCATGAGGTCAATGTCGCTTAACTGGTCTTTACTTCCTCCGGCAAAAGAGCCGAAGATAAAAGCCGCTTCAATGCCAACAATTTTTTTCAACTCTTCTTTTAGTCCGGCTTCTAGGCCGATGGTCGCGGAAACAATCTTTTCCATTTCCCGATATAAAGAAAAGCCGGGGTTTAGGTAAAAAAATCTTTCTTTTCCGATGTACTCGGAAATGAATAATCCGGTTTCCGCCAGCTTTATCATTTCCCGGCGAATATAGGAAACGGGTTTTTTTAAAATTTTTTCCAGCTGGCGGAGGTAATATTTTTTTTCCGGCCGGGAAAAATAAAGTTTTAGAATTTCCCGCCTTAGTCCTGATTTTTTTAGATTAAATATATCCATAAATGATTTTGAAACCTATTATGGTTACAATTGTAACCTTATTTGATTACAAAATCAAGGTTTTTTAGCTCTTTATAACATGTTTCAATAATTCTGTCCATCATTTTCCTCAAATTTGTCAAATTTCGGTAAAAACCGCTGTTTCAAGCTAAGGTTAGAAAAAATATTTTTTCAACCAATTATTCAAGCTAATATTAAACATAAATTCAATTTCAGGTCCTGGATTTTATTCCGAAAATGTCCCGGATTGTCTTTAAATCCATTCCCAATGCATAACCGGGGACATAAATTTACCCGCCAACCTCTTGACATATTTTTTATATATTCTATACTAAAATTAAACACGTGCCGAATACTGTCCGTACGGCGGGTCTCCCGGTTTTTCCGGGATAGGCACTTCCCCCTATTAACGGGGGTTTTTTTTATAATTCCTCCACTATATTTTCATCTTTTAATTTTTTTACACTTTCCCGGGACCAGCAATTGCCTCCTTCGGCATCCCTGATCAATCCGCAAATCGCGTCCACAAGCCTTATAAGAACATCATTTTCATCTTTTTTTACCCCTCTAATCTTCCTGGTTTTAATCTTCAAATCCCTCAAGCCCTTCGTAAATATTAACAACTCTTTTCTCTTTAAGCCATCAACAAATACTGTTGCCTGATAGTTATCATTAATAACCTTCTTTAAAATTGCCTTAGCAGTCGCGTATGAAGTCAGCTCTATATATTTTTTTGTATCGCTAAAAGCCTCAAAAAATAATTTTTTCTTCAGCGCGCCGCAGTTAATTATTTTTTCTATGTACTCTTCCCTGTATTCCGGCCGCGATTTATGCCATTTCGCGTTATTTTTTCCGCTTTCTTTTTCAATGTTTTCCAAAACCTCCGCTAAATATTCCTTTTCTTTTTCAAATACTAATACGCTTACTATAAAAACAAGTCCTTTCGTATCCTGACCGGATTCATCAACATAAGCGTATATTTTCTTTTTTATTTGATTCCCCATATTTTTACTTCGCGCACCTAAACCCGACTTCGGCTAACGCTTCGCTCGGCGAATGCGAGAGGTCAAGCGAGTAAATTCCGTTTACGCCCCGGACATACCCGCGGACGTTGGCGGTTGATTCGCCGGTTTTAATTTTTCCAATGCCATTTTCCGCGTCGCTCATGTAATAAGGCGGCCGGATAATACCGAGCGACCGGTAAGAAGAAACTTCCGAGTATTCAGCCCAACCTGCCTGCCGGCTAGGCAGGTCATAGCTCCCGACTAACGGCAGATCGCTCCGATTAGCAATGCCTTTAGTCCACTCCCCCGCTCCGGACAGTCCATAAATCGCGTTGCCATTAGTCAAAATAAATTCTGTCGTCTGTCGTCTGTCGTCTGCTGTCTGTAACTGCAGGCCTTCTTTTACCGGGTCCGCGTCATTTCCCGCCACCCGGGTAATATTTTCGGCAATAGTCATCCATTCGGCATCGCTCATCAGGTGATAGCCCGCGCCTAAGCTCTGGCACCGGATATCCGCTTCACCCTGCGAAATATTCGTCCACAAGCTCCCCTCGCCCATGACGTTAGGAATGGGAGAGGGGTCGGGGGTGAGGGTTGCCATAGCGGCCATAACGCAGAACCCCGGCAAAGTTCCATATTCAGCCGAACCCGGAACCCATTCAAAGCCTTCTTCGCAGTAGCCTTCGTAAGCTCCGGCGACTACTTTGCCTTCAACTCCTAAGTCGCCCATGGTGTCGTCAACTTTCGCGTCCAGCCGGGATGAGCAGGCGCCGGAGGAGCAGACTAATATCCGGCCGTCCACTTCAAGTTCTCCGACAATTACGACTTTGCCGGCGGATGAGACGTTCATAATGGATACGTCTCCGGATTTGAAATCCGCGACGTCGCCGGAACCGGTCTGGTTCACGACAAAGGCGGTTTGCACGGTAGTTGAAGCGGTTTTAATTTCCACCACTTCCACGTTAAACTTTTCTTTCAATCCGGCCAGTTCTTTTTCAACAATCTCAACCCGGCTCCGGACATCCGCTGTTTCAGCGGTTGAACTAGCGGTTTGAACTTCCAAGGCGGCCACAGAGGCGTTTAGGGCTTCCAAACCTGTTACGCGCGCTCGCAAGGCTTCTTGGCGGCTGGCAAGATCAAGGAGGCTCAGGCTTAAAACTCCAAGGCTGTCTTTGGTATTGATAATTTCTCCTTTGAGGTCGTCGGCAACCACGGTTAATTCGGTTGACAATAAAAGCAACTTCGGGTCAACAATTTCTTCTACTCTCGCGTCAAGGTTAAGTTTTTCAACGGCGGTCGCGATTAGCCGGTTAACTTCGTCTTCAATTGCCATGTCCGCCACCCGGTCGGAAACGAGTTTTTCCACTTCTTCAACGGCTAAGGATTTATTGCGACGGGATATAAGGACTTTAATCTTTCCGGTTCCTTCCAGTTTTGATTCTAAAGCAATACCGACCGTAGAGTCGCCGGAATCAGCGCGCATAACGTAACCGGGCAGGGTTTCCGAGGAAGTAAGCGAATCGCCGACGCGGACCGGGCCATTTTCGGCCGAAACAAAAGCGTCAACCTGGCCGAGCATGCCGATTATTGGGTAGTGGGCGGGGTCAGTTTCAACGGCTGAGGAATTGTTTCCGGTGATGGACGGGTTGGTTGAGACTATGCCCATAATATTATTATCATGCCCCCGTTCGCATCTTTTAACGGCGTTATCCCGTTCAATATCAACGCAGACCGCTTCTCCGGGCTTTAAATTAGTGTCAGAGCTATAGAAGTGTTCGGCGTAGTCGGCGCCCTGAACCGTCCCGTTGACAGCGTAAATCGTTCCGGCCGTAGTTCCGGCGCAACTGTCGTTATTATCCACGCACAAGGCTCCGTTGGCAATCATAACCTTTTTACCCGCCGCGACTGATCCCACGTGCAAACCTGAAGTTGGACTCGTCGTCCCGATGCCGACATTGCCGCTACTTGTTAAAATCATCTTTTCTGTTACAGTGCCTCTATCCCCAATTCCAAAAACCATGCCTTCATTAGAATTACCGCCAATACGTCTAATTCGTACATATCCTGCGCTTTGATTATCGCCGCCTGTATCATAAGTTCGGTTAAAATCAATACCCCATTCGCTAGTTCCACTATTGTATAAAGAGTTAACAGTAAAGCGAGGTGTGTTTACAACATCGGTACCTTTAATCTCTAATAAACTTGATGGATTTGGAGTTCCAATACCGACATTGCCATCGGTTTGAACAACCATAGACTGCGAAGTGCCATTCCAAAAATTAATATCTTTGTTATTAGAGGCCACAAGGTTTAATGCCTGTCGTCCGCTTTCTATAACGAAAGAGTCTTGTTGGTCGTAATTGCTTGTAGTAAAACTGCTACCCAATGCACGCAACCTTCCTACATTGAGTCCGTTTGCATTCCCAATTTTTAATTCTGTAACCGCAGCTGTACCCGTGTTTTGATTCTGGAAGGAACTAATATAAGAACTATTTTGAGAAACGGTAGCTGTAAGCGTTGAACTAAGATTAACAGCCCCAATGTGTGTGGTAACTCCTTCTACGCCAAGGGTGCCATTAACATGTAGTAGATACCCCGGCACCGTCGTCCCGATGCCGACGTTGCCGCTTGATAAAATACTAACCTTTTCAGTATCCGTAGGACTTCCGCCGCTATTCCCCCAAATTCCCAGGCGTTCTGTAGCTGCATTTATTCCAGTAAACTCAATTCTCATCCGGTATGAATCATCTGAGGCCCTGAACCTGATTCCGCTCGTAGTATCTGAGGTATCCGTGATACTGAAAAACTTGCCAGAACCCTTGAGATGTAATATATCCAATGGCGCCGCCGCCCCGATGCCGACGTTGCCGTCGTCATTTTTAATAACCAATCGTGCCGTTCCTGTTCCCCAAGCACCTCCTGCCGAATCTGGTCTTGCACCAGTGTAGAAAATAAAATCACCGCCAGAAGTATTACGTCCTGAACGGAAAGCAATATTATAATCAGTATTTTGTGAATCAATTTTCAACCCACCCCATTGAGCGACAGTGTCATTTGCATAATGAATTATATTCCCGCCTTGAACAACTAATTTTGCTTCCGGACTCGTCGTTCCTATCCCGACGTTGCCGTTGTTGTCAAAACGAACCTTTTCCGCAATAGTTCCAGCATTATTAACGCTAAATTTCAAAGTCCCGCCAGAATCTTGCTTAATTCCACCTTCCATAATGTACCCATAATTATCCGCGTGTAGATTCAAGCCGGAATATGTATCAGTAACAATCGGTGTGTTTATATCAAGTTTATAGGCCGGCGTTGTCGTCCCAATGCCGACGTTGCCGTTATTTAATACCGTCACTTTTGCCGCGTCGTTGGAGTCTGTAAGCTCAAGAAGTTTTTCCGTTCCTGTTCCTGTTCCTTTGACCGACAACCGGGCCGACGGAGACGTTGAACCTATGCCGATATTTCCCGTGCCGCCGCCGGAGGCGGCCAAAATAATATCTCTGCCGATGCTGTCATCCTGCGCGCTTATATTAAGGTAAGGGCTTGTCGCGCCATTCACTATTGAAAAACTCGCGTATAAGCCCGCGGTTCCGCCCGATCGCGTCAGCCTTATACCGTTGGAATCGTCCGGCTGTTCAATATGAAAAATCGCGGCCGGTAAAGTTGTCCCTATTCCGACATTTCCTCCGTTTGCGGCCAGCCAAGTAGAACCTGTCGTTGTTAATTGGGTTGTCGTCGCGTTGCCGGTTATTGTTAAAAGATTGGCGCTGTTGTTCCAACTGAAATTATCTGATCCGGCAATGGTATTTTCATCCGAATAAAAAGCGACGTTGCCCGCCGATCCCGCTCCCCGGCCCTGGATACCAATAGTTGAAGTAGCTATCCAGGCCGGAAGACCCGAAGAACTGCCGAGAACATAACCGCTGGTTCCGAGCGCCAGCCGCGTTAAATATCCGCTTGCGTCGCGGTAATATATATCCCCGGTCGCGTCCGATCCTAGACTCATGGTATTGGAGGTTCCGGAAATCGTTCCGCCGACAATGGTTATATTATTATCTAGATACGCGTCCGTGATTGAAGTTCCGTTCCAGGTTCCGGTTTTAACCGTACCGGTATTGTCAATATACATGCCTGAACCGACCGCCAGGGATCCCGTTACATCTAAATTTTCGGCGATAGTGGACGTGCCGGTTCCGTTGACTGAGAGCAGTCCGGCGAGAGTCAGTCCGCCGTCCGAGGTAAAATCCGTTCCGGCGTTGCCGATATTTTCTATCGGATTATTATTCATCTGCAGAGTTCCGTAGATATACGTATTGTGGGCGATGATGCCGTTGGCGACGAAGTTATGCGTTCCTTCCACTTCAATATCATAAACCTGTTCAGGGGGCAGTTTTTTTATGGTCTTAATCTTTTCAAAATTTGCGCCGGTTAAACTGCTATCTGCCGCGGCGATTTCGCCACCCTCGGTGAGTTCGGAAACTTTGGTCCAGACGGCGGAAGAAATATCATCTTTTAACGTCTCGTTATTTGACAATCCTCCGGAGTTATTGTTATAATTATTTTTAATTAAGTTATTAACTTCACTCTCTATGAATTTATCTTCATGCAAATGCAAAGAAATGCCATTATCATCAATTACCCTGATTAACGACAATAATTTCCGCGGAATACTAGCTCCGTCAAAAAAATTATCCAAAAAGTTATTAAATGACATTGTTGATTTAATCGAACTTTCAGACTCAAAATCAGCCAAGGAAACAGCCACGCGGCTTAAAGAAGCTGACCTGAAAAAATCCTGGATTCCAATAAAAGATCTCGTTAAAACGGCTAAATCCGCGAAATAGCCCCTATGCCGAATATAGTCTTCCATCCCCGCTCCCAAAAGTACATTTTGCGGGTTGAAAAGAAAATCAGGCTGCATCTTCTCGCTAAAATCACCGAGTTGGAAAAACTTAATCATCCTTTGCAACATAGCCAGGTCATTAAGCTCTCTGGCCGGACGACTAATGATTTCCGCATGCGAATCGGAGATTATCGCGTCAAATTCACTTTGCGCGACAGCGATATTTTCGTTACCGGCATTGATAACCGCCAAACCGGGTACTAAAACCGATTTAGCCCTATTATCAACTTTCAGCTTCCCGCCCGACTGAACGCCAGTCGTTCGGGCGGGTGAACTTTTAACAAGATACGGATGATTAGCCGTTGTCCTGATTTTTTTTCCGCTCTCGGTCGTTATCTCGTAAATTTCCTTCACTCCCATATCCAATAATCCCTTAATCTTCGCCGGCTCTAACTTGCCGGTTTTTTCATTTAAAGACATAACCATCTCCCCGCCTTTGATGTCTTTAATTTCAATATCTTCATATCCAACTTTTAACTTTTCACTTTTAACTTTTAACTTGGTATCTCCCGTAACGCATTGTCCATCGCTGTTAACAGTCAAAAGACTGGCTCCGGTTGAAGAAGCTACGCTGAAAATATTTTCTCCGGCTGTCCCTTGAACTGACAGTCTCATTAGCGGACTCGTCGTTCCTATGCCGACGTTGCCGGCGGAAGTAATATTAAAAAAAGTATTATCATCGCCGGAAAGCGCCCGGAAAATATCGGCGGTCTGGCCGGTTTTCGCTTTAAGGCTCAGGGAAACGGCATCAGTCATTGAAGAATCGTTCTGCATAAAAACCGGCTGGTTAAAATCAAAACGGTCGTTCGCCGAATCCCAGGTAATAACCGCGTTCGGCACTACTACCCCCCGGTAAAAAGTAAGATAGCTGTCTTCCGCGTCTTCGGTAGTATTATCCGTGTTCAGGCTGAAAATTGAGCTTTGGGTTCCGGCAATAGTCGTTGAAGCGGCCGAGATATTGTTGGCGACGATCTGGTCAATGTAAAAATCATCCCAATAAAGCGCCGGACTGCCAATATCGCGGGTGGCGTTCTGGTCGGGCATTAAATTGGAATTGAAAGATGAGTTGACGGTTACGGTCGTGGCGGAAGTTTCACCGATAGTAACGTTGCCGTTGGCTCTAAGATAAAGCTGGCTGGTATTGGCCCCGGTTTTTATTTCTAGATCCCTGACGGCGCCGCTACCCGAACTTTGGGTCGCGAGAATAAATCTTTGAAGATCCCGATCCCAGGTAAAAGAAACTTCTTCCCGGTCGCCGGCGGTTGAGCCGTTGATGCCTTTAGCCCGGAGCCAGAATCCGGAAAAATCCGTGCCGTCGTCGTCTTTCGGCTCTATGACGAGGATGTTGCCGTAGCCGGATTTCTGGTTGGTTAAAAAAAGGTAGCTTGAAGTCATCTCGTCTTCCTGCAAAAAAGAATGGGTTAAATTGCCACTGGTTATCCCGAGCGTTCCCGCCACTTCAAGTTTATAGTTCGGGTTAATCGTCCCGATGCCTACGTTGCCGCTCTGATCAACATACATCAAACTCGCGCCAGTTGAGCTGGCGATGTTTAAGACTGGTTCTCCGGAAGTTCCCTGGATGGAAAGTTTAGTTAAAGGAGAAGTCGTCCCAATCCCGACATTACCCGCAATTATCGCCCCGCCCGTAGGCGCGTCGGCCATAGAAAAAGAATAACCGGCCATCAAACTGTTCATTTTCACATTCTGCGCCCCTCCGCCGTTAGTTAAGAAACCAATATAAGCGCCGGTATTAGAAATATAGAGAGAATCAGCCGTAGTCCCGTAGCCGCCGATTTTCATTCCCCCGGCAAACCGGCCAATCCCGTTAACGTCCAGTTTCGCTGTCGGATCAGCCGCCCCAATCCCGACGTTGCCGTTCTGTAAAACATACAGCGAAGAAGCCGCGCTAAACCCGCCCGCAAAAGTAGAAGTAGCGAGCGCGTCAGTAGCAAAATAATAAGGAGAGCTAATCGAAGAAGTAGCCGTCAATCCCGTTGCCGTAATCATCCCATCGGCATAAATATTCCCGGCTACCGAAAGCCGGCTAAAAGGAGAACTAGTCCCGATGCCGACATTACCGCCGTCTAAAATCGTAAATACGTTATTTAACCCGTCGTACAAATCAAGAATATTTCCCGCGTCATTCTGGGTTATGGTGAGCGCTGAGACTGTAGAAGAAGCGGCGGTTATCGCGACTGTTCCGCCGTCGTTAATTATGAAACGATCAGTCCCGTTATCTTTAAACTCCGCCAGCCTGCCGGTTCCGTCATAATTTAAAACAATAGCCGGCGTCGCTGACGCGCTGTTTATCGTCATCTGCCTGCCGTTGATAATAATCTCATCCGTTGTTGAAGCATAGCCGAATGTTAAAAGGCTGTTTACGGTATCAAGGGAAATATTATTTCTCGTCCCGTCGCCGTAAGTAAAAGCCGTTGTTGAGGCCGAACTGCCGCGGAGCGCTCCGGCAAGGTAAATATCTCCGCCAAAGGTTGAGGTGCCGCTCCAGACGGCCGCGCCGTTTACCGTAAAATCGCCGGTTATGGAAGTAGCGCCGGCCAGAGTAGTCGTTCCGGTAAGAGTCGTATCTCCGGTAACGGCTAGATTGCCGGTAAAATCTGAGTTGCCGGTGATATTAACATCCGCCGCGATAGTTATTATATCGTCAGTCGTATTAACCGAAAAAGTATCGTCCGTCCCGTCAGACACCGTTAAAGCGGAAGTGGAAGATTCGCTTATTGTTAAAACATTATTTATGGTAGCGGCTCCGCTTACAGCCAAGCTTGATCTAAAAGTCGCGCTTCCGTTTATATTCGCCGGGCCGTCCGTGCTTATTCCGCCTTTGCCGGACGAAAGACCGTAAGCGCTCATTAGACCAGTAACGCCGAGCGAAGAAAAGCGCGAATGGCCGGCGGAAAAAGTCCCGTAAACGTCAAGGTCGCCTCCGACTATTTCGCTCCCCTGGATATAAGCGTCTTTTAAGACGGTTAGCTTTTCTCTCGCCGTTATGTTATTGGCGTAAACATCATTTAAATTCAGGTCTCCGGAAAATTCCGCCGTTCCCTCTACCCGAAGAGAATTGACTGACAGGGCGCCATGCACGTCCATATCATCTTCAACAGTAAGGTTGCCATGGTTGTTATAAATCCCCTTCCTGAAATCCGCCCCTTCGGCCGAAACCAATCCGCCGTTAAACCTGGCTGTTTTTCCGACCGTAAGTTTTCCGTCAAGTTCGGTATCGCCTTTAACCGAAACCGCGACTTTTCCCGGCCCGGGTCTCGCGATAATCTTTTTAGCTGAAAGTCCGCCAGTAACATTTAAATCGCCTTTCACCGTATTGCCGGTTATCACCCGGGTAACCGAAACAGCCGGGCCGTAAGTTTTTGACTGCGACGGGGCGGCCGCGACCTTCTCTCCGGCCACGTCCTGCCTGCTTCCATCGGCGTTGTTAAATAATGGCTGTTCAAATTTTTTGGACAGGGTGTTTTCCGGATGGTTATAAACCGGCGCGTATTCCAGGGCGAACTTTTTCTTAACCTTATCCGGAATAATTAAATCAAGAGTCCGCGCGTAAAGATCTTTGGCCGACCAAAACGATTTGCCGGATTCGCGGGCTAGATACTTCCCGCTTAAATCTCTGTAGCGGATAATTGAGCGGTTGGTATTATCCAGGTTTTTATCCAGCGCTGAAAAAGCTTTTTCCGCTGAAAGCGAAACTCTGGCCATCCCGTCCATGGTTCTGATAGTAAAATCGCCGACGGCGATTCCGGTTTTTAAAAGCATCCTGTCCAGACCGCTTTTCGCTTCGTCCATAACTCCGGCAATTTCACCTCCGGTTTTTTCCGAAGCGACATCCAGGTTGTCTTTAGCGCCGTCTAAAGCTCCGGTTATCCCGTCGGCGGTTTTTTCTAAATTGCCGTCGGCCGCGTTTTTTGTTTGTTTAAGGCTTCGCGAAAGTGTAAAGGACATTTCATCCGCGAGCGGAGCCGGATTGAGCAAAGCCTTTTTAGAATTAACCGACCGGGCGATTTTTTCACTGCCGGATTTTAAGGCTGATGACGCGCCGCGCGCCGCCCCGGA